>Ga0268298_10004359_pt1 | contig 13863 bp, 8 predicted proteins | sample WWTPWeurt_MetaG_FD_194462 | JGI IMG/M metagenome (GOLD analysis project Ga0268298, IMG submission 194462) | Activated sludge microbial communities from WWTP in Nijmegen, Gelderland, Netherland - WWTP Weurt | ecosystem: Engineered > WWTP > Aerobic digester > Activated sludge | place: Netherlands... | reverse complement strand
ACAGAGTGTCACCCTGAAGTGGGAGGCAATGTCAATACCAAGTACATTTCGTTGGTTGTCGAAATGCCTTACCCAGACAAACGCACCATGGTTCTGGAGATCAACGAAAATTGCCGCTCCTGCCATGGGGAAGAATATAAGAGCACTGACGGAAGCGCCCATGAAGAGGTGTTCGAAAGCGGAAATACGGAAGCCCCCATGTGCGTGGATTGTCATGGCGGACACAACACCGTCAAACCCGGGACGCCCCGCACAACCATTTCTGACATCTGCGGAAAATGTCATGCGTCCGTCAAAACATCTTACGATGTCAGCGTTCATGGCGAGACTTTGCTCCGTGACCCGGTCAACCAGGATGTGCCCACCTGTATCAACTGCCACGGTGTTCACAGCGTTCGTGGACCGCGCGAAGTGACCTTCCGTGGAGACAGTATTGTGATCTGCGGTGAATGTCACTCTGACACCCAATTGATGGGCAAGTACGAAATTTCCACAAATGTCTTCGATACATATCTCAATGATTTTCATGGACGCACGGTCAGTCTCTTTCAAGAGGCGGGAAGAACGTCCAGCAACAAGGCGACCTGTTATGACTGCCACGGCGTGCATAACATCCGCCGTCCGACCGACTCTCTTTCCTCGGTCTATCCCGATAATCTACAGCACACATGCCAGCATTGCCATGATGATGCCAATATTCGTTTCCCTTCGGCGTGGTTGAGTCACAATGAGATCACCTGGGAAAATAGCCCGTTGCTATTCGCCTTAAAGGTGGCGTATAGCTGGGTGTTGATCCCTGGCACCATTGGAGCTTTTGTGATCTACATCGCTTTGGATGCGCGCCGCCGACGGCTGGATAGGAACCAATTGGTCATGCAGGCAATTGCCGAGGAGGAAGGCGATGACTAAAAATCTGAACACCCATCCGCACGAGGTTCAAAAGATTGTGACACAAGCCCGATTGCTCGCCCGAGCTCGAAAGATCGCCAAGGCGAAGGAACTTGCCGCGAGTATCAAACCGCAGGCGGATGGATCGATCCTCATCCAGCGTTTTAACCTCAAGGAAAGGATCCAACACTTTGTGTTGATCTTTTCCTTTACCACTCTGGGCTTTACCGGGCTGATGCAGACGTTCAGTTCATGGCTGCCGATCTCGTGGACCATCAATGTGGTTCTGGGCGGAGTGGACACCCTGCGCGTGATCCATCACATAGCGGCATTTACCTTCGCGGTTCAAACTCTTATCCACGGGTTTGACATCCTCGCTCATTGGTTCGTCAAGCGCGAGGCAGGCAGCATGTTCCCCTCCTGGAGCGACCTGTCTGGCTTGATCGGCATGTTGAAATACAACCTGGGTTACGCAAAATCCCGACCCGAGTTCGATAGATTTTCAGTGGAAGAAAAAGTGGAATATTGGGCGTTGTGGTGGGGCGCGGCGGTCATGGGGTTGACTGGGATCTTCCAGTGGTATCCCTCGCTGGTGACTCAGATCCTGCCGGGGATTGTCGTCCCGTTGGCTCGTCTGGTGCATATGCTTGAAGCTATTCTTGCGGTCTTAGCCATCGCCATTTGGCATTCGTATCACACGATGATCAAGGAACGCAACCTGAGCATTTTTACCGGCACCATGACTGAGCATGAGATGAAAGAGAATCACACACTTGAGTACAACCGGATCATCAAGGCGCGTGATTTTCTGGCGGACTTATCGCAAGGGAAACCAGCAGCTGCTCCCTCTCAGAGCGTGGAGTCTGCTCCGGCAGACGAGTCGGATGCGGCAGGTATTCAAAGTGGAGAATCCTCCACACAGGCAGACGCGCTTCTTCCCCGTCAGACGACCGATTAATCACTGAATGGAAACGACCACATGAAACTTCCACGCTTCTTTGCTAACAAAAAATTCCGCTGGCCCTCCATCAATCTGGACCTCAGCCTGCCGTCACACCGATGGAAATTCCTCTTCGGTGTATTTGCCTTGTTGATCGTTGTGGCTGGGGTTGTCACTGGCGGGGTGCAGGGATATGTCTACACGGAAAGTGTTGAGTTCTGTGGGACGGTCTGCCATTCGATGTACCCTCAATTGGAACGATTTGAAGAATCGGCTCATTCGCAGGTGGAATGTACTCATTGCCATGTGGGTGAGGGAGCTCAGGCATTTATCGAATCCAAGATCGATGGAACTCGACAGTTGGTTGCAACCATTTTGGATAATTATCACCGCCCGATCAAAAGCCCGGTCGTGAATTTGCGCCCGGCTCGCGAGACCTGTGAGGAATGTCACTCCCCGACAACTTTCAAAGACAACAAGATCAAGACCGTCCAGCATTATGACAGTGACGAGCAGAACACCCCGGTTGAAACCACTTTGATCTTGAAATTAGGCGGAACGAATACCCTGACAGGAGAGAGCAAGGGAATTCACTGGCATGTCAGCAGCGAGGTGTATTACATCGCTCTGGATGACCAGCGTCAGGTGATGGCATGGGTTGGCGTAAAACAACCGGATGGCTCCATGAAGGAATATTACTCACGCGACCTGGTCGGCATGGGACAGACATCTTTTGTGGAAGAAGCCCGCGCAAATGGCGAGGTCCGTGAGATGGACTGCATCGACTGTCATAACCGCGCCGCGCATTACATTCCCTACCCTGAGCAATCGGTGGATGATGCCATCTCCAACGGGTTGATCTCGACCGATCTGCCGTTCATCCGAAAGAACGCAGTGGAGATCTTATCTACGACTTTTGCCACTGAAGAAGAGGCTTTCCTCGCGATCGAGAAACTTTCAGAAAGTTACGCATCTTCTCCCCAGGAAGATGTGACTCAGGCGATCGAGACGCTCAAGGAACTTTATTCCTCCACGAACTTTCCCGACATGGCTTTGAACTGGGAAACCAACCCGAATAACGAACGGCATAAACCGACTCTGGGATGTTTCCGCTGCCACGACGGAAATCACATTGCCACCAATGAAAGCGGCGTAGAGGAAGCGATCAGCGTGAAGTGTAATCTTTGCCATACCGTGCCGATCGTTGGACGCGGCGATGAGATGATCGTGGAAGCGCCGGTGATCGTAGGCAACATTCCTGAAACTCACGAAGATTTCCGCTGGACGATCGAGCACCGGAACGTCACGGACGCGGACAAGCAGGCTTGCTATAACTGCCATGGACAATCCTTCTGCAACAATGGCGCTTGTCACAATCTGTCTCATCCGGAAGATATGGCATATAGCCATGTGGAAGAATTCAAGAAAGTGGGCGGGCAGGTTTGTTACACCTGCCATCAAGATGTGACCTGCACCCGTTGTCACCCGGCCGGCATATTTACTTCCAGCGCGCCGTAAATCTTTTTTAGGAATATTTTTACCGATGAATTTATTCAAGCGAATAAACAGTATTAAAAATAATGAGTTGATCCGTTACATCTGGATAGCAGCCGTGGCTTTTGTCGCGACTGCTTCAGTGTTCTTCATCTACTACTATCAGGACCGCTACGTGCGCCCTGAGGATATGTCACCGCTCGATATCAGCATAGAGCATCTCGAAGAAGCCGTACGGCAGAACCCGGATGACCCGGCCGCCCGTGTAGCCCTCGCGGAATATTACCTTGGCAAGGAGTTATATTCCCGGTCGCTCGAACAGACCGATCAGGTATTGGCGGCTTCCCCAGATTATGCAGATGCCCTTCTCATCGCGGGGATCGCCTACACCCGGTTGGACCGCTCGCAGGAGGCGATCGCCGCGCATGAAAAATTTGTTGCCCTGCGCAAAGACAGTCCCATGGCCATGACCGATCTGGCTTTGCAGGCGGCTTATTACTTCCTCGGTGAAAACTACAACAAGATAGGGCAGGCGCAGCAGGCTTCGGTCGCGCTCGAATCGGCCTTGACGATCAACTCCACCGATGCAGATGCCCTGTATCAGGCGGGCTTGTCTGCGCAATCTCTGAACGATCATGAAAAGGCTCTCGGGTATTTCAATCAGGCGGTGCGATTTGTCCCTGATTTTGCCGAAGCGTACGCCGGCATGAACGAAAGTTACTCCGCACTTAACCAGCCTGATTACGCGGCATACGCCAGCGGAATGCAGTCTTTTTCACTTCAAGATTACACCGCCGCCCAGGTTCAATTACAGGCCGTCACTCGATCACTTCCTGAGTTCCCTCTGGCTTTTTATGGATTGGCGCTGACCTATGAACAGCAGGGAAATTTAGCCGAAGCGTTGGTTGCCATCAAAACTGCGGCGCGTCTGGCGCCGGATGATTTTTCGATCAAGCAGGCTGAAGGTCGCATTGAAGCCGCGTTGAAAGCGCAAGGATAAGCCATGAGCATGGATAGCCAGCCTGAAGAGAACATTCAAGACCGATCTGCGCAGGAAGTGGAGCAGGAAGAGAAGCGCCGCCGAAAATTGCTGCTGCTTTTGCTTGTGCTTTTACTCATGCTTTGTTGCTGCGTGGTGTTCTTCCTGCGATATTTGTTGAAGCCTCAACCCCTTCCCGAACTGCTGCCCGCGGTGGATCTTAATTATCCTCCGCATTACCTGTACTCGATCTACGGTGTAAGTCAGCCTGTTGGGGTGGCCATTTCACCGGATGGAAAAAAGTTATACGTTGCTGAAACCGGAAATAACCGTTTGCTCAAGATATTTGAGGCAGAGAGCGGAAAGCTGCTGAAGGAATTTTCTCCGCCAAACACAAGCTCAGCCCAGCGTTCCCCGGTCTATTTAACTGTAGATGCCAGCGGACGTGTGTATGTATCCGACCGCCTGCAGCATGCCATTTTCATCTACGATGCAGATGGGAACTACCTCGATACGATCCTGGCGCCGAACCTGACCTTGAGCAGTTACATGGAGAGTCAGCTAAAGGGAATCCCCAAAGGAACCCAATATTTCTACAACAGTTTTCAAGGTGGACCCAGCTATCAACTGTCTGGCTCAAAAGATTGGAAGACCCTCTCGACTCCAAAGATGGAGCCCTGGTCGCCGTTGGGTGTGTCCATTTCAGCGGATGGCAGGCTGTTGGTAACCAATGTGCTTGAAACCAACAGCAACATTATTGAATATTCCGCCTCTGTTACCAGCGCGGCAAATTGGAATAAAGCGCCCGTCCCAACCTATATCTTTGGCTCCTACGGCGAAGGGGAGGGACAGTTCCTATTCCCCAACGATGCGCTGGTGGATTCGAAAGGACGCTTCTTTGCCATCGATGGCAATAACGGTCGGGTATTGGTCTGGGATTTTACTCATCTGTACCAAAATATTTTTGGCAGAGGCACCGGTGAAAGCGCCCTCAACCTGCCGCGCGGCGCATTTTTGGATGAGAAGGATCGGTTGTTCATTGTGGATGCGGTCGGACATAACGTGAAGGTCTTCGATGTGTCAGGCGATGTGCCGCAGTTCTTGTACGCTTTCGGCGACCTTGGCGTGGATGATGGGCAATTCAATTACCCGAACGATATTGTCCTGTTCGGCACAGGTTCCATTTACATCGCCGACCGCGAGAATAATCGGATACAGGTTTGGTCATATTAGACACTCCCATCTATTTGAAATCTGAACGGGATGGTCTTGTGAAAATGTTCTTTCAAAAAATCATACAGGAGGTGTTTCGTCAACAAACAATCGTTGTCCCTCCGCATATTGCAGCAGACCGCGGCAATATGCAAATCGTTGTCAAGGAGAATGTGTCTATGAAAAAATATTTGATCGTGCTTGTAGTGGTTCTCGTCACCGCCCTGGCATTGACCACCCTGGTGTCTGCCAATGGCGGACCTCACGGCGGTTTCACGGCTACGACCGACGCTTGTGCCGGCTGCCATCGCACCCATACTGCTACAGGTCCCCGGTTGTTGATCAACACCAGCACCCAGGCTTTGTGCATGACATGCCACGGAAGCACCGGCACCGGCGCAGACTCGAATGTGTTGGACGGTATCTGGCTTGAAGGCCGAAACCCCACCGATACGACCGGCGATGCGAACACCACAATAAACAGCCCCTTGCTTGGCGGCGGTTTCACCAACTATCGCGGGGCGGCTACAACCTCCTCTCATAGTGTGGATGGAACTTCTCAAGCTGCCTGGGGTAATGGGGTGGCTCGCGGAAGTGTCAGCGCCACTCTGGTCGGCGGCGGCATGGACTGTGCCTCCTGCCATGATCCGCATGGTTCAACGAACTATCGCATCATCAACACCACCGTCAACGGCGTCGCTGTGACCGTGGCGCAGGTCGATGAAGGCGCGGCGAAGGATTACGATACCGAGCAATGGGGCGCAGGGCAGAGCAATCTGTGCGCGGCCTGTCATGGCTCGTATCACACCACCACCGCCGGCTCAGGTTCAGATGCAACCGTGGCTACCAATGGCGGTTACTCGCACCGTGTGGATATGTCCTGGAATGTCGTTCCCCCTGCCAGCGTGACCGTGGGTGCAAACAACCCCGAAACCGTGGGCTTTAACGATGGCACGACCACTGTCACTGTACCGCTGGCTCAAACCGGCGTTGTCGGCGGCAATGTGGTGGTTTGCCAGACTTGTCATATGCCTCACGGAACATCTGCTCAGATGACCGGTCATGCCAACGGTGGACCTGGCGGCGGAGGAACCCTCCCCGGCAATACAACAGCTACAGACAGTGCGCTCTTGCGTCTCAACAACCGCGCAGTTTGTCAGGCTTGCCACCAGAAGGAATAACTGAGAAACAGGGAAGGACATAGGGCTGACGATCCTGTCCTTCCCTGCTTTCAAGGAAGCATCGCTTCTGTAGAGAAAATTGGAATTCAGAAATTATCCGTTCTTTTTATACATTCTTGTAATCTTTCATCGCAGGCAGACCGGCATTATGAAAATTAATCGAAGCACAAAAATTGCACTCAATACAAAATGGATCATGCTGACGCATGTTGCCATTTTGGTTATGTTCGTGCTGCAGATCTTTAATGTCAGGTCGGTGCAAGCCAGTACACAATCGCAAGAGATCACAACCACCCCCGCTGCTGAAGAATCTCTCACCCCGCTGCCGACAGCAACTGCTCAACCCGCTGCCACGCCCCTGCCTCCGGTTTACGAATGGCGGGATATTCCTGAGGATTCCTCCCGGCTGGCCTCTGACCGCAAATTGTCTCTTCTTGCCGGGCAATTCATCTTTCACGGAATGGTGGACGCGTCATCCTGCGCTGATGGCGGGCTGCTGGAATCTGGAGCCGCCACTACCTGCGGCGAGTCCGTTGCGCACAACGCGGTCATCGTGTGGCAGAACCAGTTCGATGCGGATATCTACGCTGCCGCGCTTGCGAACGACATCCCGCCCTTCATCTTGAAGAATATCTTTGTAAAGGAAAGCCAGTTCTGGCCAGAGACCTACCAGAACCCGGTCTATGGCGGCGAATTCGGTTTGGGACATCTGACCCTGATGGGCGCAGACATGCTCCTGAGTTGGAATCTCCCCTATTACAAAGAAGTCTGTACTCAAAATTTTAGCGAAGAAACCTGCGCCGAGGATTATGTCTTTCAATCCACCTCGGTAAAAAATAATTTAAAGGGTGTTGTGCTTTCTTCTGTCGATGCTGATTGCTCCACTTGCTTTGGCGGTGTGGATCTTGAAAAAGCCCGCAACAGCGTTTATGTAACCGCTGAGATGTTGGTCGCGAATCGAAATCATGTGCGCTGGCTGGTGAGCGGTTCCTCCGCATCCTCCAACCTCAGTCATTCCAATTTGTGGAAGTACACCCTTACCAGTTACAACGCCGGCCCTGGTTGTTTGACCAATGCCTATTACACAGCGCGCCGTCATGGCAACCCGCTTTATTGGAAGGACGTCTCACAGGGACTTAATGACCTGTGCAAAGGCGCGGTGGGATATGTAGCCTCCATTGAAGTGGTCGATACCGCCGACCCGGCGATATTGACTCTCGCGGCTTTGGATACATCCCCTGCGGCTCGCCTCGTGCTTGGACCTCTGACGACCCCAACGCCGATCTTTACCTCCACGGTTGAGGCGCCGTCCATGACCATGACCCCGCAGGTGACGGAGACTCCGTCTGCGGAAACTCTCACCGCCACGGGTACACTGCTCCCCGAGTCACTAACACCCGATGGCTCGCTCATCCCGACCGCCACCGAGACACCCTCTGTGACCCTTGCGCCATCAGAGACTCCCGTCCCGACCTTCACTGCAACCGAAACTCCCATTGCCCAACCTACAGCCTTCGTCCCTGCGGCGGATGTGCCGACGGGCGAGATCGTGGTTAAGTTTGGCGGGTTGGTGCCTGAATTTATCGCTGAGTCCGCTGTCGGTTCGGCAGGAGGCGAAGTGGTCGGGCAGGTGGATGCGCTCGGGCTGACGGTCATCTCAGCTCCTGAAGATCAAATCCCGCAGGTGCTGGCGTCTCTTCAAGACAGCATCCTCGTTGAATATGCCGAGCCGAACTATGCGGTGCAGGCATTCTACACGCCGACCGATCCTGAGTATGTGAGCCAGACCTATCTGGCAGATATGCAGATTCCCGAAGCATGGGATGTAACGAAAGGGGAGGGCGTGGTCGTTGCGGTGATCGACACCGGCGTGGATACAGCGCACCCTGACTTGACAGCGAATATGCTGGTGAATTCCGGTGAAGACGGGCTCGACACGAACGGCAACGACAGGCGCACAAATCTGATCGATGATGATAACGACGGCTATGTCGATAACTGGATGGGATGGAACTTTGTGGACGGCAATAACGATGCGCGTGATGGGCATGGTCACGGCACGCATCTGGCGGGCATCATTGCCGCGCAGATGGATAACTCGCTGGGAATCTCGGGTATTGCGCCGAATGCGCGCATCCTGCCGATCAAGGCGTTGGATAACACAGGCTTTGGATCCTACTCTCAGGTGGCGCAAGCCATTATCTACGCGGTCGATCACGGAGCGCAGGTCATCAACCTTGGCTTTGGCGGAACTGCCAACAGCGAGTTGCTGGTCGCTGCCACAGACTATGCTTATGCCAATGGCGTGATCGTTGTTGCGGCGGGCGGAAATACTGGCGCGCAAACCTTGATCTACCCTGCCGCCAACCCGAACGTGATCGGCGTTTCTGCGCTCGATGATAAATTGACGGTCGCGAATTTTTCCAGTTACACCAACGCTATTCAGGTCAGCGCGCCCGGCGTGGGAATTTATTCCACTACCCCGGGCGGCAAGTACGCGGCCATGAGCGGAACTTCCATGTCTACCGCGCAGATCTCCGGTGTGATGGCTCTCCTTTTGACTCAATCAAAATTCGATTCCCCTGACACAGCGCGTGATGCGCTCTTCGGATCTGCTGTTGATCTTGGAGATGCCGGGCTTGATATTCATTATGGTTATGGGCTTGTTCACGCTTTTGACGCATTGAGCTATGTCCCCGGCGCCGTCTTTGCCACGCCTACCGCATCGCCCACAGCGGAAGTGATCACGATCCCGACCAATGTTCCCGCCGGTGATGGCGTGACCATCATGGCCGATCAACCTCCCACGGTGAACATTATTTCACCGGCAGATAACTCGGTCTTATCCCAAAACAGCACGATCACATTCATTGGTTCTGCGACTGTGCCTGTCAATGCGGATATTAGTCACCTGCTAATTTGGAGGGATGGCGCTTCGATCATTTGCTCCAATTGCGCAAGCTTTGGGTTGAATAACTTAACTGTTGGCAGTCATATCATTTCAGCCAGCGCCACGGACGACCTTGGGCGCACCACGACGACGACCATTACAGTCACGGTCTCTGACCGGTCTGATCCGCATGGAGCTTTCACAGCCACCACTGATAAATGCGCGGCCTGCCATCGTGCGCATACGGCTCAATCTCCCGCGTTGATCGCTTCTCCGCTTTCCGGGAATGCCTATTGCTTAAGTTGTCACAGCGAAAGCGACAAGATCGCTGTTTCCACCCATTCAAATAAAGATTGGGCCGGCCCGAGTATTGAGAAGACCTTCCCGCTTCCCGCCGCTTCTTTTGAATTGTTATGCACTCAATGCCACAACCCGCATGGGAATAAGAATAACATTTTCTCGATCCGCGATAATGTGCGCGTAAATGCCAGTGGAAGTATCACGACCGGACCGGTGACCTTTACCGCAGTGACGGGCGTCAACTCTTTTGATGATGGTGTCAGCGCCACAGCCAGCCGAATTTGTGTGACCTGTCATGTGAATACGAATAACCCGGGCTATCCCATGAACAATCACGCGGGCGGGGCGAACCACAGCGGCGGCGTGGATTACAGTCAGACCGATTGTGTCACCTGCCATCTTCACAGTGCGGATGGGTTCTCGTCCACCAGTGACGGATTTATGGCCAGCTGCCGCGCCTGCCATTCCAAGCCGCAGGATAATGGGGATAACGTGCCGGTCGGTGGAAGGCGGCAGATCGTTGGCGCGACCGGCGGCGACTTTACCCGCAACTCTCACCATGTGAGCGGATCGGATTCCATCACCGACGCCGATTGTCAGCTCTGCCATGAAATGTCACGGCATACTTTGGGCAGTGTCCGCTTGTATGATGTAGACACGATCACAAACCCCGTGCCTGTTGTTTACAATATTGAAGACGGACTGAATGACGCGGATGATTATGAGAACGCCTGCAAATCCTGTCATGATGCGAACGGCAGGTCTGGAGACATCACCCCATTAAGTGATAATGTGCTTGTTCCATCCATTGCCGGTCAGTGGGCAAGCGCGCGCCACAATGGAGTGTTCACCACCTTCCTTGGCTCGTGCCGTGATTGCCACGACAGTGGACATGGTTCGAATAAACAAAAATTACTTGCCCCGTGGAATTCGATCCTCCCGCAGGCGGGACCTGACGTCATGCGGCAGGAAGAACGCTTCTGCTATCAATGTCACTCTGCTGCAGGTCCGGGTCTTCCCGTGGAAGCGGCGTTCTCCACCTGGACAAATACCGCCACCCGCGTCTTTGAACACGACGTCAGTGTGGATAATGGCTTGGAGCATAACAAGGAAATCTTTGGTTCCAGTTTTGCAGACCGTCACATCGAGTGCGGTGACTGCCATGAATCGCACACTGCGCAATATCCCACTCCCATTACAGTGACCGCGCCGAATATTAAATTTCCGCAGCAGGGATCGAATGGTGTGCAGCCGGTCTTTGCCGGGCCGGGCGCGCCAACCACGTTCAATTTTATGGATCAGGCGGCATTTGAGTATCAAGTTTGTATGAAATGCCATTCCAGCTTCACCACTCTGCCAACCTACCTGCCCGATGGGTGGGGATGTGCCGCCCCCTGTGCTGCGCGCACCTTTGTTCCGAACGGTCTGAGGAAGATCACATCGGGTTCCGCGCTTCAGGTGCTTGATAGCCGCGATATGGCAGAAGAATTCAACCCGGCGAATGGAAGTTTCCACCCGGTCATGGCGGCGGGAACGAATCCCTCTGCACCTGCGGGCGGTTTCACTGCGGGCTGGGGACCGACAAGCCGCACATATTGCACCGACTGTCACACCAATGATATTCCCGCCACTGGGAACACTGGCTATGGTCCGCATGGTTCGCCGCTTCTGCACATTTTGGATGGATCCACAACCACAGGCGCAGGGACAAATTACTCAACCACCGGGCTGACCGGCGGCGCCGAGCCTCTCGTTTCCAATACTGAACTGTGCTTCAAGTGCCATAACTATGCCGATTACGTCACCAGTGCAACGGCCACGAACACCCTCTTTAGAGATGGAAACAACAACCTGCATAGCGAACACATGGGCGGCGGCTTTACCAACACCACCTGCTATACCTGTCACGACACGCACGGCAGCGAGCAATTACACCTCATCAACTTTGACGCTGCGGTTGCCGTGCCTCAAGGCGGGCGCAACAGTCAGAGTGCCTGGGTGAGCACAGGGAACGCCAATCCCACGACCACTGGCACTTGTTATGTGGCCTGTCACGGACAAACACACGACGCGGGAGATTCTTATAGCCCGTAATTTTTTACTGATAGAATGGCACACAAATATTGGATGGTTTTGGAAATTAGTAGATGAGATCTCTGATCAAGTTTTGGAAAAAAGACATCATCAATAAAATGATCGTGGTCGTCTTGCTTGCCCTGGCAGGCATGACGACCGCTATTGTTTGGATGGCCATTAATATGCCGCAGGGCAGGTCGGTTCAGGATGCGTTGGCGGAATTCATGCCCACCAAGGCGGTGCCGACCGTTGACCTGCAGACGGTCCTCACGCCAAACATGGACGTAACCGCCATGCCGACAGCTACTTTTGTTGTGCTGCCCACCTTCACACTTCCGCCGCCCACTGCTGCGCCGTTGCTGCCAACCCAAACACCAGAACTCCCTGCCCCGACTCTGACACTCTCCACCCAGACCTCTGCTCCTGTTCAGGTATCTTCCGCCAGCGCGGAGTGCATCCCTGCCAACCCGCCGCAGACCGGTCAGGTGGTTGAAGTTCTCGACGGCAATACCATTCGAGTATTGATCGATAAACTGGTCTATGTCGTACGATACACGGGGGTTGAGGCTCCTGAGAATCCGGTGTATGCTGAGGTGGCGAAGATCGCCAACAGCGGGCTGGTCTATGGCAGGGAGATCGTCATGTTCTCCGATGTCTCAGACAAAGACTCGCGCGGTCGCCTCCTGCGCTATGTCATGCAGGGTGACACCTTTATCAACCAGACATTGATCCAGCAGGGACTTGGTACCGCGTTCGATCTTCCCCCCGACTCTGCCTGTGCCGCTGTGTTCTCTCAAGCCGAGCAGACCGCCAGCGATGCGAAACTGGGTATCTGGACCAAGACCCCATAACGTGAGGACCTCATGGCAACTTATTGTGAATATTGCATTACCCATCCCGAAGATACCTTCAATAAGAACTATCACGACACCCAATACGGGTTCCCGCTGGAAAACGACAACGAGCTCTTTGAGCGGCTCATCCTTGAGATCAATCAGGCTGGGCTTTCGTGGATCACCATCCTCAAGAAGGCAGACCACTTCCGCAAAGCGTACGATAAATTCAAGATCGAAAAAGTTGCCGCCTATACCGAACAGGATCGCGCCCGCCTGCTGGCAGATGCCGGCATTATTCGCAACCGGCTCAAGGTCAACGCCGCGATCGTCAACGCCCAAAAGATCCTCGAACTGAAAAAAGAGTTTGGTTCCTTCAAAGGCTGGCTCGATGCGCATCATCCGCTCACCAAAGAAGAATGGACAAAACTTTTCAAAAAGACCTTTATCTTCACAGGCGGAGAGATCGTCAACGAATTTCTCATGTCTACCGGTTATCTGCCCGGCGCGCATCAGCCAGATTGCCCCATTTACAAAAAGGCGGCAAAGCAAAAACCCGCTTGGATGAAAAAGTAAAATAACCTGTTCCCTTGTATACTTGGGCAACCATGCCGCCCACATTTGTCATTGCTGGAAAACTAACCCGTGAATACATCCTGCCTCCTGCAGGTCGCCCCCTCCTGGATTCTCCGGGAGGGAATTTGCTGTACGCTGCCGGCGGGCTTGCAGTTTGGGCGCGCGATGTGGGTTTGGTCGGCCGGGTGGGTGAGGAGTATCCCCGCCAATGGCTGCGTGATCTCGAAAAGCGCGGGCTCGATACGAACGGCATCCGAACCCTTCAAGAACTTCAAAACGTAGACCTGCGTTCCTTCATTGCCTTCAATGAAAATAATGAGCGCAGTTACACAAATGCGGTTTCGCATTTTGCGCGCCGCCAACTCGCATTTCCAAAATCATTGCTTGGGCATCAGCCCGCCGACGATTCACGCAAAGACCCGCGCGAACCGGAACTGGCATCGCCCGCCGCTCTGGATGTGCCGAAGGAATATCGGGATGTCCGCTATGTGCAT
>Ga0268298_10004358_pt1 | contig 13867 bp, 17 predicted proteins | sample WWTPWeurt_MetaG_FD_194462 | JGI IMG/M metagenome (GOLD analysis project Ga0268298, IMG submission 194462) | Activated sludge microbial communities from WWTP in Nijmegen, Gelderland, Netherland - WWTP Weurt | ecosystem: Engineered > WWTP > Aerobic digester > Activated sludge | place... | reverse complement strand
AAACTGCTCAGTCTACATTTCGCACCCAGTCGTCTTGCCCTTCGTCAAGCAACCCAAGGAGTGCCCTCATGTTGAACTGGATCCGGACCCTGGCGCTGGCCGCCACCACATCGTTCCTGGCCGCCTGTGGCGGCGGCGACGACGGTCACCCCAGCACCACGCTGGCCGTGGCGCAGTCCGACCCGCAGTTCTCGATCCTGGTCGAGGCCGTGCAGGCCGCCGGCCTGGGCGACACCCTGGCCGGGCCCGGTCCGCTGACCGTGTTCGCGCCCACCAACGCCGCCTTTGCGTCGCTGCTGACCGAGCTCGGCATCAGCAAGGACGCGCTGCTGGCCAACCGCGCGCTGCTGACCGCCGTGCTCACCTACCACGTGCTGCCGGCGCGGGTGGAGAAGGCGCAGGTGCCGCTGGGCCAGCCCGTCACCACGGCGCAGGGCGGCATCCTCAAGGTCGACAGCGTCGGCGCCGGCCTCGTCATCACCGACGGCCGCAATCGCAGCGCCACCATCACCGCCACCGACGTGCAAGCCGGCAACGGCGTGGTGCACGTGATCGACCGCGTGCTGCTGCCCGCCGACAAGACCCTGGTGCAGACGGCGCAGGCGCTGCCGCAGTTCAGCATCCTGGTCGAGGCCGTGGTCGCCGCCGATCTGGCGGGTGCGCTGTCGGGCACCGGGCCGTTCACGGTGTTCGCACCCACCAACGACGCCTTTGCCGCGCTGCTGGCCGAACTGGGCATCAGCAAAGACGCGCTGCTGGCCGACAAGGCGCTGCTGACCCGGGTGCTGACCTACCACGTGGTGCCGGCGCGGGTGCTCAAGGCCCAGGTGCCGGTGGGCGCGCCCATCACCACGCTGCAGGGCGGCAGCTTCGCGGTCGACGGCAGCCTGGCCATCACCGACACGTCGGGCCGCAAGGCGTCGATCGTTGCCACCGACGTGCTCGCCAGCAACGGCGTCATCCACGTCATCGACAAGGTGCTGCTGCCGCGCCCCTGAATCCCGTTCCTGATTTCTTCAACCCCGAAAGGACCGTCCCATGAAGCATGTTCTGATCGCCACCGCCATCGCGGCCGCCTCGTTTGCCGCCCAGGCCAAGGACATCGTCGACACCGCCGTGTCGGCCGGCCAGTTCAAGACCCTGGCCACCGCGCTGCAGGCCGCCGGCCTGGTCGACACCCTCAAGGGCAAGGGCCCGTTCACGGTGTTCGCGCCCACCGACGAGGCCTTTGCCAAGGTGCCCAAGGACCAGCTCGATGCGCTGCTGAAGGACAAGGCCAAGCTGACCGCGGTGCTGACCTACCACGTGGTGCCGGGCAAGGTGATGGCCGCCGACGTCAAGGCCGGCAAGGTCAAGACGGTGCAGGGCGGCGAGCTCACCGTGGCCACCACCGGCGGCGTGACGGTCAACAGCGCACGCGTGCTGAAGACCGACATCGTGGCCGACAACGGCGTCATCCACGTCATCGACAGCGTCGTCATCCCGCAGTGACGATCAGGGCCGGGGCCGCTGCGCGCCGCCCCGGCCGCTTCATTCGCTGACGCGGCCGCGCAGAGACTTCACCTGCCCACGCTGCGCCTTGCCGGACAGCCGCCGCTGCTGCGAACCCCAGGTGGGCTTGGTGGCTCGGCGCACGCGCGGCACATGGGCCGCCGCGTCCAGCAGCGCCTGCAGCCGCGCCAGCGCGTCTCGCCGGTTCAGCGGCAGGCTGCGATGGTCCTGGGCCTTGATGACCACCACGCCGTCGCCGCTGATGCGCTGGTCGGGCCAGGCGGCCAGGCGCTGCTTCAGCGCCTCGGGCAGCGCCGACGCGGTGATGTCGAAGCGCAGCTGCGCTGCGTTCGACACCTTGTTGACGTTCTGCCCGCCCGCGCCCTGCGCGCGCACGGCGGTCCATTCGACATCGGCTTCGGTCAGCCGCGGTGCTTTCACGCCACCACGCGCACCGGCACGCGCGGCGCCAGCGCACACATCAGCTCATAGCCGATGGTGCCGGCGGCACGCGCCACGTCGTCGATGGCCAGCTGGCTGCCCTGCGGGCCGCAGCCCCACAGCGTGACCTCGCTGCCCGGGCCGGCCTGCGGCACCGGCGTCAGGTCGACGGCCAGCATGTCCATCGACACGCGGCCCACGGTGCCGGTGCGCACGCCGTCCACCAGCACCGGCGTGTCGGTGCCGGCGTGGCGCGGGTAGCCGTCGGCATAACCGCAGGCGACGACGCCGATGCGCTGCGGCTCGGTGGCGGTGTAGCTGCTGCCGTAGCCCACGGTGTCGCCCCGCTGCAGCTGCTGCACGGCGATGAGGCGGCTGCGCAGCGTCATCGTCGGCTGCAGGCCCCAGTGGCGGATGTCGTGTTCAGGGAAGTCGGGCGCGCTGCCGTAGGTGAGGATGCCGCTGCGCACCCAGTCGGTCTTCAGCCCGTGGCGCAGGATGGCCGCGCTGTTGGCCAGGCTGCGCTCACCCGGCAGGTCCTGCGTGGCGGCGTTGAAGGCGGCCACCTGGTGGGCGATGCCGCGCGCGCCGTCGGCGTCGCTGAAGTGGGTCATCAGCGAGATCTCGTCGACCTGCGGCAGCGCGTTCAGCCTTGTCCAGGCGCTGCGGAAGGCGTCGGGGCGGAAGCCCAGGCGGTTCATGCCGCTGTTCATCTTCAGGAACACGCGGTGCGGGGTCTTGGTCTTGTGGGCGGCCAGCCAGTCGATCTGCGCGTCGGCGTGCACGGCATGCCACAGGTCCAGGCGCGAACACAGTTCCAGGTCACGCGGTTCGAAGCAGCCTTCGAGCAGCAGCACCGGGCCGCGCCAGCCCAGGGCGCGGATGCGCTCGGCCTCGGCCAGGTCCAGCAGCGCAAAGCCGTCGGCACCGCGCAGGCTGTCAAACACACGCTCGATGCCATGCCCGTAGGCGTTGGCCTTGACCACCGCCCACACCCGCGAATCGGGGGCGGCGGCGCGTGCGCGGGCCAGGTTGGCGGCCAAGGCGCCACCGTGGATGAGGGCTTCGATCGGGCGTGGCATGGGCTGGAAATTCTGCCAGGGATGCTATAAACCGCGGCCCTCACGACGGAGACTGGGCACCGCCTGCGGGGTGCAGCGGTGCTGCGACGCGCGCGACACGATGAAAAAAGGCTTCTCGACCATCATGTCGGCGCAGTTCTTCAGCTCGCTGGCCGACAACGCGCTGCTGGTGGCTGCCGTCGAACTGCTGCGCATGAGCAAGGCCCCCGCGTGGCAGACCCCCGCCCTGGCGCCGATGTTCGCGCTGTTCTACGTGGTGCTGGCGCCGTTTGTCGGCGCCTTTGCCGACAGCATTCCCAAGGGCAAGGTCATGTTCGTGTCGAACACGATCAAGATCGCAGGCTGCCTGATGATGCTGTTCGGCAGCCACCCGCTGCTGGCCTATGCCGTGGTGGGGCTGGGCGCGGCGGCCTATTCGCCGGCCAAGTACGGCATCCTGACCGAACTGCTGCCGCCGTCGCAGCTGGTCAAGGGCAACGGCTGGATCGAGGGCCTGACCGTGGGCTCCATCATCCTGGGCATCCTGCTGGGCGGGCAGCTGGTGGGGCCGAAGCTGTCGCCGATGCTGCTGGGCCTGGACCTGCCCGTGCTGGACACCGGCATCGACACCGCGCCCGAGGCGGCCATCAGCATCATCGTCTTCATCTACGTGCTGGCGGCCATCTTCAACCTGTACATCCCGCGCACCGACGCGCCGCTGCAGCCCATGACCGGCAGCCTGGGCGAGATGCTGCGCGACTTCTCGCACTGCAACGCGCGGCTGTGGTCCGACAAGCTGGGCCAGATCACGCTGGCCACCACCACGCTGCTGTGGGGCATCTTCGGCAACCTGCGGCTGATCGTGTTTGCCTGGGCGGCGGCGGCGCTGGGCTACAGCACCACGCAGGCCAGCGGGCTGGCGGGCGTGGTGATCATCGGCTCGGTCATCGGCGCGGTGACGGCGTCGATGACCATGAAGCTGGACAAGGCCACGCGCGTGCTGCCGCTGGCCATCGTGGTGGGCCTGCTGATGATCGGGCTCAACGTCATCAACAACGTGTGGGTGGCCGCGCCCTTCCTGGTGGTGCTGGGCGCGCTGTGCGGCTACCTGATCGTGCCCATGAACGCGCTGCTGCAGCACCGCGGCCACAACCTGATGGGCGCCGGGCGTTCGATCGCGGTGCAGAACTTCAACGAACAGGCCTGCATCCTGGGCGTGGGCGCGCTCTACAGCGGGCTGACCAAGTTCGGGCTCTCGGCCTTCGTGGCCATCGCCACCTTCGGGCTGCTGACCGCGGGCATCATGGAGATCATCCGCCGCTGGCACCAGCGCAACACGGTGCTGCACCGCGACGAGGTCGAACGGCTGCTGACCATCGCGCGCACCGACGGCCATTGATGGGTCGCCCGCATGCCTAGGGCGGCCTGGCTGCCGGCCGTGGCGCTGGTCTTCAACGCCTTCACCTGGGGCCTGTCGTGGTGGCCGTTCCGGCAGCTGCAGGGCGCGGGCCTGCACCCGCTGTGGGCGACGGCGCTGATCTACGCCACCGCCGTGGCCTTCATCAGCCTGCGCCGGCCCGGCGCCTGGAAGGAACTTCTGGGCACGCCCGCGCTGTGGGTGCTGGTGCTGGCGGCCGGCACCACCAACGCCACCTTCAACTGGGCGGTGGCCATCGGCGACGTGGTGCGCGTGGTGCTGCTGTTCTACCTGATGCCGGTGTGGGCCGTGCTGCTGGCCTGGGCGCTGCTGGGCGAGAAGCCCACGCCGCTGGCGCTGCTGCGCGTGGCGCTGGCGCTGGCCGGCGCCGGCATCGTGCTGTGGCCGGCCGACGGCGGCGGCCTGCCGCTGCCGCGTGACCTGGCCGAGGGCCTGAGCGTGCTGGGCGGCTTCAGCTTCGCGCTGAACAACGTCATGCTGCGGCGCGAGGCCGCGCGCAGCGCCGGCGCACGCGGGCTGGCGATGTTCCTGGGCGGCGCGCTGGTGGCCGCCGCGCTGGCGCTGGCCATGGCGGTGGCCACGCCGCCGGCGCCCGCGCCGGGCTGGCTGCTGGGCACGGCGGCGCTGGCGCTGTTCTTCATCGGTGCCAACCTGTCGCTGCAGTACGGCGCGGCGCGGCTGCCGGCCAACGCCACGGCGGTGATCATGATCACCGAGGTGCTGTTCGCGTCGGTCTCGGCGCTGCTGCTGGGTGCCGGCACGCTGACACCGGCCCTGGCGCTGGGCGGCACATTGATCGTGCTGGCGGCACTGCTGGCGGCCCGCGGCTAACATCGTCGGCTCCACTTCCAGCCGGGGTTTGTGCATGGCCGAACAGAGCATCTACGACTTCGAGGCGCTGTCCATCGACGGCAAGCCGGCGCAGCTGTCCACGCAGCGCGGCAAGGTCATCCTGGTCGTCAACACCGCCAGCGCCTGCGGCTTCACGCCGCAGTTCGGGGGCCTTGAGAAGCTGTGGCAGGACTACCGCGACCGCGGGCTGGTGATCGTGGGCTTTCCCAGCAATGAATTTGGCGGCCAGGACCCGGGCAGCAACGACCAGATCTCGTCGTTCTGCCAGCTGAACTACGGCGTCAGCTTCCCCATGATGGCCAAGGTGAAGGTCAACGGCTCGGAAGCCCACCCGCTGTGGAAGTGGCTGAAGGCGCAGGCGCCGGGCGTGCTGGGCACCGAAGGCATCAAATGGAACTTCACCAAGTTCCTGGTCGGCAAGGACGGCAAGGTCATCAAGCGCTACGCGCCCAACGATGCACCCGAGTCACTGCGAAAAGACATCGAAGCCGCCCTGGCGGCCTGACCCGCACCTCAACGAAGGACCCCATGTTCCAGCACCTCGACGCCTACGCCGGCGACCCCATCCTGAGCCTCAACGAGGACTTCCAGAAGGACCCGCGTCCGCACAAGGTGAACCTGTCGATCGGCATCTACTTCGACAACGAGGGCCGCATCCCGGTGCTGGACTGCGTGCGCCAGGCCGAGGCGCAGATGCTGGCCGAGAGCGGCCCCAAGCCCTACCTGCCGATCGAAGGCGCGGCGGCGGCGCGCAGCGCGGTGCAGAAGCTGCTGTTCGGCGACACGCACGAGGCCGTGACCAGCGGCCGCATCGCCACGCTGCAGACCATCGGCAGCAGCGGCGGCCTGAAGGTGGGCGGCGACTTCATCAAGCGCTGGTTCGAGGGCAGCCAGGTCTGGGTCAGCGACCCCACCTGGGACAACCACCGCGCCATGTTCGAAGGCGCGGGGCTGCAGGTGAACACCTACCCGTACTACGACGCCGCCACCGGCGGGCTGAAGTTCGACGCCATGCTCGACACGCTGCGCACGCTGCCGGCGCGCAGCGTGGTGCTGCTGCACGCCTGCTGCCACAACCCCACCGGCGTGGACCTGAGCCGCGCGCAGTGGGAAGCCCTGGTGCCGGTGCTGCGTGAACGCCAGCTGCTGGCCTACCTGGACCTGGCCTACCAGGGCTACGGCGACGGCATCGCCGAAGACGCTTTCGCGCCACGGCTGCTGGCCAGCGCCGGGCTGCCGTTCTTCATCGCCAACTCGTTCAGCAAGAGCATGAGCGTCTACGGCGAACGCGCCGGCGCCCTGAGCGTGGTGTGCGCCGACGCCGCGCAGGCCGAGCGTGTGCTGGGCCAGCTGAAGGCCACGGTGCGGCGCAACTATTCCAGCCCCGCCATCCACGCCGCCGGCATCATCAGCCGCGTGCTGACCGACCCCGCGCTGCGCGCCAGCTGGGAAGCCGACGTGGCCGCGATGCGCGAGCGCATCCTGGCCATGCGGCGCAGCCTGCACGGCGTGCTGTCGGCCAAGCTGCCGGGCCGCGACCTGGGCTACTTCCTCAGCCAGCGTGGCATGTTCAGCTACACCGGCATGAGCGCGGCGCAGGTGGACCGGCTGCGCGAGGAATTTGGCGTCTACCTGATCCGTTCCGGCCGCATGTGCGTGGCCGGGCTGAACACCGGCAACGTCGAGCGCACCGCGGTGGCGATGGCGGCGGTGCTGGGCTGATCGGGGTCGCTCAGGCCGGGTCGGTCGTGGCTGCGCGCACGACACGTTCGCGCAGCCAGCGCTGCGCGGCATCGCCATCCAGCCGCAGCGGCCACAGCATCTGCACCGACACCGGCTCCATCGGGAACGGCAGCTCGCGCGTCACCACGTCGGCCGCGTAGCCGGTGGCGGGCATGAACCGCGCCGGCAGCACCGTCAGCAGGTCGGACTGCGTGACCACGCGGCCGGCGGTGAAGAACTGGTTCACCGTCAGCACGATGCGCCGGCGGCGGCCCAGCGCCGCCAGCGCCTGGTCCATCAGGCCATGCGGCCGGCCCGAGAAGCTGACCAGCATGTGGTCGGCCGCGCAGTAGTCCTCCAGGGTGAGCGCCCGCTCCGCCAGCGGATGGCCGCGGCGCATGACCACCACATAGCGGCTGTCGTACAGGTGCTGCTGGCGCAGGCCTGAGCCCGGCCCTTCGGCCAGCAGGGCTGCGGCGGCGACCGGAAAGTGGCCGATCGCGAGGTCGGCGCCGCCTTCCAGCAGCAGCCGGCGCGGGTCGCGCGTGGTCAGCGGAAGGAAGCGCACGCTCACGCGCGCAGCCTCTGCCTGCATGGCATTCAGCAGCGGCGGTGACAACAGTGCGGCGGTGGCGTCGGCCATCGTCAGCCGGAACACGGCGTTGCCGGCGCGGGGGTCGAAGTGTTCCGGCGCCAGCGCCTCGCGCAAGCTGGCCAGGGCGTCGCGCACCTGCGGCCACAGTGCTTCGGCACGCGCCGTGGGCTTCATGCCGAAGGCGCTGCGCACAAACAGCGGTTCACCCACCGCGGCATGCAGGCGCTTGAGCGCATGGCTGGCAGCCGGCTGCGTCATCGCCAGGTCGGCCGCGGCACGGGTCAGGCTGCCCTCGGCCATGACACGGTCGAACACCCGCAACAGGTTCAGGTCCAGGGTGCGGAAGTTCATGAGCAGTCCTGCACGACATGAAGACGATTCATAGCTTACATGCACATCATTCAGAACTCGGTATCAGGGTTGACCCTAATATGCCGATCAACAGGCTTCCACACGAAGCCGCCATTGAAGAAGGAGTTGCCATGAGCCACACCATCGCCCACGTCGCCCACGTCGAAGCGCCCGCCATGCCGCGCGGCGCCACCCTTGTCGGCATGCTGTACAGCGCCGTGTCGAGCCTGTTCCACCACGCCCCGGCCCGTCCCGCCAGCCGCGCCGAAGAAGCCGCTGCCGTGTACGAGATGGCCCGCCAGCTGCAAGGCACCGACCCCAGCTTCGCGGCCGATCTGTTCGCCGCCGCGGCGCGCCACGAGTCCATCGACGACTGATCGCGGCACGGGCGCGCACCGCGCGCCGCCGCGGCCTGCCCTGAGCGCCGCTCGGGCATAGGGCATCATCGCCGCCGATGCCCGCCTTTCTGCTCAAGCGCCTGGCGACCTTCCTGGCCACCCTGCTGGTGGCGTCGGTCGTCGTCTTCTCCGTGCTGGAGTTGCTGCCCGGCAACGCCGCCGAGGTGATCCTGGGTGACACCGCCACGCCCGAGGCGGTGGCCGCGCTCAACAACCGCCTGGGGCTGGACCGCCCGCCGCTGCAACGCTACCTGGACTGGGTGGGCGGCTGGCTGCAGGGACGCAGTGCCGACAGCATCAGCTACGGCTCGCCCACCGCCGAACTGATGGCCGAACGGCTGCAGGTGACGCTGCCGCTGGCCGTGATGGCGATGGCGCTGACCATGGTGCTGGCGCTGGGCCTGGGCCTGTACGCCGCCTCACGCCACAACCAGCTGGGCGACGTGGGTGTCATGGCCGCCAGCCAGCTGGGCGTGGCGGTGCCCAACTTCTGGTTCGCGATCCTGCTGATCCTGCTGTTCGCGGTGAAGCTGCAGTGGGTCAGCGCCGGCGGCTTTGCCGGCTGGAGCGAAGACGATGGCGGCGGCCTGTGGCCCGCGGTGCAGTCGCTGCTGCTGCCGGCACTGGCGCTGGCGCTGGTGCAGGCGGCCATCCTGGCGCGGGTCACGCGCTCGGCGGTGCTGGAGGTGATGCGCGAGGACTTCGTGCGCACGGCGCGTGCCAAGGGCCTGAGCCGCCGCCAGGCGCTGTGGCGCCACGTGCTGCGCAACGCCATGATCCCGGTGCTGACGGTCAGCGGCCTGCAGTTCGCCAACCTGATCACGGGCACCATCGTGGTGGAGAACGTGTTCGTGCTGCCCGGCATCGGGCGCCTGGTGTTCCAGGCCATCAGCAACCGCGACCTGGTGGTGGTGCGCGACGTGGTGATGCTGCTGGCCGCCACCGTGGTGCTGGTCAACTTCGTGGTCGACGTGCTGTACGCGGTGATCGACCCGCGGCTGCGGCGGGCCGACGCATGAACCGCGCCTTCAAACACCCCAGCTTCGTCATCGGTGCGGCGCTCAGCCTGCTGCTGGCGCTGGCGGCGCTGCTGTCGCTGGTGTGGCAGCCGCACCCGCCGGCCGAGATCGAGATGGCGCGGCACCGACCCCTTCGGCCGCGACATCGCGTCACAGCTGCTGGTGGGGGCGCAGAACAGCATCGTGGTGGGCGTGGTGGCGGTGGGCATCGGCCTGGGCCTGGGCGTGGCGCTGGGCTGCCTGGCCGCCGCGCGCCGCGGCTGGGTGGAAGAGCTCATCATGCGCGCCAGCGACTTCACCTTCGCCTTCCCGGCGCTGCTGACGGCCATCATGCTGACGGCCATCTACGGCCCTGGGCTGCTGATGAGCATCGTGGCCATCGGCATCTTCAACATCCCGGTGTTCGCGCGCATCACACGTGCGTCGGCCAACGCCGTGTGGTCACGCGAATACGTGCTGGCCGCGCGCGTGGCGGGCAAGGGCGCGTGGCGCATCACCATCGACCACGTGCTGCCCAACATCGCCAGCCCGCTGATCGTGCAGGCCAGCATCTCGTTTGCCACCGCCATCCTGGCCGAGGCCGCGCTGTCGTACCTGGGCCTGGGCACGCAGCCGCCCAAGCCCAGCTGGGGCCGCATGCTCAGCGAAGCGCAGTCCATGCTGTTCCAGGCGCCGATGCTGGCCGTGTACCCCGGCGTGGCCATCATGCTGAGCGTGCTGGGCCTGAACCTGGTGGGCGACGGCCTGCGCGACCTGCTGGATCCAAAACTCTCCCGAAAACGGTGACCCCATGAAGATCGAGTTCGTCTCCGACGTCGCCTGCCCCTGGTGTGCCGTGGGCCTGAATGCGCTGGAACGGGCGCTCGAACGCATCGGCGGCGACATCGCCGTCGACATCTCGTTCCAGCCCTTCGAGCTGAACCCGACCATGGGCCCCGACGGGGCCGACACGGTGCAGTACCTGTCCGACAAGTACGGCATCACGGCCGAGCAGATCGCCGCCAACCAGGCCAACATCCGCCAGCGCGGTGCCGCGGTGGGTTTTGCATTCGGCACCCGCGGCCGCGTGTGGAACACCTTCGACGCCCACCGGCTGCTGTGCTGGGCCGAGGAAGAAGGCGCCGACCGGCAGCGTGCGCTGAAACATGCGCTGCTCAAGGCCTACCACGGCGAAGGCCGCAACCCCAGCGACCCGGCGGTGCTGGTGGAACTGGCCACGGCTGCGGGCCTGGACGCGCAGCGCGCACAGGCCATCCTGGCTGGCGACGACTACGCCGCCGAGGTGCGCGAACGTGAACAGCTGTGGCAGCGTGCGGGCATCTCATCGGTGCCGGCGGTGGTGATCGACCGCAAGCACCTGATCAGCGGCGGCCAGCCGCCCGAGGTGTTCGAGCAGGCGCTGCGCCGCATTGCCGCAGGCGTTGCCTGAGCGTGGCGCGCAACGTCGAGATCAAGGCCCGCATCGACAGCGTGGCGGCGCTGCTGCCACGGGCGCGTGCGCTGGCCGACGGCGACGCGGTGCTCATCGAGCAGGACGACAGCTTCTACGCCGTGCCCCACGGGCGCCTGAAGCTGCGCCGCTACGGCGACGGCCGTGCCCACCTCGTCCACTACCACCGCGCCGACCAGGCCGAAGCCAAGGCGTCGGACTACGTGCTGGTGGACGTGCCCGACGCCGACGCCCTGGACCAGGCGCTGGCGCGCGGCTGCGGCCGCCTGGGCCGCGTGCGCAAGCAGCGGCGGCTGCTGATGGTGGGGCAGACGCGCATCCACCTCGACCAGGTGCACGGCCTGGGTGACTTCATGGAACTGGAGGTGGTGCTGCACGACGGCCAGACCGACGCCGAAGGCCAGGCCATCGCCGACGCGCTGATGCACGCCCTGGGCCTGGACGATGCGCCGCGCATCGCCGGCGCCTACCGCGACCTGCTGGCGCAGCAACAAGCCGATACCGCGTAAAGCTTCGTTGCGCCGTCGCCGCCAGCACGCGGCCAGCCGTTGTATCGGTCCGAGCCCTTTGCCGGAGCACACGATGAAGCATGAACGCCTGCGCCTGTCCCTGCTGGCCCTTGCGGCCCTGTCCCTGGCCGGTTGTGTGGTCGTGCCCTACCGCGGCCCCGGCTACGCCTACAGCAGCGAACCCGGCCCGGTGGTCGACAACCAGCCCCCGCCCCCGCAGGTGGAGGTGATGCCCGCGGCCCCCGGCCCGGGTTACGTGTGGATCGGCGGCTACTGGGGCTGGAACCTGGGCCGGCATGTGTGGATCGGCGGCCGCTGGGCCCTGCCGCCTTCGGGTCACCGCTGGGTGCCCGGCTACTGGGGCCGGCACGACCGCGGCTGGCGCTGGCACGGCGGCTACTGGGGCCGGCGCTGACGCGGCATCAGTCCGCCGCCAGCCGCGGCGGCAGCGCCTGCGCCAGGAAGTCGTAGACACGCCGCACCAGCGGGTTGCCGCGGATCTCGCGGTGCACCGCCAGCCAGCACGGCAGCGGCGGGATCTTCAGCATCGGCAGCAGCGGCACCACGCCCGGCCACTGCGCCAGGTTGTAGCGCGCCACGAAACCGATGCCCACGCCCGCCGCCACCAGCTGCCCGTAGGCCACCTGGTCGTCCACGCGCAGTGCGAACTGTTCGCGCGAGATCGGCGTGCCCAGCGTGGCAAAGCCGCGCAGCATGGACTCATCGCGGTCGAAGCCGATCAGCCGGTGCTGCAGCAGGTCGGCTGGCGTACGCGGCGTGCCCGCGCGCTGCAGGTAGCGCTGGTGCGCGGCGGCGATGATGGGAATGTCGCCCAGCTTGCGTGCCACCAGGCTCTGCTGCGCCGGGCGCACCATGCGCACGGCGATGTCGGCCTCGCGCCGCAGCAGGTTGCTGAGCGCGTTGGACGCCACCAGTTCCACCTGGATGCCAGGCTCGGCCTCCTGCAGCGCCGCCAGCACCGGCGGCAGCAGCCAGCAGGCCGCCACCTGGCTGGTGCTGATGCGCACCGTGCCCTGCACCAGCGCGCGACGCCCGGCCAGCGCCTGGCCCAGCGCATCGGCGCCCTGCGCCATCTGGCGCGCGGGTTCGGCGATGGCCAGCGCCAGCGCGGTGGGCGTGACGCCGCGCCCGGTGCGTTCGAACAGCGGCGCCCCCAGCTGCGCTTCCAGCTGCGCCACGTGGCGGCTGAGCGTGGGCTGCTGCGCGTTCAGCCGCCGCGCCGCGCCCAGCAGGCTGCCGGCGTCCAGCACGGCCAGGAAGCTGCGCACCAGGGTCCAGTCGAAGCGTTCGGGTTCAGCCATGCGAATGTGCATACCTCGTGTGCCAGCTTCGACGATTGTTGCAGATGACTCGCGCGCTCACACTGAAGGCCTGACCACGCACCGGAGCCCTTCATGAGCAAGCCCACCGTCCTCATCCTCGGCGCCGCCGGCCGCTTCGGCACCGCCGCCGTGCAGGCCTTTGCCAGCGCCGGCTGGACCGTGCTGGCGCAGCAGCGCCGCCAACCCGCCACGCCGCTGCCCGGCGGCGCACGCTGGATCGACGCCGACCTGGCCGACACCGACGCCCTGGCCCAGCGCGCCCGCGACGCCCGCGTGGTGGTCTACGCCGTCAACCCGGTCTACACGCGATGGGACGAAGACCTGCTGCCGCTGTTCCGGCACGGCCTGGCGGTGGCCGAACGACTGGGTGCGCGCTTCATGCTGCCGGGCAACGTCTACAACTACGGCGACACCATGCCGCCGCTGCTGACCGAGGCCACCACGCCGGTGCCCAGCACCCGCAAGGGCGTGCTGCGCGTGGCCATGGAAGACGAGCTGATGCGCCGCGCCGAGCGCGGGCTGGACAGCGTGGTCATCCGCGCCGGCGACTTCTTCGGCAGCGGCAGCGGCAGCTGGCTGGACCTGGCGATGGCCAAGGACATGGCGCGCGGCAAGCTGGTCTACCCCGGCCCGCTGGACCGCGTGCACGCCTGGGCCTACCTGCCCGACCTGGCACGTGCCTTCGTCGCCGTGGCGCAGGACGGCGGCCACCGCGGCTGCCTGCGCCTGCAATTCGAAGGCCATGCAGCGACGGGCCGGCAGTTCATCGACGCGCTGGACAGCGCCGCCGCCGAGCTGGGCCTGCGCCCGGCGGCCGGCTTCAGGCTGGGCGGCATGCCGTGGCCGCTGCTGCGCGTGCTGGGCCTCGTCAACCCCCTGCTGCGCGAGCTGGTGCGCATGAGCTACCTGTGGCGCGTGCCGCATGCGCTGGACGGCCAGACGCTGCAGCAGCGCGTGGGGCCTCTGCCCGCCACGCCGCTGGTGGCGGCGCTGAAGCAGTCGCTGCGCGAGCTGGGGCTGGCCGCCGAAACGCCCCCCGCGCAGGTCCGTTATCGTTGACGGGTGCCCGAGCTCCTTGCCGTCCAAGACCTGCGCGTCACCCTGAACACCAGCCGCGGCCCCGCCGACGCCTTGCGCGGGGTGTCGTTCACCATGGCGCGTGGCGACACCGTGGGGCTGATCGGCGAGTCGGGCTGC
>Ga0268298_10004356_pt1 | contig 13869 bp, 21 predicted proteins | sample WWTPWeurt_MetaG_FD_194462 | JGI IMG/M metagenome (GOLD analysis project Ga0268298, IMG submission 194462) | Activated sludge microbial communities from WWTP in Nijmegen, Gelderland, Netherland - WWTP Weurt | ecosystem: Engineered > WWTP > Aerobic digester > Activated sludge | place... | reverse complement strand
GTGCAAGGACTCGGGACGTCGAGCCGCCCGCCCGCGGTAGCGCCTGGCGACGATGCGCGCGCAGGCGGCGATGTAATCGGCGCACATGGCTGGGGGCCAATCCATCCGCTCGGCCCAGGAGGGCAAGAGCGAGACGAGGAGGTTTTGCACGACGTCGGGGGCATTGCGAGTGGGCACCCCGCTGCGCAGGACGACGGACAATGCGAGGGGCCGATAAGCCTCCAGCGCGCGGGCGACGGGGGCTGGCACATCCAGCACGGAGCGGGGGGCCGGGGCGGATGGTGGGGAGTCTGGCGCCGGTGCGGGTGCGGGGGCCGGTGCGGGAGTGGGCGCCGGTGCGGGCGCGGGGGCCAATGCGGGAGTGGGCGCCGGTGCGGGCGCGGGGGTCGCACCGCCCGAGGCCGGAGGGTCGGTGTCGGGCGCGGCGCCGTCCGAGGCCGGAGGGGCACTGTCGGGCGGCGGGTCGCGAATCGGCGCCGGGGTTTCCTCGGCAAAAGAAGGGGAAAGGTCGCTCTCGAGGCAAAAAAGTGGTGCGGCGGCGAAACCGCGAATACCCTGATCCATGGGCGTGCGCTCCGTGACTGCGGGGTGCAGGTCAAGGGGCCGTTCGGTGGTGGTACACCGGGCGGCCCCGCTTTCGTTTTGAGAGCCCTCACGCGGGCGGTGACGACGGGCGGCCTCCTTTCCGGATACACTATCGACGAAATGTCGATAGAATGTGAATGGAGAGTATGGAAGGAAGAAAAAGAAAGCAACCGAAAAAAAACTCCCTCGTGCCAGAAACAGACAATGGCGCGGGGCACCGTGATCGCCCTTCACGACCCGGTTTGCGTTGCAGCAGACTGCCATTTATGGCAAGTTGTCGCCATGAATCGCGAGCCCCGGCTCGCGCTGTTGGCAAGACAGGGGTGTTCGGGCCAACGCTCCTGGCGGATCAGGCTGTGACCACGCTCCGCGGGACAGGAGAGGCAGCTCCGGGGGAGGAGCCCGCACGGCCGCTCCGCCGCGGGAAGGCGAGCGCCGGCACCGCCCCCAAGCGGGCTGCCGCGCTCGCGGGCAAAAGACGAAGGCTCCTCGGCGCGGCTGCGCTCACGGCGGTCTCCTCCCCCTCCGCAGCCTCTCCCGCCCCGCTGCGCTCTCGCTCGTGTCGTCCAAACGGAGAGGGGGATACGGAGAGCGGACGAGGAGATGAGGGAACAGGCGCTCTGGACCGCACGAAGGGCTTGCACTACACCTTGCATCCGTGACAGCCTGGCTTGTATGGAACGCGAGCGCCGCGCAAGCTTCAAGAAATGCCCCGATCGGGCCGGGGCATGGGGCCTGCCTCGCGCCCGCTCGTCGGCTCGCTCACGCAGCGCATCCGGCGCCCGCCCTGTTCGCTCGCTTACCCGCGCTGCTTTCGGCGGCGTGATTCATCGCGGCGGCCATGGGCGCTGACAAGCGAGACGGACTCCTGTCCTCGGATGCTCTTCGCGAGATCCATGACGCGGCCATACGCCGGGGATTGGACCGAGATACGTTATTGGAAGCGGTAGCTCCCGACCTGAAAGCGAATATTCCTGCTCGACCTACGAAGATCGAGCAGATACTTACCGACTTAGCTTATCTGAACAATGTCGGTCAACTGCAGGACGGCTCGGCGCCGTTGGCGCTCTGGCTGGACAACGCCATCTCCATCTGCCCAAGAGTACCCGATAGGGCGATCTTCGTGAGGTGGCGCGAGGCGATGGGCCGGGAGGGCGCAACCGCGTCGACTGGACTTGCTTCACTCAAGCAACGCTCAGCGTCAGTTCGATTGGCAGCGCTCGCGGCGGGCCTGCTGCTACTGTCCGCGGCCGCAATCTACCTGGCGACATCCGCTGGCACACGGGCGGCGCCCGATGAAAAGGGGATGCTCCCTTGTGAACCCGGGCGACAACTGTATCAAGGCCGATGCGTCTCCAATCAAATGATAGACTTCGTCGTCTGCTTGGAGGCGAATGACGTCACGTCGGTTTTGAAGGCAGCACAGGACGCTGTGCGCGACTTGCCCGAGAACTTGGACGGCGATCGCGACGACCAACGTCTTCGAGAGAGCGTCGAAGGAGCGATGCAACGAGCGCCGGCCCCGGAACTTGAAATCATTCTCAAGTACTGCAAGGATGTCGCTGAACGCGCGAAGATACACCTTCCCGATCCGCCGCCCCCGGTCCTGGAGATCGCCACCGTCAGCCTGAGGGCGCCAGACCCCGGATGCACATTCAGAGTCAATGGACATGTCGTGGGGACTGGGCCGTCGGTCACGGTGAACCTGATGACCCGCTCGACGCAGCAGATTCAATGTTCTTGGTTGGATGGTAGCCTTCCCACGCTGTTGGCTTTCAATGTGGGGCCGGATGCGAATCAGACGTTCTCGTTTCCACCGAACGAGAGATCTGTAATCGTCATGAGCGCCGAATCCCCCGGTTGTCGATTCTGGATCGATGGGAAGGCACTCGGACAGGGTACGGCCTACACCTGGACTGGCCCGTCCGGCCACCATAGTCTCAGATGTGACTGGGTCGGCGCCGATACTTACCAGATGAACAAATATCGGCCCTCGACACTGCGAGATGTCAAGGTCACGGCTGGCAACTCTGTGAACGTTTCATTTCCCAAAACGAGGCGATGAAGTTTATTTAGCTTATCACTTCCTTGCGATGCGCAGCGTATTCGCGATCAAGACATCAGCGCTGATAGATCAACACGCCCTCTTTCACCACAGAATACGAAGGTGTATTGACCACCGATGGAACATCGTCATTCTTGACCTCGTCCGGGACACCTGACGAATCTGTCGCATCGGACCACCTACCCATACTCTTCAGTCTCCGCGGCTGAGCCATTGGAGGAAACATGACGACCGACAACTCAAGCGATGACCTGTGGCCTTCGGCGGATGAGCTGGGTGCGGAGCCTCAAGACCGCCCGCCCCTCCTGATTCTACGTGAACAAGCTGCCAAACTGGGCGACAAGACAAAGAATGTCGTCGAAGCCAAGGTCTCGGCCGAGCCCATCCCGGGCACTTCCACTCTGCTCATCGAGTTTTCACTCATTGCCCCTGCGCTGGCAGGGTACGAATATGTCCTTCTCCGCGCGGAGCAACCTGCGGACCTGTATCCTGTGAAGCTGCAATTTGAGGGCAGCAACTGGACTGCCAATGAAGAGCGCGGGTTCTTGGACTACCTTGGGAATCTGTTCAAGTCAGCCAAGACGCGCCGGATAATCAACAGCATGATCGCGCAAAGTCGAGGCGCGTGAGCCGCGCTAAGGCGAGAGCCGCGCCGACTTCACCATCAACGAGTCCGACCCTGACCGAGGTCCTCATCGACCTCGACGGCGCCGAAGATCTCGCCTGAAGGCACGCCCGTGTACTCCCTCTCCTATCGAGATGTGGAGTTGATGGTCGAGAGCTTGTCTTTGCGGCGAGCCGGCATCTTCACGAGGTTGGTCTGCGCCGATCGAGCCACCCTTTGCGCGCCCGCCGGCTCGATCTCGCGGCGCGAAAGCCAGTAGAAGATCGCCGCCTCAAGCACTTCCCGTTCAACTTCTTCCCTGGATTTGGGGTGCAAAAAGGCGTGCTCGTCAATCTCGATCGCGATGCGCATGACGGCGCGATCTTAGCGCCCCGCGCCCCCCGCGGCCGGCAAAATTCGATCCTCAAGCGTCTGGTTCGATCCCAAGCTGGGTCTCTATTTGGAGCTTCGCGCCGTCCAGATCTTCTCACGACGCGCGGCGTATTCACGACCAGGCTCAGCGCGGTGGGACTTGCCCTCTGGCACGCGACCGACTAAGCAGAATGCATGGCGACCACCGGAGCGGCGAGATTGTTCATCTCCTACTCTCACAGGGACGAAGAGCTGCGCGGCCAGCTCGAAACGCATCTCTCCGTGCTTCTGCGGCAAGGCATCCTCCAGCCCTGGCACGACCGAAAGATCGCGCCGGGCAGCGACATTCACGCGGCGATCGACGCTCACCTCGAATCGGCGGACATCATCCTTCTCCTGGTCAGCCCGGACTTCCTTGCCTCCGACTATTGCTACGACAAGGAAATGGTTCGTGCCCTCGATCGGCATCGCCGCCGCGAGGCAACGGTGATCCCGGTGATCCTGCGCCCATGCGAGTGGCAGCATGCACCTTTCGCTCATCTCCTGGCGACGCCGCCGGACGGACGTCCCGTGACGTCCTGGCCAGATAGAGATCAGGCGTTTCTGGAGATCACCAAGGCGATCCGTAGCGTTCTTGATTCGAGAGGCTCTGTCGCGTCGCCCCCGAAGGTCAGCCACGTCGTGGGGCCCCAAATGTTCGGCATGGCGGGGCCGGCTGGTCTCGCCCGTGACCTGCGCCTACCGAGGCGCTTCACCCAGCATGACAAAGACATGTTCGTGCAGGGGGCTTTCGAGCAGGTCGCGCAATTCTTCGAGAATTCTCTCGCAGAGCTGGCCCGGCAGAATCCGGAGGTCCAACAGAACTTTCGCCGGCTCGACGCGAGCCGTTTCACCGCGCGCGTCTATCACCACGGGGACGTACGAGCGCGCTGCACCGTCTTCCTTGGCGGCCTGCTCTCCTCGAACGGCATCGCCTTCTCGCACGACGACTCGGGGGCGACAAACAGTCTCAACGAGACACTCACTGTAGAGGTGGACGAGGAGGGCCTCTATTTTCGCGCGCTCATGAGCAGCGCGAGTCAGCGGCAGTCGGGGAAAGGGAAGTTGACCCCCGAAGATGGGGCCAACTTCCTTTGGGAGATGTTCATCGCGCCCCTCTGGCGTCGCTGACCGCGCGCTTTTTTAGCCTGCCGCGGCCGCTGCTCGCAGGCTTGTCGCGACGTCACGCATCGTCGCAAAACGCTGCGCGGCGAACGGCGCGGTCATGGCCTGCAGAACCTCCTGGAAACTGCGGGCGCCGGGGCTCGTGCCGGGGGGCGCTGTGCCGGTCAGGCCCATCCCCACGACGATCGCTCGCTGCGAGCCTGTCACCATCTCGTCGAGAGTCATTCCGAGCGAATAGATGTCTCCCCGTCCATCGCACTTTCCGCTGCTCCATTGCTCCAGGCTACAGTAATACTCCGTGCCCATCCCGCCCCGGGTGAGCTGCTGGAGCACCTTGGACTCCTTGTGCACGAAGTAGCCGAGTCCCCAATCGGCGATCACGAGCGGGCCGCCACCGTTGAAGAGAATGTTGTCCGGCTTGAGATCGCGGTGGATGAAGCCTTGATCGTGGGCGTACTGCATGGCGTCCGCGAGTCCGGCGCCCAGCGCGGCGATGAGCTTCCAGTCGCCGCGATTGTTCCCTCCAGCGATCCACTTGCGGACGGAGCTCGTGAAGAGCGGCATCAGATAGAAGCGCTCCCCTCCTGGAAGGTTCTCGCCCTCGCACGTGACGATGCTGGGATGAGACATGCGCCGGAGCGCCGAGATCTCGCGCTCGAAGCGCTCCCTCATCGTTGGGTGCTGGTTCCATTGGGCGTTCAGGCGCTTGCGTGCCCATTCGCTGCCCACGGGCATTCTCGGAGCGTTGCTCGCCGTGACGCGAATCTTGTCCACGGAGCCCAGCCCGCCGGCGCCGAGCAGCTCGACGGGTTGGAACAAGAACTGATTGAAAGGAACCGAATTGGCCATGTCGACCTCGGAATACACCTGTGCTCGCGCCCGGTCGGCGTGGATGAAGGGTTTCTCCCTTTCGCGTAGCGCTGAACGGCGCGAAGGGGGCGGCAAACTAGCCCTGCACAAACGTCTGTCAAGTCAGCCAGAAAAACGCAGAGGTGCGTTGTGTGGCACGCACGGCGTTCATGGCCCCCAAGGGTACTTGACAGCGTGGTGCGCTTTGTGTCTATGCGCCGTGCCTTCCGCTTGCGGGAGCGCGCGATCGGGCACAGCGGAGCCACGAGAGCGTTCCTGCGCGGATCCATCTCGCGCTCGAAGGCCGCTAGAAGCTCGCGGCCCCAAGCAGTGGGCGGCCGCAGGCGCGGCGGGTGGGGCTGCCTCCCCGCGCCGATGCGCTCTCGTTCATGTCGTTCAAAGGGAGACAAGCGGGGGCTTGGGGATTGCAAGGATTGCACGAGGGGCTTGCGCGACACTCTGCATCCGCGAAAGTCTGGCTTGTGTGGGATGCGAGCGCCGAGCACCTCCGCAATGCCCCGGATCGGCGTCGCTGGTCCCACGGGTCGGCCTCGCGGTTTGGAAGGGCGGCGGCTCGTTCGGTGACGCTCCCGGGTGAGCGGGTGGTGACCAGGCATCCTTATAGTGCAGGTCGGGCGGCGAGTCGGAGAATGGAGGGAGAGGTAATGACGAGAGGTTGGGACTGCATGAGGGGCTTGCAAAACACTCTGCATCCGTGAGATGCATGGTTTGTGTGGGACGCGAGCGCCGTACAAATTTCCCGAGGCCCGCGATCGGTCTGCTGGTCCCGCGTCTGGAGCAACGTAACAACCTTCAGAAAGTCAATATGAATAAGCCCATCTCCAAGGTGTTGATTTCGTTCGCGTGCGTGGGGGCCATGCTCGTGACGGCCTCCTCGCCACCACTCAATCTCCTCTCGGCCAACGAAGCTCTCGCTGCCGAAGCTCGCTCGTCGACCAACGAGTAGGCCGAAAAGTACCTTGTCACATTGGAGGACGGGCATGACAGCCTCACTGAACATCGGCAACATCACAAATGCGGTCCGCGAGACCTGTCGCATTCGATCTACCCGCGAGGCGCTCAGTGAATCCGCCAATCTGACGGACAGCGCCGGATTGCGACAGTTCGTTGTCTACCACGATATCCTTCCCGTCGGCAGGAAGACGTCGTCCGCTCACTCGCATTCGAAGCGAGAGGAGTTCGTATTGGTCATGGCTGGCACCCTGACGCTGTGGACGGACGGACAGACACGCCAGCTCCACACTGGCGACTATGTCGCTCTGCCTGCCGGAACAGGCGTGATGCACTACATGTACAACGACGGCCCGGCCGAAGCTCAGTACATGATGGTCGCGACCATGCCGCCGGACGACGTCGTCAGTTACGCCTCGTCGCCTTCCTCCCCCAGTTCGACACCCGGTTCGCAATAACTGACAATGAGGAGACCATGAACGCAGCCGATCAAGCCAAGCCTGTCACGGACATCTTGAACATCGCGGGCGATCCCATTCCCGAGCTCGACGCGGTCACCAACGCACTGCTCGACCGCGGTCGCAATGAACGAGTCATGATCCTTCCGGGGACGGAGGGCGGTCGCGGCCGAAGGCCATATGCCGTCACCAAGATCGAGATCCAGTTCGACAGCGAAGAGGAGCTCCGAAAATGTGTGCGCATGCTCCGGTGGTCAGATGATCGACTTCGTGCCAGGCCGGAGCAGATGATCCTTTGGGAGTGGGACCACTCCTTTCGAGAAGGGATGAACATTTACTTCGGAGTTGCCTGGTATGACCAGCCATTCTTCGAGCGACGAAAGGATGCCTTCAAAGAGCCATCTCACGTCGCGTACTACTCGATGTTCGGCGCGACGCCCGATCGATTCAAGATGGAGCACCAAATCCTCGGTTGATCGGCGCGACCAAAGAAAAGAGCGGCAGCATTTCCGTTGACTCTCCGAGCGGGCCCAGTAATCTGGGGCCGCTTTCGCAAATTCGAGGCGCGTGAGCTGCCCCGACTTCACCATCAACGAGTCCGACCCTGACGGAGGTCCTCATTGACGTCGACGGCGCCGAAGATCTCGCCTGAAGGCACGCCCGTGTACTCCCTCTCTTATCGAGATGTGGAGTTGATGGTCGAGTGCTTGTCTTTGCGGCGAGCTGGTAGGCGCTGATAGATCAACACACATCAACACACCTCTTTCTCCGCAGAATACGAAAGCGTATTGACGGTGTCGAGGTCCTCGCGGAGCTCGCTGGCACGACAGGCGATCACATCGGCGTAGACGCCGGAGCCTCTCTGGATCTGCCAGGCCACCATGGGGTCGAGCGCGCTCTCCTGGGTGTCATCGGGGACGGCGAGCACTCGATCAGGTATCCCCTTCGATCCCCGGGCATCCCAGGTCACGGACGCGCTCGAAGTCCGCGTCCTCGCCCACGTCGGGCGCGGACAGGAGGATCTCCACGAGGTTGGTCTGCGCCGATCGAGCCACCCTTTGCGCGCCCGCCGGCTCGATCTCGCGGCGCGAAAGCCAGTAGAAGATCGCCGCCTCAAGCACTTCCCGTTCAACTTCTTCCCGGGATTTGGGTGCAAAAAGGCGTGCTCGTCAATCTCGATCACGATGCGCATGACGGCGCGATCTTAGCGCCCCGCCGCCCCCCGCGGCCGCTCTGTTGGGGTCACCCGAGAAAAAGGTTGCAAGGTGCCTCGGCAACCTGTGTGACCGGCCGGTGCGGCGGCGCGCCGGGTCGACCGGGTTCCGGCGGCGATCACCGGCTCCGTGAGGCGGCCCGGGGCACTCGCTTGCTCTTGATGAGCCGCGCCAGCTCATCTCGCCATGTGCCCAAGGCAAAGAGAGAGCGAATCAACAGGTCGAGCGAGACCGTCTCATCCGCAGCCTCCATCTTCGCGATTCGAGACTGGCTCGATTTCATCATTTTCGCAGCTTCCCCCTGCGTCAGTTGCTTTTCTGCTCGACGCTGTCGAAGGCCATCTGCCAATCTCAACTTGAGCTCGATGTACTCCTCTTCTTCTGGTGACAACGCCAGAAGCTCTGCCACGGTACCAACACGAAATCCCTTGGCTTCCAGGCGTTTTCGCTTGTCCTCATGCATTGTTTTCGGCGGCGGCGGCTGCGCGGCGGTCTCAACCCCCGTTCGAGGGCGGATCGGCGTGGCCGTTCTGGGCGAGTCGCCGCTGGATCTCGGTCTGTGTTTCCGGGCTCGGCGAGCGGATGTAGTCGTCGGAGAGGGCGCGGAGCGCCTCCATCGGGAGCGCGAGCACCGCTTGATCGCGATCAAGCCCGGCGAGCCGCTGTTCAGCGGGAATCTGAGCGAGCAGCTTCTGCGGCGGCAACTGGAGCACCAGCTTCACGAGCACCTCGATGTGAACGCTCATGGCGGCCTCAGAATTTGCGCTTCACCGGTCGTCCGAGAAGAGGCACGCCGGCACGCCGGCCGCGCGTTCCTCGTCAGGCCAAAGGAGCTGCTCCCAGGCGTCCTCCGGGACCGTGTGCTCGTCCCAGCGTCCCGCCTCCACGTGACCATAGGCCGTCACCATCTCTCGGGCAGCCATCACGACATCCGCGGGCGGTGGCAGCGAGCCGTCCCAAGCATCGACGACGGCGCGCAGCGCGATGGCGGCGGGTCGTGCTCGCCGAAAACCACCGGTCGGATCGAGATCGCCTTTGATTCCATTGTCGCTCACGAACACTGTCGGGCCGGCCGTGTAGGAGACGTACACATCCAGCAATCGCCGAATGAGCTCCACGGGGGCTCGCCCCTTCATCTGCCCCACGATCCGCGAAAAGGCGAGCACGATCACCCATTGTAGGCAATGGGCGCTTCGTTCCCAATCGTGTACTGTGTCGCGTTCTGTCTTCATGGTAAGAGTGGCAATTTGAAGTCGACCAAGCGAGTGACCACATAGGCCACCGAACCAACGACAACGCCCCCATCTACGCAAACAAACGTACACCACGCCGTGACAACGAGGTGCTTGAGCGGACCAAACCAGTCAGGGCATGCCGCGCCAGCGCCCGTATTCTTTGCTGGCCTGTAGGTGCGCCTCCGCCCTGCGGCGATACTCGATGCTGGCCTCGTACCCCTCGGGCCAATGACCTTCGGGAAAGTATTGGCGAGCCACTTCGATGAGATCGGGAATTGAGTCTTTCATCGCTGCTCCTTGCCGTCAGAAACGCATGATCACGAGCTTCCAGGCAGCGCGGCCCTGTAATCATCAGGCCACAGAAGCTGACCCCACGCGTCCGCAGGTACCGTATGCTCATCCCATCTGCCGGCCGCCGAGTGTTCGGCGGCGATAACCATGTCCCGCGCGGCGGCGATGACCTCACTCGGCGCGGGCAACGCACCATCCCAGCCGTCAAGCGCTTGATGGAGCGCGATCGCGGCCGGTCGCGCGCGCCGGAATCGACCCGTAGGGTCATAGTCGCTCCGCGACCCCTCCGTCCTCTCGACAGGGTTGGCCGAAAACGAAATGTATACTGTCAGAAGTCGACGAAAAAAGTCGACGGGGAAAGGGCCGTTCAACTGGGAAAGGATCTTGGAGAACGCGAGAACCAATGTCCACTGGTGTGCATGGATCATTCTCTCGTAGTCGTGCTTGACCTCGCTTTCGGTCTTCAAGGGAGAATACACCTCTCCAAGTGCTTGAGAGGGCCGAACCAGTCCGGGCAAACCCTTACAGCCTTGCCCGTCCGGATTGCGCCCATATTCAACACTCCCTTCCCTGACAACTCGCCTGTTGGACTCTCAGGATCAGGTTCACGGTTCGAGGGTGAGCGTGATTACGTGGAGCCCCTCGTGCCCTTCGCCATTGTGGTCCCCTGGATTGCCGCCAAGACCGCCATTGCCGACCATTCCAGGCGTATGGGAAACGTTGATTGTTGCGGGTGCCGTACCCGACACCGCGGCGATCGCAGCAGAATGCCCCCCGTGCCCCCCGGCACCGTTGCCGCCGTTGCCGCCGTAACCACCAGCGCCACCGGCACACCCGGCTTTCACCGGATCCGCACCACCAAGCCCCAGCCCGCCAATGCCAGGCAACCCGCCTTGTCCGCCGGGTTGCAGCGCTCCGCCGTCCCCCCCATGACCACCGTTGCCGGTCGTGACGGATACGTCCTCGAGAGACACGGCTTGACTGAGGCATGCCATACCAATGCTGGAGCCGCCCGCCTGACCCCCTTTTCCGCCGCGCCCTCCGCACCCACCGGCGCCCCCCGAGCCACCCCCAGCGCCCCCGTGGGGCGCCGCGCCGCAGCTTGCCTTTCCTCGCGAGGCGCCGCCGCCCCCGCCGCCTTGACCGGGTAGCCCCGGCTTGCCGTCGCCTCCAGCAGCCCCGAGATAGCCCGCCAACGTCAACCGGCCGTAACTGGCAGAAGGCAACCCCTCTTCACCGTCCGCGCCTTGAGCGCCGCCGCCGCCCGCAGTACACAGGGCGCTTCCATCCATGGTCTCGCCAGAGCCGCCCATACCGTAGTCCAGCGGATTCGGACTCGGTGCGACGACCCCGTCCGCCCCAGCATTGGCCGCTTGCTCCCCCCCATTGCCCCCTTGCCCCCCGATCGAGGATCCTGCCGCCTCACAGGCCAGAAACACCGCTGCTCCGCCAATCCCAGGCTCCATGGCGCAGGCGTCGACGCCATCGATGCCGTCAAGGCCATTCTTGGCAGGTGCGCCATTGTGCTGTCCTGCCGCGCCGCTCGCACCATCGGCCCCGTCCCCCGCAATGATCTGGGCTCGGCGGATATCCGCGACGGCCCCAGGCAATGCAAACACCGCGATGGAAGAAGCTCCCGGGGTGCTTGCGTCGCGCGCCTCGATCCTCATGTCTCGAACAAGAGAGCTGCCGTTCCCCGGCACCAGATTGAGCGCAACCCCCTCCGAAGTCGGAATGATTCGCGCTCCTTGCGAGGTGAGTCCCACGTAACCCCACTCATTCGCGCAGTCGAAGCCGCCGAAGAGTGAGATTCCCGCGGGCAAAGTTACTTGCTCTTCGTAGGTCTCGGCGCAGGCGTACACACGGCCCGGTCCCTTGACTGCGAGGCTGATTGCCGCGGTGATCGTCCTCACCGGCGCCGCCCTTGTGCCCGGGTTGGCATCGTCCCCGAGCGTGGCAGAAACAAACACCCCACACCCCTCCATCACAGGCCCTTCCACGGGATCGGTCGGACAGCGATCCTCGCTTCCCCCGGCCCCGCCGCCTCCACCCAAGGACACCAGGGATGGACATGTCAAGTCGGAATAACAAGAGTTATCGCAGCCGACAACGCCCACCAACGACATCATGCAGACGACCAAGGAGAGCCCGCCGACTGTGCACATGGAGTCAAGTCGCCTTCTCATTCTGTATTCCTCCGCGATTGCTCGTTTCGCCCTCTGTCACGGGTCCAGAACAATGACAGTATTACCCTCGTTCGTAGAGCCATTGCCTGCCTCGTTTGCCGGACTCTCGCCATACCCAAATTGCCCCACTTTGCCCGCGTGAGTGACGTAATGCTCAAGTGCGACAGTGAAGAAGTCCACGACGGCCATCGGCGCCGTCGGGCCTGCCATCCCTCCGCCGCCCCAGCCCCCCGGACCACCTGCCCCGCCTTGGGCGCCCGCACATCCGGGCTGGATACTTCCCATTCCAGCCCCACCTTGCCCCGGCAAGCCACCCTTTCCGCCGAACTGCGGTTTTCCGCCACGGCCGCCGTCGCCGCCGTTGCCGCTCGTCAGGACGGTGTAGCCAGCCAGCCGGAAGCCATGGGCCGAACGACTGGCGATGGCGAAGCTCGCGCCGCCCGCTTGGCCGCCAGCGCCAGGGTGTCCCCCGCATCCCCCCGATCCACCCGACCCGCCCGCCGCGCCGCCGGGGTTGGCCGCGCCGCAGACTGCCACTTTGCCAAACGTCGCCCCGCCGCCCCCGCCGCCCTGTCCAGGCGCGCCCGGACCCCCGGGCTTGCCGTCGGCGCCGAGATAGCCACTCTCGATCAAGCGACCCTTCCCTTTGCCGCCGATCCCTGAGATGCCAGCGCCCCCGTTCGCCCCGGGTTGCCCATCGGTGCAGGAGGGGGCCGATTGCTCGCCAAGCCCTCCGGATCCTTCAGGGGGGTTGCTCACGGGCTCACCGTCCGCCCCACTCGCCGCCAGCATCGGCCCTGCATCCCCCCCTTGGCCGCCCTTGGAAGGCTCGAGCTCACACACGGACTCGGGGGCAGCGCCGCCCTTGCTCAACGGCGCGCTGCACGCGTCGGCCCCGTCGTTCCCATTCTGCCCGGGGGGGGCCAGTGCATCCTCGGCGGACTCGCCATCGTTGCCACTCGCCGCATTCCCCGCCACGATGTCGCACCGCAGCACGTTGAGGCGCACGTCTCCGCGGATAAACAGGGCGATCGAGGATCCGCCCGGCTCGGTCGCGTCGACGGACTCCACATGAAAGTCAGTGAGGTATTGATCTTCATACTTGTTGGGCACACCCCCTTCCCAAGTCATGGCCAGCGTGGACGATGGAGCCAGGATCGCGCGCTTGTCCGGGCCCACATACTTCCAGCCCGCGGCGCAGTCGAACCCACCATACAGCGAGACCTCCATCGGCACCGTGAGCGGTTCTGTCCACGTCTCGCCGCCGCACGCGTAGACACGGCCTGACCCCTTCGCGGCCAGCTCGACCGCGTGGGTCAGTGTGGCGACCGGCGCCCCTTGCGTCCCGGCGTTCGCGTCATCCCCCAGACTGACACTCACCCAAACGCCGCACTCGGGAGAAACAGCGCCCTCCGCGGGATCGTTCGGACATCCCGCACCGCCAGCGCCCCCGCTGCCACCTGTCCCCGACGAGCCCCCCGTCGACGAGCCAGGATCCACGCCACAACCCACCGCGCCCAGGAGCACGAGCCCGATCGACCACCGCGCAAAGTCAGCCATGACCGCCACGCTACCACGCTCCGCGGACGAGGAGCCCGCCGCCATCCTGCCCCACGACCGGAGCGACGCGACCCGCGCCCGCTCGCAGGCCGGACACCTCCGACAAGCACACCATGAGCCACCGCTACGTGATCCATTGCGCGGGGGCAAGCACGGGCCGCACGCGTCCGCTACCACGCCCCGCCGACCGTGAGCCCGCCACCTTCGCGGCCCACCACGGGCGCGATGCGAGCCCGACGCCCGAAGACATCTGCGAGGACCACGACGAGCCCGGTGCCGACAGCGAGACCCCCCGAAGCCGAAGGCCAAGCCGC
>Ga0268298_10004355_pt1 | contig 13869 bp, 15 predicted proteins | sample WWTPWeurt_MetaG_FD_194462 | JGI IMG/M metagenome (GOLD analysis project Ga0268298, IMG submission 194462) | Activated sludge microbial communities from WWTP in Nijmegen, Gelderland, Netherland - WWTP Weurt | ecosystem: Engineered > WWTP > Aerobic digester > Activated sludge | place... | reverse complement strand
GCACTCAAACAACTCAGGGCTCGGCCGCGTCAGACCATTCTTACTTTCATCGCCATCATTCTAGGATCCACAGGTTATGTGGTGTTTTCCGGGCTCATGCTTGGATTTCAGGATCGCATTTTAGACAGTCTTATCAACAACGATGCTCACATCAAGATTTCAGCGCGTGATCAGGTGATCGATCGCGAGACCTTTCGCGAAGTGTTCTTCACAGACGGCGGTTTAAAATGGGCGGTCCCGCCGTCCGGCAAGACAGACAGCACGAAGTTGAACGGAGCTCAGATCTGGTACCAGAGATTGAGCCAGGACCCTAGAGTGGAAGCGTTTGAACCCCAGCTTTCGCGTCAGGTCATTTATGTGAGAGGTCGATTCACTGTTCCAGGAAATCTAAATGGCGTGGTTCCCACCAAGCACTTGAAGCTCACGAATATTGAGAAGTCTATCGTGAACGGATCTCTGATGGATCTAAATCGCGGCGGAGCCATGGTGATTCTTGGCCAGGAACTTTTGAATCGTCTGGGCGCGCGAGTGGGTGAAACGATCCACGTGGTTGCATCTGATGGAACCAAACACCCGGTGAAGATTGTTGGAATTGTTCGTCTGGGGTCCAGAATGATTGAAGCTACTCTGGGTTTTGCATCTCTTGAGACTGTACAGAATGTCTCAGGATCTGCTGGAGAAGTTTCCGTGGTTGGAGTGCGATTGAAAGATGTAAGTCTTGCAGAATCCGTCGCGCAGGAATGGGCCAACTATACAAACGACAAAGTCGAAAGCTGGCAAAAGGCAAATGAGTCGATTCTTTCTGTTTTTTTTACACAAGATCTCGTGCGAAACATCACCACTCTGACGATCATCCTGGTCGTATCTTTCGGAATTTACAACATTCTCAACATGGTCGTGAATCAGAAGAAAAAGGAGATCGCGATTCTGCGAAGCATCGGTTACTCTCGCTCGGATGTTGTGGTGTTGTTCTTGTATCAGGGACTTTTGCTGGGATTCACAGGAGCGGTCCTGGGACTCGTCATCGGCTATTTGATTTGCCAGTATCTATCTACGATTACACTTCCGGGAAATCAGCCAATCGGTTTTAATAAATTACTAATATCCTTTAAGTATCAGATCTACATCAGAGCGTTCTTGATCTCCTGTGGCGCCAGCGTGCTCGCCAGCTATTTTCCGGCAAGGGCTGCAGGGCGTCTGGCACCGATCGAGGTTATTCGTCAATCGTGACGGGGGAATGGTGATGGCAGACAACATCATATCCGTCGAGTCTCTGGTTAAATCATTCGGTGACCCGCCCGTGCAGATTCTAAAATCGCTTACGTTTGATATTCCAAGACGTCAGTTCGTTGCCATCACCGGCCGGTCCGGTTCCGGGAAGTCTACTTTACTTTATACTGTGAGTGGCCTTGACGATGTTACGTCTGGTCGCGTGCAAATGCTCGGCTCCGATATGCACAGTGCAAAACCAGGTGACATTGAAAAGATGCGCAACACGCAGATTGGCTTTGTATTCCAGTTTCACTATCTGCTGCCGGAATTGACGGGTATGGAGAATGTGCTTATGCCTGCGCGCAAGGTTCGCAAAGACAAAGAGTATAAACCGTGGGCTATTGAACTCATGAAACGTTTTGATCTCGGGGGCTGCGAAGATAAACTTCCGTCCCAGATGTCCGGTGGCCAGCAACAGCGCGTCGCTCTTGCGCGGGCTTTGATCATGAAGCCTGCCGTTCTTTTCGCAGATGAGCCCACTGGAAATCTCGATTCAGTGAACGCGGAAAGTGTGCTTGAAATCTTTAAAGAAGCAAACGAGAACTTCGGAACAACCATCATCATGGTCACTCACGATGAAGACTATGCCGCGCGGGCGCACAGAAGAATTCATCTGGTGGACGGCAAAATTGATAAGGATACTCTTCGCCGTGGAAAAGCATGAGACGTTATTCGCTCTTGCTTGCACTTTCTGCGATTGGCCCTCTTGCCGGATTGCAGGCCGTTCCTTCGTTTGAAGAAGTTCGATCCTCCTACAAATCTTCCGAAGCCGTGTACCTGGACAGGAGAGGTAGAATTCTGCAGAGCATTCGCCTGGATGAGTCGGGTCGCAGGCTTGCCTGGACTTCTCTCGATCGGATATCTCCAGCCTTACTCAGCGCAGTTGTGCGCAGCGAAGACAAGCGGTTCTATTCGCATTCCGGCGCGGACTATCTTGCCATTTTGAAAGCCGCGTTTGGAAGAATCGCAAAAGACACAAGACGCGGAGCGAGCACAATCACCATGCAGCTCGCTTCACGCCTCGACGATTCTCTGACCCCTTCTTCGCACGGAAGAACCTACGAACAAAAGTGGAGGCAAATCCAGGCGGCCAGAGAAATCGAGAAGACCTGGAGCAAATCACAAATCCTTGAGGCCTACTTGAATCTGGTCCCCTTTCGCGGAGAGCTGGAAGGCATTTCCGCCGCTTCTTTTGGATTGTTTGGAAAGGATCCGCACGCTCTCGGAGATACTGAATCCGTCATTCTCGCGGCCCTCATTCGTGGTCCTCAGGCCTCTGCAGAGGATGTACTGCGTCGTTCTTGTATGCTTGCCTATTCCATGAAGCTTTCGTACGATTGTTCGCAAATCAAACCGGACGTGGCACGCGCATTCGAAGGTTCGCATGCGATTCGACCGACTGCTTCCTACGCTCCTCATCTCCCCGCTCTGATCAAATCCGGAGAATCTGAAATTCGCACCACTCTGGATCTGGATATTCAACTTGCGGTGCGAGAAATTTTGCATCGGCACATTCTTTCCGTGCGAAATCGAAATGTCCGCGATGGTGCGGTTCTGGTTCTGGACAATCGTACGGGTGAAGTGATAGCCTACGTTGGCTCGACGGGGGATCTTTCTCTTGCGCCTCTCGTAGATTCCATTCGCTCGCGAAGGCAGGCGGGTTCTGCTCTCAAACCATTTGTGTATGCAGTGGGAATCGACAAACGTCTCATCACTGCTTCCACTCTGCTGGATGATACGCCTCTGAATATGCCTGTTTTTTCCGGAGTGTATCACCCCGAGAATTATGATCGTGACTATTTCGGGCCCGTTGCCGCGCGCATCGCTCTGGCTTCTTCGCGTAACATTCCTGCCGTTCGTCTGGTATCTTTGCTCGGCGTGGATTCCGTCCTGGATGTCTTTCGCAAAATGGAATTCAAAAACCTTGAGGAAGCGGATTTTTATGGGCCTTCGATTGCTCTCGGAAGCATGGATGTAACTCTATGGCAACTAACGTCTGCCTACAGAATGTTTGCGTCCGGTGGCGAATGGTCTTCTCCTTTCGTGGAACGAACGAGTGCCGCGCCCGCAAAGCGTAGGATTGTATCGGAGGCCGCGGCCTTCATTATAGGAGATATTCTGTCGGATCGTGAAAGCAGAAGTCTGACGTTTGGCCTGGAAAACGTTCTTTCGACTCCCTTCTGGACTGCCGTGAAAACCGGCACAAGCAAGGACATGAGAGATAACTGGTGCGTTGGCTATAGCGACCGTTACACGGTCGGTGTATGGGTTGGTAACGCAAGCGGCGAACCCATGTGGAATGTACTGGGAGTCACCGGTGCTGCGCCAGTCTGGCAGGAAGTTATGCGGGTGCTCCATGCAGATTCTCCGTCCCGCGCGCCCGGTCTCCCGGACTCGGTTGCAATCCAGGCAACGGAATACGGGAAAGAATACTACATCAAAGGCACAGAACCAGCCCATTTTCATGAGATCGAACCGCGTGATCCTCGCATTTTGTATCCTGAATCAGGAACGATATTCGCCCTTGATCCGGAAATTCCGCCAGAAAGGCAGAGGATATTTTTTCGAGCGGCTTCCGTGCAAAGCAGACTTCAATGGAAATTGGACGGCAAAGTGATTGGTGAGCAGAATCCTGCTGTCTGGAAACCGGCGAGGGGTAGTCATAAGCTAACATTATTGTTATGCGAACACGTCTGCGCAGAGACTCAGTCCGTAGGATTCATGGTTCGTTGATCCCTTGGAATTTACTGCTTGCGGTGAGGGGGCGCCAGCTTTTGAATCAACTCATGAGGCACTCTTTGATCGTCCTCCTTTCCGCAATTCTGGTTGGGGCATGTTCAACAACATCTGTGCAAATGCAGAGCCCGGCTAACGGCACGCGAACCGTGCTGGCGTCTCCGCAAAACAGCTGTCAGGCGACGACGCGCGGACAGTGGTACTTGTTGTTTGGCGCGCTACCGATCAACAAAGTAGATCTTTCCCTGCAAGAAACGGGTAAGACATACAGAGTGAAGGAAGAGTCAAAGTGGTATGATGTGCTCATCGATGTCTTCGGGGGCGCCATTCTCACCCTTACGCGAAAGACAATCACGATCGATTCCTGTGACGAAAGGCTCATTGTCGTTTCTCAAGATGAACTGGAGACGGAGCGCAAGAAGGAACTGCAGGCAGCTCTGGACAAATATGCAACGGAAACTCCTACACTTCCGGAAGAGGCAATTTTCATTCTGAGCTCTGGTGATTCGATTCGCGGAAAGATTCTGGAGCTCGATTCGGATACAATCACCATCGCAGTGCGAAGCACAGTGGAGCAGGCGTCCCAGGTCGATTCGGTGAACGCGGCCAGCATTATTCTACGAGATGGAAAAACGGTGGTGGGTGAAGTGATCGGCCAGGACAATCAGAGCATTAGCCTGAAGGTTGGCGGCCGCACAGTCGTGATTCAGAAAGAAAGAATCAAGAGAATCTCTTATCAGCGAGCATCCACGGAGAAGGAAGGCAAACCTGAGACTCAGGTGGAGGAAGTGGTGCTTCCGCGAGCACAAATAAAGCGAATCGTTCTGAATCGACCACCTAACGGGGCAGTGAACTAAAGCCTGGCTGAAGGTTGTAGTGAATGTTCTATTCGAATCCAAACAACTGGCGTTCAATGATCGCACAGAAGATCTGACCGATCATGATGTGGCATTCCTGGATGCGTGCGGTTTCTGCGGTTGGAACCACAATGATATGATCAGCCAGGTTTCCCTCTTTTGCAATTTGACCACCGCTTCCACCAGTGAGTACAAACGTCATCATATGCTTCTTGCGTGCGGCGTGAAGAGCTTGAATGATATTTGCTGAATTGCCGGAAGTGCTTATGGCGAGAATCGCGTCCCCCTGGCTGCCTAGACCTTCGATCTGCCGCGAAAATACATACTCAAAACCAAAGTCATTGCCGGCTGCCGTGACAGCTGCTGCATCCCCTACAAGGGAAATTGCCGGAAGCGATCTTCTTTCGGGAGCGGAACGGTAGCGGATGAGCAATTCCGTGGCGATGTGCTGGGCATCGCCCGCGCTTCCACCGTTTCCACATGTAAAAAGACGCCCGCCTTTCTGCATTAGTTCTGCGAGTGCCTGCCCCGCAGCTGAGATTCTGTCCGTTTCTTTTTCTAGCAGCATCTTCTTGACATCAATACTGCGTTCTATATGATCCCGGACAAGGTTGTGCATTGGGGAAGTCTTTCGAAGCAGAAAGTCTCGTCAATCAATTCGGACCTGAGGGCTTATGGCAGAAAATCCAAGATTGATTGCGGCTCTGGATTTTATTCTTAATCATGCTACAGGCGCGGAATTAGAAGCGCTTGCGTCAGCACTTTCGCGCCGCGGGAATTCCAGCGCATCGAGTCTAAATTTTCAGGACATGGCGAGCAGCGTTACGCGAGGGCTTTCCGGAAGATTTGCGATGCCGGAGAACATGAACGAAGTGACGCGCAACATGGTGAAAGGCATGATTCGCCAGCATGAACCAAATCTTTCGCCAGAACAGATTGACGTCTTGCTGGATCAATGGGTACCCAGTCCGCAGCAAGTGCGCCAGGGACAAGAAGGAAAATATCCACCCGAGGTTCTCTACTCGATGGCGGAGCAATTTCTCATGTATGGTATTGGCAATATGCCTGATTCAGAAGCAAGGGAGTTGAAAGAAGCAATGCCGGACTGGCATGAGAAATACTGGAACATATTCAGCCCCGTGATTCGAACGCTTCTGGCGGATGCGATCCGAGGGAATCTCGGGTTGAGTGAATGCCGTGCAAGGTTGAAAGCTCATCTGCGGCTCTGAAAGCCGCAGACGTTAGGCGATTCTGTGAGATCAGGATCCCTTTTTGAGCGCTGCGAGCATCTGACTCGCTTTTTCTGTTTGGGCGTCCTTGAAATCTCCCTTCAACTTCAAGAACTCTTCGAGATTCTCAATGGATTTGCTCTTGTTCTTTGTCAGAAAATACAGGAAGCCAAGGTGGTAGCGTGGAGTCGGATCCCCCGGGCGATACTGCCGGGATTTTTCAAATACTTCAATGGCTGAATCGTATTTCTTTTGATCTGTGTAGATGGCGCCCAGCATGCTTGAGCAGAGAGCGCAATCCGGATGCATGGCCACATATTGATTCAGCCTGGCTGCCGCTACATCCTGATTTCCGGCGAGTCTGGTTGCATCCACGCTTCCGATGAAAGCATCGCGGCTGTTTGGATCTACCTTCAAAAGCGCATCAAACATTTGCGCTGCGCGTCCGTAGTTCTTTGCGACGAGCAAGGCGCGGCCAAGCAAAAGTAGCGTTTCGCCGTCATCTGCTTTTAGTTCATTCGCTTTCTCAAGCCACTGAATTGCGTGGAGAATGTCTCCGTTTTTTGAGGAAAGTGCCCCTGCATTGAAGTAGGCTTCGGGAAATTTCGGATCCAGAGAGACTGCTTTTTCGTATTGCGCCATGGCCGCTTTTGGATCATTCATTGCCTCAAGTACAAGACCTCGATTGCTCAGAGCTGCAGCATAATCAGGTTTGATTTTGAGTGCTTGATCGAATTCAGCAATTGCGTCTTGATATTGTTTATCTTTATATAGTATCAGTCCGCGGTTGTTGTAGGCCTTGGCCATGGACGGATCTTTTGCGAGAGCCGCAGCATAGTAATCAAGCGCCTCTCTGGAATTGTTTTTTTGCTCTGCATTGACGCCCTGCAGAAACATGTCCTGCGCGCTTGCACACGCAGTTAGAAGAATAAGCGAAAAGAGTGCGGATCTCACTGAACCTCCGGCCTTGGTCGAGGAGCGACTGTTTTGCCTGTCTTTAGATTTTCTTTTTCAATTTCGAGTATGACTACAGAAAGATTTTTCTGGATTTCGTCGAAGTCCGCCAGATCTTCAATGCCTTTCATTTCTCCAATTCGCGCAAGCTGCCGCGCGCTGTCTGGACTGAGCTTTTTACTTTCCAGTTTCTCTTTGTCTGTTTGGATTTCCTGGAAGGGTTCGAGTTGCAGCGCTTTCCCCTGACGCTCTACTTGAACGCTTCCTGTCAGGACTGCGATTGTGTTTCGATCTGCGGAAAAGGAGAAAGAGGTTCCGCGCACTCCGGCGAGTGCAGTGGGCGAACGAACCGTGAACTCTTCATCTGCTTTCATTTTCTTCAGACCAAGTAGGAGTCCGCCTTTCTGTACGTTGATCTCTGATTTTTGCGCGAGAGCACCCACTGTAATCCGCGACGCATTGAGTACGCGAAACGCCCCGCCACCGGCAATTTGCAGATCTACTTCGGAGTCTTTTTCAGTAATGATTACATCGCCAGCGTTTACCTTCTTTCCCACTGTGGCCGGTTCTGATTTTCCCTGAATTTCTACAGACGCAGTTCCGCGAACCTGCGAAATGATGGCACCTTCCGGTGCTTTGGCGCACTGCAAGACAAAGAGGAATGCAAATACAAGGACTGTCTTCATGATACAGTCTGTGTTCGCCATTCAAACCAGACAAGGCAATTTTTTCCAGCGGACATACCATCCTGGTTCCCATTTCAATTGCATGGATTGCTTGCCCTTCCAGGGTAGATTTGTTACCTGGAATTTGTGAGCAGCGATGCCCGATGGGTAAATGATCCAGATCAGCTGGATCAAATCATTCAGAAAGTGTTCTGCAAAGTGCAGGTGATTCTCAGGCACGCAGATCAAAATATGCCCGTCCAGGTAGAGAGGCTCGGTCCAGGGCAGCTTGTGCTTTCGCACACTGCATCGGATGCCGCGGCTCGAGTCATTGTAGCAAGATTACAGGAAGGACTTATTGTTCTGGAATGTGTCCCTGACCGCAGGCTTCCAGATGGCAGGGAACTGTGTAAGCCGCGCCGACTCCAGGTTCACCGGGCATTGCGAAAAGAGCCTCGCACTGAAATAGGGCCTGCGAAAATATTTGCATCCAGCGTGGTCCCTTCTCGCCAGTTTCCGGAAGCAATGGCTGCCGGAGACGTAAAGAGAGACAACTATCTGGCGGCCGTGGAAAAGGATCTGCGAGCTTCTCTAGGTGAAGTCTCCATCATTCTTCGTAAGACCATTCGCCTTGATTTTCGCATGAAAGCTCTTCAGGCCGGATGTCGATCTATTTTGTTTTCTCCTGAGATTATTTCCCCTGATGAACGTTTTGTCCCGGTCAAGGATTATCAGCAAATTATAACTTATGATAAATTGCCCAAGGGAGTTGTATCTGAAATATCAGTTGGGATTTATTATAGAAAAAATTACATGTACGGTTTCATTCGAGCATTTTCTCCTAACTCTTTTTCTCTGGCAGAGTTTGATCATGTAAGCAGCGTAGCGCGAAAGATCGAGAAATTCTTCGAGGAATCGAATTTGCTTCCATCCAATCCAGATAAATGTCCTATTCTGGATTTGAGCATGTCTGGCGCCGGTCTTCTTCATCCGCAGTCTCCGATTGTGATGCAGAAATTCATGCCGGGCGAAAGCGTTCTGCTCGATATCAGCTTTCCAGAAGGGAGTCTCAATTTTTCAGCATCGATTCGAAACATTCGATCTCTCGAAAACGCGCACAGAATTGGGATTGAATTTGAGGGATTGGATTCCATTCGCACGGCGGCGCTGGAAAAGGCTCTTGGCCCTGCGGTTGCTGCATCTCAAGCCCCGGGCCCGTCTCCGGGAGAATAGTTACTTCTTTTTTCCCAATACTTCGAAATGGTATTCACCAACTACGATCAAAGACATGTGCGCATAGTTTTTCGAGTGCGAGATTTTCTCGTACTTCACACGAACGCATTCTCCACCTTTGTCTATCAGTAGAGTGCGAATTCGCTCTTTCAACAACTCGTTGAGCTCTTCAATGCCTGTGAAGCTCTGTGCTCCGGATCGCTCCGGGTCGATCGCCGTTTCCCATTTCAGTTCGAGGTCCAGCTCATCGATTACATCAAGGCCTTCGGGGATGTCTCGCAGTGAGTAGAATACTTGCTGGTCCATGAATCAGAATCTGGCGCGGCATGCGCAGAATCAATTCAATTCGCCTGGCGGTTCATGGTCAAGAGTGCTGTGATTTTGAAATCGGCTCCTTCCAGATCCGGATCGACGGGCACTTTTAGATTTCCAAATGCGCGATACTCTTCGCGCGGGCAATAGTTTCTGCCGGGATCTGATGCCAGTACCACCGATCCTTTATCCGTGACGCTTCGCATGAACTTCGTAGCTTTGCGCGCAAGGGCCTGATCGTAAAAGACATCGCCCACCAGGACAATATCAAATAGCTCGGACGATTCGGCGAACGCGTCCCCCACCACCCATTCGCAATCGGTTCCATTCAGATGGCTCATGTGCTTTGCCAGTTCGATTGCTTCTGGACTGATGTCGATTCCGCGGACCCTGGCTCCGCATTTTGCTGCCGCGATTCCCGCCAGACCGCTTCCGCACGCAGCGTCCAGAACCCGTCGCCCTCGAAACTGGTCCTTGTGGTCCAGAATGTAACGGGCCAGGGCGCGTGCTCCCGGCCAGACTACGCACCAGAACGGAACGGGAGCCTTGTCTCCCTTTACAGCGATGATTGCTTCCCAGAGCGCTTGCAGCCTGGAGGTATTGAAAACAGCCAGTTCAGGGGACATAAGATCTGCTTCCTGGCGTGCAAATTGCTGTAAGTAGAGTTCTACCATAGGATTTCAGTTTACAGGGTACCCGCTCAAAATTTCCATGCTAACTCGGAGTTTTTATTTTGGCAACGATACGTAAACCCAGACACAAGATTTGCCGGACTGTCGGCTACTGCCTTTACGGCAGTCCTAAATGCCCTTCCGTCAAAAGGCCAACGCCTCCTGGGCACCATGCAGATACACGCAAAAAGAAGAAGAAATCGCCTTATGGGGAACAGCTGCTCGAAAAGCAAAAGCTGCGTCTGACCTATGGTTTGATGGAAAAGCAATTCTACCACACGTTCGAACGTGCATCCAGAATGAAAGGCAATAAGTCAGACAACTTCATGATGCTACTCGAAGGCCGCCTGATGACTCTGGTTTACAGACTCGGACTGGCTCGCACCATTTTCGACGCACGCCAGCTCATTCGCCACGGGCATGTATCTGTAGACGGACAACGTGTAGACGTACCAAGCTTCAGTGTCTCGCCTGGTCAGATCATTGGACTGACTCCCGGCTCTACGGAACTGGATCGAGTGAAAAGCGCTCTGGAAACACGTGCATCTGTGAGTTCGCCCACTCCATACCTGGAGGTGCAGTCTGACGGTGTATCTGGCAAGTTTCTAGGAATTCAAAGTGTAACCGATATTCCGGTTACGCGCATCAACGTACAGAAGATCGTTGAGTTCTACAGCAAGTAAGCTGCTGTGGAATCGCCGGCTCTAGCCGGCTTAAGGCAAACAAGCAGGCCTTTCAGGCCTGCTTTTCAAGTAGCATTCCCGAAATCTCACGCATTCTCTGTGCGAAATCCAGAACCTTTCTGGATGGAATTTCGGATATGATTTCGCCGGTCATGTAATTGAACAGCGTCACCTGAACTGTGCCATACTCAGGATTCACCCTGTATTGAAACCTGGTGTGCTCTTTGTCCTCATGGAACAGGTTGAGTGCCTGCACCGCAGAAGCAATTTTGTGAACGTTAGGCTCTGTTGCCTCGGTTTGCTGCGCCGCAACCGCAGCAGCTTCATTCTGTCTCACGGCTGTCTGATCCCCGTGAGGTCGTGTGGGTGTGGGGCTATGCCCGACTATGCTGATAGCATCCATTCTCGATCTCCTGGGACATCCCTGTCCCTAGATTGCAAATCGGTAACTGGATGAAGTACCTTAACAGTACGTTAAGAAAAAAGATTAAAGTTTCCGGTCAGAAGATCCGAGGGAAGTCACTTTTTCAGGGCATTTTTCATGCGCATGAGCTTACCGCGCAGACGCATGATTGCTTTGGTGTGGAGCTGAGAAATTCGGCTTTCTGTGACTTCAAGGACTTCCCCTATTTCTTTCAGGGTGAGGTCTTCATAATAGTAAAGAACTATAACTTTCTTTTCTTTGTCCGGCAAATGACGGATGGCTTCCACGATTACGCTTTTGATTTCCTCTCTTTCTATGAGTGAATCAGGGTTCAGGTTTGCGGGAGATTCAAGGGTCTCCATGAAGGAGACTTCGTCGTTATCGTCTCCAAGATACCAGATATCGTTGAGGGATACAATGCTTGTGCCTGAGATCTTTGTGAGAAGAGACTGAAGCTCATCTACTGAAATGCCCAGCTCTTTTGCAATATCTTCGTCTTCTACTGTGTGCCCGAGTTTGTTTTCGAGCATTGCGATTGTTTCTTCTACCTGGCGAGCTTTCTGACGAATAGAACGAGGAATCCAGTCAATGCTGCGAAGCTCATCGAAGATGGCTCCGCGAATACGCGTCATCGCATACGTTTTGAATTTGATGTCACGATCCGGGTCGAACTTTTCAATTGCATCCAGGAGTCCGAAAGAACCATAGCTTACCAGATCATCGAACTCAACGTTTTGCGGCATGCCAATGGCGACTTTGCCCGCAACGTATTTCACAAGGGGAGCATACTTTTCCGCGAGGAAATCGCGGATCTCACGGTTTGCTTCTTTGCGATAACGACGCCAGAGCTCGGTTTCGTCTTTGTCCTTGTATTTATCCCAGAGTCTGGACATATTACGTCACCATGCAGTGTGTTTTGTGGGTTAGCAAGCAAAACACTGTTTTTACTTTTCATCCTTCGCAAGAAGTGTGCGGATTGCTGCCGCCATTAGCTTCGGTTCATTCTTGATCTTCACTTTGTTGACCAGAATGTGATCGCCGTATGCCGCAGGAGCTGCCGACGGAGTAGGCATGCTACCTGTGGACGTGGATACTTGCGGAGGTGAATCGCTTTCGTCAACGGATCCGCCAGAATCGCCTGCACTGAGCGGCGACTCAAACCCCGGTGATTCATTGTCATATTCTAATTCTGCGGCCTGGGGCATTTCAGGCTTGCGAAACAGGGCCAGAATTTCAGGAACCCGGGATTCTAGAAATCGAAACGTCCCGGCACCTATGGCCCCGCCAAGAAGCGCGCAAACAACAGCTGTGATGATGATATTGATGGGACGATTGCCGCCAATCCACCCGAAAAGGAGCGAAATCAGGAAGCCCGCGATGGCGAACCCGGCCGTGAATTTCAGGATCGGGCCCATATCGGGAGGTTAGTCGTCTTTGCCGCGAAAACTGAAATTCATCATTTTCTGAAAGAACTGATATATGCCCGCGCTATCTTCTTCTACCGGAGCATTGATCAGGCGAGCAGCGATGTGTTTGATGCAGGCGCTGCTCTTCGCGTTCGGAAAAAGCACAACATATGGTCGCTGGCTGCGAATGCTTTTTTGAACCGAGCTTTCTTCGAAAATGAAGCCGAGGTTTTCCACTCTGGCTTTCAGGAATTGATTGGAAATGCTGATGAGTCTGTCTGCGACCATTTTCGCTTCGCCTGCATCCGGGACCCGATTCACAATCAACTTGATCTTACCACCTGGCCCGTGCGAAACAACGCTCTTGATCATGCCGTATGCGTCTGTAATTGCAGTGGGCTCTGGAGTCGTTACTACAAGAATTTCATCTGCGGGAAGAACAAGGCCAATCACATTTGCACCGACGCCTGCTCCAGTGTCGATGAGCATGATGTCATAGCCCATCAAAGATTGCAGACCTTCGAGGAAGTTTTCGCGCTGCGAATCGCTGAGGTTTGCGAGTTGAGAGATTCCATTCGCGCCAGCAATGATATCAATGCCGTATGACGTTCGAATGATGATATCCTGAAGCTTCTTTTTGCCTTTGAGTACTTCGTAGATGTTGTGTTCTGGAATGATGCCAAGAAGAACGTTGATGTTTGCAAGACCCAGGTCTCCGTCAAACAACAGAACTTTCTTTCCAGCGCGAGCCAGACTGATTGCAAGATTCACGGACACGGTAGTCTTACCGACCCCACCTTTTCCGGACGTGACCGTCAGCACTTTCGTGCGCTGCGGTGTCTCATGAGACGGCTGTTTTTCGTGCTCCATGTCCCTTTCCAGTACCGCAGTGCTTCCTCGATCCATCTGATTTGCCATGCGGCGCAGAGTCGAGGCTTGATCCAACTGCTCCATAAATCACACCTACCTGGTCGCAGCTTCCTTTCTTAACAGTATCCTTGCAAGATCTTCCGGGCCTGGGCCAATGAGATCTGCCGGGACGTCCTGGCCGTTTGTAACGAATGAAAACGGTCTGTTCACCTTATCGGCATACTCTATAAAAGTGCCGATAAATTCGCTTTCGTCCAGTTTGGTTAGCAAGATTTTATCAAAGCCAACCGCATCGTAAGCGGCAAAAATTGCCTCAAGAGTAGACTCATCCGCATTGGCGGACAATACAAGGTGTTTTTCGAGCCTGACTGCGCAGGCTTCTGCCAGCTCTTGCAGCTCGGATAAGCGTTTCACGTCCCTGTATCCAATTCCAGATGTGTCGATCAAAAGCAGCTCGGCAGGATCCAGGCTGGTTTGTTCGCGAAATTCCGAGGGACCCATGGGAGCGTGGAATGGCAGTTTCATCACATCCGCGTACATGCGCAGTTGCTGGGTGG
>Ga0268298_10004354_pt1 | contig 13870 bp, 11 predicted proteins | sample WWTPWeurt_MetaG_FD_194462 | JGI IMG/M metagenome (GOLD analysis project Ga0268298, IMG submission 194462) | Activated sludge microbial communities from WWTP in Nijmegen, Gelderland, Netherland - WWTP Weurt | ecosystem: Engineered > WWTP > Aerobic digester > Activated sludge | place... | reverse complement strand
GGCAATTACTAGTGTCTTTTAGCACAAGTTAATATGACACTTGCCTGACAATTGCTAAAGCAACAAAAAAGGCCCTGACGCATATGCATCAGGGCCTTTAAATTCGTATTTGCTATTTGCCGCGTTCGCCGCGCACATAGGGGTTACCCAAAGCAGCCGGGGCTCCCAATCTCTTACGAATGGCCTCCCGTGAACCAATCACCAACACGATCACTGTGAACGCATAAGGGAGCATCTGCAGGAAGAAGCCCCAATACGGGTTGTAATAGAACGGGTTGTTCATCCCCAAAAGAATGGTCGGGCCCTGAATGTCCAGAATGAGGCGCCGCAGAGCGCCGAAGGCATAGGAACCGAACATGGCGCGAACCGGATCCCATTGCGCAAAAATGACCAACCCCACCGCGATCCAACCCTGGCCGGCCGTGGTCAACTCACTGAACCAGCCCGGCGCCACTGCGAGGCTTATCGTTGCACCCGCCAGCCCAGCCAGCATTCCACCAACAAAAACATAGAGATAGCGCAAACGGAAGACGTTGATGCCCAGCGAATCTGCGGCGGAGGGATACTCACCCACCGAGCGCAGGTTCAAGCCCGGGCGCGTGTGGTTGATAAAGTACCAAACGAGTGGAACCATGAAATAACCGACATAGACCAGCACACTTTGTTTGGTGAAAAAGATCGGTCCAAGCAAGGGGATCTGTGACAGTAGCGGTATGGAAAAATTCGGCAGCAAGGATACGGTTCCGGCCTTGCTCAGGCCTTCACCCAGCACCAGGCTGATGCCCGTCCCGAGGAAGGTCAAAGCGAGTCCGCTTACTACCTGATCCGCTTGAAGAGTAATGGTAATGAAGGCATGCACCTGGCTGATCAGTCCGGAGGCAAACATGGCGGCCAGTACGCCCAACCACGGGTTGCCAGTCGCAACGGTGATACTGAAAGCGGTCATCGCGCCGATCAGCATCATACCTTCGACCCCAAGGTTCAACACCCCGGAGCGCTCCGCCAGGATCTCGCCGATGGTGGCGAACAACAGGACCGTGCCAGTGGCAACACCCGCTTGAAGAATAATGATCGGATCCATATTACTCCTCCCCTCGAACGATGCGGATACGATAGCGCAGCAGGAAATCACTGGCGATCAGCGAGACCAGAATAATGCCCTGGATCATCTTCGGCACACCGGAGGGCTGAATCTCGCGCCCGGCCAGGATCAGAGCGCCGAACAGGACCGATACCAAAATGATCACGATCGGGTTGAGTTTTGCCAGCCAGGCCACAATGATACCCGTGAACCCGTAACCGGCGGCGACCGGAGCGGTCTGTAAACGATGCACCACACCAGAGACTTCGCTCATTCCGCCCAGGCCTGCCAACGCACCGGAGAGCATCATCACATAAATGACATTGCTGGTGATATTGATACCGGCATACTTCGCGGCTTGAGGGTTATCACCGATCAGGCGGATCTCATAACCCCAGCGGCTGCGATATACGATCAACCAAAGCAGTATGGCCGCAATAATTCCAAGGATAAGACCCGCGTGCGTGGTCAACCCGCGGAATTGGGGAAAGGTCTTCGCATACTCCAGCAGGCGCGGCAGCCAGGCTGCTTCAGGGAATTTCGGCGACATTTGAAAACCACCTTCAGACCATACTCCGAATATCCAAAAGTTAATCCATGCCACCGCGATATAGTTCATCATCAGGGTGCTGATGATCTCGTTAACGTTGAACTTCGCCTTGAGATAACCTGGAACAAATCCCCATAACGCGCCCGCCACCATACCCGCCAATGCCATGACCGTCAGGAACAGCCAGCGGGGAGCGTCCTCCTGAAACACGGGAGCCAGCACAATGGCGCTCGCTCCGAACGCGCCCATGATGAACTGCCCTTCCGCACCAATGTTCCATAATTTCATGCGGAACGCCACTGAACACGCCAGCGCCGCCAGCATGATGGGCGTAGCCTTCACAATGGTATCTGACAACACACCGATATCCCCAAAGGATGCCTTCGCAATATGTTGATACGACTTGAGCGGATCGCCGCCCGCGAAACTGATCAGAATACCACCGAGGATCAGCGCCACGATCAATGCCAGCACTGAGACCAATACGGGATACCAGGCCGGGGATTCCTCCAACCGCGGTTCAACCCGGATTTTGAAACCAGAGTTCTTCTTTTGCAGGGAAGTTGTCTCAGCCATTTGCGCCAACTCCATCTTTTTGGATTTGTTCCAGCGGGGTTCCGGTCATCATCAAGCCGATCGTATCGATCATGCTTTGATCCGCCTCCCCCGACCCGACCCTGACCTCCCCCATGATCTTCCCCTCATATATGACATACACGCGATCACTCAGAGACAGCAATTCTTCCAGTTCCTCAGAGATGAGCAACACCGCCGAGCCAGCTTCACGCTGGGCCAGCAACAGGCGATGCACACCTTCGATCGCGCCCACATCCAAACCGCGCGTCGGCTGGACGGCAACCATGAAATTGGGCAGGCCGGAGATCTCGCGTGCCAGGATGACGCGCTGAAGATTTCCGCCCGAGAGCAGCCTGACCGGTGTGGTCACGTTCGGAACCACGATATCGTAGGCCTCCTTAAGTTCCTTGGCCAGTTTGGTAGCCGCGTTCATATCCAACATCCCGCCTTTGGAGATGGGTGGCTTGCGATAATTTTTCATGATGACGTTATCTGTCACACTCAGGTTCGGGGCGCTACCGACATGGTTGCGGTCCTCGGGGACATACGCCATGCCATGCTGGATACCGAACAATGTATTGCGATTGCTGACCAAATCCCCACCCAGACGAACTTCGCCCTGCTTACATTTGCGCAGGCCGGTTATGACCTGGGAAAGTTCAGACTGTCCATTCCCCGCCACACCCGCCACTCCGACGATCTCCCCTGCTTTCACATCGAGTGACAATCCACGCAGAGCCGGGAGGCCCTTATCGTTCTCAGCATGGACATCCCTTACATCCAGCACCACTTCGCCAGGTTTGCCGGGCTTCTTATCGAGCGAAAAGATAACATCACGCCCCACCATCAGGCGTGCCAGTTCCTGGCGCGTCGCTCCCTTGGAAGGCACACCGGAAGCCGTTGCCACGCCGCGCCGCAGTACGCTCACACGGTCCGCAATCGCGGTCACCTCATGTAGTTTATGGCTGATAAAGATGACGGATTTCCCCTGGGCCACCATTGAACGAAGGATGGTAAACAGGCCTTCGATCTCCTGCGGCGCAAGCACGGCAGTGGGTTCGTCCATGATCAGAACATCCGCCCCGCGATACAACATCTTGAGCAATTCCACACGCTGCTGCTCACCGACCGAAAGTTGCCAGATCTTCGCGCGTGGATCCACCTTCAAACCGAACCGTTCACCTACTGCCGCGACCTTTTCGTCATATTCCGGCAGGCGCATAAAGAAGCGCGGATCGTTGAGACCCAGGAGTACATTCTCTGTCACCGTCTGGGATGGCACAAGCATGAAGTGCTGATGCACCATGCCGATCCCGGACTTGATCGCGTCCCGCGGCGAATAAAATTCCACGGGCTTGCTTTTTACTTTGATGATCCCCACTTCCTGCCGGTATAGCCCGGCCAGGACGTTCATGAGCGTGCTTTTGCCTGCGCCATTTTCTCCGAGCAAAGCGTGGATCTCGCCGGCGCGTAGTTCAAAATCCACATGGTCGTTCGCAAGCACACCGGGAAATCGTTTTACGATCCCGCGCATTTCCACTGCAAACGGCGCTTCAGATGGGGGTGGTGTCGTCTGTGTCACTGGATCACTCCTGCGGTAAAACCAGCTACCCTGAAATAAAGTTCAAAGAGGGGCTGGAACCCCGGTTGGAATTCCAGCCCCAGATTGTGAAAGATCGGTTATGGCAGTTCCGCGGTGATACCGTCAGCCCACCATTTCATACAAACATCAATCGAGCAAGGCAAACCAAATTCCGGGAACGCATCAAGGTCAACCTGCTGCAGGCTCTGGCCTTCGGGAAGGACCACGTTGCCCTGGTTGTCCATGATGGGGCCGGTAAAGACATCAAAGCGGGTGAACTCACCAGCCATCATCTTGGCGAGGGTTTCCTGGACCATTGCAATTACTTCGGGATCCAGATCCTTCACGCCGGGCTGCATCTCCTGGCCTTCCATAAAGCCAAAGAGACCAAGAGCGCCGGTTTCGGCATCAAAGTACTGCCAACCGGGCTTGTAGGTACCAGCGATCACCTGTTCGGTGATGTCGGCATACACAGGTCCCCAGACCCAGTACGGAGCGGTAAGACAGGCATCCACTTTGCAGGAGCCGTACCAGTCATAGGTCACAGCCCATTTGCCCTTTTCCTGGGCAACATCGGCATTGGCGGGAGTATCAGCGCCGGTGAACACGACCTGAGCGCCGGCATCAAAGAGCGAAGCAGCCGCTTCCTTCTCGATGATCGGGTCATGCCAGGTGTTGATCCAGCGGACATCCATCGTACACTCGGGGCAGGTCTTCTTCATGCCCAAAGCAATGGCGTTGCCGAGGCGGATCTCTTCAGGGATCGGGAAGGTGGCCATGTAACCGAGTTTCGGGTTGCCATCGGCCTTGGCGCGCGCGCCCGCCAGCATACCGGCCAGGTACTTCATATCTTCCATGGCGCCCATCAGGTTGCCGAAGTTGGTTTCGTTGGAAGCAATGCCGGTGAGGTGAACGAACATGACATCGGGAAATTCCTCAGCCACGGCAGCCATTGCATCACCAAAGCCAAAGGAGGTGCCGAAGATCAGGTTAAAGCCCTTGCGGGAAAGGCTGCGGAACACCTGCTCCGAGTCAGCGCCTTCGGGAACGTTCTCGATATAGGCAGTGTGGACATCGGGTACATTGGCTTCGATGTATTGCAGGCCTTCATAGTGAGCCTGTGACCAGCCACCATCGTCATGGGGTCCGATCAAGACCATGGCAACATTGAACTTGCCATCGACCACTTCGGGGATCTGGAAACCGCCTTCAGAAGAGGCAGCTTCGGTCGCAGCCGGCGCTTCAGTCGCGGCAGCCGCTTCTTCCGTTGCAGCGGGTTCTGCCGGGGTGTTGCCACCACAGGCAGAAAGGACGAGCATCAGTGCCATCGCTAACATGGCAAGGCGTGCAAGATTCTTACGCATACTTCTACTCCTTATGAAATTTGATTTTTGGACAGAACTGACAAGGTGTATGTTAGGAGTACCTCCTTTCAGTTGTCTAAACAATTTTACCAAATCCTCTTACAACTAAGGAGAACACTTGAAATTAGAGCGTATTTCAACCAATATGGATGCCTGCTCGGTGGATACGGCGGTCTCCCGCTCAATGCGATCCCACAACTTGCACAACAGCGGGCCTACATAGTTCTTCGAAATTCCATAAGATGCCTGCGATAATTCTACCGCTTTTTTCCAATCGCCAGTGTGGGCATAGCCTTCAATATAGACGAACCGCTCCACCGGGTCGTTAGGATAATCGCTCAAGGAAAATGCGACATCGCCCAAACGGGTAACTGTTTCCCAGTCCTGTTCTTGACGCGCCAGATCGGCCTGCTCAAAGTAATAGCACCAATCCTTTTCCGGTTCGCTTCCATAAAACTGACCTGGCAACTGGTTCTGTTTCTCCATCAGGATCACACTCTGATTCGAATACGCAGCCACGTCCCGCACAGAGGGTGAAAGCAGGCGGTTCCCACTTTCGATCTCGGGATCCACCACGCGGAAACAACCGGGCGGCTCATAATTCACCACAAGGATATTATCCGTATTCCCGTAAAAGGTGGGGCCGATGTAATACAGCTGATGATCCTGCCCCGGTTCCACACTTGGCAGGGTCTTCCCCACCCGGATCGAAGCGAAGTATAGGATCACGTTCATCTCGCCGGGCGGACTGTAGATCCAATTAAAAGGGCCGGTCAGCGAGTTGTCGGAGTAATAGGTCACTGGTAGATCGTTCACCAATACGATCGTCCCTTTTTTCAATCCCGGAATACGTTCGGTCATTTGCGTGAAAAAATCACGCTGGGTGACCCAGTCACTACGATAGACTTCCTCCAGGCGGAAGTGACGGCTGCCCGCAAAGCCAACCAGCAGTGCCACCAGGATCATCTGTGAACGCGGACTCTTGATCAGCGCGATCAGGCAGGCTAATAAGACGCTCGCGCCCAGCATGAAGGGCAGCATGAAGCGGTCCATCGAAAAATTGAACTGCGGAGTGTTGCCGATCAACCAGACCGAGCCGCCGGAGAGTCCCCACATCACCAGGCCGATCCAACCGGCCTGTTTCGCAAACTCGCGGTCATTCGCCTCATCGGTCCTGTATAGGAAGAGAAAAACCCCGACGAGGAAAATGCCCGAGAATAACAATATCAGCATCAACGTCAGTGTGAGCGGACCGAATCCGGTCAACCCAAGGGTAAGGAAAGGCAGCAGCCAGGCTTCAAACACCGTCCGCCAGAAACTCAATAAAACTTGATTCAGGAAATACAGAACTCCACTGACAAGATCTGCCTTTAACTTGTCCAACAGAACATATTGGTAACTGGCGTTCTGGTAGGTGAAGAAGAACATACGCCAGAAGGTGATACCGAAAAAGATAAGAAAGAATGGCAGGAAGTAAAGAAAGGCCTTTTGGGTGCGCTCTTTGAATGAGCCGGGCATCATCTGCCAGAGGATGAAGAAGCGCGCAAATTCAAGGAAGTAAAAATATTCCATGGTCAATAGATTGACCGCCGCCAATAGATATGCGGCTGAAAAATATAACCAGCGCCGCTTTTCGTCCCTGACGGCTAGAATGGAAAAATAAAGAGATAATAAATACGCCGACAGCACAATATAAAAATGGCTGTACATCATGGCAATGAATTGCTGACCCATGCCGGGAAACACCAAAAAGAACAGGCTGGCCCATAACGCCGGTTTCGGGTGGGCCGGATATAAAGCGCGCAGTATCTTCCATAACAATACAGCCGTCAGCCAGCGTAACAGGATGGCGATCAATTGCCAGGCCCAAGGGTTCGGCCCGACGAGCGGCAGCGTAAGTTGGTAGATCATCCCCCAGAACGGGCGGCTGGTGGTAAAGGTCTTGGTAAGCATGGCTGGGCCCAGCCGGAAGTAGATCCATGCCCAGGGGAACTCATCCCAATAAAAGCCGCGCTGCCAGAAGAACAGACCGTAGGTCAGCAGGGCGACCGCCAACAGGAAAACGGATGGGGTCATCCATTTCTTTGAAGACATGGGATTAATTCTCAACGTAGATGCTCACCAAAAAACTTCAACATCCGCTGCCAGGCATCCCTGGAGGCTTCGACCTCAAAGGGAGTACGCTGCTGGCTGTAAAAGGAATGTTGTGTGTTCTCGTAGATCTTGATATCGTGCGGAATGTTGTACCGCTCCAGGCTTGCCTCCAGGTCGCGGGCTGCCTGGGTCGTAAAATCCTTATCCGGGTAACTGCCCATGACGGGGCAGGCTTGAGCCACCGCATCCAAAGGCTTGGGGTTGGCGCCGTAAAACACGGACGCGGCCTTCATCCCTTGAGCAGTGACCGCCATCTGTAGGGCGTAAGCACCGCCCATGCAAAAACCCACCGCGCCGATACGGTTTGCGTCCACACCCGGGATCTGCTTCAGGGCGTGGAAGGCCATGTTCAAGTCAGCCAGCATGGTGTTGTTCAAAGGCCGGAACATCATGCCATAAAAGATCTGCATCATGCAAAGCGCGCGGTTACGGTTTGAAAACAAGTCCACAGCCAGGGCTGCGTATCCCTGCTCCGCAAATTCACCAGCGATCTGACGGATATTGTCGTTCAGGCCAAAGATCTCGTGGATAACGACCACTCCGGGGAATGGCCCTGATCCTTGCGGCATGGCCAGGTATGTCTCCATGCTGCCCTTGTCTTTGGCGTGCGGCACCGATAAAACGGATGAGTCGATTTGCGGCATTGTCTTTTCTCTATGCAGCAGGGACGAGTATTCCCGTCCCTGCTGCAATGGATACATGTTATGGAACGATCCACGTGCCGGTCTCGCCCTTCAAGGCGCGGCCGATATTTTCCGGGTTGGTGATGAGCGCTTTGCCGTTCGGCATGGCCTCCAGATACCAGATGATGGCCTGGATCTTGGGAGCCATGGAACCCTTGGCAAAGTGGATCCCTTCCGCGAGATAGGCTTTTGCGTCTTCGAGGCTGATCTTATCCAGCCACTTCTGTTCCGGCTTTCCGAAATTGATGGCAACCTTCTCCACCGCTGTGGAGATAACGAACAGGTCAGCCTTCAACTCGCGCGCCAACAGCGAAGAAGCATAATCCTTGTCCACCACGGCGGCGATGCCTTCGTAATTCCCGTCGCCAGGGTCAACCACCGGAATGCCGCCGCCGCCCACAGTAATGGTGACAATACCGCGATCCAAAATAGTCTGAACCGTTTCGAGTTCGACGATCTCCTTCGGCTGCGGAGAAGCGACCACGCGCCTCCAACCGCGACCGGCATCTTCCACCACGCTCCAGCCTTGTTCACGCTGACGGCGGTCCGCCTCTTCCTTGGACATGAATCCGCCAATGGGTTTGGTCGGCTTGGCAAAGGCCGGGTCGGCCTTGTCCACCAGGGTTTGGGTGATGACCGTGACGACCTTCTTCTTGATGCCGCGCTGATAGAGGATGTTTTGCAGGTTCTGCTGCAAGGCATACCCGATCGCACCCTGGCTATCCGCACCACAAACATCCAGTGGGACTTCGTGCATGCCTTCCACCCGGGCAGCGATCTCGGAGCGCCTGAGAATGAACCCAACCTGCGGACCATTCCCGTGTCCGATGGCCACTTCCCAGCCCTGTTCGATCATGTCGGCAATATGCAGGGCGGTTTCCTTGGCAGCCTTGTACTGGCTCTCCACCGTTACGTTCTTTTCATCCAGGATCAGCGAGTTGCCGCCGATGGCAATGACAGCAAGTTTCGTCATGTAGTCTCCTTGTCTAAAAGTTCATTGTCGAATGAGGTGGTCGGACGATGCAACTGTCCGACCACCCGGGGTTTACTATTCGACCAAACTAGCTCATCGTCAACGCCATGACCGCCTTCTGCGCGTGCAGGCGGTTCTCGGCTTCATCATAGACCACGGAGTGCGGGCCGTCGATCACACCATCGGTCACTTCAAGGCCGCGGTCGGCGGGCAGACAGTGCATATAGATGGAATCATCCTTGGTCAACTTCATGCGGCGTTCGTCGGTGATCCAATCCTTGTACTTGTCGATGAGGGCTTTGCCTTCTTCCTTGCCGGTGGTGGTGAGCATGGGGCCCCAGCTCTTGGGATAGACCACATCCGCATCCTTGAAGGCTTCGTCCATATTGTCGGTCACATCGAAACCGACACCGTATTTCTTCGCGTTGTCTTTCGCCTGCTGCATGATTTCAGGCATGAGTTTGAACTCGGGTGGGTGCGCCAACACCACATCGCAGCCGAAGCGCGTCATCTGCAGGATGAGGGATTGCGGCACAGAGATGGGCTTGGAATAGGAAGCGGCGTAGGCCCAGGACACAACCACTTTCTTCTTCTTGAGGTCGCGGCCCTTCTTTTCCTGAATGGTCATCAGGTCGGCGAGACACTGGAAGGGATGGTACACATCGCATTGCATGTTGAGGATCGGCACGCGGCTGGCCCTGGCGACGTCGTTGATGTACCCGTTGCCGAACTGCCAGTCGCACTGACGGATGGCGATGCCGTCGAAGTAGCGGCCAAAGATCTCACCGATCTCCTTGGCGGTGTCGCCATGGGAGATCTGGGTGGTTTCACTATCAATAAAAGCAGCGTGCCCACCGAGTTGCGCCATGCCAGACTCGAACGAGCCGCGGGTGCGGGTGGAGGTAAAGAAGAACAGCATGGCGAGGGTCTTATCGCGCAGCAGCGCATGCGACTCACCCAGAGCGCGCTTGCGCTTCAGGTCCCAGGCCACATCCAGAACGGTTTCGACTTCTTCCTTGGAGAAGTCGAGGTCGCCGATAAAATCACGACCGCGGAAATTAGTTTGCATTTTTAGTCTCCTTGTTTTGTATCTTTTTATTTCGAAACATGCAGTTTCAGAATTGGATCACGATCTCTTGACGCGCAGTACTTCGCCGCGTACGAACCTGCCATCGTCCCAGAAAAGACGCGCACCCTCGCAGTAATTGACCGAGTCGCCCCAGGGCAGGAAATCCTCATCAGGCAGGCAGGCCACCACACCCAATTCCACCACGCCGCCGTGATTGATCACCAGCGCCGACCCGCCCTCCGGGATGCGCTCCAATAGGTCCGTGTACAGGTCCAGTAATTGATAGGCGTATTTCGCAGCGAAGCCATCCTGCTTGACGATCTCGGAATAATGGAAGTAAGGCATCGGCCACGGCGCTTCGCGTTCCACGGCGCCGCCGTAGGTATTCATCAGTTCACTTTGAGCGTCCACAGCAAAGCCCATCGCAATGGCGGTTTCAAACGCGCGCGGGAGCATGGATGTGGCCACAAAGTCGAACGGACCGATCTCCATGCCCACCTTGCGAGCCAGCGTCACGCCCTTTTGATTCAGGTGGTCGCCGCCTGTTGCGCGGATGGAGTGTCGCCTGACTTCCAATATCTTCATTTGATCAGGCTGGCCAGCAACGCGTAAAACTCTGTAGCTTTGACCATGTCATCGAGGTTGACCGAGTCGTTGACGGTGTGAGCGGTCTCTTCATCGCCGGGGCCAAAGCCGATGGACGGGATGTTGGCCTTGCCAGCCCAGTAGATGCCGTTGGTCGAGAAGTTCCACTTGCTGGGCTTCGCATCGGGCAAGCCGATCTGCTTGCGGGCTGCCTGCCCGGCCTGCACCAACGGATGGGTCTCTTCGTACGCCCAGGCGGGGAAGTATTTGTCCACCGGGAAGACGAAGCCGGTATAAGAGGGATCATCGTAGAACAATTCCTCCAACTTGACCGTGTCCTTGAATTCGGCGGGGATCAGGTCTTCGACCTGTTTCTTGACCGCTTCCTTGGTCTCGCCGAAGGTCATGCGGCGGTCAATGTAGATGATCGCTTCATCCGGGACCGCGTTGATGGACGGGGTCTTGACGTGCATATCGCTGACGGTGATCTTGCCGTGGCCGAGGAATTCATGGTCGCCCAGTTTCGGCTCCAGGTCGCGGATGCCCGCGATGACCGGCAGGAGTTTATAGATGGCATTGTCGCCGAGATGATTGCTGGCCGCATGAGCAGAGCGGCCCTTGGCGGTGACCTTCATTTCAAGGCGCCCCTTATGCCCGCGATAGACGAGCATCTTGGTCGGCTCACCGATCACCACGAAGTCCGGGCGGACCTTCGGGTCCACTTCCACAAAGGTGTTCGGGGCAATGCCGTCGCACCATTCTTCCATATTGCCGAAGTAATACGCGGTCCAGCCGTCGAGCAGGCCAAGGTCACGCGCAATGGCGAGGCCGTAGATCATGCCCGGGGTGGAGCCTTTTTCATCGCAGGCGCCGCGCGCGTACAATACACCGTCTTCCACCTTGCCGATGAAGGGATCCCACTGCCACGAGGACGGGTCGCCCACGCCCACGGTATCGATGTGCGAATCAAAGACGATCACCTTCGGCCCGTTCCCGATGCGCCCCACCGTATTGCCCATCTTATCGAAGCGGACCTCGTCGAAGCCGAGTTTCTTCATCTCAGCCTGAATGCGCTCCCCGACCGGGCCGATCTGCGATTCCATCGAAGGTACGGCGACAATGTCGCGCATGAACTTGATGATATCCTCGCGCGCAGCCTGGACGCGCTTTTGTACTTCCTGGGTTTTATCTGTCATTTTTTCTCCTTGGTTCTTCGTAAGGCAGGTTTTCCACCCGCCGAATTGATAATGAAATTTACAGGCATGTCACCTGTGTCTCTGTGGGGATCACCCGCCCCCTACGCGCCGCATCACATGGAAGTGGAAATAGCCGGGGATGAAATAACTCAGCGAATAATCCACCACCTTGCCGCTGGCATCGAACAATTGGGCATGGAAATGCAGCAGCACATCCCCGCGCTGGATCTCCAGCGGTTTGGCCACATCGGCGGAAGCGCCGATGGCGCTGATATCCGCGCGCGAAGTGGTCAACGGATCGCCGCGGTGCAGTAAATAGTCCAACACCGAGCCGTGGAAATCGGCGGACAGGTCTTTGGCTTGCAGCACATCGTCGGGCAGGATATCCACCAGATAGGCCACCGGCCGGTTTTCGGCGCGGATGACACGGCGCACCCGGATGAGTTTGGCGCCGATCGCCACGTTCAACTTGGCCGAAGTCTCTTCATCCGCAACGACCGCATCGATATGCAGGTCGCTGACCGACACTTCCAACCCTGTGCGTCTGGCAATGGTCTCCAGACTCTCCAGCACCTCAAGTCCGCTGTCGAGCGCCTCCACCTTGCCCACCACAAAGGTCCCCGACCCCTGCCTGCGGCGAATCAATCCTTGCGTCTCAAAGGAACGCATCGCTTCACGCAGCGTCGCGCGCGAAACCCCCAGCTGCTTCGCCAGGTCCGGCTCGGAAGGCAATCGCTGCCCGGCTGCCGTTTTGTTGATGAGGGCCGCAAGATCAGCCTGCAATCGTTGAAAAGGAAAATTTGCCATATCTACTCTCTTTGCCACACTTAATATAGTGGCTTGATCAATCTTCCAATACCGGGATGAAATCGAAACGGGTCACATCCACCAGACCCTTGTCGGAAATTCTTAATTCAGGGATGACCACCAACGCCATCAGGCTCATCTGCATGTTCGGGTTGTTCAACTCGCTGCCGCTCAGTTTGAAGCCTTCCAGCACCGTAGCCGCCTTCTTCGCCACCACATCCGCGCGCTCATTGGACATTAAGCCCGCGATCGGCAGGTCCACCAGCCCCATCACCTTGCCATCCAAAACCGCCACCTGTCCGCCGCCGCACTTGGCCAGTTCATTGGCAGCCACTGCCATGCTGGCCTCGTCCGTGCCGACCACGATCATATGATGGCTGTCATGCGCCACGGTCGAAGCGATGGCACACTTGCGCGTAAACTCGAACCCGCTCACAAGGCCAACCGTCACCTGCCCGGTCGCGCGGTGGCGTTCCACCACGGCGATCTTCGCCAGGTCGCGCTTGAGGTCCGTTTTGACTTCGCCGTTCTCAGCCTTGACCATCATCTTGAGATGGCGCGTCGGCGCCTGATTTTCGATCACGCCGATCACGTGCGCTTCGATCTCTGCGCCGTCAGCGGCTCTTGTCCGAAGGATAAAATCCTCCGCTGTCAATTTTCTCTTCATATGGATGGAGTTCGTGGCCCACTTGGGGTACTTCACCGCCGGGAGTTTGATCTGCCACTCGCCCTTCTCGGCAATGACCTGTCCCCTGGCAAGGACCAGGTCGGCTTTGAAGTTCATCAGGTCTTCCACCAACACCACATCGGCCCATCGGCCGGGGGCGATCATCCCCATCTCTTTGGTCAGGCCGAAATGCTCGGCCGTATTGATGGTCATCATCTGGATGGCCGTCATCGGGTTCAGGCCTTCGCTGATGGCATGCCGCAGCACGCGGTCCATGTGACCTTCCTGTGTCAACGTCTCGGCGTGCGAGTCGTCGGTGCAGAGCAGGAAGCGACGCGGATCCAGTTTCTTTTCGGTAATAGCCTTGACCTGCCGGGCCACATCATGCCAGGCCGAGCCGTAGCGCAGCATGGCTTTCATGCCCTGACGCACCCGCGCCACCGCATCCTCAACGCGTGTTCCTTCATGGTCGTCTTCTGCGCCGCCGGCCACATAACCGTGGAAGGGCAGGCCCAGGTCCGGTGAGGCGTAGTGACCGCCGATGGTCTTGCCCGCCGCATGCGTGGCGGACATTTCATCCAGC
>Ga0268298_10004353_pt1 | contig 13871 bp, 13 predicted proteins | sample WWTPWeurt_MetaG_FD_194462 | JGI IMG/M metagenome (GOLD analysis project Ga0268298, IMG submission 194462) | Activated sludge microbial communities from WWTP in Nijmegen, Gelderland, Netherland - WWTP Weurt | ecosystem: Engineered > WWTP > Aerobic digester > Activated sludge | place... | reverse complement strand
TCGACACCCGAGAAGGCGTTCTCGCTGAACAGCGACACCAGGTTGAAATCGCGGTCGGCCGAATCGAAGTTGGGCAGCGCGAGCTGGTTGCGGTAGGGCGTGTTCACGTACAGCAGGCGCGGCTCCAGGGTCTGCCGCCGGTCCTGCCCAAACCAGCGCACCGGGCGCTCGAAGACCATGCCGGCGTCCACGCTCAGCGTGGGCACCACACGCCCCGGGTTGCGGCGCAGGCCATCGTCACGCTGATCCAGTGCATAGCTGGCCGCATTGAAGGCGAGCTTGGGCGCGATCCACCAGCCCGGTGCCACCCAGGACCGGCTGACATGCCCCAACGCATGCAAGCGCCAACCGGTGGGCAGGGCGGACGAGGCCGAAGCATCGGGCCGCGTGAAGCGGTTGGCCTCGGTCTCGACCGAGGCCTGCCAGCCCGTACCAACGTTTGGCGCAACGCGCAAGCCGATCTGCGGGCTGCGCTGGTAGGGCGAGACGATGACTGTGCTGAGGTCGGTGGTCTGCAGCACCTGCCATTGCTGCACACGGGCGTAGAGCTGGCCCGGGCCGATCCAGGTGTGCACGTCGCGATCGATCCGCAGATCCGTCGGCAACAAGCGCGGCGTGGTGCGCGGCACCGAGTGCGGGAAGTCCTTCCAGTAGTCGTCGTCCGACACGCGCAGCACATTGGCCTCGTAGCGCAGGCCGTAGCCCGTGCCCGCATGCTCGGCCAGCCAGGCGTGGCGGGTGCGCCCGGCCACCTGGTCGCTGGGCAGAAGGTCCAGCACCACGCGGCCGGCATCGGTGGGCTCGAGGTAGCGAAACTCGGCCTCTGCGCCAAAACCGCGCCGCGTGCGCACCGTGGGCGTGATGGTGGCATCGCGGTTGGGCGCGATGTTCCAGTAATACGGCATGCCGAACATGAAGCCGCTGCGGCTGTCCAGGTCGATGCTGGGCGGCAGCCAGCCGCTCTTGCGGGCGTCCGACAAGGGGAAGCTGAGCACCGGCAAGGCCAAAATCGGCACACCCAGAAAACGCAGCACGGCGCCCTCGGCCCGGCCCTCCTGCGCCTCGCTGTCGACCCTCACCCTGTCGGCCTGCAGCAGCCAGTCGGGGTCGGCCGAGCCGTCGCGCGGGCAGCTGCTGTAGATCGCGCGGGTGGCCACCGAGCGGGCGCTGTCGATGAAGTCCAGCCGCTCCGCGCGGCCGCCCGAGCCAAACTGGCCGAGCTCGAACTCGGGCTGCAGGAAGAAGCCCTCGAAGCGCTGCAGCTTGAGCTCCAGCAAGGGCCCCTTGTAGGTGTTGCCGTCGCGGCGGATCACCACCGAGCCACTGGCGCGCACCTGGTCCTGCGGCATGTCGTAGCGCGCATGATCGGCCTGCAACTCGGTGCCCGCCCGGCGCAGGATCACCTTGCCCTCGGCCACCGCGTCGCGGTCGGGGCGGATGCTCAGGCTGTCAGCCTCCAGAAACACCGGCCGCTCGCGCGCGGACTCGCCCTGCGGTGAGCTCACCAGGCTGGTGCTGGACTGAAGCGGCGGCTCGGCCCAGGCGCAGCTCACCGCAGCGGCCAGCGGGGCCAGGCCAAGACAGCGCAGGTAACGTGGAAGCCGAGAAAGCGACACGGAGATGGGCAGGGGTCGGGCCAAGGTTGGATGGCCGCAGCGGCTGCCAGGGGGAGCCCACGTCGGCCGCACACCGCTGGGTGCGCGGGGCGCTTCGTAGAATCCCGGATTATCCATGAGCACCTCCCTCCCCAACCCCGCCCCCACGCCCGCCAGCCACCCGGCCGCGATCACCTGGACCGACCCGGCGCGCCAGGCGGCCTTCGAGCAATGGCTGGCGCCGCTGTGCCTTGCCCATGGGCTGGACCGCCACACGCTAGCCCCGGCCTCGGCCGACGCGAGTTTCCGGCGCTACTTCCGCATTGGCGCGGTGAATGCTTCGGCGCCCTCGATGATCGTGATGGACGCGCCGCCGCCGCTGGAGAACGTGCGCCCCTTCCTCGACGTGGGCCGGCGCTTTCATGAAGCCGGGCTGCGCGCCCCGGTGGTGCACGCGGCCGATGAAGCACTGGGCTTCTTGCTGCTCGAGGACATGGGCAGCCGCCTCTACCTGGACGCCCTTCGCGAGGCCGACCCGACGCAGGCCCAGCGCCTGATGCGCGACGCGCTGGCCGCGTTGGCGCAATGGCAGCGCCGGGGCCGCACCGATGGCCTGCCGAACTTCGACGAGACGCTGCTGCGGCAGGAGATGTCGCTGTTTCCGGACTGGTGCGTGGCGCGCGAGTTCAACATCACCTGGACCGAGGCGCAGCGCAAGAGCTGGGACGGCGTCACGGCCGCGCTGGTGCGCAGCGCCGTGGCCCAGCCGCAGGTGGCCGTGCACCGCGACTGGATGCCGCGCAATTTGATGGTTTGCGAGCCCAACCCCGGCATCCTGGACCACCAGGATGCGGTGCGCGGCCCTGTCACCTACGACATCGCCTGCCTGCTCCGCGATGCCTTCATCTCCTGGGAAGAAGACGTGGAGATCGACTGGGCCGCGCGCTGGTGGGAGCAGGCCCGGCGCGATGGCCTGCTGGCCGGCCACCCGATGGCCGAAGACTTCGGCGAGGCCTGGCGCGCCATCGAGTGGATGGGCCTGCAGCGCCACCTCAAGGTGATGGGCATCTTCTGCCGCCTCAAGCACCGCGACGGCAAGCCGCGCTACAGCACCGACCTGCCGCGCTTCTTTGCCTACGCCACCAAGGTGGCGATGCGCTACCGCGAGCTGCGGCCGCTGATCGCGCTGATCGAGCCGATGAGCGGCCCCCTGGTCACCACCGGCTTCTCAATGCGCTGATCGATCAAGGGCAGGCTGAAATCACCTGAGCTACCGCAGCCGTGAGCCGCTTGCCATAGGGCACGTGCAGGAACTCGTTCGGCCCGTGGGCATTGCTCTTCGGGCCCAGCACGCCGCACACCATCATCTGCGCGGCCGGGAAACCCTGCTGCAGCATGCTCATCAAGGGGATGGTGCCGCCTTGGCCGATGTAGCCCAGCGGCGCACCGAAGTGCGCGTTGGATGCATCGTTGAGCACGCGGTCCAGCCACGGGGCCAGCGAGGGTGCGTTCCAGCCCGTGGCGCCCAGCGCGCCGGCGCGGCCATCGGGGTGGAAGGTGACGCGCGCGTTGTAGGGCGCGTTGTCCTCCAGCAGTTGCTTGAGCTGCAACGATGCGGCGTTGCCATCCACCAGCGGCGGCAGGCGCAATGACAGCTTGAATGCAGTGAAGGGGCGCAGCACATTGCCGGCGTTCTTCAGCTCCGGGAAGCCGTCGGCCCCGGTGACCGACAAGGTGGGCCGCCAGGTGCGGTTGAGCAGGATCTCCACCGGATCGGTGGTGGTGGGCAGCGCCGTGCCGCCATCGGCGCCACAGGCCCAGGGCATGCGCTTCCACACCGCATCGCCCAGCAAGCTCGCGGCTGCGCGGGCCTGGTCGATGCGGTCGGTGGGGATGTTGCAATGGAAGGCCTCGGGCAGCAGGCGCCCCGTGGCCGAGTCCTCGAGCCGATCGAGCACCTGGCGCATGATGCGGAAGCTCGACGGCACCATGCCGCTGGCGTCGCCCGAGTGGATGCCCTCGGTGAGGATCTCCACCTTCAGCACGCCCGAGACCATGCCGCGCAGTGAGGTGGTCAGCCACAGCTGGTCGTAGTTGCCGGCGCCGGAATCCAGGCACACCACCAGCGCCACGGAACCCAGGCGCGCCTTCAAGGCATCGAGGTAGACGGGCAGATCGGACGAGCCGCTCTCCTCGCAGGTCTCGATCAGGCCGACGATGCGCGGGTGCGCCAGGCCTTGGGCGCGCAGCGCCTCGATGGCGGTGATGGCCGCATAGACCGCATAGCCATCGTCGGCACCGCCGCGGCCATAGAGCAGGCCGTTCTCGTACTTGGGCGTCCAGGGCCCGAGGTCCTTGCGCCAGCCGGTGAACTCGGGCTGCTTGTCCAGGTGGCCGTACATCACCACCGTGTCGGCCGAGACCGGCCGCGTGCCCGCGCCGGCCGAGGCCGGCACCTCGAAGAAGATCACCGGCGTGCGCCCCTCGATGCGCACCACTTCGAGCTTCAGGCCGGGCACTTTGCGCGCCTCCACCCAGCTGGCGGCATCGCGCACCACACGGTCGATGAAGCCGCTGCGCTGCCAGTCGGCATCGAACATCGGGCTCTTGGCGGGCACGGCGATGTAGTCGGTGAGCGCGGGCACGATGGCCTCGTCCCAGCGACGGTCGGCATAGGCGGCCAGGGCGGAGGCCTGGTCGGCGGGCAACGACGGGTGCGGGTCGCGTGCGTTCATGGTGGGGCTCCGGGGTGCGTCAGGTCGCCAAAGTGTAGAGCGCACTCGTCCAGACCGGGCATACCCAGGCCCGCCGCATCCACACGCCTACACTGCGCCCAACACATCCCCCGCAGTACCCGCTTGCCACACCTCACCCAGCCCCTGAGCCCCCGACGCCTGCCCCTGGGCATCGGCCTGGCCGCCACACTGGCCATGGCCCTGCTGGGCTGCGCCGCACCCGAACACGGCCCGACGGCGGGCAGCGCGCCGCCCGCCCCCACGGCCAGCGGCGCATTGGGCAACGCGGCCTACATCGTGCCCAAGGGCAGCCCCACTGCCCGCCTGGTGATGCGCGCCAAGCTGCAGGCCGACGAGCAGTACAACGTGTTCGTGCTCGACGATGCCTTGGCCTGCAAGGGCGCCAAGCGCGCCGGTGGCGGCACGCCGCAGCAGCCGGCCACGCCCGCCTTGCTGGCCGCTGGCGTGCTCACCACGCTGGACTATGTGGTGATCAAGGCGCCCCAGCGCGTGTGCCTGGTGCGCTGGACCTTCACACCCGAGGCCGGGCGCAGCTACCTGCTGGACGGCGTGATCGCGCCTGCCGGCTGCATGGCGGTGCTGTTCGACGTGAGCCAGCCCGACCAGATCCGCACGGCCGCGGGCGCGCTGCGCCGCAACCTGCCCGGCCAGGCCTGTGCGCCGCTGGCGCAGTCACTGCCGGCCCCGCGCTCGCCGCTGGAAGGCGGCCAGAGCGAGGGCGAGGCTGTGCTCAACCCCGCGGCCACCGCGGCCGATCTGGAAGGGCTGATCGCACCATGACCCGGCCCCTTGCATCCAAGCGCCGCAGCCCGAGCGCCCGCATCGCACTGCTCTGCGCCGGCCTGCTCTGCGCATCGGCGGTGCAGGCGCTGACGCCCGCCGAGTTGTTTGCCAAGGTCTCGCCCAGCATCTGGAAGGTGGTGGCACTCGACGCCGACGGCCTGCCCCTGGGCCAAGGCAGCGCCGTGGTGGTGGGCCCGCACACACTGGTCACCAACTGCCACGTGCTGGCCAAGGCCAAGCGCGTGCTGCTCAAGCGCGACGGCCCGGGGCTCGATGCCCGCCTCACGGCCTGGGACGTGCAGCGCGACCTGTGCCAGCTCAGCGCCGAGGGCGTGGACGCGCCCGCCGTGCCCCTGGGCGAGACGGCTCGCCTGGCGATCGGCCAGCCGGCCTACGCCATCGGCCACCCACGCGGGCTGGACCTGACCATGAGCGAGGGCCTGGTGTCCTCGTTCCGGCGCAATGCCGAGGGCCAGTTGCTGCTGGTGCAGACCTCGGCGGCGATCTCCGGCGGCTCGAGCGGCGGCGGCCTGTTCGACGAGCAGGGTTCGCTGGTGGGCCTGACCACCATCGGCTCGGTGGCCGCGGCCACGCAGAACCTGAACTTCGCCATCCCCGCCGAGTGGATCAAGGACCTGCCGCGCCGCCACCAGCAGGCCCGCAGCGCCGCGCTGGCGGCCCAGGCGGCGGCCAGCGCGAGCGCCTCAGCGGCGTCGCGCTAACCAATAAAACAAGCGGCAACTCATCCGGTGCAAAAGACGTTGAGCTTGTTGCCGTCCAGGTCGCGGAAGTACCCGGCGTAGAAGCCCTCGCCGCGCGGCCCGGCCGGGCCCTCGTCCTTGCCGCCCAGCTCGAGCGCCTTGCGGTACAGGCGATCCACCTTCTCACGGCTGTCCACCACGATGGCCGCCATGGTGCCGTTGCCTGCGGTGGCGGGCTTCTGGTCGAAGGGGATCATCACGCCGAGGGCGGGCTTGTCCATGGTGGTGCCCCAGGCATAGCCGCGGCCGAAATCCATGATGCGCTTGATGCCGATCTCAGCCAACAGGGTGTCGTAGAAGGCGGCGGCGCGGGGCAGGTCGTTGGTGCCGAGGGTCACGTAACCGATCATCGCTCTCTCCTGAATCGGTGGGATGGGGCTGGGATGCTGCCACATCGCTGCCGGGCCTGCCACCCGGCTCGGGCTCGGCCGGCACGGTGGGGCAACCCGCGGCGTCGAGCCAGATGTCGCGCTCGCCTCCGCCGAAAGTCTCCACCAGAAAATCAATGAAGGCGCGGGTTCGCGCGGGCAGGTGCTTGCGCGTGGGCACCGCGGCATAGATGGTGGTGGCAAAGATGCGCCAGTCCGGCAGCAGGCGCTCCAGTGCGTGCTCCATCAGCGCGTCGGCCACCACGAAGGACGGCAGCCCGGCCACGCCCATGCCCGCCAGCACGGCGGCATAGGTGGTGTCGAGGTGGATGGTGGCCAGCGCCGGGCGCGGCGGTGCCACCTCCACCTGCTCGGGCTGGCCATCGGCGCCCAGCGCCGACTCGTGGGTGAAGGTGAGCAGGCGCCGCGCCGTGGTGCCGCTGGGCAGCAGCAGGTCGATGTGCAGGGCCTGCAAGGGGTGGGTGAGCCGCCCCACCCGAGCCAGGTACTCGGGCGAGGCGCAGACGATGATTTCGGACGTGGCGATGCGCCGCGCCACGAAATCGCCATCGCGCAAGGGCAGGCTGCTCATCAGGATGGACACGTCGTGCGCGTCGTCCACCGCCTCCACCGGCCCGGGCACCGTGAGCTCCAGGCTCACCTGCGGATGCCGGGCGCGGAACTTGGGCAGGTGCTTGGCCAGCTGGTGCACGGCAAAGGCCGGCGGCACCAGCACCTTGAGGTGGCCGCTCAACTCCTTGACCGAATGCGAGGCCAGCGCCTCGGCCTCGTCCACGTCGGCCAGGATCTGGCGCGCCCGGTCGAGGTAGCGCTCGCCCACCTCGGTGAGCGACATGCGCCGCGTGGTGCGGTTGATCAGCCGCGCACCCAGGTGCGCCTCGAGCTCGGCCACCTGCTTGGTGACCACGGCCGGGGCCTGGTTCAGGCCGCGGGCGGCGGCGGCGAAACCCTGGTCATCGATGACGCGGACAAAGGTCCGCATGGCACGCATCAGGTCCATCGGGGGCTCCAGGCAGTTGTGGATTTCAAGGCCCACATTGTTCGTGATTGGCGAATTATCAATTGGCCCGCACCTGCTTTTTCGAATCAGGGTCAACCCCTACAGTTCACTCCATCGATGAGACACCCACGACAGAAGACTCACCGACCCGGCCGCAGCAGCCCCTACAAACTTCAAGCTGCCGCTGTCGGACTTCATCCACTCACTGTTTAGGAATTCATCATGAATGCAAAGCAACTGTTCGCCGCCTCCTTCATCGCTCTGGCCGCCTCGGCCGCCATGGCCGACGACATCACGGTCGACACCGCGCAGTTCGTGTCGCAGAAGTCGCGCGCTGAAGTGATCGCCGAAGTGCAGCAGGCCCGCGCTCAAAACACGCTGCTGGCCGCTGGTGAGGCCCTGCCCGTTCAAGTGCTCGCCGCCAAGAGCGATCTGACCCGCGAAGCCGTGCGCAGCCAGGTGCGTGCAGCCAATGCCCGCCACGAGCTGCTGCCCGCCGGCGAGGTGTACAGCGTGAACGCTGGCGTTGCTGCCCGCAGCACGGCCAACTGAAATCGGGCTTGACCAGGGTGGCGACGGGAGTCGCCGCCCCACTCAGCTTCGCTCGAAGCTGAACACCGCCACGCTGGCCAGCAGGTTGGGCCAGCGCCGCACCGGCTGCCCACCGTTCAGCCCGAAGCTGTCACGGATGCGCAGGCCGTTGCGCTGGGCCAGCACCTCGAAGTCGGCAAAGGTGCCGACGCGGATGTTGGGCGTGTCGTACCACTGGTAGGGCAGCGTCTTGGTCACCGGCATGCGCCCGCGCAGCACCGACATGCGGTTGGGCCAGTGGGCAAAGTTGGGAAAGCTGACGATGCCCTGCCGGCCCACGCGCGCTGTCTCGCGCAGCATGCGCTCGGTGTTGCGCAGGTGTTGCAAGGTCTGCAACTGCAGCACCACATCAAAGCTCGCGTCCTCGAACAAGGCCAGGCCTTCTTCGAGGTTCAGCTGGATCACGTTGACCCCGCGCCGCGCGCAGGCCAGCACGTTCTGGTCGTCGATCTCCACGCCGTAGCCCGTGCAGCCGCGCGCGTCGCGCAAGTGCGCGAGCAACTCGCCGCCGCCACAGCCCAGGTCGAGCACGCGCGAGCCGGTTGGCACCAGCTCCGCAATCACTTCCAGCTCTCGGCGACTAGACATCGGAGCCCCCCGCCGCAAGCGCGCCATCGCGCACATCCACCGCAATGCGCGAGAACCAGGCCTTCAACACGCCGTGATAGCGCGGGTCTTCGAGCAGGAAGGCATCGTGCCCGTGCGGCGCAGCGATCTCGGCGTAGCTCACCTCGATGCGGTTGTCCACCAGCGCCTTGACGATCTCGCGCGAGCGCGCCGGTGAAAAGCGCCAATCGGTGGTGAAGCTCACCACGCCAAAGCGGATGTGGCGGGCCACCTCGAAGGCGCGCGACAGATCGCCGCCAAAGGCCAGCGCCGGATCGAAGTAATCGAGCGCGCGTGTGATCAGCAGGTAGGTGTTGGCGTCGAAGTACTCGCTGAACTTGTCGCCCTGGTGGCGCAGGTAGCTCTCGATCTGGAACTCGATGTCCTGCGTGGAGTAGCCCAGCTCGGCGGCGCGCAGCTCGCGGCCGAACTTCTCTTCCATCGAGTCGTCGCTGAGGTAGGTGATGTGGCCGATCATGCGCGCCACGCGCAGGCCGCGCTTCGGGATGACGCCATGGGCATGGAAGTGCCCGCCATGGAAGTCGGGGTCGGTGATGATGGCGCGGCGCGCCACCTCGTTGAAGGCGATGTTCTGCGCCGACAGGCTGGGCGCGGTGGCCACGGCGATGCAATCGCGCACGCGCTCGGGGTAGCGCAGCGTCCAGCTCAGCGCCTGCATGCCGCCGAGGCTGCCGCCGATGATGGCGGCCAGGCGCGTGATGCCCAGGCGGTCAAGCAGACGGGCTTGCGCGTCGACCCAATCTTCCACCGTCACCACCGGAAAATCAGCGCCCCACAGCTGGCCGGTGGCCGGGTTGGGGCTCATCGGGCCGGTGGAGCCAAAGCATGAGCCGAGGTTGTTGACGCCGATGACGAAGAACACATTGGTGTCGAGCGGCTTGCCCGGGCCCACCAGGTTGTCCCACCAGCCCTCGCTGCGCTCCTGCCCGGCATAGGTGCCGGCCACGTGGTGGCTGGCATTGAGCGCGTGGCACACCAGCACGGCATTGCTCTTGTCGGCATTGAGCGCGCCGTAGGTCTCGTAGACCAGATCGTAGGCAGACAGCGACGCGCCACTGCGCAGCGGCAGCGGCTCGGCGAAGTGCATGGTCTGCGGTGTGACGTGCCCGATGGAGGCCATGTGCGACAAAACCACCCCAAAAAAGAAAAACCGGCGCCGCTGCAGATGCGGACACCGGGTGGGTGTCCCTCTTTAGCGGCATTTGTTTAAGCGCCCGCAATCAGGAGCAAATCGGCGCTGCGGGGAAGTATAGCCACTGGCCTTGGCCCGATGTGCGCAGCACCGAAGCCGGCCGAGGCGTTCAGATGGGCCCCACACCCTCCCCCTGGTTTGCGGGGTGCCACGCCCACCACGGGAACCGGCACCAGGCTCACGTCACACATCCCCGCACAGGCCCCACATCGAAGGCCGGAGAACCCCCACATGACCGCGATCGCAATCCGTCTGGCGCTGGCCGGCGCCACATCCTTGGCGCTGTTGTGGCCTGCCCAGGCGGCGACGACCAACTACGCCGGCCAATTCACCAACGACGACGACCTGTTCGTCCAGGCCTTCACGCTCAGCGCAGGCGCGCATGTGACGGGTGTGACCACGTCCTTTGCGCAGGGCGGCTTTGCGCCGGTGCTGACGCTGTTCGGGCTCGGCGGCCTGCTGGTGCAGGAGGTGGGCAGTGCCCACAGCTGCGGCGCTGGCAGCGGCGCGCAGGACGGTGCCACCGGCTTCTGCTGGGACGCGCTGTTCGACACCTTCCTCGGTGCGGGCGACTACACCCTGGTGCTGTCCCAGGACGACAACCTCGCGGTGGGCTCGAGCCTGGCCGATGGCTTCACCCGCACGGGCCAGGCCGACTACACGGGCATGAACTATCTGGGCGCGGCCGGGCTCAAGTTTGTCAACGTCGATCTGAGCCAGCGCACCGGAGACTGGGCGTTCGCCCTGACGATCGACTCGTTGGCGCAGGTCCCCGAGCCGGCCAGCCTCGCGCTGGCTGCCATCGCACTTGCGCTGATGGCGCCGAGCAGGCGCCGCCGGCGGCCGGGCATCGCACAGCGCCCGCAAGTGCGCTGAACAACAACGTTCCAGACGAGACAAGACCATGACCCAACTCACCCGTCACCATTCGATGAACCGGCTGGCCCGACTGTCCGCTGCCGCGCTGGTCACCATGGCGGCGCTGCCGGCCTGGGCCCTGGACGCGCCCCTGGCCGCTGACAGCCACATCAACACCACCCTGCCCGCCAACAACTTTGGCGCGCTGCCCACGCTGAACGTGGGCGGCGGTGCAGCCGCTTTGCTGCGCTTCGATCTGGGCACGCTGCCGAGCGGCACCTTGGCGGCCAAGCTGGTCAAGGCCAACCTCGTGCTCTTCGTCAACCGCGTGGGCACGCCCGGCGCGATCGAGTTGCAGACGGTCAACTCGGCCTGGGGCGAGGCCACCGTCACCGCCAGCAGTGCGCCGGTCACCAGTGGCGCCGGCAGCGGCCCCAACCTGGCGGTGAGTGCGGCCAGCCAGTTCCTGAGCGTGGATGTGACGGCGCAGGTCAAATCGTGGATCACCAATCCGGCAAGCAACTTCGGCTTCGCGCTGACGCCTGCGCTCAGCGCACCCGGCACCGTGGTCTTTCTCGACAGCAAGGAGAACACGCAGACCGCGCACGTGGCTCGCCTGGACTTGACGCTGGCCGACCAGGGGCCCAAAGGCGATACCGGGGCCACCGGTGCGCCGGGCGCGCCGGGTGCTGCTGGCGCCACGGGTGCGACCGGGGCCACAGGAGCGACAGGAGCCACCGGCGCGCCGGGCGCCACAGGCGCTGCCGGACCGGTCAACCTCACCTATGTGCGCAAGACCTTCGACGCCACCAGCAGGACCATCAACGACAACAACGCCCAATGCCCTGTCAACACCTTTCTGCTCGGCGGCGGATGTGGCCACCGCGACTTCAATACCGCCGCTTCCGACATCCGGGTGGAGTACGCCGGCCCGCATGACAGCGCGCCCCGCAGCGCCTACCGCTGCATCGTCGAGAACACCGGCTCCTCGAGCAGGGCGATCCTGATGTACGCCGTCTGCAGTTCGGCCACCAACGTCACCGGGCCCTGAACCGGAGCGCGCACTGGCGCGCGACCTGGCCCGGGGGCGCGGGCGGGCCAATAATGGGCCATGAGACAACGCGCTGTCGCCGCCCTGGCCGCGGCCGCCCTGGGTGGCTGCGGGGGCCCATCCGCCGTGCCGGCCTGGTCCGGCTATGCCGAGGGCGAGTACGTTCAAGTGGCCGCTCCGGTGGCCGGCACCCTGATCATGCTGGCGGTGCAATCGGGGCAGAGCGTGGCATCGGGCGCAGCCCTATTCACGCTGGAGGCGGTGGCCGAGGCAGGCGCCACGCGCGAGGCCGAGGCGCGCCTGGAGGCCGCCCGCGCGCAGGCCCGCAACACCGACAGCGGGCGTCGCACGGACGAAGTGGCCGTCACCCAGGCGCAACTGAACCAGGCGCGCGCGCAAGCGGCACTCGCGCGCAGTGAGCTGCAACGCCAGCAAGGCCTGCGCGCCCAGGGCTTTGTGTCGGCCGCGCGCATCGACGATGCCCAGGCTGCGGTGGCGCAGAGCGCCGCCCATGTGGCCGAACTGGAGGCTGCCCTGAAGGTGGCGCAACTGCCGGCCCGTCCTGACGAGCGCAGCGCCGCCAAGGCCCAGTCCAAGGCCGCCGAGGCCGTGCTGGCGCAAAGCCAATGGCGGCTGCAGCAGAAGCAGCAGGCGGCGCCCACGGCCGGCCTGATCGCCGACACCTACTTCCGCCCCGGCGAATTCGTGGCCGCGGGCCAGCCCGTGGTCTCGCTGCTGCCCGCGGGCGCCATCAAGGCGCGCTTCTTCGTGCCCGAGGCCGAGCTGGGCAAGCTGGCTCCGGGCCAGGCGGTGAGCCTGCACTGCGACGGCTGCGGCGCGCCCATCGCGGCGCGCATCAGCTTCATCGCCACGCGCGCCGAATACACGCCGCCGGTGAACTACAGCAACACGCAAAGAACGCGACTCGTGTTCATGATCGAAGCCCGCCCGTCGGCCACCGACGCGCCGCGCCTGCGGCCCGGCCTGCCGCTCGACGTGCGTCCCGCTGCAGGCGGCTGAGCCCATGGCCGACGAGCTGGCCATCGACGTGCGCGGCCTGACCAAGCGCTTTGGCGCGCGCACCGTCGTCGATGCGGTGGACCTGCAGGTGCCGCGCGGCACCATCTGCGGCTTTCTGGGGCCCAATGGCAGCGGCAAGACCACCACCATCCGCATGCTCTGCGGCCTGCTCACCGCCGACGCCGGCAGCGGCACCTGCCTGGGGCTGGACATCCGCACCCAGTCCGCTGACATCAAGCGTCAGGTGGGCTACATGACGCAGCGCTTCGGGCTGTACGAGGACCTGTCGATCCGCGAGAACCTCGATTTCGTGGCCCGCCTGTTCGAGCTGCCAAAGCGCCGCGAGGCGGTGGACGAGGCGCTCGCCCGCCTGGGCCTCGTCGAACGCCAACGGCAGCTTGCCGGCACCTTGTCGGGCGGCTGGAAGCAACGACTGGCCCTGGCCGCCTGCCTGCTGCACACACCGCTGCTGCTCTTGCTGGACGAGCCCACGGCCGGCGTCGACCCCAAGGCGCGGCGCGATTTCTGGGACGAGATCCACCGCCTGGCCGACGCGGGCATCACCGTGCTGGTGTCCACGCACTACATGGACGAGGCCGCGCGCTGCCACGCGCTGTGCTACATCGCCTACGGCAAGGTGCTGGCCTTTGGCACGGCCGCGCAGATCGTGGAGCAGGCCGGTGCCAGCGATCTGGAGGACGCTTTCGTGCGCCTCGTCGGCAGCGCGCAGGACAACTTCCGATGAGCGCGCGACGCTACTCCTGGCAGCGCATGCTGGCAGTGTTCGTCAAGGAGTTCCAGCAGATGCTGCGCGACCGGCTCACCTTCGCGATGGCCGTGGGCGTGCCCATCATGCAGCTGGTGCTGTTCGGCTACGCGATCAACACCGATCCCAAGGGCCTGCCCACGGTGCTGGTGGCCACCGACACCGGCCCGCTCGCGCGCAGCCTGGTGGCGGCGATCCAGAACACCGGCTACTTCCACGTCACGCACCAGGCCGCCAGCGAGGTGCAGGCCGAAGCGCTGGTGGCCAGCGGCGAGGTGCAGTTCATGGTGGTGCTGCCGCCCGATTTCTCGCGCGCCGTGGTGCGTGGCGAGCGGCCGGCGGTGCTGGTGTCGGTGGACGCCACCGATCCGTCCGCCTCGGGCAATGCCATCGCCGCGCTCAATGGCATGGCCGCGCAGGCACTGCAGCGCGATCTGGTCGGCCCGCTGGCCGCGCTGCGGCCGCGCGAGGCGCCGTTCGAG
>Ga0268298_10004351_pt1 | contig 13875 bp, 14 predicted proteins | sample WWTPWeurt_MetaG_FD_194462 | JGI IMG/M metagenome (GOLD analysis project Ga0268298, IMG submission 194462) | Activated sludge microbial communities from WWTP in Nijmegen, Gelderland, Netherland - WWTP Weurt | ecosystem: Engineered > WWTP > Aerobic digester > Activated sludge | place... | reverse complement strand
CCCTGTACCAGGGAAATACCGAAAAGGCGGTGCTGGTATTCGGTCTCGTGTTCCTGGTCGCCGGCGTCGCCTTCAAGCTGGGCCTGGTACCGTTCCACATGTGGATCCCCGACGTTTATCACGGTGCGCCGACCGTCGTGACCATGTTCATCGGCTCGGCACCGAAGCTTGCCGCCTTCGCCATGGCTTTGCGCCTGCTGGTCTATGGCTTGTTCGGCCTCGCCGTCGACTGGCAGAAGATGCTGCTGATCATGGCGGTGCTCTCGATCGGTCTCGGCAACCTGGCGGCCATCGCGCAAACCAACATCAAGCGCATGCTGGCCTACTCGGCGATTTCCCACATGGGCTACATGGTTCTGGGCCTGATGTCCGGCCTGGTCGGCGGGCAACTCGATCCATTTACCGCGATCAACGCCTACAGTTCGGCGCTGTACTACACGGTGGCCTACGTACTGATGTCGCTGGGGGCCTTCGGCATGGTTCTGCTGCTGTCGCGGGCCGGCTATGAGGCCGAGAACCTGGAAGATTTCAAGGGCCTCAACAAGCGCAGCCCGTGGTTCGCGGCGATGATGCTGATCATCATGTTCTCCATGGCCGGCATTCCCTTTTTCATCGGCTTCTTCGCCAAGTTCGCGGTGCTGCTGGCCGCGGTCAAGGCCGGCTACACAGCGGTCGCCGTGATCGCCGTGATGTTCTCGCTGATCGGCGCCTTCTACTACCTGCGGGTGGTCAAGCTGATGTACTTCGATGCACCGGTGGATTCCGCGCCCATCACCGCCGGCCTCGATCTGCGCGTCCTGCTGTCGCTCAACGGGCTGGCGGTGGCGGCCTTCGGCCTGTTCCCCGACGCGGTGATGCTGGTTTGCACCACCGCGCTGATGCGCTCGCTCTAGGATCCTCCAGCTACGCGGCTTTCGCGTAGCGCTCCTTGGCGGCCTTCGCTTTCGCTGCTTCGGCCGGCGAGTAAGCCTTGCCCGACCACAGCATGCGATACGCGATTTCCTCGTTTCCGTTTTGGTTGCGGCCGCGCCTTCGGCGCTTAACCTGAGCTTTGCTCAGCTTAGCCTGCACCGAAACGGAACTGAAATGCCGCTACGCGGCTTTCGCGTATCGTTCCTTGGCTGCCTTCGCTTCCGCAGCCTCCTCGGGCGAGTAAGCCTTGCCCGACCAAAGCATGCGATACGCGATTTCCTCGTTTCCGTTTTCGCACAGTTCGAGAACTTGCTGAAACAGGGGCTGGAAGGTCTCGCTGCGGTGCGACGCCTCATGCTGGGCGAAGGATTCCCAGAAGGTGATGATCAGCGCCTCGCGGTCCTGCAGCGGGCTATTTACCGCCTGGCCGATGGTACTGCCTTCGTTGGATACCTGGCCGCTGTTCAGTACCACCATGCCGCCGAGAAAGCCCGTCTCGGAGTGGTAGGTTTTTACGTTCTCGCAGAGCATCGCAACCCGTTCCTCGAGGTCGTCGATGGTATATCCTTCACGTAGCACGACTCGGTTGATGGTCACCACGCCGTCGCTGCTCAAACCGGGGATCAAGCCTGACATGTCGTTTTCCTTTATCGGTGATGTCTAATATAAGATGGCGGCCGTCCCTGAAAGTTCAAGTATCAAATAATCCCTGACTGCATCATGGATGATTCCGACCTGATCGAACACACCATCGCCAGCGAACCTGTCTTTGACGGCGAACTGCTGCATGTGCGGCGCGACATGGTGCGCCTGCCGAACGGGCACGAGACCGTTCGCGAATGGATTGCCCATCCAGGTGCGGTGGTGGTGCTGGCGGTCCTGGAGAACGGCAACCTCCTGTTCGAGAATCAGTTCCGCTATCCGCTGCAGCGCGTCTTCCTCGAGCTTCCGGCCGGCAAGATCGATCCCGACGAGCATCCGCTGGACACGGCGAAGCGCGAGCTGCGCGAGGAAACCGGGCACCAGGCCAAATTCTGGCGGCACCTGGGTACCCTGCATCCCTGCATCGGCTATTCCGACGAGCGGATCGAAATCTTCTGGGCCAGCGGACTGATTTACGTCGGCCACCAGCGCGACCACGGCGAGTTCCTCGACGTCGTCGAGATGAGCGTGGCCGACGCCGTGCTGGCGGTGCGCGACGGCGAGATCACCGACGGCAAGACCATCGCCGCGCTGATGTGGGCGGACAAGATCGGCACCGGGGCATGGGCGGTACCCGACTGAGCCATGAACACTCCCGACCATCCAGCCCCGCCCGCCGAACCCGATCTCGACCCCTCGGGCGGCCATACGCTCGAAGCGCTGCATGTGCTCGCCGAGATTTCCAGCAACCTCGCCGACGAGGACGATCTCGACGAGCTGCTGGGGCGCTTTCTCGGCACCATGATCCGCCTCGCCAAGGCCGATGCCGGCGTGGTCCGGGTGCTGACCAGCGACGGCCTGCACCTGCGCATGGTGGCCTCGCGCGGCCTGCCGCCCGCCGTGGTCGAAAAGGAGCGCCTGGTTTCCCGCGATTGCGGCCAGTGCGGCATTGCGATCAAGCAGGACCGCCCCCTGTTCGAGATCGACCTCAAGCCCTGCGCCGAACGCAACCACGAAGATTTTTTCGAAAAGGGCTGCCAGGCCATGGTGGTGGTGCCCCTGTCGAATGCCGGTCGCCTGCTCGGCACCTACAACCTGTTCCTGCCGGAGGCTTTCGAGCTGCCCGAGGAAGTCGCGCTGCTGTTCCGCTCGATCGGCGAGCACCTCGGCATGGCGCTGGAGAACGCGCGCCTGAAGCGCGAAAACCTGCGCATCGTGCTGACCAGCGAACGGCAGATGATGGCCGCCGAAATCCACGATTCGCTGGCGCAGACCCTGGCCTACATGAAGATGCGCATGGCCATGCTCAACAATGCCATTGCCGACGGGTCGCTCGAGCAGAGCGGCAAATATGCCGGCGACGTCAGCCAGGCGCTGGACGATGCTTACGGCCACCTGCGCGAACTGCTGGTCCAGTTCCGCAGCCGCATGGACCCGATGGGCCTGCACCACGCCCTGCAGGGTCTGGCCTGCGGCTTCCAGGAACGCACCGGGATCGTCCTGCATTACCAGAACAAACTTACCGACCTGCGTCTGGAGCCGGAAAAGGAAAGCCAGGTGTTCCACATCCTGCAGGAGGCGCTGGCCAATGTCGCGCGCCATTCCGGCGCCACCGAAGCCCGCATGACGCTGGAGGCCGCGGGCGACTATTACAACGCCACGGTGGAAGACAACGGCAAGGGCGGACCGGGTTTCTTCGCCATCGCCAACCGTGTCGGCGGTTTCGAGGAACACCCGGGCCTGCGCGACCACTTCGGCCTCGCCATCATGCGCGAGCGGGCCGGAAAAATCGGCGGCCATCTCGAAGTCGCCAACCTGCCGCAGGGCGGCTTCCGCGTCCGGCTGAGCTTTCCGCCTGGCGGAGGGGTAACGACATGAGCAGCGGAGGGGGACCCATGAGCGTAGCGAGTGGGGGCGCCAAGCAACGGCTTTCAGCCGTTGCGCGCCATTGGGCCCAGGATGTACCGCAGCCAGCTGGCCGCGGGAGGCCCGCGAATGTCGTTAGCCGCCGACGGTCGGGGTTTGGCATCGCGTTGCCAGTTCGGAGGCGGCGGGCATGAACACGCAGAACAACAGCGAATTGATCCGCGTCATGCTGGTCGATGACCACACCCTGTTCCGCAAGGGGCTCGCCGAGTTGCTGGAGCAGCGCGGCACGATCAAGGTCGCGGCGATCGCCGGCAACGGCGACGATGCCCGGCGCATCCTCGGCGACGCCAGGCCGGACGTGATCATCACCGACCTCAACATGCCGCCCAACGGCGGCCTCAGCCTGCTGCGCCAACTGGTTGCGGACGGCTGGAACGGTCCGGTGCTGGTGCTGACCGTCAGCGATGCCGAGGAAGACCTCGCCGCCGCGCTGCAGGCCGGCGCCAAGGGTTACCTGCTGAAGGACATGGAACCGGAAGACGTGGTCGACGCCGTGCAGCGCGCGGTACGCGGCGAAACCGTGGTGGCACCGGCGATGACGCTCAAACTGGTCAACCTGCTGCAGGGCGGCAATGCCGCCGCGACCAAGGCCGATACCCTGAAGCTGCTGACCGCGCGCGAACGCGAGATCCTCCAGCAGTTGTCGCAAGGCCTGTCGAACAAGGCCATCGCCCGCGTGCTCGACATCAGCCATGACACCGTCAAGCTGCACGTCAAGCACATCCTGGCCAAGCTCAACCTCACGTCGCGCGTCGAAGCGGCCGTGTTTGCCGTCGAGCAAAAGGCGGCGGGACAGGGCCGGCGCAATTAGCGGCGTTCAGGCTGCCGCGGCATCCTCCTGCGCCGCCTGGCGCATCACCTGCAGCAGTGCCTGCGGCGGTTGCGCCCCGCTGGCGGCCAGCCGGTTGTTGAAAATGAAGAAGGGCACGCCATTGATCCCCTTGCGTCGTGCCTCGTCGGCGCCGCCGCGCACCGCCTCGGCATCCGCGGCCGATTCCAGGTAGCGCAGCACGGCCTCGCGCTCCATGCCGCAGGAGGCGGCCACATCGGCCAGTACCGCGCGATCGCCGACATGCCGGCCGGCGAGGAACTGTGCGGCGAAAAGCGCTTCGACCAGGTCGCCAATCGCCGTCCCGCCGGCGCCGTCCGCAAGGGATACCGTCTCCGGCCTTGCCGCAGACATGACTGTTTGAGCATGGTGGATCAGCCGGTGTGCATGCAGCGTATTGGCGCGCAGTTCGATCTTCTCGAAGGCGAACGCTATGCCGGCCTGTCGTCCCGCCTCGCTCACGCGCTGCCAGAGTTCCTCCACCTGCTTTGGCCCGCCGAACTTCCTTTCCAGGAAGGGCCGGTATGGCTCGCCTGCTTCGGGCGAGTCCGGATTGAGGAAGAAGGGCCGCCAATGGACTGCCACCGCGCAATCCGGCTGCTCCTCGCGCCACAGTTCCAGCGCGCGGTCGAGATGGCGCTTGCCGATGAAGCACCAGGGGCAGACCACGTCGGAAACGACATCGATCGTCAGCTTCATGGCACGACCCTCAGGGTTTCCACAGTTTTACGGTTCTGGAACGGCGGATGTTGCTGTCGCGGGTGACCAGTGACAGGCCATGCGCGCGCGCCGTGGCTACGATGATTCGATCGGCCGGGTCGCCATGGAATCCGGCTGGCAGCGCATTCAATGCCAGGATGACGCTGACTCCAAGCGGCAGCACTGTAACGGTTTCGTCGGCGGTGGCAGTGGGTAGCCAATGGGTCAATGGGGCATCGAGTTTGAGACGCCCTTTGCTCGCAAGCATTTGTGCCTCCCATAAACTGATGGCTGAGATTGCGGGCGGTGTGCCGGCCGCCGCGAGGGCATCCAGCGCATCGCGCTCGGCCGCCGAAAGCTCAGGTTGCCCCAGCAGCCACCACAGCCAGACATGCGTGTCGAGCAGGAGCGAAGACATGGATGGCGCGCCTCAGCGCAGGGCGTCGAAGTCGGCGTCGTCCAGCGCGCCGTCCTCTGGGGCGCCCGCGAGCTGGCCGCGGCCGCGCAGGCGCAACCAGGGCGACACTCCTTGTACCGTTCGCGGCGTCGGCACCAGGCGCGCCACCACCTTGCCGTGGCGGGTCAGGTCGACAGCGGTGCCCTCCTGCTCGACCTGACGAATCACATCCAGGCAATGCGCCTTGAACTCCGTGACGCTGACAGCAGTAGTGGTCATTTAGTTACTCAAAGTGGTCATTGTTGGACAATAGCACAAACTGCGAAAATTTTCGTCACCCCGGCGAAAGCCCGAGCCGGATTCCCGGGCACATCACTACGGCCTGACCTCCAGCACGATCTTGCCGATATGCCGGCTCGATTCCATCAGGCGGTGGGCTTCCGCCGCCTGCGCCAGCGGGAAGCGGGCGAACAGATGCGGCAGCAATTCGCCGCGGGCCAGCGCCGGCCAGATGTTGGCGGCCAGCGCATCGCGGATCGCCTGCTTTTCGGCAAGCGTGCGCGGGCGCATGGTCGAGCCGGTGATGGTCAACCGTTTCAGCATCACCGGCATCAGGTCGGCTTCGCCCTTGCTGCCTTCGAGGAAGGCCACATACACCAGCCGCCCATCGCGGCGCAGCGAAGCCAGGTTGCGCTGCAGGTAGGGCGCGCCGACCATGTCGAGAATTACGTCGACGCCCGTGCCGTCCGTGATTCGCCTCACTTCCGCGGCGAAGTCCTGCGTGCGGTAGTTGATCGCATGCGCCGCACCTGACGCGCGGCAGAAGGCCGCCTTCTCTTCGCTGCCGACGGTGACGATGCATTCCGCGCCCAGATGCTTGGCCAACTGGATGGCCACCAGGCCGATGCCGCTGGAGCCGCCATGCACCAGCAGGCGTTCGCCGCGTTTCAAGCGGCCGAGGTCGACGAGGTTGGCCCAGACGGTGAACCAGGTTTCCGGCAAGGCCGCCGCCGCGGCGAAATCCATTCCCGCCGGGATCGGCAGCGCATGGCCGGCCGCCGCCACGCAGTACTCGGCATAACCGCCGCCGGGCGCTAGCGCCGTAACGCCATCGCCGACTTTCCATTCGCCGACGCCTTCGCCCAGGGCGGAGACGCGGCCTGCGACTTCGAGGCCCAGCACCGGCGAGGCATCGGGCGGAGGAGGGTATTTGCCGGAACGCTGCAGCACGTCGGGGCGATTCACCCCGGCGCAGGCGACTTCGATCAGGATCTGGCCGGGGCCGGGTGTCGGCGCCGGGCCTTCGGCCAGCGTCATGCAATCGGCGTCGCCGCCCGCGCCGTGGGCAATGTATTTCATCGGATTGCGCTCCATGCTGAAATCAAGTCCGAGTCTAGCAGGCGCCCAACGATGCTTCACGCGCTCGCCTCGATGTGCGGCGCCCCGGTTGGGCGGTGGCTCTCAGCCTTGCCCTTCGCTCGCAATTTCACCTACCATGCGAACCATGTCCGACCGCGTCGAAGCAGGGCCGGGCAATCAATCATCTGCCGAAAGGATTCCCCAATGCATGCGCACGCCCTGTTGCCGCGTCATCCCGTTCCCGCCCTGAACGTAGCTCTGGCCGGTGGCGGCCGCTATGTGCTGGGCGCCGCGCCCGGCGAGCGCTTCGCCCTGGTGGTGTTCTATCGCGGCCTGCATTGCCCGATCTGTGCCAAGTACCTGATGGAACTCGAACGCCTGGCGCCTGAGTTCGCGCAGCGCGGCGTCGGCATCATCGCGATCAGCAGCGATGACGAAGACCGTACGCGGCAGATGGCGGAAAAGGTCAAGGCCTCCGGCCTGCGCTTCGGCTACGGTCTGAGCCTCAAGAGCGCGCGGCAGTGGGGGCTGTACATCAGCGCTTCGCGCGGCAAGACCTCGATCGGCATCGAGGAGCCGGCCCTGTTCAGCGAACCCGGCGTGTACATCGTGCGGCCCGATGGCACGCTTTACTATGGCGCGGTGCAGACCATGCCCTTCGCCCGCCCGTCTTTCCAGGACCTGCTGGGCGCCATCGACTTTGCGATCGCCAAGGACTACCCGGCGCGCGGCGAATACACGGGCGACGTATGAAGCAGGGCAGTGGGGGGTGTTTTTCGACTGACAGCGCGATGGGAGGCGGACAATGATCGAAGGTGGCTGCCTGTGTGGCGGCATCCGCTACCAGTATGACGGCGAGATTGATGAGATTTCGATCTGTCACTGCTCGCAATGCCGCAAGGCGCAGGGTTCGGCCTTTGCCGCGGTGAGCCCGGTGGCCACCGAGCGTCTGCGCATCCTTGCCGGGGCGGAACTGCTCAGGGAATATCGCTCCTCGCCGGACAAGGTCAGGGCGTTCTGCGCCACCTGCGGCAGCCCGATCTACAGCGCGCTTGACCAGCGGCCGGAAGTCAGGCGCCTGCGCCTGGGCACCGTGGATACCCCCTTCACCTGCGCCAATGCCTTCCACATCTACACCGGCGCGAAGGCGTCGTGGTGGGATTGCGACGACGGCCTGCCGCGCTTCGCCGAACGCAAACCCTGAGCGTACATCGCATGCTGCCGAAAACACTGGACGAACTCGACCGGGTCCGCGCTTCCTGCAGAGCCATGGTCAGGCGCCGCGCCGCCACCTCCGGCGGCATGTCGCTGATTCCGATTCCAGGCGTGGACATCGCCGGCGATGTCGGCCTGCTGCTGCAACTGATTCCGGCGATCAACCGGAAATTCGGGCTGACGCCCGAGCAGATCGAAGAACTCGATCCGCGGCACAAGGTGCTGATCTACGCCATGCTGAAACAGGTCGGCGGCGGCATGGTGGGGAAGGCCATCACCAAGGCACTGGTGGTGGCGGCCCTGAAGAAAGTCGGCGTACAGCTTTCCGCCAAGCAGGTGCTGAAGTACGTTCCTTTTGCCGGGCAGGCGGCCGCCGTGGCGCTCAGCGTCACGGCGATGATGTATCTGGGCAACTCGCATATCGAAGCCTGCTATCAAGTTGCCAGGGGAGCGATCAGGAAATGAGCCGGAGTTTCGATGCTGCGAACTTCCTGATCCCGCAAACGCTGGAAACCGGACGCCTGCGGCTGCGGCCCTTTGAGCACGACGACTGGCGCGCGTTGCATGAGCATTTTTCGGATGCCGAATGCACGCGCTTCACCTTCCGCCGCGCCCTGACCGAAGCCGCGACCTGGCGCGCCGTGGCCAGCATGGCCGGGCACTGGCTGCTGCGCGGCTACGGGCCCTATGCGGTCGAGGAAAAGACCACCGGCAGCGTGCTGGGCACGGTCGGTCCCTGGTATCCGATCGAATGGCCGGAGCCGGAGATCAAGTGGGCGCTGGCGCGGCGGCACTGGGGCAGGGGCTACGCCAGCGAGGCGGTACGCGCGGTGCAGCGTATGGCCCACGAACACCTGCCGCAACTGCGCCTGATCAGCCTGATCGACAGCCGCAACGAGGCCTCGATCCGGCTGGCGCTGGCGGTCGGCGCCACGCTGGAACGTGAGATCGAGTTTGCCGGCGGGCCGTTCCACGTCTATCGGCATCCCGGAAAGCCGGGCGGGATCTGACCAGGGAGATCGCGGCATGAAACTACGCACCCGCATTGCCCTGCCGTCGCTGCTGTTCGCCGTCGCTGCCGCAGCCGCCGATTTGCCGCCGGGCAACTGCGCGGCGCCGCAGGCGGCGACCGACCTTTCGAAGTGCGATTTCTCGCGCAAAAAGCTGGCAGGCCGGGATTTGCGCGGCGCGCGGCTGGCGGGTGCAAAGCTGGAGAGCACGGATTTCACCAAGGCCGACCTCTCCGCTGCGGATTTGCGCGGCAGCAATGCCAAATGGGCCAGGTTTGTCGGGACCAGGCTGACCGGTGCGGACCTGCGCGATGCCGACCTGTTTCATGCGATTTTCGATGACGGCGACCTGAGCGATGCCAAGCTTGCCGGCGCCAACCTGTTCGGCGCCAACCTGATCAATACCCGTGCGGTGCGCGCCGACTTTTCGGGGGCCTACCTGAAGGACGTGTTGATGGAGGGTATCGACCTCTCCGGCGGATCGATCCGCAACTGCTACGCGTTCCGCGGCGTGTTTTCCGGTGCCCGCCTGGTCGGCGCGGATTTGTCCGGAGCCGACCTGACCGGCGCGGCGATGGAGCAGGCGGATTTCACGGATGCCAAACTCAGGGCGACCCGGCTCAAGGGCGCCACCCTGCGCCAGGCGATATTTTTCAAGGCCGACATGAAGGATGCCGACCTGGCCAATGCCGATGTCTGGAACGCCAGCTTCGACCAGGCGCGCAATCGGGACGAGTCGGTGCAGGAGGCGCTGGTCGAGCCGTTTGTCGTCAGGGATCGGCGTTAGCCCCGGGGCTGCCCGACGGCGGATGAACTCCGCGAATGCGGAAATAAAATTAACCGCTTGGATGGCGGGGTCGCAAGTCTTATAGTGGACTTGTCACACCCACCCGAGGCGGAACCCTGCTTCCGGTGTTTGACCGAGTCGGTGTCAACGCGCCGGCTTCCCCAGTAGATCGGGAGCAACTCCCGGCTGCGACGTGATTGGAGTGACGGTGTCCGCCCTCAAGGCTGGAGCCGGAGCTTTCTGGATCGCCGTTTTCCTTTCGATTGGCCCCGTGCCTGACACGCACCGGGCATGAAAGGGCGCGGCGGGAAGACCATGTTCGGCGTGCGGTTTATTGAGATCTAAACCAAATCGCATTACGGGGGAAGGGCGACGTTGGAGTCGTTGACGAATCTCGCGGTGGCAGGTGGCTTCATGGCCGGTCTGGGCGTGCTGCTCGCGCTGCTGCTCGCCATCGCCAACAAGAAACTGTACGTCTTCGAGGACCCGCGCATCGGCCAGGTCGAGGACCTGCTGCCCAAGTCGAATTGCGGCGCCTGCGGCCAGGCCGGCTGCCGCGACTTCGCCGAGAAGGTGGTCGGCGGCGATACCATTCCCGCCAAATGCACGGTAAGTTCGCCGCAGCAACGCCAGGACATCGCCGACCTGCTCGGCGTCGCCGCCGGCACGGTGGAAAAGCAGGTGGCGCGCCTGGCCTGCGGCGGCGGCCGCCATGTCGCCTTCCTGCGCGCGCGCTACGAAGGCCTCAAGACCTGCCGCGCGGCGGCGGTGGTCTCGGGCGGCGGCAAGGAATGCGCCTGGGGTTGCCTGGGCCTGGCCGACTGCGCCAATGTCTGCACCTTCGATGCCATCCACATGGACCTGCACGGCCTGCCGGTGGTGGATAGCGAAAAATGCACGGCCTGCAATGACTGCGTCGAGGTCTGCCCCAAGGGCCTGTTCAGCCTCGAGGCGGTCAGCCACCGCCTCTGGGTGGCCTGCAAGAACCAGGCGGACGGCGACACCGCCGAAGCTTCCTGCGAGGTGGCCTGCACCGCCTGCGGCAAATGCGTCGCCGACGCGCCGCTGAAGCTGATGCAACTCGCCAACAACCTGGCCGTGGTCAATTACGACTGGAACGACCAGGCCACGCGCGAACCGATCGAGCGCTGCCCCACCGGCGCCATCGTCTGGTTCGACACCCCCGACCGCGCCGTGAAGGGCGCGGCGGCGAAGAAGATCCTGCGCAACGAAGCCCTGCCGCTGCACGTCTGAATCCGTTTTTGAGGAAGCTGCCATGAGCCTGTCGATGATCAAGAAAATCTTTTCCTCCACCCTGCTGCCGCAAACCGGCGCCGGCGTCGCCGCGGGCAAGGTCAAGTACCCCGGCGTGCGCGATGCGGTGGACGGCAACACCGCGGTGATCCACGTCGAGCGCGAGTCCTCGGATGCCGCCGGCGCCTACCCGATCACGCCCTCGACGCAGATGGGCGAGTACTGGGCGGAGGAGGTCGCCAAGGGCCACCTCAACATCTCGAACAAGCCGCTGATCTTCATCGAGCCGGAGTCGGAACATGCCGCCGCCGGCGTCACCGCCGGCATGGCGATGACGGGGCTGCGCGCCAGCAACTTCTCCTCGGCGCAGGGCGTCGCCTTCATGCACGAATCGCTTTACGCGGCGGTCGGCAAGCGCCTGCCCTACGTACTGAACATGGGCTGCCGCGCCATCACCAAGGCCTCGCTCAACGTGCATGCCGGCCATGACGACTACCACTGCGTCGATGACACGGGCTTCATCCAGATGATGGCGAAGAACGCCACCGAGGCGGCCGACCTCAACCTGATCGGGCGCAAGCTGGCCGAGTTGTCGCTGACGCCGGCCATCATCGGCCAGGACGGCTTCCTCACCAGCCACCTGATCGAATCCTGCGTGCTGCCCGAGCGCGAACTGGTGGCCGAATTTTGTGGCAAGCCCGACGACATGATCGATTCGCCAACCCCGGCGCAGCAGATGCTCTACGGGCCGAAGCGGCGCCGCGTGCCGGCGATCTGGGACGTGGATCTGCCGCTGCTTTCGGGCTCGGTGCAGAACCAGGATGCCTACATGCAGGCCACGGCCGGCCAGCGCCCGTATTTCTTCGACCACGTCGAGGCCCTGGCCGACGGCTGCATGGACGAGTTCGCTTCCCTTACCGGGCGCGGCTACCAGCGCGTGTCGGGTTTCAAGACCGAGGATGCCGATTACGTCATCCTCGGCATGGGCAGCATGATCGTGCAGGCCGAGGCCGTCGCCGACTACCTGCGCGAGACGCGCAAGCTGAAAGTCGGCGTGGTCAATCTGACCATGTTCCGTCCCTTCCCCGGCGACCTGCTGGGCCGCGTACTGCGCGGCAAGAAAGGCGTGGTGGTGCTGGAGCGCACCGACCAGCCGCTGGCGGAAGACCTGCCGCTGATGCGGGAAGTGCGCGCCACGCTGATGAAATGCGTGGAGAACGGCATGGCGGCGGCACAGGGGCAGAAGGATGCGCCCTATGCCGACTACGCTGTGTATGCCGCCGCCGACATGCCGCGCCTGTACTCCGGCTGCTATGGCCTGGGCAGCCGCGACCTGCAACCCGAGGCGCTGATCGGTGCCGTCGAGAACATGCTGCCCGAGGCAGCGCAACGCAAGTTCTTCTACCTCTCGATCGACTTCGCCCGCGATCCGCTGAACCCCAAGGACGAGGTGCACCAGCAGGACCTCGCCGACAAGTACCCGCAGATCCGCGCGCTGGGCGTGCGCGGCTCGGAAAACCCCAATCTGCTGCCCAAGGGTGCCATCACCGTGCGCATGCACTCGGTGGGCGGCTGGGGCGCGATCACGACGGGCAAGAACCTGGCGATGACCCTGTTCGAGCTGCTCGGCTGGGACATCAAGGCCAACCCGAAGTACGGCTCGGAGAAGAAGGGCCAGCCGACCACCTACTACCTCTCGGCGGCGCCGGAACCGATCCGCATCAACTGCGAATACGTCTATGTCGATGTCGTGCTCTCGCCCGACCCGGCGGTGTTCGGCCACAGCAACCCGCTCTCGGGTTTGAAGAAGGGCGGCTTCTTCATCATCCAGTCCAACCTCGGCAAGGAAACCTGGGCCAGCTTTCCGCTCTGGGCGCAGAAGTTCATCGTCGATAACGAGATCCGCGTCTTCTACCTCGACGCCTTCCAGATCGCGCGCGAGGAGGCCGGCGCCGCCGAGTTGCAACTGCGCATGCAGGGCATCGCCTTCCAGGGCGCATTCTTCGCCGCCAGCCCGACCATGGCCAACGCCGGCCTGACCGAGGATGCGCTGTTCACCGCGATCGAAGCCCAACTGCAATCCAAGTTCGGCGGCAAGGGCGCGCGCGTGGTGGCCGACAACCTGCGCGTGGTGCGCCGCGGCTTCACCGAGCTCACCGAGATCACCGAAAAGGAAGTCGGCGTCACGCGCAAGGGCGCCGTCAAGAAGGATGTCGGCCTGCCGGTGATGCTGCGCCAGATGCCGGCGCCGGAGGAGGCGCAGCAGGGTAAGGTCGGCGATATCCATCGCTTCTGGGAACAGACCGGGAACTTCTACCTGACCGGCAAGGGCAACGACAACATCGTCGATCCCTTCATCGGCGCCTCGCTGGTGCCGGCGGCCACCGGCGTGTTCCGCGACATGACCGGCATCCGCTTCGAGCATCCGGAATGGATCGCCGAGAACTGCACGGCCTGTGGCAACTGCTATGTCGAATGCCCGGACTCGGCCATCCCCGGCCTGGTCAGTTCGGTCGGCGACGTGCTCAACACGGCGATCAACCGTATCGAGACCGGCGGCACGCCGACGCGCTACCTGCGCCGCGCCGCGCGGTCCATCGAGAAGAAGCTGCGCACCCTGGTCGACAATGAAGGCGGCTTCGTCCGTCCGCTGTTCGACCGCGCCATGGATGCGGTGCTGGCCGAGACGCCGGAAGCCGAGCGCGCCGGGCTCGCCGCCGAATTCACCCAGTTGCAGATCCACCTCGGCGGCTTCCAGTTCTCCGCCACCAAGCCCTACTGGGGCAACCGCGAGAAGAAGCAGAAGGGCAGCGGCGGCCTGTTCTCGATCACCGTCAATCCC
>Ga0268298_10004350_pt1 | contig 13876 bp, 8 predicted proteins | sample WWTPWeurt_MetaG_FD_194462 | JGI IMG/M metagenome (GOLD analysis project Ga0268298, IMG submission 194462) | Activated sludge microbial communities from WWTP in Nijmegen, Gelderland, Netherland - WWTP Weurt | ecosystem: Engineered > WWTP > Aerobic digester > Activated sludge | place: Netherlands... | reverse complement strand
CAACACCTTGTAACCGGCCTCCAGGTTGTCGATGTCGAACACCGCCACCGACTGGCTGATCTTGGTGTCGGGATTGAGCGCCGTGTCGACATAGAGATGCTTGGAGTTGGGATGGGTTTTGATGAAGAGCGAGCCGCCACCCTGGCCCTTGAGCTTGCGCACCACCTTCCAGGCATGCTCCTTGTTCTTTTCGGGATCGGTGCCGATCACCGAGATACCGTCGTCACCCAGGTCGCTGGTCGCCCAGACCGGGCCGAACTTGGGATCCTTGAAGTTGGCGCCGCGGCCCGGATGGGGGATGGCCCCCACATCGATCAGGGCGGCGAGCTCGTCTTTCTTGGAGTCGACCACGGCGATCTTGTTGGACTTGTTGGCGGCGGTCAGGAAGTAGCGCTGGGTGGAGTCCCAACCACCGTCATGCAGGAAGGGAGCGGCGCCGATCTCGGTGACCTTGAGGTTGTTGAGATCCTTGTAATTGACCAAGAGGATCTTGCCGGTCTCCTTGACGTTGACGATGAACTCCGGATGCTCGTGGGAGGCGACGATGGCCGCGACCCGAGGCTCGGGATGATATTCCTGGGTGTCCACGGTCATACCGCGGGTGGAGACGATCTTCTTCGGCTCCAGGGTATCGCCGTCCATGACGACGAACTGGGGCGGCCAGTAGGTGCCGGAGATGGCGTACTTGTCTTCCCAGCCCTTGTACTTGGAGGTTTCCACCGAGCGGGCTTCGAGGCCGGTCTTGATGACCGCCACGTTGTCCGGTTTCTCCATCCACAGATCGATCAGATTGACCTGAGCATCACGACCGGTCACATAGAGATAGCGACCGGAGGCCGATAGCCGAGAGATATGCACCGCATAGCCGGTCTTGACGATGTTGACGATCTCTTTGGTATCGCCGTCGATCAGCGCCACCTCACCGGTGTCGCGCAGGGTGACCGAGAAAAGATTGGCGAGGTTGATCTTGTTCATCTGCTTGGTGGGCCGCTTCTCCGGCGGAACCAGCAGCTTCCAGGTCGCCTTCATCTCCTTCATGCCGAACTCGGGGGGCTGCGGCGGCTCGTGTTGTAGATACCTGGCCATGGCGTCGATTTCGGCCTCGGTCATCTGTTTGGAGCTTCCCCAGTTGGGCATGCCACCGGGAGAACCGAAGTTGATGAAGACCTTGAGATAATCGGTGCCTCGTTGCCGGGTGATGTCGGTGGTCAGGGGTTTGCCGGTAGCACCCTTGCGCAACACACCATGGCAACCAGCGCAACGCTCGAAGAAGAGCTGCTTGGAACGCTCGAACTCGGCCTTGGTCATCGGCGGGCCATCACCACCGATCAGATCTTTGGTTCCTTCGCTTGGGGTGCCGATGGGAGCCCCCTGGTAGCTCATCTCTCCGGGTGCCGTGCCCGGGTGGCCGCTTTTTTCCTCCGCCGTAGCCAGTTGTACGGCAAAGGCCAGTGCGGAGAGTGCAAACACGCCGCCTAACAATTTTTGAAATCTCATGCACTTGCTCCTAGGTCAGTCAAGGTTGAATACAGGGTGGGCTAAGGCTGGTCTCGCGACAATCTGATACTCCTGGTTGGGTAATGTCTTAACCTTGACCCACATCAAGAATTCCTGCTTGACTTGGCGGAGCCGAAGCGTTCCCGCAATTCGACCTTCTTCCGGTGCTCGACCAGGGGTGGACACTTGTGCTCGTCCCAGTAGGTCACCTGACAATCCAGGCAGTAGTGACATTCGTTGTCGATGATCTCGCCGGTGGGTCGGATCGCGCCCACCTCGCATTCCCGGGCACAGATCTGGCAGGGACGTCCACATTCCTTGCGTCGACGCAGCCACTCGAAGATCCGGAAACGTCCAGGAAAGGTGAGCGCGGCCCCCAGGGGACAGAGATAGCGACAGTAAGCCTTGCGCACCACCAGGCCGGCGCCCAGCACACCCAGGGCATAGAGGACGAAGGGCCAGTCACGCATGAAGCGCAGGCCGAAGGCGGTTTTGAAGGGTTCCACCTCGGCATAGAGTTCGGCCTTGCCCAACGACTGTAGGGACAGCCCGAACAGACCGAGCAACACCAGATATTTCAACGCCCAGAGCCGTTCGTGCAGAACGTCCGGTACCTCCCACTGAGGGATACCCAGCCGTCGCGCCAATCGTGACAAGAGTTCCTGCAGTGCCCCGAAGGGACACAGCCAACCGCAGTACACCCCCCGCCCCCAGAGCAGCAGGGTGAAGGCGACAAAGGACCAGAGCAGAAACAGCACCGGGTCCAACAGAAAACCCTCCCAACTGAAGCCGTGCAACACCGAGTGGACGAAGGTGAGCACATGCACCACCGAGAGTTGCCCCAGGCCGAACCAGCCGATCCCCACCAAGGTAAAGACCAGAAAACCGGTGCGCAGACGCCTGAGCCCGTGCGGATGGCGGGCGAGCCAATCCTGAAATAAGAGGATCCCCAGAAGGGCCGCCAGGGCGAGTCCCAGGATGCCGATTTCCCAGGGTTTGTGCCGCCATGCCTCGACCCAGAGGGGCTCGAGTTCGTCCGGTTGCGGATTCGGCGTCGCCCTGGAGGCGAAGAGTTCCCGCGCCTGAGCCACCTGCCCGGCCGCCTGCACCAGGGTACGGTTGATCACCATGGCGGTGATGGTGGCGCTGCTGATGCCGTCGATGATCGGTCGCCCCGGCTCGGCCCGCCCGCCGATGCGGATGTCGTCGCCCGCCATCAGACCGCGGTACTGGGCGGTAAAGCGTTGCAGGTCCTGTTCCGATACTCCGACCTTGAGGATGGGCTCCTCATGTTCCAGGATCGCCACCCCGCGCAATCGGCCATTGGCTTCCACCCCGACCAGGAGATTGATCGGCAACCCGGAATAGGCGGGAATGCGGACGATGTCCTTGGTCTGAAAGACATGGCCGAGCAGACGCCCTCCCGCCAGAACCTGGGTCGAAGACGGCGGCCCGTAGCTCATACCCAGGTGGTCGGCCTCCGGGAAGAGCGCCTGGATCCGGGACCAATGTGGATCCAGGGGAGCGGCCGGGATTCCTTCCCCAGCGAAGAACAGCCACAGCAATCCGAAAAGAAGGCGCAACATTTTGATTATGCTGATTAACCTGAAAGTTCGAGCGACCTCCCGCTATCATTCAGGGTGGCGGAGAGACCGCCTTGATCGAGATCAATGGAGGACCGATCGGCGGACAATGAAGCGGCTGGAACGATGAAGACGGGGAGGGATGGCCTGTGGGTCCAGGGACAGACAATGAATATTCGAACTCAAGTGTTCCGGGCATCGGCTGAAAATGGCCGATTTTCGTTCTTTTCCCGAGAACAATACCTCAAATCAAGAAGCTTTGTTCTCGATTGGAGAACAGAGATCGGCCCCGCCCGGCCCACCCCGTCAATCCTGATCCACCATCATCTGTCGATAAAGGCGATGGGCCATCCAGCCGAGCCCCAGGACGCCGAGCAGCAACACCCCCCACAGCAGAATCCTGGGCCAGGGTAAGGGCGTGGCTGGAGGTGTCAGGGCCTGATCGCCCTTGAGTTCGACGGCGCCTTCCACCCGGGTTTCCCCGAACTGCCGGATACCCTCGGCGAGGGCGAGCAAGGGGGCGGTATCCGCCGACTGGAGCGGTTTGGCGCGGCTACTGCCATAGGCCAGCAGCATCGGCGGGGTGCCGCGGGGCAGGAACAGCAGTCGATGGGGTAGCCAGCCGAGTTCGATCTCCGGGCTGGTATTGGCCAGACCGCTGGCCTCCCCGGTGGCCCGCAGTCGCCAATAGCGGTCGGTGACCGCCGGCAGGGACAGGGGTTCGTTGCGGAGGATGAGGTTGTCCGCCCTGAGGTCATAGAGGTTGAAGCGCCCCCGGGGTATCCAGGGTCCTGCTGGAGAGGCGCTGGACTCCAGCTCGGCCACCACGAGGGAGTTGGCCTGGGGTAGGAGCACCTGCAACCGATCCACCGGCATCACCCCGCCGCTGTCGAACTCGAAACCGCCGCGACTCCCGGGGATGGGATGGGCGACCAGTCGCCGCCAGTGGCGCTCCGGCTCGCCGCCGGCCTCGGGTCGCATCCAGACTTCCACCTCGACCAGACGGGCCGGATGCAACACCGACGGCCAGCTCAGGCGCAGGTAGCGACCCCAACTCGACGGCCGCAACTCGCGGCGAAGCAGTTGCTGCTCGCCATAACTGAGTTGGGCTAGCGAGCCATCGCCGAGGAAACGCCAATGGCTCAGATCCTCGCTCGCCTCCATGTGGATGGGAGCGATGAAGCCCTCCTTGGGCGCCCCTTCCCAACGCAATGTCAGGCGCTCCGGTCGTTGGTCCTGAAGAGTGCCGAGATCGAGCAGATAACCGAAGATGTGGGTCTCCGCCGTGGTCGGGGTGATGTCCTTCCCCACTTGCACCACCGCCCCGCCGGTTGTGGTCTGCACCCGTAACGCCAACTCGGGCAGGCTCGTGCCCTCCCCCTTGGCCGCCGACAAGGGAAAGAAAGGCAGGGTCCGATGGCTGGGCGGTTCGTCCGGTGGGGGCTGAGGCCGACGCAGGACATGGGGCAACACCTCCTCCTGGGCGTTGAAAAGCCGCAGATCGCCGAGATCCGTGCGCATGCTCCCCAGATAAACCTGGTCGGGCACATCGAGGCTGTAGATGACCCCGCCGGAGGCCAATCCAAGGTTGAGCCCGAAGGCGAAGTCGGCGGGTCGGGGCGGCTCGGGGGTCGGCACAGGCGCCCCTTGGGCCGTCAGGCTACAGAGGAAAAGCCCGCCGATGAGGCATGCCCGATCGCGATTCATGCCTCCTTCTCCTCTTCCTGCCGGGGTGGGACCGGCGCCAGATAGCCGATGACCAGAAGCAACAGGCCGACGCCGAGGAAGGAAAGGATGCGGGTCAGGGTGCCGGAGTTGCTCAACTCGAAGAAGAACATCTTGAGGATGACCAACCCCAGCAAGCCGGCCCCCGACAGCCAGAGTCCGCGTTGTCGGTGGCGCGCCGCCCAGGCCATGAGTACCAACGCCAGGCTGCTCCAGACCAGGGATAGGCTGGTCTGGAACACGGCGGAGCCGAGCAGGCTGTCCCAGTTGTACCTCACCCCCTGCCAATGATGCACGCTACGGGCGATGATCGCCGTGATCCAGACGAAAGCGAACACCGCTGCCCCGCGGTTCAACCAGGGGCGGAAGGCCCGGCCCCAGTCCTCATCCAGGACCCGCGCCCGCGGCCACCATTGGAGCAGGGCGAGGAGGACGAAGCCTTCGACCAGGTCCAGGGGATTGACCAGGGGCACATAGGGCAAGGGCCAGGCGTCCCCCGGGCTGTGCAGATTGGCCCAGAGCCCCCAGAGCACGGCGTAAGCGAGGAGGGGACCGCAGGCAAGGAACAGATAATCCCGCCAGTAGCGGCCGATCAGCCAGTCGCAGAGCTGTCTCCCCCGGGTGAAGACCCAGAGGGCGAGACCCGCCGGGACCAGGCCCCAGGCGACCAGGGACCACACCCCTTCGCCCTGGGACACCTGTCCCAGCACCCAGGAACCCTCCCAGGCCAGCCACCAGGTCAGGAACCAGAGCGTGCCGGCATGCCAGAGGGGGCGCCATCCCTTTTCCGGCAGCGCCGAATCCAGGCGATGGAGAATCCAGTAGAGGGCGACCAGGGTCGGCGGCCAGGTCATCCAGCCGATTCCCACCAGGGGGTGGTAGGGACGAAAGGCGAGGCTGTCTTCCATGCCCACCAGGGCCATCAACTGGGTGTGGAGATAGAACAACTGCATTCCCAGTTGGGCTGTGCCCAGCACCATGGCGACCATGGGCAGCAGGGCGAGGCCGGGATAGGCCATCCGCCGCCAACCGATCCAGTCCCGCATCAGGGTCGCCAGCAAGGAGCTGAGGGTGAAAAATCCCGCCAGGGCGTTGAGCCGGTCGCCATCGGGGACGAAACGCTCCAGCTCACGATAGCCGGTGGCATACCACCAACCCAAACCCCAGAGATAGGGCAGCCAATCCAGGCCCCGTTCCCAGGATCTGAGCTTGGCGGCCCCCTGTTCCAAGAAGCGGGCGGAAAGGAGTCCGGCCAGGGCCAGCAGACCGCCGCCGAGACAGGCGCCGTTCAGCAGCGGCCAGGCACCGCTGGGGGCCTTGAGCTGCCAGAGAAAGGCCACCCCCGCCGCCAATTGCAAGAGGATACCGGCGAGCCGCGCCAGGGGCCGCTCCTGGCGTAGCCCGACCCAGACCAGGGCGGCGCCTTCGAGCGCCCAGGCCGCGGAGGTCCAACGGGCCTCCAGGGCCAGGGGGATGGTCAGGGTGAGGAAGACCACCCCCAGGGCGAGAAAGGATTCGCACAGGAGGCGCAGCTCCGGCCCCAGTCGTCGCCACAAGACGGACGTGAGCGCGAGATAAAAGCCGCCCAGGCTCAGGGCGCTCCAGGCCATGGCGTACTCGATGCGCCGCACCAGGGCGTACTGGAGGCCGAAGGCCACCACCGGCAGGCCGAACACCAGGCCAGCATCGATGAAACCCTGGCGTCCCTGGATTTGACGTTGGGCATAGAGTATCGGGATGGCGACGTAGCAGAGAAAGAAGAGGATGAGGAAGGGCTCGACGCTGGACAGATATTCGGGTCGGTAAAACCTGTGTCCCCACAGCATCCCGATGACGAAGGTGAAAACGAAACCGAGCAGATTGAGCGACCGCCAGGTCTTGTTCCAGGCCATCCAGAGGATGCCGGCATTGAGCAGGGCGTAGTAGGAGAAGAGTTGGACGTGATCGCCGCCACCGGTGGACACCAGAACGGGGGCGAGAAAACCGCCAGCGGCACCGAACAGGGCCAGGGATAGGGCATCCTGTTGCAACGCCAGCAAGCCCGAGAGCGCCACCATGGCGACCAGCAGCCCCAGGGCCAGCTCGGGCGGCAGCAGGGCGAAGCGGGTAGCGGCGAAGACGGTCAGGTAGAGTATCCCCACGCCACCGCCCTGGAGCACCAGGGCATAGCCCCGGCGATCGAGCCGCCAGTGCCAGCCGAGCAGCAAGAGCACCAACCCGCCGAGGGCCACCGCGGCCATACGGAGTTCCAGGGGGAAGTCGTAATGCTGGGTGAGATACTTGAGCAGAAAGGCGACGCCGAAGAACAGCAGCAACACCCCGATCCGGGCCAGCGGGTTGGCCCCCAGGAGCTTCTGCCAGAACTGGGAGGGGGGATGGGCCGCCGGTCGGGATTTCGCCCTGGGGCTTCCCGCCCGGGAAGGCGGCGGTCTGGGGGTGAGCGGTGGCGACTGGACGCCGGCGGTCCCGTCCGGCGCCGTGGCCGCGGGCTCCAGCGCGGCGTCAAGCCGTCCCCAATCGAGGTCGATGTCCGCCGGGGGTGGTGCGGTAACCGGGGGACGCCGCCCGGGCGCCTTGTCCGGTTTCGGGGCCGGTTTGGCCTGTTCCGGTTTCACAGCCGCCCCCTGTTCCAGGGCGGCGAGACGCCGGCCGATGGCGAAGCGATCGACTACCAACCAGCCCAATACCGCCCCGAGGAGAAGGCCCTCCACCTCGCCATGAAAGAACAGGGACCCGATCAGAGCCCCCAGGACAATCCCCACCAACAACAGCGCGTCCATCCTTTCCCCCTATGCCTTATCAACAGGTCTCATTGTAGCCACTCATCCTCTTCCGGTGGCGGTGGTGACGAGTCGGTCAACTGCGCCCCGGATATCGAGGGAACTGCTCCCGGGCATGGGCTGTTTTACCCGGTTTTTTGTTCTATTAACAAGAACAATACAACATAATAAAGCCTTTTTGTTCTCTTTATGAGAACAATTAAGACCATTTTCGGTCAATGCCCGGAACGACTGGGCGCGAATTTGAACGCCCCCTCATCCGCCCCATCCGACCCAGCCAGGTAGAAACTATGCAGCCATCCCTGTCATTTCGAGCGAGGCGAGAAAGCCAAACATTCTCCAACACGATTTCTCCCCGGCCCCCTCGCGAGGCTCGGCGCCAGGTTCGAAATGACAAAACAGGCTGGGTAAACTTGGGAACGATCAATAGACAGCCCAGTTGAGGTGGGCGGTGCCAACTACCGGTTGGGGGATGATTACGCCGCCCCAAAAAACCAAGAAAATTCAACAATTCCTTGTCATGGAACGGATTCCATGGGAAATAGAGAACAACTCTATTGTGACTTATTGTCGCGGCGGATAAGCCGCCCCCTAAGCCCGCCAGAACATCGAGGAGACCCCCTTGCACTGGATCGCCCCGCCCGAAAAGAACAGCTCCACCGTCACGCTCGAAAAGCGCCTCTGGGACGCCGCCGATCAGTTCCGCGCCAACTCCGGCCTCAAGGCCCAGGAATACTCCGGCCCCATCCTCGGCCTGATCTTCCTGCGCTTTGCCGAGGTGCGCTTTGCCGCCCAGCGCGCCAAACTGGAGAAGGCCGGCGCTTCGTCCCGCCGTGGCAGCCGCGTCGATGAGCCCGCCGCCTACCACGCCGACAACGTGCTCTACCTCGCCCCCGAGGCGCGCTTCGACCACCTGCTGACGCTGCCCGAGGCGGCCGACATCGGCGGCAAGGTCAACGCCGCCATGCGCGAGGTGGAGCGGCACAACCCGCAGCTCGCCGGCGTGCTGCCCAAGACCTTCAACCTCTTCACCAGCACCCTGCTCAAGGAGCTGCTGAAAAAAATCTCCGAGATCCCGGCCACGCTCGACTTCGATGCCTTCGGCCGCATCTACGAATACTTCCTCGGCGAGTTCGCCATGAGCGAAGGCCAGGGCGGCGGCGAGTTCTACACGCCCGCCAGCATCGTGCAGTTGCTCGCGCAGGTGATCGAACCCTACCACGGACGCATCCTCGATCCCGCCTGCGGCTCGGGCGGCATGTTCGTGCAGTCGGCGCGTTTCGTGGCCGAGCACCACCAGAACCCGGCGGCGGAGCTCTCCATCTGCGGTGTCGAGAAAACCGACGAGACCGGGCGCCTCGCGCGCCTCAACCTCGCCGTCCACGGGCTGGAGGGCGACATCCGCCACGGCGGCAACGTCAACAGCTACTACGACGACCCGCACGCGGCCACCGGCCAGTTCGACTTCGTGCTCGCCAATCCGCCCTTCAACGTGAACGCGGTGGACAAGGAGCGGCTCAAGGACATGGTCGGCCCCGGTCGCCGCTACCCCTTCGGCCTGCCGCGCACCGACAACGCCAACTACCTCTGGATCCAGCTTTTCTACTCGGCGCTCAACGCCAGGGGCCGCGCCGGCTTCGTCATGGCCAATTCGGCCTCGGATGCCCGCTCATCGGAGCAGGAGCTGAGGCAGAAGCTGATCGAGGCGCGGGCGGTGGATGTGATGGTGGCGGTGGGCCCCAACATGTTCTACACCGTCACCCTGCCCTGCACCCTCTGGTTCCTCGACCGGGGCAAGGCCAAGACTGTCTCCTCCCCTGACAAGGGGAGGCCGGGAGGGGTTACTCGCGCCGACACGGTGCTCTTCATCGACGCCCGCCACATCTACCGGCAGGTGGACCGCGCCCATCGCGACTGGACGCCGGCGCAGATCGGCTTCATCGCCAACCTGGTGCGGCTCTATCGCGGCGAGGCGCCCGACCTCACCCTGGGCGGCGAGGAGACGGCGGCCAAGCTCAGGGAGATATTTTCTCCCTCGCCCCTTGCGGGAGAGGGCCGGGGTGAGGGGGCGCTCCACTACCGCGACATCCCCGGCCTCTGCAAGGCCGCGACGCTCGCCGAGATCGAGGCCCAGGGCTGGTCGCTCAACCCCGGCCGCTATGTGGGCGTGGCCCCCGGCGAAGAGGTGAGCGACGAGGATTTCAAGGAGCAACTGGAGACGCTGAACGAGGAGCTGGAGGCATTGAACGCGCAGGCGCTGGAGCTACAAACACGCATCGCGCAGAATGTCTCATCGTTGTTGTCATGAAGGAGAACGCTATGCAAGCCATCGAAATCGAAGCGCCGATTGATTTGAACGGCAACATCCATCTGCCCGAGCAGTATCACCATTTTTACGGACGGGAAGCGCGGTTTGTCATTCTGTTGCCAGACACACCGCTGCAGCCGGCTGCGCCGAATCTGGAAACCGTTCAAGCTAGCCCATCGGCATGGCCGGAGATAGACCCCGCCCGCGACTTGGCCAAATTCATCGGCACCGAGCCGATTGCCGAAGACGGCGTTGCCTTTCAGCGGCACATCCGGGATACCGAGTGGCCATGAAATACCTGCTGGATACCAACATCCTGATCGACATTCACGCCGGCCGGATCGCACTGGGGGCCTTGGCAGGCCATTACGCCTATTCGGTCATCAGCGAAATCGAACTGCTTTCCTGGCCCGCCATCAAGCCGATGCAAGATCAGGAACTGCGCTATCTGCTGGGCCATCTCCATCGCGTTGAAGTGGACGCGGCCGTGCGCGAGACGGCGATTCTGTTGCGGCGCCAATATCGGCTGAAGCTGCCCGACGCCATCATCGCCGCCAGTGCGCAGGCCCACGATGCCACGCTGCTGACCAACGATCAGCAATTGCTGGCACTCCCGGTGATACGCAGTCAGCCCGTGGAACTCACGCAAGGCTGATTTGCTGGCCATCGCCAGAAATGTCGCGGGGATTTTAGAGGCATGAAAACGGGCCTCATCCACAGTCTGACCGAAACCTTCGAAGCCCACGCCCAAAGGACCGATAGCGGGGTGGAATACTGGCTGGCTCGCGACCTTCAGCACCTGCTCGGGTATGCGGAATGGCGGAATTTCAACAGCAGCGCCGTTGCCAAGGGCAAAACGGCCTGCGAGGTCTCCGGACTTCGTGGCGGACCCCCAGGTAGAGTCGCCCATCGATTCCACTGCAAGGAGCGAAAACCGACATGCCGCAATCCCTTTCCAAGGTTCTGGTCCACTTGGTCTTCAGCACCAAACAGCGCGAGCCTTTGATCGGCGCCGAGGTGCGACCCCGGCTGCACAATTACATCGTCGGTATCTTGGACAACCTCAAGTGCCACTCCATACAAACCGGCGGGGTGGAGGACCATGTCCACATCCTCTGCCCCCTGCATCGCACCATTTCCCAAGCGGACCTGGTGGAAGAGGTCAAGAAGGGATCGTCGAAATGGATGAAGTCGGATGGCTGCGTACCTGGATTCGCATGGCAGGCCGGATACGGGGCGTTTTCGATCGGGGAATCGCAGGTCGATGCGGTGGTGCGGTACATCCGCAATCAGGAAGAGCACCATCACAAGGTCACGTTCCAGGAGGAGTATCGGCGGTTTCTGGAGCGGTACAAAATCCCGTATGACGAGCGGTATGTGTGGGATTGAGGCAAAGGAGGTCGGTTGCGCTGGCGTCAAGGCCGATAACGTCGAATTGCGTTGCGCCAACGGCGCAAAACCCTAATGGCATCCACGGTTCAAAGGGCCACTGCGCCAACGGCGCAAAACCCTGTAGCCCAGGGCATCGCCCTGGGAGCATCGTCGTGGAGGTGTTGATTAGCCCCGAAGGGGCGAAACCCGGAACGGGTCGCGTCGTAGGGTGGTTGCATGGGTCGCGTGGTGCGACATGATGCCCCGGCGATCCGGGTTACGCCCTTTCAGGGCTGAATGGGGGCGATTCCCGTGTTCCCGGTTCCCAGGGCGATGCCCTGGGCTACAGGGTGGATGCGCCTTCGGCGCGAACGGGTGCCATTGGCTCGGGCGTACGAATGCAGATATGTCGATTATTTCAATGGCATCGGCGGCCCAATGGGGCCTTGCCTCAATGGCATCGACGATTCAAAGGACCATAGCGCCAACGGCGCAAAGGATCGCCATTGGCACGGGCGTACGAATGCAGATATGTCGATTATTTCAATGGCATCGGTGGCCCAATGGGGCCTTGCCTCAATGGCATCGACGGTTCAAAGGGCCATTGCGCCAACGGCGCAAAACCCTGTAGCCCAGGGTATCGCCCTGGGAACGCCGTCGCACAGAGGTTGATTAGCCCTGAAAGGGCGAAACCCAATGAATGCCGCATGATGATTCGAAGAACAAGACAAACCATCGCCGCCAATGTGGCGGGGATTTTGGAGGGGTGAGGGATGGCGGCATCTGCAATGCGCAAGGTGAAACTAAAAGATGTCTGCGAGCGCATTACCGTCGGCCACGTCGGCCCGATGGCCGACAAGTACATTGCGGACGGAATTCCATTCCTGCGGTCGCAGAACATCGCACCATTTCGCCTGAACACTGACGACATCAAGTTTGTGCCGCGCGAGTTTCACGAGAAGCTACGTAAGTCCGCTCTACGACCGGGCGACGTTGCCGTCGTTCGGACAGGCTACCCCGGAACAGCGTGCGTGATACCGGACACTTTTGACGAGTTGAATTGCGCGGACCTCGTTGTAATCACACCGTCTAGCGAGCTCAACCCTCACTATTTGGCCGCCATTTTCAACTCCGCATGGGGCAGAGCCTCTGTGGCCGGCAATTTGGTAGGCGTCGCGCAGCAGCACTTCAACATTGGCGCGGCCAAAGAGCTTGAAGTCGGGCTACCGGCGAGACCAACGCAGGATCGCATCGCGGGCATCCTGTCGGCCTACGACGAGCTGATTGAGAACAGTCAGCGGCGCATCAAGATTCTGGAGTCGATGGCCCGCGCCCTCTACCGCGAGTGGTTCGTCCACTTCCGCTTCCCCGGCCATGAGTCCGTCCCCCGCGTCCCCTCGCCGCTGGGGGAGATTCCACAGGGGTGGGAGGTGAGGAAACTGGGCGAGGTTCTTGAACTGAACTACGGCAAGGCACTCAAGAAGGAAGACCGTCGCGATGGTCAGTTCCCCGTCTATGGGTCAAGCGGCATGGTCGGGACGCACGACGCCAGCTTGGTCAGCGGTCCTGGGATCATCGTCGGGCGAAAGGGAAACGTGGGCAGCGTGTTCTGGTGCGACGATGACTTCTTCGTCATTGATACCGCCTATTTCGTAACCTCTGCATTGCCGCTGCGCTTCTTGTTCTACGTCTTGCCGACGCTGAACTTCATCAACAGCGACGCGGCTGTTCCTGGGTTGAGCCGGAACCAAGCCTACTCGCTGGAGCTGCTTGTTCCGCCCACCGAGTTGCTCGCGCAGTTCTGTAGCTTGGCGGACACGATTGAGCGACAAGCCATAACGCTCCAACGCCAAATCCAAACCCTCCGCCGCACCCGCGACCTGCTCCTTCCGCGCCTGCTGTCCGGCCAGATCGATGTGGAGGCGCTCGACCATGCCTGAGATCGTTCCGCTCCCCGCCGATTACGCCGCCTGGCTGACGGAACTGAAAACCCGCATCCACAGCGCCCAGCAGCGGGCGACCCTGGCGGTCAATCGCGAGCTGGTGCTGCTCTACTGGCAGATTGGCCGCGATATCCTCGAAAGGCAGGACCGCGAAGGCTGGGGGGCGAAGGTGATCGAACGGCTGGCGCAGGACTTGCGCAGCGCCTTCCCCGACATGAAGGGTTTTTCGCCGCGCAACCTCAAATACATGCGCGCTTTTGCCGAGGCATGGCCGGACCAACCCTTTGTGCAAGGGGTGCTTGCACAATTGCCCTGGTACCATCAGTTGGCCTTGCTGGACAAATTGCCTGGCCCCGAGACGCGCCGCTGGTACGCCTCCAAGGCCATCGAGCACAACTGGTCGCGCAACATCCTGGTGATGCAGATCGAAACCCATCTGTTGGAGCGCAGCGGTCAGGCAGTCACCAACTTTTCGGCTTCTCTGCCCAAGCCGCAGTCCGACCTCGCCCGCGAATCGCTGAAAGACCCCTACCGTTTCGATTTCCTCGGCCTGAGCGAGGAGGCCCAGGAACGCGAGATCGAGCACGCGCTGGTCAAGCATGTGACCGAGTTCCTGCTGGAGCTGGGCGCGGGCTTTGCCTATGTCGGGCGGCAGGTGTTGCTCACGGT
>Ga0268298_10004349_pt1 | contig 13878 bp, 10 predicted proteins | sample WWTPWeurt_MetaG_FD_194462 | JGI IMG/M metagenome (GOLD analysis project Ga0268298, IMG submission 194462) | Activated sludge microbial communities from WWTP in Nijmegen, Gelderland, Netherland - WWTP Weurt | ecosystem: Engineered > WWTP > Aerobic digester > Activated sludge | place... | reverse complement strand
CAGGGCCAGGGCTTCCACCGGGGCGGAGAGGTGCAGCCGGTCGAGCCGCTCCCGCAGGAGGCGATGGAGGCGGCCTTCGTCGGCACTGGGTTCGGCGGGGCGTAGTTCGAGGGTGCTGAGGCCGCCGTCGTCATGGAAGAGATCGAGCCGGCATCTGCGCGCCAGCCGCTGGCGACCGTCCAGCCAGCCCGCCAGGGCGGCGAGGAGGCGGCGGCCGGCGAAGGCCAGGGCCGGGGCCTCCTCGACCCGGGCTGGCAATTCCAGGCGGCGGACGAAGTGTTCGGGGAAGGCGAAGGCCGGCCGCGGGTCGGGCAATTCCCCCCAGGCCCGCAGCAGTTCATCCACCGCAGGGCTGCCGATGCGGCGACGCAGGCCGGCGGCCGGCAGCCGGCGCAGATCGCCCAGGGTGGCGGCGCCGAAGGCGGTGAGCCGCTGCCCCACTTCCGCCGGCCAGGCGGGGACGGTGCAGGGCAAGGTGGCCAGGGCGGCGGCGCAGGTGGCCTCGTCGGCGCGCAGGGCGGCCAGCCCGCCCCAGGCCAGCCAGGTGGCCGCCAGGGGTGTGGGCGCCACCGCCCAGGCCGGGGTGTAGCCCTGCGCCCGGCTACCGGCGAGGGCCGCGGCCACCAGGGCTTCGGCACCGGCAAAAAGCCGCAGGCAGCCGCCGATTTCCAGCAGCAGGGTGGCGGGCGGCGCCAGGCTGATCTGGGGGGTGAAGCGACCGGCCCAGCAGGCCAGGGTTTCCAGGGCCGCCGCTTCGCGGGGCAGGTCCCGCTCGCGGACGCTCAGGCCGGGGGCGAGGCCCAGGGCGGTGGACAGGCGCTGGCCGGCCCGCACACCGGCAGCAAGGGCGGCCAGGTCGGCGGCCAGGATGCGGCCGCGGGCGACGATGGCGACCGGGGCCGGCGTGCCGGACATCGGCTCCCCCGTGGCCGAAGGGGACGGGCAGGCCGCCGCCTCAGGCGACGACCCGGGGGCCAGCGCTTCGAGGGGCAGGAAGGGGAAGTGGAGTGCGAACCAGAGCACGGTTCTGCCTCCCGAGCCGGGGCAGGTCTAGTAGTCAGTCAGATAGGTTTGCGTCGATGCCGAGGCGTGCATCCGCGCCCCGATCGCGCGAAGCGAACCGCAGCCATAGCCGAAGCTATGGCGAGGATGAGCAACAAAGCGAGCGGGGATGCGGGGCGGGCCGAACATAGCTGAACCTGTCTGACTGACTACTAGTAGTCAGTCAGACAGGTTTGCGTCGATGCCGAGGCGTGCATCCGCGCCCCGATCGCGCGAAGCGAACCGCAGCCATAGCCGAAGCTATGGCGAGGATGAGCGACAAAGCGAGCGGGGATGCGGGGCGGGCCGAACATAGCTGAACCTGTCTGACTGACTACTAGGGTGAGCACCGGGCCGGCGGGGTGGCCCCGGCGCTTGACGATGCGCACCGCCAGCCCGCCGGCGCCCGGCCCCAGGGCAAGCCGCAGGGGGGCCGGTGACGGAACCGCGGCGACGGCAGCCGGCCGCCACAGGATGGCCAGGGCGGGCCTGCCCCGGGCGGCCACCTGGAGGCGGCGCAGGGTGCGGGGGTCGGGATCCCGCGCCGGCCAGGCCAGGACGCCGGCGAATCCGCCGCACAGGAGCAGTTGCTCGCAGCACCAGGCGGCTTCCTGCCCGGCCCGCACGACGACCAGACGTTCCAGGGCCAGGCCGGCGGCGGCCCAGGCCGGGGCGTGGGGCCGCCAGGGCGGCGCCACCAGGGCGACCCATCCTCCCGCGGCCGAAAGAGCCGCCAGGGCGGGCAGGAGCAGGCTGAGTTCGCCGCCCCCCGGGAGGTCGCAGAGCAATTCGGTCAGGTCGCCCCGGGGCCAGCCGCCGCCGGGCAACTGGGCATCCAGGGCCGGGTGGCCGGTGGCGACGCCGTCCTGGGCCGGCAGGGCCAGGGTGCCGCCCCGCCAGACGTCACCCCTCGCCAGGACGTCCCCCAGCCCCGCCGCGGCGGCGTGGGGGAGCGCAGTCATGACAGGCTGACGATGTTGCCGCGGATGAGGCCGACGGCAACGCCCTCGATGGCGAAATCGACCCGGCCGGGATCGACGACGATGGGCTCGAAATCGGGGTTCTCGGCGATCAGCTCGACGAAGCCGTTGCGGCGCTTGAGGCGCTTGACGGTGACGTCGTCGGCGACCCGGGCGACGACGATCTGGCCGTCCCGGACATCCTGGGTGCGATGCACGGCGAGCAGGTCGCCGTCCAGGATGCCGGCGTCGATCATGGAGAGGCCGCGCACCTTGAGGAGGAAGTCGGCCCGGGGGGAGAAGAGATGGGCGTCGAGGGCGTAGCGGCCGTGAATGTTTTCCACCGCCAGGATGGGAGAGCCGGCGGCCACCAGGCCCACCAGGGGCAGGCCGAGCTGCTCCACCAGGCGGATGCCCCGGGCCGAGCCGGGTTCGAGGACGATGGCGCCCTTGCGGGCCAGGGCCCGCAGGTGATCCTCCGCCGCGTTGGGGGAGGCGAAGCCGAAGGCCTGGGCGATTTCCGCCCGGGTGGGGGGGGCGCCGCGGGATTCCAGGCTGTCGCGGATGAAAGCGAGAATTTCCTGCTGCCGTGGGGTAAGTTTTTCCATGAGTTTGGCCTCCTCAACCAATGTCTGTATTTTTATACAGTTTTTCCGTCGAGGCAAGAGCAAACCGGCTCCCGGGATTTACCCGGAAAAATTCCAGGAATCCAGAAGTTATTTCAACGTACTGCCTCCGAATCCCTTAGAATCCCCCAAAAAGTCTTAATCATTCTGGAGGAAGCGATATGTTGCGGGCGGGTTCATCGAGCGATGGATCGGCCGTGGAAGATTGGTTCGAGCATCGCAATCCCCTGGACATCCTGGGCAGCGCCAGCCCCTTCCAGGACAAGCTGATCTTCCTGCATGAGCACCTGCGCCGCCAGGTTCCCGAGGTCGCCCGCATCGCCATCGTCCTGCACGATGCCGACACCGACTTCCTCGCCACTTTCGCCCACTCCAGCCTGGGGGACGACCCCCTCTCCCACTATCAGTCCCGCCTCGCCGACAGCACGACGCTCACGGAAATCGTCGCCCGCCGCCGGCCCCGGGTGGTGAACGACATCGATCTCCTGGGCGGCGAACGCCCTCACGCCGAGCGCATCCGGCAGCAGGGCTACGGTTCCAGCTACACCCTGCCGGTGTTCCGGCACGATCACTTCGTCGGCTTCCTGTTTTTCAACGCCTACGTGCGCAACCTCTTCGACGAACGGGTGCTGGCCTATCTCGACACCGTCGCCCATCTGCTGGCCCTCACCCTGGTGGACCACCTGTCCGCCTCCCGCGCCCTGGTGGCCAGCGTGCGCGGCGCTTCCACCCTGGCCCAGCACCGGGATTTCGAGACCGGCGCCCACCTGGACCGCATGGCCCACTACAGCCGCCTCATCGCCCGGGCCCTGGCTCCCAAATACGCCCTGGACGACGCCACCGTCGAGCACATCTTCCTCTTTTCGCCCCTGCACGACATCGGCAAGATCGCCGTGCCGGACAGCATCCTGTTCAAGCCCGGCCGCCTGACCCCGGAAGAGTTCGACGTGATGAAGAAGCACCCGGAGCAGGGCGCGGCGATGATCGACGCCCTGCTCGAACACTTCGGCCTGACCTCCATGCCCCAGGCCGGCCTGCTGCGCAACATCGCCCTGCACCACCACGAGACGGTGAACGGCAAGGGCTACCCCCATGGCCTGGCGGGCGATGCCATCCCCCTGGAAGCCCGCATCGCCGCCGTGGCGGACATCTTCGACGCCCTGACCAGCAAGCGCCCCTACAAGGACGCCTGGAGCAACGCGCAGGCTTTCGAGACCCTGGAGAAGATGGCCGGCGACAGCCTGGACCGGGATTGCGTCGCCGCCCTGGTGGCGGGCCACGAGGAAATCGAACGCATCCAGGCGCGCTTCAAGGAAGACGCCGAGGGCTGAGCGCCTGTGAAAATTGACAGGCTCTGGGCGCCCGTGAAGATCTTGTTCGCCGGCCCTGGTTCTGCCCCGCGCATTCTTTACAGCTTTTTTATTTTCGCGCTGCAACAATTTCCGGAAAATTGATGCCCCAGGACGTAACCTGAGGCCGTCAGCACCCCTTCCGGAGAGATGGCATGTCCGCTGGCAGGCCCTTTGCCGCCACACCCCGTCCGCCCTGGCAGCGTTTTGCCCTGGCCGTCGCCGCCATCGCGGCGGTGACCGCGGCCGCGATGCCGCTCCTCGGTCACCTGGACCTGGCCAATATCGTCATGCTCTTCCTCCTCGCCGTCCTCGGCGTGGCGCTGCGCCTCGGGCGCGGTCCGGCGCTCCTGGCGGCGTTTCTGGCCGTGGGGGCCTTCGATTTTTTCTTCGTTCCCCCGCGCTTCTCGATGACCGTCCATGACGGTCAGTACCTCATCACCTTCGCCGTCATGCTCGCCGCCGCGCTCCTCACCGCGGAACTGGCTGCCGGACTGGCCCGCCAGGCCGATGAAGCCGCCCGCCGCGAGGCCCTGACCCGGGCCCTGTACGAAATGGCCCGGGAGTTGGCCGGGGCCCCCACCCTCGACGAGGTGACGGTGATCACGCGCCGTTTCGTCGCCGCCGCCATCGGGGCCCGGGTCGTCCTGCTGCTGCCGGACCGGGATCAGACCCTGCGCCCCCACCCGGACGATCCGGAATTGGCCATCGAGCCCCATCTCGCCCGCCTGGCTTCCACCTCCACCAACCCGGTCGAATGCCACGGTCTGGCGGCGGACGGCTATGCCAGCGCGTACTTCCCCCTGCGCGGTCCGAGCGGGATGCGCGGCGTGGCGGCGGTGGCCCCGGGCAGGGGGGAATCCGGCGGCCTGCGCCCCCACCAGGCACTGCTGGCCACCATGGCGTCGCTGGTCGCCATCGCCCTGGAGCGCGTCCATTACGTCGAAGCGGCCCAGGCCTCCCGCATCGATGCGGCCGGCGAGCGTCTGCGCAGTTCGGTTCTCTCGGCGCTTTCCCACGATCTGCGCACCCCCCTGACGGCCCTGGTGGGGATGGCCGATGCCCTGGCCCAGCCCCGTCCCGGTCTCCCGCCGGAAACCGTGGAAACCGCCGCCGCCCTGCGTGACCAGGCCCGCCGGATGGCCGGACTGGTCGCCAATCTGCTCGACATGGCCCGGCTCCAGTCCGGCAGGGTCAGCCTCAAGAAGGAGTGGCAGTCCCTGGAGGAAATCGTCGGCGCCGCCATCCATCTCCTGGGGCCGGCCCTCGCCGACCATCCGGTGCGCACGGCCCTCGCTCCCGACCTGCCCCTGGTGGAATTCGACGCGGTGCTGATCGAGCGCGTCCTGGGCAACCTGCTGGAGAATGCGGCCAAGTATTCCCCGCCAGGAACGCCCATCGACGTTTCCGCGAGCCTCGAAGGCGCTTGCGTAAGCGTCAGTGTCAGCGACCGGGGCAGCGGTTTCCCGGCCGACTGCCCCGACCTTTTTGCTTCCTTCGTGCGGGGCCGGAGCGAATCCCCTCAGCCGGGTGTCGGTCTGGGGCTGTCGATCTGCCGTGCCATCGTCGAAGCCCATGGGGGGACGATCCGCATCGGCGAGGCAGAGGGCGGCGGGGCCCGGGTCAGCTTCACTCTGCCCGCCGGAATCCCGCCCAGCGTGGAAGAAGAAGCCTTGCCGGAGGGAACGCCGTGAACGAACTCGCGCCCCGTATCGTGATGGTCGAAGACGAGAGCCAGATCCGGCGTTTCGTCCGCAAGGCCCTGGAAGACGAAGGCTGCCAGGTCTTCGAGGCGGCAAGCTGTGGCCAGGGGCTGATCGAGGCCGGCACGCGCAAGCCCGATCTCATCATCCTCGACCTGGGACTGCCCGACCGCAGCGGCCTCGATTTCATCACCGACCTGCGCGGATGGTCGACGGTGCCTATCCTCGTGCTGTCCGCCCGCTCCAACGAGGAAGACAAGATCGACGCCCTGGACCGCGGCGCCGACGATTATCTGACCAAGCCCTTCGGCATCGGCGAACTGATGGCCCGCACCCGCGCCCTGCTGCGTCGCCAGGCCCAGGCCGGGGAAGCCGCTTCGCCGCTCTTCCAGTTCGGATCGGTGACCGTCGATCAATCGCGCCGTATCGTGACCCGCGCCGGCGCTCCGGTACGGCTCACCCCCATCGAATACCGGCTGCTCTGCGTCCTGCTGGCCAATGCGGGCAAGGTCATCACCCAGCGTCATCTGCTACGCGACGTGTGGGGTCCGGCCTACGTGGACAGCACCCATTACCTGCGCATCTACGTCGGCCATCTGCGCCAGAAGCTCGAAGACGACCCCGCCCAGCCCCGCCACTTCGTCACCGAGACGGGTGTCGGCTACCGCTTCCAACCCTGAGCCCGAATCCGCCATGACGCTCCCCACCCCCGCCCCCACCACCAGCCGCCTTTCCGCCCTCACCCTCGCCGCCCTGGGCGTGGTGTATGGCGACATCGGCACCAGCCCCCTGTACGCCATCAAGGAAGTGTTCGGCAGCGCCCACCATCCGGTGCCCATCACCCCGGAAAACGTCCTCGGCATCCTCTCGCTCTTCCTGTGGTCGCTCCTGGTGGTGGTGACCCTCAAGTACGTGGCCTTCATCATGCGCGCCGACAACAAGGGTGAAGGGGGCATCATGGCCCTGATGACCCTGGCCCTGCGCAGCGGCGACCCCGCTTCCCGGCGCCAGAAGATCCTGATCGCCCTGGGCCTGTTCGGCGCCGCGCTCTTCTACGGCGACGGCGCCATCACCCCCGCCATTTCCGTTCTTTCCGCCGTGGAAGGTCTGGAGGTGATCACCCCGGCCTTCACGCCCTACGTCCTGCCCATCACCCTGGCGATCCTGGCCGGCCTCTTTGCCCTCCAGCGCCATGGGACGGCCCGGGTAGGCGCCTATTTCGGCCCGGTGATGGTCGTCTGGTTCGCCGTCCTGGCGGTACTGGGCCTGATCCAGATCGCCGCCCACCCCGGAGTCCTGGCCGCCATCAACCCGCTCCACGGCGCTGCCTTCCTGGCCGCCCATCCCAGCCTGGGCTTCTTTTCCCTGGGCGCCGTCGTCCTGTGCATCACCGGTGCCGAAGCGCTCTATGCGGACATGGGCCACTTCGGCGCCCGACCCATTCAACTGGCCTGGGTCGGCTATGTGCTTCCCGCCCTCACCCTCAATTACTTCGGCCAGGGGGCGCTGCTGCTTGCCGACCCGGAGGCCGTGGCCAATCCCTTCTACCTGCTGGCGCCGGAGTGGGCCCGCTACCCCCTCGTCCTGCTTGCCGGTATCGCCACGGTCATCGCCTCCCAGGCGGTCATCTCGGGAGCCTTCTCGATCACCCGCCAGGCCATGCAGCTGGGCTATAGTCCGCGCCTGGAAGTGCAGCACACCTCCGAGCAGGAAATCGGCCAGATCTACCTGCCCGCCATGAACTGGCTGCTCTTCGCTGCCGTGGTCGGCCTGGTGGTGGGCTTCCGCTCCTCGTCCAATCTGGCGGCGGCCTACGGCATTGCCGTCACCGGCACCATGTTCATCACCAACCTGCTGGCCATCGCCGTCGCCGTGCGCCTGTGGCGCTGGAGTCCGCTGCGCGCTGTCCTGGGTGCCCTGCCCTTCATCCTCATCGACCTCGGATTCTTCCTCGCCAATTCGGTCAAGATTCCCGACGGAGGATGGTTCCCCATCGTCTTCGGGCTGGCGATCTTCGTCCTGCTGACCACCTGGAAGCGGGGCCGCGAACTCCTCAACCACCGCCTCGCCAGCGACGCCTTGCCCCTCGAACCCTTCGTCTCCGGCCTGGCGTCCGAGGACATTCCCCGCATCCCCGGCAACGCGGTCTTCCTCACCCCGGACCCGGAGCGCGTCCCCCACGCCCTGCTGCACAGCCTGAAGCACTACAAATGCCTGCACGAGCGGGTGGTCATCCTGGCCGTGCGGGTCTTCGAGGTGCCGCGCGTTCCGGAAATCGACCGCGTCGAGATTCGCGACCTGGGGCAAGGCTTCTGGCAGGTGGTGATCCAGTACGGTTTCATGGACGAACCGGACATTCCCGCCGCGCTGGCCGCTTGCAGCCCGGCGGGGCTCGCCCTGGAAAGCCTGGAAACCTCCTACTTCCTGGGCCGCGAAACCCTGATCCCCAGGCTGGGATCGGAGATGGCGTACTGGCGGGAGCTGATCTTCGTCGCCCTCTTCCGCAATGCCGGCAGCGCCACCGCCTTCTTCCGCATCCCGTCCAACCGGGTGGTGGAACTGGGGGCGCAGGTGGTGCTGTAGGGGCTGAACCTCCCGCCATCCCCGGCTGCCGCCCGCCCCGCCCCGCCGATGGCGGGCGCAAGTGAGGCACGCGGGCAGGGGCGGAGCGTCGCCCGCACAGGGAGGCCCCGCCCCGAACTTCGGCAAGACTAAATTCCCTCTGGGCTTAAAGGGACGGCACAGACGATGTCATCATGGTATGACGATATCGGAACGGAGGGTGCCATGGCCGCAGATCCCTGGAATGTCGAATGCGAGCAGGCCCCCCTGCGCAAACCCCGCCAGGGCAAGCCGCCGGCGGCGCTGTTCGGGCTGGCCTTTTCCGGCGGCGGCATCCGCAGCGCCACCTTCAACCTGGGTTTCATCCAGAGTCTGGTCAGGCACCGGCTCCTGGGCCGGGTCGATTACCTCTCCACCGTTTCCGGCGGGGGCTACATCGGCGGCTGGCTCTCGGCCCTGCTGCGCCGCAGCGGCCAGAGCGCGGAAACGCTGCAACCCGGCCATCTGGAAGGCCCCATCGCCCACCTGCGCCGCTACAGCAACTACCTCACCCCCCGCTACGGTGTCTTCAGCACCGACACCCTGGCCGCCGTCGCCAATCTGGCGCGCAACCTGATCCTCAACCAGGCGCTGCTGATCTTCTGCCTGGCCACCCTGCTCCTGCTCCCCCTGCTCGCCGAAGTGGCGGCCGGCTGGGCCAGGGGAGTCGATCCGCTGGTTCTGCCAGTAAGCACCCTGGCGCTTCTTCTGGCGGGTTCGACCGCCGTGTCCCGCGGCCTGCAGGGGATCGACACCCGAGAGCACCGTCCGCGGCGCACCCGCTGTGCCTACTTCGCCGTCGCCTGCGGGCTTGGAGCCTCCCTGCTCATTGCGGCAGCCCTGGGCCGGCAGGGCCTGGGCAGCCTTCCCCCGATCAAGTTGCTGGGCCTTCTGGCCGGCCTCTATTTTTTCGCCTGGACCCTGGGCTGGGTGCTGGCCCTGCTCCTGCCCACCGCGGCGCGGGAAAAACGCCAGACCTCTTCCCGCGGCGTCGCCTGGTTCCTCGCCGCCCCTCTCCTGGCCGGTTTCGCCTTCGCCGCCCTGGCCGTCGCTTACGGGCGCTTCGCCCAGGGGACGGGGCCTTCCCTGCCCTTCGCCCTGGCCCTGGGCGGCCCCATCCTCCTCATCCTGATCTGCGTCGGCAGCGCGGTGCACATCGGCATGGGCAAACGCTGGTTCCGCGAGTCGATGCGCGAGTGGCTGGGGCGGGCCGGCGGCCTCTGCCTCGCGGCCGCCACGGCCTGGGCCCTGGTTTTCGGTGCCGCCTATTACGGCCCGGCCATCCTGGCCTACCTGAAGGACTGGACCCTCACCGGCGGCGTCGCCTGGGCCACGGCCTCCGGCGCCGGCATCTGGCTCGCCCGGGGCGACAAGACCAGCGGCGACCCGGAAGCCTCGGGCAAAAAGCTCTCCTGGCGCGAGATCGTCGCCCAGGCGGCACCCTACGTCTTCATCGTCGGCCTCCTCTTCCTCCTGGCCGGCGCCACCCACAAGGGCCTCACCCTGGCCGCCGGCCTGGGAAACGAGACCTCCTCGACCGCCTGCCCCGCCCCGCCGGAGCGCCCGGACGCCATTTCCCTCAGCGCCGGCGGCAATGAGTGGCAGCGCTTCCAGTATCACGTGCGCCGCATCGAAAGCGAGCGCTGCCGCGTGGCGGCGCTGCCACTGAGCGTCGGCAATTGCCTGGTTTCCATCCCGGGGTGGCTGTTCATTCTGGCCTTCGCCGCACTGGCCGGCCTTGCGGCCCTGTTCGCCTGGCGCGTGGACATCAACATGTTTTCCATGCACCAGTTTTACCGCAACCGCCTGGCGCGCTGCTACCTGGGGGCTTCCAACCCCGACCGCCGCCCCGACCCCTTCACCGATTTCGACCTGCGGGACGACCTGCCTCTCACGGCCCTGGCCGAACAACGCCCTGTCCATCTGCTCAACTGCGCGCTCAACCTCACCCGCGTCGACGCCCTGCAGTGGCAGGAGCGCCTGGCGGCGCCCTTCGTCTTTTCGCCCGCCCACTGCGGCTATCGCTTCAAGGGCGATGGTCAGGAGGTGATCCGCGCCCGGGCGACGGCGGATTATCTCAACGGCCGCGGCTGGCGCAGCGCCAAGCGCCAGGGCCCCTACCTGGGCAACGCCATCGCCGCCTCGGGTGCTGCCGCCAATCCCAATCAGGGCTACCACACCGCCCCGGCGCTGGCCTTCATCATGACCTTCTTCAACGTCCGCCTGGGCCGCTGGGTGCCCGACCCCGGCGGTGAAGACCCCAACGCGGAAAGCCCCCGCTTCGGCCTGCGCTACCTGCTGCAGGAACTCTTTGCCCAGACCGACGAGAAGACCCCCTTCGTCAATCTTTCCGACGGCGGCCATTTCGAAAACCTGGGCCTCTACGAACTGGTGCGCCGACGCTGCCGCCTGATCGTGGTCTGCGATGCGGGCTGCGACCCGGAACCCTTCGCCTTCGAAGATCTCGGCAATGCCGTGCGCAAGTGCCGCTGCGATTTCGGCGCCGAAATCCGCATCGACCTCGCCCCCCTCGTCGCCCCCACCGGAGACCGTCGCCGCTTCACCGTCGGCCGCATCGATTACGCCGACGGCCACCGTGGCGTACTGGTCTACGTCAAGCCCGTCGTCACCGGGCAGGAACCCGCCGACTTGCGCCACTACCATGCCGCCCACCCGCGCTTCCCCCACCAGACCACCGCCGACCAGTGGTTCGACGAATCCCAGTTCGAGAGCTATCGCAAGCTGGGCGAATTGAGCGGCGATACCCTCTTCGGCGGCCATCCCTGGAATCTGGACCCTCAGATGCCTGTGGATCAGTGGATCGAGGAAGTGGCGCGGCGGCTGGAGCGGGCCGCGGCGCCGGCCGGGTAGGCGGTTCAGCTGCATTCCCCACAACGCGCTTTCGCCAAAGAGATTGCCATGAGCATTTTCTCCCTTTCGTCTGGCCCCCTGCCCAGGCAGTTCATCGACCTCCTCGCCTGTTCGATGCTGGGACTCCTCGCCGGATGCGCCTCGGTCGATGGACTCGACAAACCTTTGCGCCACGGCGAGATGGCGCTCGAGACCCGCGGCGACCGGCTGGACTGGAATTACCACAGTCTCCTCGAATACGCCGCCTACGCCAAAGAGCCTGGGGCCTTCGGCCGCCAGTCCGGAACTTCTGGAAATCAGTCCCTCGCGTGTGCCTCCCCCGTGGCCTCGCCGCCGTCCGAATGCCGCATACACGGTCATGGACTGCACTTCCCCGGCTACGTCATCGCCCTGGAAAAGTCACCCCGCAAGCGCATCGGGCTCGACCTGCCGCGTGCCTTTGCCTGCGACTGCGCTTCGCTCAGTCGTTACTTCGCCGAATCCAGACTCGTTGCGCCTCCCTGCAACGAACCGCCTGCTCCATCGCCCTGCTTCCTCCAGCGCCGCCTCGATGACGGCGAACGCCTGTTCGTCTCCCATGTGGTTCGTTTCGCCGCCACCGAAGGCCCCAGCGCCCGCATCGTGGGACAGCCGATCTACGACGCCTACCGCAGCGTTGCTCCGCCCACTGGCCCCGGAGAAAAGCCCCTCCCCCTCGAAGCCAAGCTCTTCGAGGCCGGGATCAGCGGCGGGCTGGCGGCTTTTGAAGCCCAGCTCAAGCGCGACATCACCCTCCAGTCGCCCACCCACGTCCTGATCTACGTGATGGGCTGGAATACCGGAGAAATCGAGGCCCTGGAAAGTTTCAACAACCTCTCGGGCTTTCTCGCCGATGCAGCCGAACGAAGCCCCGAGGGGAAGCCATTCAAGCCGCTGGTAATCGGGGTGACCTGGCCGTCTGCCTGGAGTTTCGGGACTTCTCCGACCGACGATCTGCTGCGCGGCATCAGCTTCGCCAACAAGAAAAATGATGCCGATGAAGTGGGTGCCGTGTGGCTCAGCCGCCTGCTGCACGACATCCTCCCCCGGGTACGGGGCCAGGGCGCTGGCCCGCAGGTCGTCGCCTTTGGCCATAGTTTTGGCGCGCGCGCACTGAGCCGCGGCGTCCATAGCTGCTCCCTCGTGCGCAGCGACGACTGCTCCCGGCACGCCGTGGATCTCGCCGTGGGTTATCTGCCTGCCGAAGGGCGCAGCCGTTACGCCGAGGATCAGTATTCGAGCTTTGCCGAAGGATGGTCGGTACCCCCGCTCCCTCCGCACCACGAAGGAATTCCCTATACCGATTACAGCGGCTCTCTGGCAACCGCCATCCCCCAGGCGGCCTTCTGGTCCGGCTACGATACCGCCACCGCCCATTTCGCCTTAATGGGCAGCTACAGCGCCATCGAAAACACGCGCCTGCCCGCAGGTCGCAAGGCCTTCCAGCACTTGCCCGATTTGCTTCCAATCCGGATCGATCCCGATACGCGCCACCTCGTCTCCCCCCCTTCCCTGGAGCAAGTCAGGAAGGAACTCAGGAGCGCTCGTCTACAGCCCGGGAAAGTGCTGCTCATCGACGGTAGCGGTTTCATTCAGCACAGTGCGCCCCTCCACGGAGGCGCTGCTCACAGCGATATCTACAGCCGCGAAGTCGGTGAAGCAAGCTGGGAACTGATACGCCGCTATCCACTGCGCTGAAGCGACGAAACGCGCTCACCTCAAGACCCATCCACCCAACGCCTGGCATCCTTGAGCAGCAGGAGCAATTGCCGCTCACGGAGAGGAGACACGACGAATCCGAAGCGGGCGTAGAAGCGCGACGCTTGCTCGTCGATGGGATGGGTCAGCATCGCCCGCAGGCCCGCCTGCTCGGCAATGAGAAGAGTGCGGCGGATCGCATCCTGGAGCATGCCAAAACCGATGCCGCGCCCCTGATCCGGAGCGGAAACCGCCAAGCGCGCCAGGATGACCACCGGCACCGGGTACTGCCCCATCCCTTTGCGCATGCGTTCGGGCACTTCCAGAGTATCGACCTGGCCGACGGTCAGGCTGAAGTAGCCGGCGACGCGATCATCGTCGGCGACGACGAAGGTCTTGGCCGAGCCGCTGCCCTGGGCTTGCCGGGCGTGGCGCAATAACCAATCGTTCAGGGCAGGCTTGCCGCAGTCAAAGCTTTCGAGTCGATGCCGGACCCCCAGGGGTTCCGGTCGCCCCAGGCTCACCCGGCATCCCAGGGAGCTTTGCGGGAGAACAGCTCGCCCAAGCCCTCGTTGGTCTGCTCGGGGCGCTCCAGCAACGCCATCAGGGCTTGATATTGATTGCCGGAAACCATGAACAGGCGCTGATCCAGCAGGGTCTGCTCAGCGGCCAGGCAAGCGCTGTCCAGGATGAAATCGGTCAGGGATTTGTGCGCCACTTCGGCTGCGCGGCGCAGTACGGCTTCCTGTTCGGGTGTGGCGCGCAGCCCCAGACGGGCGGACCGAACGGCAGGTGAAGGGGCAATGGTCGTCATGGCGGCGCCTCATTTCTTGGCTCAAGTGCTGCAATGTTAGTACAACAGACGCCAATCCTCCAGCGCACCCCTGTCCGGATCAATCGCTCGGCAGGTCGATCCCCTTCAGCTTGCGATAAAGATCGACCGCGTAGGAATCGGTCATTCCGGCGACGAAATCAGCCACCTGGAGGAGGCGGATGTAGGGATCGGGGTCCG
>Ga0268298_10004348_pt1 | contig 13878 bp, 8 predicted proteins | sample WWTPWeurt_MetaG_FD_194462 | JGI IMG/M metagenome (GOLD analysis project Ga0268298, IMG submission 194462) | Activated sludge microbial communities from WWTP in Nijmegen, Gelderland, Netherland - WWTP Weurt | ecosystem: Engineered > WWTP > Aerobic digester > Activated sludge | place: Netherlands... | reverse complement strand
GTAAATTTGTTACAAGATTCGGTTTTGAACGGGGCATCTATCGGTTTTCTTCTTCCGATCAGTCATGAAGATGCCGTTAATTATTGGCGTGAAGTGACAAGCGCATTACAAACCTCTTATCGAATAATGCTTGCCGCAAAAGCAGAAGAAAGAATAGTTGGTTCGATTCAACTAGATCTAGCAAGTCGCCCCAATGGAAGTCATCGCGCAGAAGTGATCAAATTAATGGTCCATTCATCCTGGCGCAATCAGGGGATCGGACAAGCACTTCTACAAGCTATAGAACAAGAAGCTCAAAAAGCCGGGCGAACGACATTGGTGCTTGATACCAGAGAAGGAGATCCTTCTGAACGACTCTATCTAAAGACCGGCTATATTCGTGCAGGTATAATTCCAGAATACGCACGCAGCACAGACGGCGCATTGCATACCACCGTTTTCATGTACAAATTACTTCAAGCTCCATAAATTTCACGTACCTGCAAAACCGCAGCACCGAACAAATGTCCGTTGGGCAACTTAACACATAACATTAACAAGAAGGAAATTATAAAGATGAATCAACGAGACAATCGAATTTTATCGGAAACACGCTGGGTTGCAGGATTGGTTATCCCTTTTCTCGTAGTTGCATTTATTATTTTATTCATATTCCCTGATCAAACAGGGATGCTATTTGCTTGGAAAATCCAGCCATCAATGTCCGCCATGATGTTAGGCTCCGCATACGCGGGCGGTATATATTTCTTTACGGGGGTTTTGCGCAGCAGGCAATGGCACAAAGTTAAGGTGGGATTCTTACCGGTCATAGCCTTCGCATCACTGTTGGGAATAGCCACCATCTTGCATTGGGATAAATTTAACCACAGTCATGTTTCTTTCTTTGCATGGGCCGGTTTGTACTTCACCACCCCCTTCATTGTCTCTTTTGTGTGGCTTCGCAATCGAAAACAAGATGCAGGAAATTCTGGCGAACAAGATACCATAATCCCATATACGTGGCGACTGATCATGGGAGCATTTGGTTCAATTACCCTGGTCATTAGTTTATTTCTGTTTTTGCAGCCTGGCATGTTAATAAGTTTATGGCCTTGGACATTAACACCGTTGACCGCGCGGGTTATGGGTGCAATGTTCGCTCTTCCCGGGCTTGTTGGGCTTGGAATAGCCCTCGATAAGCGATGGGATGCTGCAATCCTCATTCTCCAATCACAAGGATTCTCAATCCTGCTCATTCTAATCGCATCAATTCTATCTTCGCAGGATTACGATTGGGCATATGGAGGCAGTTGGTTATTTGTTGGCGGTCTGGGCTTGATGCTCGTGAGCATCATTCTACTGATCCTGTTCATGAACAATCGAGGGACGGGCCAAAGATCTTGAAAGTCCGCCCTACAAATAAAGTAAGTGAAATTATTGTTTTTTCTTGAGGTGCTCCCATGTACGCAAAATTGACTTGTGTTCATCAAGCGAACGGGGCCGATAAAAGCCCGGTCGTTTTTGTGCATGGCTTCCCCGATTCGCCTGCCATGTTCGCAGACTATTACGCTGAAGCCGAACGTGGTCAGCCTTGGCTGGCAAAACGCAGTATATATTGCTACGCATTTCCAAACCGGCATGATAATCCCAACTTCCCGCCGCTGGTGGAACTTGCCAGGGGAGTCATGTCTCGCGAATTTGACCGAACGATGGATGACCTCGCCCGACAAAGCCCAACCGGCAAGTTGATTTTTATCTCGCACGATTGGGGCGCAACTCACACCTGGCGCTGGGCACGCGGGCAAAAAAATCCCCCGATCGAAAAGATGGTCGCCCTATCGGTCGGGTCATCCTTTCGATATGATGTTCTCGAACACGGTCTGAACGCTTTTACCTGGCTCTATGGCTTGTGGTTCGGCTCTCCCTTTTATCTCCCCTTTTTGCGGAAAGCGGTCGCGCAGTCGATCATAAACGCCGCTGGTTATCGTTCGGAGACCGCCGCCGAACTCTGGAAGGATACCTACCATTATTGGGATCGCCCCAGCCTGCTGCTCACGATTCTCCCACAAGCCCTTCTCGGACTCTTTTACCAACGCGAGTATCTGGATTTCTCCTTCCCGGTCCTCTACATGCGGACACCCCTTGATCGCATCGCATCGACTGCAGCCTTTGAGCAGCTGATTCAGTCTCGGACTGATTGCCGTCTGGTGCTTTACCCCAAGTTCAATCACTGGTTCCCAGAACAACATAGTGAAGTAGTTTTACCGGAAGTGCGGATGTTTTTAGGAGAAAGCGGGGAACGGTAAATGGGGATTGAGGACTGCCGCTTCGCGGCGATCACATATTTAAAGTCAGATATTTTTCCACGTTTTGGCATTTTCCCAGCTGAACGGTTTTTCTGTCTCCGCTCCGGCACACAGTAACAAAATAAAATTTCTGTCGCAGAAAGGAGAACACATCTTGAAAACTTTGGTATTTGCACCTGAAACGTTAAACATCGCCGAGACAACGCGCATGCTCGAAATTGCAAAAGAGTCGCGGGATAAATTTCACTGCGTTTTCTTTGGGTACAGCGACGCCTTTTCTCACCTCATCGAACAAGCAGGTTTTGAATTTCGCCGCATGACCCCGTGGCTCACCAAAGAAAAAATCGAACATCTTTGGAAAGTAGACCGCATGGAAAGTTTCGACGATCCATTTACCGAGTCGGAATTGCGCGAACGGGTAGAAAGCGAAATTGCCCTGTATCGCGAATTGAACCCCGTTGCTATTGTTATTGGCTTCACTCTAAGCGTTACGATCTCTGCCAGAGCAGCTCAAATCCCATTGGTTTATGTTTTACCCTTCCCACTCACCCGCCCATTTCTGGACGCCCGTCTATCCACCTTTCCCGATGAATTTGACTACCCGTTCTTGCGGATATTCCCACAAAAGTTTTTTGACCGCATCACAAACGAGTGGCTAAAAAATACAAAGCTTTGGATAAAGCCTTTCCAGCGGGTTGCCAAACACTATGGGGTGCCTCCCATCAAGAGATTGATCGATATTTACGAAGGCGACTTCAATTTAGTGACCGACATCCCAGAGTTGGCAGGCGTCATGGACCTGCCGCCGAATTGGCAGTATGTTGGACCAATTTTCGCCCACCTCGAAGGTGACGTTCCTTCTGAACTGATGAATTTATCGCACGAACAGCCGGTCATCTATTGCGCAATGGGTAGTTCTGCCAATCGAGATATTCTTAAGACCGTGGTAGAAAGTTTTGAAAACACACCTTATACCGTAATCGCACCGATCAAAGCTCACATTCAAAACCAAAATATTTCTGTCCCTAAAAATGTTTTGGTTTACGATTGGCTTCCCGCACCCAAAGTCAACCCGCTTGCAGATATCGCGGTAATTCATGGAGGGCAAGGCACGGTGCAAACTGCTTGCGCCGCCGGCACACCATTTGTTGGCATCGGTTTACAGCCTGAGCAAGAAAGCAACATAGATGCGATTGTCCGGCAGGGAAGCGCTATTCGTATTCGAAAACGCAGGTTATCACGCAAAACTTTACTTGACGCCATCGAACAGCTGCTGAACAATCCTTTAGCAAGTCAAAAAGCAAAAGATATTCAAAAACTTTTCCTATCTTGGAATGGAACAAAAAATTCCGCCGAATTCTTAAAGCAAAAATTCGGATAGGAATGTCAGCGCGCCGACAAAGGCGAAACCATAATTAACGTTGACTGGTTTTATCGTGAGCGCTGAGATAACATAAAATTTTCAAAGTTGTTTATCTACTTTTAAAATTTCAACCAGATGGTAATTCAAATATTGGAGAAATTAGGTCATGAGAAAAATTATTGTGCTTGAACATATCTCCCTTGATGGGGTTATCCAGGCCCCGGGCGGTCCGGAAGAAGATACCAGCGGCGGCTTCACACAAGGCGGGTGGATCTCGCCTTATTCTGATGCGATCCTTGGAACGGCGCTGAGAAAGCAGATGAACCAATCGTTCGACTTGTTGATAGGCCGAAAAACCTATGACATTTGGGCGCCGTACTGGCCGCTCAATGGGGATGGCTGGCCGAACGCCAACAAGGCAACAAAGTATGTCGCATCGAACAGCCTGGCTTCAGCTGAGTGGCAGCCGTCTGTACTCTTGAACGGAGATATCGCTGAGAAAATCTCCAAAATAAAACAACAGGAAGGACCGGATCTGCACGTTTGGGGAAGCAGCAATCTCATTCAAACACTCATCAAACACGATCTGGTTGATACCTTCTGGCTGATGATCTATCCAATAACGTTGGGAAATGGAAAACGGTTGTTCGCAGAAGGAACGATCCCAGCGGCGTTCAAAGTGACGGAAAACATCGTCAGCTCAAACGGAGTCATTGTCGTTAATTACGAGCGTGTTCTCCGCTAGCGCACGGAACACCTCGCGAATCACATATCCTTCTTGAGAAGAAACAATGAGCGGACCTTTCTCCTTTACAGTCGCAGTGATCAGCGGACAGAAAGACTCTGATGTCCTGGTTGTAGGCGCTTCTGCATTCTTGTATGTCGGCTGGATGTCGCTCGATCTAATTAGCCCGAACAAGGGACTCCGGGATGAGATCTATTCCTGTTTGGATCTATTTTCAATGAGGGGTCACTTTGTTAACCGACCCGATATAAGCCATGCCAAATATTCTGCTAAGAGAATAAAAAATAATCTCACTGACGATTCAATATCCGCGAGCCTGTTTTGGATCGCATTGGATAAACAAGGCTATTCCTTGGCCGAAAAGTTTTTCGACCAAAAGGGAATACTCCCCAAAGAAAGGGTTTACAAGTCGGTCAACAAATTAAATCTGGTTGAAAACCCCATGCCACCATACCCGGATGGTCAAATTACCAAGGATTTTTTTCGGGAAGTGAAGAGCAGGCTGCAGGCAATTGACAATGAGAACAAAGAAGTGAAATGGGAAGTAGGCCGGCAGGCGCTTTATGAAAAATACGCACCGATGACCGAAATCGAGCGCAAATATTACCTCTGGTACAAATCGCTTCAAGATAATCTGCTGCCCTGGAGAAGCGTGATAAAGGAAATACAATCAGCTTGGTCATAAGTACCTTCAAAAGCGCCCAGTATCGATATTACCTAAAGAATCAGGTATTAAAGGCTCGATGAAGTAACACAAGCGACTTGATCTGAACCAGCTCCCACCCAATCCATATTTCTCAACCGTGCAAACTGCAAAGTAAGTTCATGATTCATCTGCCGCAATCTCCAATTTCAAATCTCAATACCCTTGAAATCACATCTGAGCACGAGTGTTTGCTGCAGAGTTTTTTTGAGGAAAACCCCGAGTATTTCCTTGCTGTACAGGGAGAACCAGCCCATCCACATGAAGCTCGTGAAGAAATCTCCGGTCAATTACCCGATTGGCTAACTTTTTCCCAAAAATGGATCATCGGATATTTAGATGAAACAGGTTCGATCGTGGCAATTGCAAATATTATTTCTGATTTTCTTGTTGCAGGCGTCTGGCATATTGGGCTATTTATGGTCGCCACATCTCTGTATGGGACCGGACAATCTCAAATTCTCTACCACAGTCTGGAATCCTGGGCGATCTCGAACGGAGCCAACTGGTTGCGCATTGGGGTTGTAAAAGGGAATTTGCGAGCCGAAAATTTTTGGAAGCGGCTTGGTTACATTCAAATCCGGACACGCGATGGCTTTATAATAGGTCGTCAGACAAATATCCTTCGTATTATGGTTAAACCTCTCGCAGGCGGAACACGAGATCAATATTTAGCCATGATCGAACGCGATAGACCTGAAGCAATGCTATAAATACTTTAGTATTGTCTCCGGTCATTGCTTCAGGCTGAGACCCCTTGGTCCATACAGCAAATATCTTTTACTCAAAGGCACAAATCCATGCCCATTCGCTGCTACATCAACCCTGAATTCAACCTCATTCTTTTTATTGGAGATGGGCTGGTAACAGGCTCGGATTATTTCAAAGCAGCAGAGATCGCCTCTCAAGATAAACTTCGAAAATGGGGTATGGTGACAATTGTCGATCTACTTTCTGCGGAAACCGATTTTGAACTGCAAGACATGCGTTTTGCCATTGAATTTACCAATAATTTGTCCCGAAAGAAACTCGAACCTGAGCAGGTTATCGCACTTACATCCAGCAAAGCAATTCATTTGATTTCAGACAGCCTAAAATTGCTGCCTAGCAAGGTTCCGGTCAAACTTGATCTGCTCAATTCTGTGGACGAGTTGATCTCGTTTTTAGGTATTTCCGAACGCAAGCAGGAATTTATGGCGTTTTATGATCAATGCAAGAATGGAAAATAAAACAGTTTAGACCGCTGGTTTGAATTTTGCATCTGCCATATCAGGGAAATAGAACATGACCCAGATACAAGAGAAAGAAAACGAACTCACTTTTACAGAAAAAGTGCCAAATGGAATAAGGATATTTCTTTCAATCCTCGGTTTGATCGGGGTCTTTTTTGCACCTTATTCTTTTCTTGTTCGTCCCCAATGGAATGGGGTGGGCATCTATTTAGCTTTGCCAATCCTCATTTCCATCGGCGCCATCTTGCTGGGCGGATCATTTTTAGCGGCCGGGCTTTTTGGGCTCAATCAAATATTGAATTTCTCGGTCAAAACCCGAACAATTCACTATTCGTATGAATCTATGATCATGCCAATTCACAAGAAAAACTTTCGGTTTAGTGAACTGGTCAAATTCGAGATCACCAAACATGATTGGACGGATGGACCTTCAACTTACAGCCTGCAGTTCTTTTTTGCAAGCGGACAAAAAATAGAAATAGGCAACTTTAAGAATAAAGAGGAAGCCGAGCATCATCGGGTCAAGATCGAAAAACTGATCCGGTAAGATCGGCATGGAAAAATCTTGCATAAACAAACTGTCTTTTGTCTGGACAGTTTGTTTTTTATAGATGATGACCAATAACGAAGGAGCAAGCCACTCACAGGAATGGGTAATCTGAGAGCGGAGTTTTGATCGGCGAGACAGGTCAAAATCGACCGGTTTCAAGAAAATAAATCATCAATTTTGCATTACACAGATGTGACATGCCCAAAATTGACATTACCTCCCAAGAATAATAAAATCAAGAAAAGTACTCTTTTTAGGTTGATTCATCTGCCCCGCTTTAATATTAGGCACCTGCTTTAGAAATAGTCTCTTCAAAACATAAATCACCGGTGGATCTTCAGGTTTGGCTATTGACTAGTTCATAGGAGCAGGGATCATGGATTTTTCGAAAGGTAGTACCAAGGCTAACCTCCGACAAGCCGTGGTTAGGCTGTTGGCAGTGGTAATGATTCTGGGGATCTTATTTACACAATCTCCTGCGCCGATAGCCCAGGCCCAAACGGGGATTCCCCAGCTCATCCTCAATAAATCGACCGAAAACAATGTCACCTCTGCCCAGGTCGGGGATGTGATCCGCTATCGTATTCGTTTCGAATGCAGCAGTCTCACGACCTCTTGCGGAATCATGGAGATCACCGACGTTATACCCGCCGGAATGACCTACCTGCCTCCCCCAAGCTCATCTGTGCCAGGTGGTTTTACCATTAGCTATAATGGCGGTACCCGCACGGTCACGATCACGAGAGATGATTTGAATCTGCCGGATGGCTCGCAGTTCGATGCTACGATAGCCGTTCAGGTGGATTACAACCTTCGCCCCCTACCTCAATCGATCACAAATACGGTCACCGGTCGCATCGACCCACCGGGAGCAGTCTCCTGGCAGGTGGCAACCCCCGCTTCCGCGCCGCCGATCAGCATCGGTGGCGTGCAGCCCAGTTGGGCTGTGACCAAATCGCTTTACAGCCCTTCCATCAATCCGACTCTTGATACAGACGTTACATATCTTCTGCGATTATGCCCAACGACCCCGCCCACCGGAAGTGGAAATGCGGCGTTGGAGAGCATCATATTTAGAGATACCCTGCCTGCAGGCTCGGTCTTTATCTCTGCCTCGAATGGCGGCACAGAAACGAACGGAGTCGTGACCTGGCCGGCCTTTGTTGGTCCGGTCTATCCCCCGAATTGTGTAAACCGCTATGTGACGATGCGTTATCCCGACGCAGTGTTTAACGAGCAAGATACGATCACGAATACCGCAAGCGTACAAGCCAGCTATCTTGATTCTACCAACACCATTTGCGTAAACTGTTTTAACTCCACGCCGGCCACCATCACGCACATCATTGATATCATTAAAGCTGTGCCCACGTACACCAAGACCGATGCGGGAGATCCCGTAGGGTTTACGGGCACAGCGCGTTTCAATCTCAATTTGAATACCAATGGAACCAACTTCCCGGCCAACGATGTCACTTTAATCGACAACCTGCCGGCTCAATTACAAGTAACCGAAGTGACAAGCGGTCAATGGTCATCAGCCTTCGATTATGTCCGCGCGTATATTGAGTACTCCACCAATAACGGTAATAGTTACACGGCTTTCCCTTCCCAGCCCATCAGTTACAACACCAACTCCACCATCACAGCGCCTGCGACAAATATAACTAATGTTCGCTGGCGGTTTGAATATGATTCCGATGAAACCCTGCCCTTTGATGCGCTGACCACCAGACCCGGCTTACCATACACCTGGGCCTTTACCACCGCCCCGCAAATCCGGGTCACTCCGCGCGCAACCCCAACCACTGCAGATGCACCCTCTAACGCGAATATGCCGGCAGCCGTGATCGGCAGCACATACACCAACTGTCTGCAAGTCACACGCGTGGATAACACCGGCGCCGTCACCGACCCATGCTTCAATGAAACCATGACCGTACAAGGTGACTACGCGAGCCTCCGCATATCAAAGACCGAGACCGCCGGCAATAGTTACGACAATCTCGATGACCCCACCATCGCCACCTTCACATCCGATACCAGCATTTTGCCGGGAGACACCCTGCGCTATGTCATCACGATGGAACTCACCGAACGTTCTTCCGCTCCGTTGATCGACCCGATCATTCAAGATACCCTGCCCAATGATCTGATCTTCGTGCGAAACGGCACCGCCAAACTTGACAATGTGACAATGGGCACACAGCCGACCTTTACTCAAAGCGGACCCAACCCCGGCGCAGCAAACACCCTGCGGTGGGATTTTACGGGACTCTCCATCACTCCATTGACACTTGGCAGTCACACCCTGACCGTGGAGTTCTACGCCCGCATCCCTGTTGGTCAATCCACTGGCACGCGCACGAATAATGTTTATGTAGTGACCAACTCCACAAATGTCCGATGCGAGGTCGGCACACAAGTGCAAGACTCTGATAACGGGGATATCGATGGAGATGGAGACCTCACGGACCCGGCCTGCCAGAGAAGTGACACGTATGTGGTCGAGCGTTCCGCAGCCTTGCGCGGAGAAAAATGGATCCGCAGTACCGATCTACAGAACGCGATCGTCGTGGATGCCACCACTTTCCTCCCTGATGCAACCTGCCCAAATGGTGGAACGACCGGTCTCCCGGGCGGCGGAAGCAATCCGTTTACCCGATTCCCATGTATCGCTCAGGCTTACCCTGAAAACGCGTTCATCAACAATCAATTCGTTCCCCCGCCGCCTGCCATCAATCCGCTGTTGGATGACTTTGAGTACAACCTGCGGATCTTCAACGACGGCAATGTAGACATGCTCAATTATGTGCTCTACGATATTCTGCCCTATTATGGAGACAAAGGATCAGGCGGAACCCTTGCCAGCACCTCGCGGTTATCAGAGTTCCGACCTTACCTGCGCGGACCTGTGACCTTCCTCAGCGGAACCGGGTTAACCGGCGCAAACTTCACCATCCAATACAACACAACAACCAATCCATGCCGCCCCGAAGTCTTCAACGAAGCGGTCGGCGCTCTTTTACCCGCCGGCTGCAACAACACCTGGACCAGCGATTGGACCACCGCCCGCTCATATCGCATCCGCCTGAACGCAGGCTCAGTGATCCAGCCTGCCGCCGCAAATGAAGTGCGCTTTGGCGTGCCGATGTACATTCCCTCAGATACACCACTGGTCGGCACCTTCAATAATGACGACGCGCAGTCAAGAGAGATCGCATGGAACTCCTTTGCTCATGTCGGCTCCTACGACTCAGGCACCGGCATTCGGGACCTGCTCGCCTCTGAACCGCGCAAGGTCGGCATCACCATTCCCGAGATCATGAGCGTCGGCAACCGGGTCTGGAGAGACTCAGACAACAGCGGCACGATCAATGCCCCTGATGACACCAACCCCGGCATTCTCGGAGTGGTCGTCAACTTATATCGAGACGCAGATAACAATGGAAGTCCCGATGGACCCGCGATCGCAACCACCACCACAGATGTCGGCGGCTACTACCTGTTCAGCAATATCCTCCACGACTCGGTAACAGCCAGCAACAACCGCTATATCATCGGCATCCCTGCCAGTAACTTCTTAACGAACGCAGCGCTGGATAAAAAGCGCAGCAGCACAGGCATCCCTGCTTCAACCACTTACACCAACCCGCCCACCAATACGGTCGATAGCGAAGATGACGGGATCGATCCCATCACACCCGGGCAGGAAGTCTTCAGCGCATCCTTCGTGCTGACGCCTAATTCTGAGCCATTGGCAGAGACCGACCTTTCGTCAAACGACCGCGATGGTCCCGCGGGAACACGGCGCGGCGTAAACGGAGAAACCGACAATGACAGCGATCTCACCATCGACTTTGGTTTCTTTGGTGGAACCGACCTGCCTTTCAGCATCGGCAACCACGTCTGGTTCGATAACGGCACCGGCGGAGGCGGCGTGACCAACGACGGCATCAGGCAGGCGGGCGAGCCCCCTGTAGTGGGTGTTGATGTCCGCTTGTACCGAGATGGCAACGGCAACAGCACACCTGAAGCCGCGGAAATGATCCGCACGGATATCACCGATGCGAACGGTTTTTACCTCTTCGACAACCTCGACCCAGGCTCCTACTATGTTGAGATCCCAGCCAGTGAATTTGGCCCGGGTCAACCGCTCGACGGCTGGTTTAGCAGCCAAACCACAGGCAACGAAAATGTCGGCGTGCCAACAAACACGAACCTCCCCGCAACAGACAGTGACGATAACGGCATCGACAGCAATTCGCCGGAAACCAGCGGTATCTTTAGCGGAGTGATCGTTCTGAGCCGCACAGAAAACGAGCAGACCAGTGAGACCCACCTAAGCAACGAAGCCGACCCCGACAACAATGCAGCAACTCCCAATCTTGGGGTCAACCCCACCGAATGGGATGGTCCCCTTTCACGCGGGAGATATTCCGAGACCGACGAAGCCAGTAACCTGACCGTGGACTTTGGTTTCATTCCGCCCATGAGTCTTGGCAATCGAGTCTGGTTCGATAGCGGCGCCGGGACCACACCTTTCCGCGCCGGCTTCAACAACGGCTTGCAAGACGGCACAGAACCGGGCGTGAACGGCGTACGTGTGGAACTCTGGCGAGATACGAACGGAACGAACGGCTTACAGATCGCGAGTGACACCTTCGTACGCTTTGTTACAACAGATACTCTGGGTTATTACCTGTTCGAATATATACAACCCGGCACCGATTACTATATTCACATCCCGGATGATAATTTTGGAAATGTCGCTGGCGATACCGTCCCGGGCAACCCGCTTGCCAACTACATCAGCAGTTACGATGGGAACCAAACCACCGCTCCCGCCGATGACACCGAAGATAAAGATGATAACGGCATCGACGTAACCAACCCCGCCACCGCCGGCATCACTAGCTCTCGAATCAGCATGGCGTACAACAGTGAGCCGATAACACCCACAAACGAAACCGATGTTTCCACGAATGTAGGGCTTTACGGTCCCGATGGGCGCGGACGATTCGGGCAGGCAGATGCAGACAGCAACCTGACCATGGACTTTGGGTTTGTCCGCCGGGCTCGCAGCATTGGGAACTATCTGTGGTTCGACAATGGCACAGGCGTGGGCGGGATCAACAATAATGGCATTCGAGATGGAAGCGAGCCGTTCGTCCCTGCCGGAACCCGGGTCAGCCTGTATCAGGAAAATACACTCGATGGCATCCCGGACGATATCAACATCATCGGCGACCGCACCGACGACTGGCTGACGTTCGACACCACCGACGCCAATGGATACTATCTCTTTGACAATCTCCCACCTGGAAGTTATCTCGTCGGCGTGGATAGGTCCAACTTTGCCGCTGCCGGAACGTTGTTCGGATTTATCAGCAGTACCGGCAATGTGGATAACGCCGCCAATAATCTGGATAGCCGCGATAACGGCGTGGATCGATCCCTGCCGGGCGATGTAATCCTTTCACCGCATGGCATCCTCTCCACTCGCATCAACATGACCGGCAGCACGCTCACAGGTCAACCGACCGGTGAAACGGTCAGCGGAAATGTTTTGACCACTCTTGGATACAATCCAACCGCCGGTGATGGAGCCGGCTCAATCGGGCGTTACGGAGAGACAGACGCCTATAGCGACCTGACCATTGACTTTGGTTTTGTCTATATCTACAGTCTGGGAAACCGCGTCTGGTTCGACACGAACAACGACAACCTCATGGATTTAAATGAACAACCCGTGAATGGTGTACAGCTCGAACTGTATCGCGCAAGCGGCTCTCTTCCAACCGGGGTTGCCATCGCCACGACCACAACCGCCAACGGCGGATACTATCTCTTCAATTACCTGACCCCGGGTTCGTATGTTGTCGTGGTTACTGCCGATAATTTCATCGCCAACGGAACGAACGACGCGTTGGTCGGGTATTGGTCATCGGCGGTTTCACGCACCACGGCAGGACTCATCACAGAGACCGCCGCGCCAGACCCCGACTCCAATGGGCTGGATGGAAACCCCAACACCGCAGATGACGATATTGACCGGGATGATAACGGCACCCGCCAAGGGAGCGGAGCCTTCACTGGCGCGGTCCTTTCCCTGCCCGTCACCCTTGGTGGAACTCCCACCGGTGATACAGAACCCACGCTCGAAGGTGATTTAGACTCAACCCTGACCGGGTCACAGCAGGGACAGCCCGATAACTTCGCCAACATGAAGGTGGACTTTGGTTTCTACAGAACCGGCGTTGGGGACCTGGTCTTCGCAGACTTGGACAAGGACGGATTCTACAGCCTGGCTACCGACACGATTCTTTCGACGGTAGCGGTGAACCTGTATTCCGCAGACGGCATTACACTTCTGGACTCAACAACCACCAACACCAGCGGGATCTACAACTTCACTGGGCAACCAGATGGCGAATATGTCATCAAGGTCACCCCGCCGGAAGGTATGGTCAGCACTCTCGACACCGCCAATACCAGCCTGCCCGACAACAACACTCAGAACGATGATAACGGAGTGGGTATTTTAAGCGGTGAGGTCTCTTCAACCACGGTCGCGCCTCTCAGCCTTACCCCGGGCAGCGCGCAAACCTATAACACAGTTGACAATCTCACCGGCACAACGACCAACCCAACCATGGACTTTGGTTTTGCCTATCGGTACGCGATCGGCAATCGATTATGGTTTGACACAAATAACAACTCCACCATCGATACGAACGAAGAAGGCGTAATGGATGGGGTGGCTGTGGAGTTATGGACAGCTGATCTTTCAGGTACACCCACCGGCGTATCTGCAGTTGCCACAGACACCACCACCACTTCCGGCGGCGTGCGTGGATACTATCTCTTCAATGGACTCGAGTCAGGTGACTACGTGGTTGTCATCCCTTCGACGGAATTTGAGGTCGGTGGACCCTTGCACGGATATTGGTCATCAGCCACCACCCGCACCGATGCCGGAGATATTGCCGAAACCGAA
>Ga0268298_10004347_pt1 | contig 13878 bp, 9 predicted proteins | sample WWTPWeurt_MetaG_FD_194462 | JGI IMG/M metagenome (GOLD analysis project Ga0268298, IMG submission 194462) | Activated sludge microbial communities from WWTP in Nijmegen, Gelderland, Netherland - WWTP Weurt | ecosystem: Engineered > WWTP > Aerobic digester > Activated sludge | place: Netherlands... | reverse complement strand
TGGACTACCAGATCCAGCGTCTGAAGGTGCTCGGTGCGGGCATCTTCAGCCTGATGCTCGCGCTCGGCGTGGCGCGCTTCGCCTATACCCCGCTGCTGCCGCTGATGCAGGCCCAGGCCGGGCTCGGTTTGGCCGAGGGCGGCTGGCTCGCGGCAATCAATTACACCGGTTACCTGAGCGGCGCGCTGCTCGCCGCCTCGATCAGCGACCTCGTGCTCAAGGACCGCCTCTACCGCATCGGCATGGTGGTCGCGGTGCTGACCACGCTGATGATGGGGCTCACCACCGATTTCACGGTGTGGGCGGTGTCGCGCTACCTGGCCGGACTTTCGAGTGCGGCGGCGATGTTGCTCGGCACGGGCCTGATCCTGAACTGGCTGATCCGTCACAACCATCGCCACGAGCTCGGCATCCACTTCGCCGGCATCGGTCTGGGCATCGCCGGCTGCTCGGTGGCCGTGGCGCTGATGAGCCTGTGGCTGGACTGGCGTGCGCAGTGGTTCGTGTTCACCGCGATTGCCTGCGTGCTGCTGGTGCCGGCGCTGCGCTGGCTGCCGGCACCCGACACCAGCGGGCTGACGCGCAGCGGCGCGCCGATGCACGACGACCCGCCCAGCCCGCTCTTCCTGCGCATCTTCATGGCGTCCTACTTCTGTGCCGGCGTCGGCTTCGTGGTCAGCGCGACCTTCATCGTCGCCATCGTCAATCGCCTGCCCGGGCTGGAGGGCCAGGGGAGCTGGAGCTTTCTCGCCATCGGCCTGGCGGCGATGCCGGCCTGCATCGTGTGGGATTTCATCGCCCGCCGTACCGGCGCGCTGAACGCGCTGATCCTCGCCGCGGTGCTGCAGATCGTCGGCATCCTGCTGCCGGTGGTGGTCGGTGGCAGCCTGGGGGCGATCGCCGGCGCCCTGCTCTTCGGCGGCACCTTCGTCGGCATGGTCAGCCTGGTGCTGACCATGGCCGGGCGTTACTACCCGACGCGGCCGGCCAAGATGATGGGCAAGATGACCATCTCCTACGGCGTCGCGCAGATCCTCGGCCCGGCGGTGACCGGCTGGCTGGGCGAGACCTTCGGCAGCTACGCAGGCGGGCTGTGGTTCGCCGCGGCGATGATGGGCGTGGGCACCGTGTTGCTGGTGCTGCTGAAGATCGTGGACCGGCGCGACGCTCAGGCCGCGGCAGGCGTCGCCTGAGCGGGCGGCCACGGTCGCCCGTGGCGCAGGCAGAAGTCGCGCAGCAGCTGGTTGGCCATCGCGTAGCGGATCGGGAACAGCGGCGGCAGCGCGTCGACATGGAAGAAGCGCGCATCCTCGATCTCGCCCGGAGCGCAGACGATGTCCCCGCCGGCGTACTCGGCCTGGTAGCCGAGCATCAGCGCATGCGGGAAGGGCCACGCCTGGCTGGAGAAATAGCGTGGCGCGCGGATGCGCAGGCCGGTCTCCTCGAAGATCTCGCGATGCACCGCCTGCTCGGCCGATTCGCCCGCGTCCACGAAGCCGGCGAGCGTGCTGTAGAGGCCGGGCGGGAAGTGCGGCGAGCGCCCGAGCAGGATCTCGGCACCGCGCTCGACCGCCACGATCACCACCGGCGAGACGCGCGGAAAGTGCTCGCGACCGCAGTCCGGCGCGCTGCAGCGCCGCGCCGGCGGATCCGTCCGCAGTGTGGTGGGCGCGCCGCAGGCGCCGCAGAAGCGGTGCGCGCGGTCGAACTCGAGCAGCTCGAGGGCGCGCGCGGCGAGGGCGAGCGTCTCCCCGTCAAGCGTGTCGAGCAGCGACTTGAGATGCTGGAACGCATGTCCGTCGGGTGCCTCGATCGTGCGCTCGACCTCGACCACCGTCCATGCCTCGCCCGTGGTCACGGGGAAGTCGAGGGTGCGCAGCGCGACGAGACCGGCCCGCCAGGAATCCGGGCCGGCCGTGGGCGTCGCCGCGAGGTCCACGAGCAACTGGTGGCCGCGGAACACGAGCGTGCGTGCCGGCCGCGGATCGCCGGATGGGGGCAGTGAAGAAGGAAGGCTCATGATCGTGGGACCGGGGTCGGGCGGAGCGTCGGCGCAAGGAGGAAGGCGAGGGCGGCAGCATCGGGCAGATCGCCCGTGCTGTCGAGTCTGTGGCGCGGGTCGTGACCGCGGGGCTCGTTTCCAGGCCCGGCAAGGCTTGCCGCGGTTTATTTCGCGATGTGAAAGAAGGTTTCGATGCCCGACAGGTCGATAAGTGGTATTTTTCCGGGCGACTGCGATCGTGCGGCGGCCTTGCCGCGCCGGCGACAGTGGGTCGCCATCGGGTAGTCGGGACAAGATCTAAAACATATAGGGGAAATCAATGTCTGCAGGCAAATCCAAGATCATCTACACGCTCACGGACGAAGCGCCGCTGCTGGCGACGTGCGCCTTCCTCCCGATCATCCGCACCTTCACCGGTCCTGCAGGCGTCGAGGTCGAGAAGGCCGACATCTCCGTGTCGGCGCGCGTGCTCGCCGAGTTCCCCGAATACCTGAGCGAAGACCAGCGCGTCCCCGACACGCTCGCCGAACTGGGCCGCCTGACCCTCGAGCCCGACACCAACATCATCAAGCTGCCCAACATCAGCGCCTCGGTCGCCCAGCTCAAGGCTTGCGTCAAGGAACTGCAGGAGAAGGGCTACAAGATCCCCGACTACCCCGAGGACCCCAAGACCGACGAGGAAAAGGCGCTCCGCGTCCGCTTCGGCAAGTGCCTCGGCTCGGCCGTCAACCCGGTGCTGCGCGAGGGCAACTCCGACCGTCGCGCGCCCGCCGCAGTCAAGAACTACGCCAAGAAGCACCCGCACTCCATGGGCGAGTGGAAGCAGTGGTCGCAGACCCACGTCTCCCACATGCACCACGGCGACTTCTACCACGGCGAGAAGTCGATGACGCTCGACCGCGCGCGCGACGTCAAGATGGAGCTGATCACCAAGTCGGGCAAGACCATCGTGCTCAAGCCCAAGGTCTCGCTGCTCGAAGGCGAGATCATCGACTCGATGTTCATGAGCAAGAAGGCGCTGTGCGAGTTCTACGAGAAGGAACTCGAGGACTGCCGCGAGGCCGGCATCCTGTTCTCGCTGCACGTCAAGGCGACGATGATGAAGGTCTCGCACCCGATCGTCTTCGGCCACTGCGTGAAGATCTACTACAAGGACGCCTTCGAGAAGCACGGCAAGCTGTTCGAAGAGCTCGGCATCAACGTCAATAACGGCATGGTCGACCTGTACGAGAAGATCAAGACCCTGCCCGAGTCCAAGCGCGACGAGATCATCCGCGACCTGCACGCCTGCCAGGAGCACCGCCCGGCGCTCGCCATGGTCGATTCGGCCAAGGGCATCACCAACTTCCATTCGCCCAACGACATCATCGTCGACGCCTCGATGCCGGCGATGATCCGCCAGGGCGGCAAGATGTGGGGTGCCGATGGCAAGCAGTACGACAGCAAGTGCGTGATGCCCGAGTCGACCTTCGCCCGCATCTACCAGGAGATGATCAACTTCTGCAAGTGGCACGGCAACTTCGACCCGCGCACGATGGGCACGGTGCCGAACGTCGGCCTGATGGCGCAGAAGGCCGAGGAGTACGGCTCGCACGACCGCACCTTCGAGATCACCGAAGCCGGCGTGGCCAACATCACCGATCTGGAAACCGGCGAGGTGCTGCTGTCGCAGAACGTCGAAGAGGGCGACATCTGGCGCATGTGCCAGGTCAAGGACGCGCCGATCCGCGACTGGGTCAAGCTCGCCGTCACCCGCGCGCGCAACTCGGGCATGCCGGCGATCTTCTGGCTCGACCCCTACCGTCCGCACGAGAACGAGCTGATCAAGAAGGTCAAGACCTACCTCAAGGACCACGACACCAGCGGCCTCGACATCCAGATCATGTCGCAGGTGCGCGCGATGCGTTACACCCTCGAGCGCGTGGCGCGCGGCCTGGACACCATCTCGGTGACCGGCAACATCCTGCGCGACTACCTCACCGACCTGTTCCCGATCATGGAGCTGGGGACCAGCGCCAAGATGCTGTCGATCGTGCCGCTGATGAACGGCGGCGGCATGTACGAGACCGGTGCGGGTGGCTCGGCGCCCAAGCACGTGCAGCAGCTCGTGCAGGAGAACCACCTGCGCTGGGACTCGCTCGGTGAGTTCCTCGCCCTCGCGGTGTCGCTGGAAGACCTCGGCATCAAGACCGGCAACGCGCGCGCCAAGCTGCTCGCCAAGACCCTGGACGAGGCGACCGGCCGCCTGCTCGACGAGAACAAGTCGCCCTCGCCCAAGACCGGGCAGCTCGACAACCGCGGCAGCCAGTTCTACCTCGCCAAGTTCTGGGCGGAGCGCCTGGCCGGGCAGACCGAGGATGCCGAGCTGGCGGCGAAGTTCGCGCCGCTCGCCAAGGCCCTGGCCGAGAACGAGCAGAAGATCGTCGCCGAGCTGTCCGAGGTGCAGGGCAAGGCGGTGGACATCGGTGGCTACTACAAGGCCGACGCCGAGAAGTGCAAGGCGGTGATGCGTCCGAGCACCACGCTCAACGCCATCCTGAAGGGCGCGCGCACCGCCTGAGGCGGCTGATGTGCCGCCGGCCAGCGCCCGGCGGCCGGCGAACCCGAAAAGGGGCAGATCGACGAATGCGTCGGCCTGCCCCTTTTTCGCGCCCACACGCGAGGCAAGGGGATGCACGATCGCCGCCGGGTGCCTAACATGACATCATCGCCTTACGAGGACAGGCCGATGGCCGATTTCAGGAAGCTCCGCGTGATGATCTCCAGCCGCTGCGCGTCCACAGTGCGCCGAGGGGATTCATGGGTTTCGATGACCGTCGTCCGCACGCGCCTGAAGCGCGAACTCGAAGCGGAAAGGCTCTGCGGCGAGCCGCTTTTCGAGGTGTGGATCTCCGACAATGCGCCGGATCAATCGCAGGGCGATCTGGAGACCGCGTGGGAGAAATCGCTCGAGGAGGTGCGCAAGGCCGACATTGTCCTGGTGCTTTACACCGGCGAGGCGGGCTGGGCGCCCGCTCGCGGCCTCGGCGTGTGCCATGCGGAGTTTCAGCAGGCTTGGAACGATGGGCCGGCGCGGCTCAAGGTGGTGCGCATCGGCGACGTGGGCACGGCGCCCAAGGACGCCGCCGAGTTGAAGCGCGATCAGGCCTTCCAGGCCTATTTCGACGACCTCAATCCCACCTCGCCGGCCGCTTCCGACGTCGACGCCATCGTCGCACGCAGCCGCGAGGCCTTGCGCGAGGCGGTGGCCGGGCTGGTCAAGCTGGGTGGACGCGAGGCACGCAAGGGGCGTTTCGCCTACGGTGCCCCGCTCGACTGGAGCCGGCTCGATTTCGGTCACCGCAAGAAGGCGATGGAAGACGCGCTCGGTGGGGGGCTCGCCGAGTTCGGCGCGGTCGAATCCAGCGGGGGCTGGTTGTGGCCTCTGGGCGAAACCTCGCTGCTCACCATCTGTCATGGTCTGCCAGGGGGCTTCGGCGTGGCGGCCGCCCGGGAAATGGTGGGCCAGCCCTTTCTCCACGACCATCTGTTCCTCGCCAGGGCACTCGGCGAACGGGAAGCACCGGCCGGTCCGCTGCATCTGGTCGCCTGCCTGAAAGGCATTACCGAGAGCCAGGCGATGCGCCAGCTGGGCTTCCCGGATGCGACCATCGTCGCGGCACCCTTCGGTGTCTATGTGTCCGACCCAGTGCAGAAGATCCAGATGATCTTCCTCGCCAACTGCCGCGATCTGACCACGACCCGCAATGCCCTCTGTCGCCTGGCCGAGTGGCTGAACGCCACCGGCGAGGCGGCGAACCTGGCGCGCCGTGCGCTTGGTCGGCGCAGGGTCGTGCAGGCCATCCTCGATGTGCAGGGCGACTGAGATCGCCCGAACGATAGGAAAGCACGATGTCGTCCGCGCTTGCCGGCCTGTATGAACGCAGCGGTCGCAGCCCGCCGGCCGCGCTGGCGGACTGGGAGGGCCGCGTCGATGGCTGGTGCGATGCCTATCTCCGGGTCTTCCCCGATGCCGAGCTGTCGGAGATCAACCTCGATCTCGCCGTGTTCCAGTTCGATCATGTGAGCGAACGGGTCACGCTCGCCTATGCGCTGTCGGTCGAGCCGCTCATGCGTCGCGACAGCGGGCGCATGCGCGGCTTTCCCGACGTCAATGCCTCGGTGCGCCGCGTCCTCGGGGATCGAGCCTTCGTCGCGGACAAGGGGCATTTCCTCGGTCACGCCAGCGGAGGCATCCTGGACATCAACCTGTTCCCGCAGCGGCGCGAGCTGAACCGCGGCTGGTCCGAGGAAGGCAAGCGCTTCCGCAGCATGGAGCGGTACGTCGCCGAGCACCCCGGGACCTTCTTTTACCATCGCCCTTCGTATCGCGATCAGACCTGGATACCCGCCACGCTGGAATACGGCGTCCTGGTCGATGGGGAGCGTTGGTGGGTGGATCGGTTCAGGAACGTCTGAGCGCTGCGCCTGGCATGCAGGCTCCGCGCTAGCGTGCCGACAGCACGATCGCCCCGGGGGCGAACCAGAGCTCGTAATGGCGTGCGCGGACCGAACCGCTGCTGCCGTAGAGCGCGCTGAAATCCTCCAGGCTCGGCGTGGGCGACTGCAGCAGCGCGGCGAGCGCACGCGCGAGGGCCTCGCCGTCCTGGCGGCATTCCTCGGTACGGAAGCAGCGCAGCATGCTGCGCGCGGGGGCGGCCTTGACCAGCACGATGCCGGGGAGCTCGAGCGCGGTGTCGCCGATGCGCACACTGCGCAGGCGCGCCTCCAGCGCCTCGGCGGTCGGGCGCTGGCCCTCCTCGGCGATGTAGATCCACAGCCGCGGTGCCACGCCGCCGGACGCCGGAGCGGGCGCCGCGGAGACCGGCGGCGCGGCCTGCTGCGCCGAGAGATTGGAGAGATTGCTCACCTGGGCGCGCAGCTCCGACTTGGCCTCGGTGAGGCTGCGCTGCACCGCCTGTCCGTCGCCGCTCGCAGGGGCGTTCGCGGCGGTGGTGGCGCGTTCGAGTTCGTCGACCACGCTGGCGAGCGCGGTGGCGGATTGCCGCGCCTCCTGCGCCACCGCCTCGGCCGCAGCGCGTGCGGCGGCCTCGGCCTCGCGCGCCTCGACCAGGGCCTCGAGCTGGCGCACCACCTCGTCGCGTGCGGTGAGGGCGAGCTCGCGCTCGCCTTCGGCGAACCGGCGCGCCGCCTCGGCGATCCGCGACTGCTGCCAGGCGAGCCCGCCGAGCGCGCTGGTGAAGGCGAGCACGCTGAGGCCCACGGCGAGCGCGCGGCTGCGCCGGCGCAGGCGGCGTGCCTCCTGGCGCTGCTTTTCGGCGACCTCGCGCTCGGCCGCGCGCAGGGCGCGCGCCTCGACGCTGGCGGCGAGCAGGCGCTGCACGCGCTCCCAGCCGCCACCGTAGCGTTCCGCCCAGGCGGCGTTGCGCCGGCGCAGCCAGCGTTCGCGCTCGTCGGTGGTGGTGGCGCCGAGCACGTTGCCCGGGTCGCGCTCGAAGCTGTCGGCCTGCACCAGCAGCGCGCGCCACACCAGGCCGTTGCGGAACTCGCGCGCCAGCCAGCCCTCGCGCGGCTCGGCGATGCGCCGCCAGCAGCGGATCAGGGCCTCATGGCTGATGTCGATGAGCTCGTCGGCGGGGAGCGCCTCGTGCCCGTAGGGCTCGAGGAAGGACACGCCGTCGGCACGGAAAGTGTCCACCACGCAGCGCAGTACGGACTCCTCGGCGCCGGTCACCGCCACCAGGCGTGCGAGCGGGCAGGGCCGGCGGATGGCCTGGCCCTCGGCGTTGATGTCGGTGAGCGCGCGGAAGAGGTCTTCCACCACCCGCGTCGCCTCGCCGCCGAGGCATTGCTGCTCGGCGCGCGCCTGCACGGCGTCGGCGTGTGCCGAGAGCAGGCCGGCGAGGCCGTGCTCGGCGTGGTAATGCTCCACCCCGAGCCGCCACGCCGGCGCGCCCGGGGTCGGTCCGGCAAGGGCCAGGCCCGCGGCACGTGCACGCTCGTCGTGGAGCAGCATCAGCCCGTGCTGGATCAGCGGCAGCTGGTCCTGTCCGCCGCCGCCGTCCACGATCAGGCGCTCGGCGAGCTCGCGCGTCACCTCGCCGTCGTAGAGCACCGCCGGCTCGCGGATCGCCCGCATGAGGTCGTCGTGCTCCATGCGCGGCAGCAGGTATTGCGTGCGATTGACCGCCTCGGCGAAGCCCTCGTAGCGCGAGCATGCGCCGAGAAACTCCGAGCGCATGGTCAGCACCGCGTACAGCCCGGCCGGCGGCGCATCGAGCAGGCCGACCAGGCAGGCGGCCAGCAGGGTCGCTTCTTCCGCACCATGGCGGCGGGTGTGCTCGAAGAGCTCCTCGAACTGGTCGATGAGGATGCAGACCTGGCTGCGCGGGCCGCAGCCGAGCAGCTCGGCGAGCGCCGCCGGGGCTTCGCGGCCGAAGTTGAGCGCGCGGCGGAAGGCGATCGTGCGCAGCTCCAGCCCGTGCCCGTCGCCGCCGGGCGTGTCGAGCGCGGCGAGCGCACGCGCGAGGTTCCACAGCGGCGCAGCGCGCGGCAGTGTGGTGCAGGTACGCCAGCGCACGCCGCCGCGCGCGCTCTCCTGCTCCAGCCGCGGCAGCACGCCGGCGCGCACCAGCGAGCTCTTGCCGCAGCCCGAGTCGCCATGGACCACGAGCAGGCGATGGCCGAGCAGGCGGTCGACGATCTCGTCGGTCATGCGCTCGCGGCCGAAGAAGATCGGCCACTCATGTTGCTCGAAGGGGCGCAGGCCGGGATAGGGGCGGGGCGGCAGGCGGATCGCGAAGACCGCGTCGAAGGCGTCGTCGGCGGGGGCAGGCGCGCCGGGGTTCATGGTGCGCCCCCGGCCTGCAAGCCCTTGCCGCCCAGCCAGTCGCGCACCGCGACCGGCCAGCCTGCGTCGGTGCCGTCGATCCAGTCCGCCTGCACGATGCGCGCGGTGGCGCGGCGCACGTTGGTGGCGATGGTGGCGCCGGCGGTGTCGAGCAGGCCGCAGGGCAGCAGTCGGTGAGAGCGTGCGCGCGCCGACTGGCGATCGTGCTTGCCCACCACCACGAGGTCGGCATCGAGGGCGCGCCCGTCCTCGGTGCCGAGCAGCAGCAGGGCGTCGCAGCCGCTCAGGGTCTCCACCCTGCGCTCGCGCACGGCCTGCAGGCGCAGCGGATCGCTGTCGACGCGGTCGGGCTCGCCCGGCACCACCGCGAAGCCCTTGTCGACCAGCTTGAGCGCCGCCTCTTCCCAAGCCGCGGCGTGGTCGCTGCGGCCGTGCAGGTAGAGCAGCTGGCCGCCGTCGCGGACCAGGCGCTCGGCCTCCTCGCGCTGGCGGCGCAGCTCCTCGGTGCGCGCGCGCATCGCCTCGAGCTTGGGGTAGAGCCGGCCGACCATGTCGAGCAGGGCCTTGCGGAACTCGCTGCCGAAGGCGCCCGGCAGGTCGGTCCAGCCGAGCGGGCGCGGCGGCACGCCGTCGGCCGGGTAGAAGGCGAAGCCGACCAGCGGCTCGCCGCGCGCATCGCACAACGCCGCCGGCCACGGTGTGTCGGTGGGCCAGATGCGCACCACCGCGATACGCTCCTCGTGCGGCAGGCCGAGCGCGGCCTGGCGCTGCAACCACCAGTCGCGCTCGTCGGCGCACCACTTCGACGCGAGGTAGTCGGGCGACATCAGCACCACCAGCAGCGCCGCGCCGGCGATCTGCTCCTGCAGCTGGGCGGTGAGCGGTGCCATCGGGTCGAGGCTCTGCGCCGGGCGGTGGTCCTGGTCGCGGAACACGCTCAGGCTGGTGCGGAAGCGGCGGTCGGCACGCAGCTCGCGCTCGAGCTCGTGCGCGAACGCGGCCGACCACGGCGCGAGGCAGGCGCCGCCGCTACCGTCGTCGCCGTGGCTGTAGCTCACGAAGAGGTCGTGGCGGAAGGGCTCTCCGACATAGGACATGGGGACTCCCTCGCGCGGGCCCGTGCATCGCCGCAGCCCGTCCCGCGTGGGTGGGCCGCCGGGCGGCGGCCCCTGCTTTCCTTATAGTCCACGCGCAGGGGCTGGGCCACACGGGCTGCGCCCGCGCCACCGCGGCGCTCAGTCGTGGCGGCCCGAGGCCAGCCGCTCGATCATCGCGCGCACGCTGCGGATCTGGATGCCGTCGCGGGTGGCGTAGTGCGCGTCGGTGTAGCCCCACCAGTCCCAGCAACCGTTGGGGTTCTTCCACGGGATCGACACCGCCTGCGGGAACAGCACCACCAGGCGGTTGGTGTCGGCCCAGCGGTCGTAGCCCGTGTTGCGCACGAAGGTGGTGCCGTTGTACAGCCCGCCATCGGGCGGCCGCCGCAAGGGCAGGAAGCTCTGCCCCTGCTTGCAGCCGTGGAACACCACGTGCAGCCGACAGCGCTCGCCCGCCGCGCAGGCGGGCGGGATGTAGACCCAGCCGGTCTTGTCCAGGCCGGTGCCCCACAGATGGCTGAAGAAGCCGGTCGCGGGGATGTAGGCGCGCTGGTCGAACTCGACGAAGCGGCCCGCCGGCGTGGGCGTGGTGCGCGGCGGAGCGACGTCGGGGCCGTAGATCCACTCGAGGATCGCGTGCGCGGCCTCGAAGCCGCAGCTGCCGATGTAGGGCTCGTCGGTCGTGCCGCAGGCGCCGCCGTAGGCGGTGGTGGGCATGGTGTGGCCGGCGGCGTCGAGCGTCACCGGCTTGAGTGCGGCCGCGGGCAGGCCGAAGGCGTCGTAGTAGCCGTGCAGCTGGCGGGTGATCGCGGCCGGCACCAGGGCATCCTTCCCGCCCACCACGGTCACCACGCGCTGGCGGGCGATCTGCGCCGGGTCGTCGATGCGGCCCTCGGCCTGGAAGGCGCGCGTGGCCGCGACCAGCTCGGGCACCGCCGTGCTGGCCTCGCCGACCTTGCACGACAGCGTCGGCGCGCCGGTGCAGGAGCATTCGGTCGTGGCCTTGAGCACGCTGTCCTGCGCACAGTAGTAGGGCCCGCCGGCGACCACCCCCGCGCCGCGGACGATCCCGGAGTGGGCGACCTGCATCTGCACCGACATGAAGCCGCCCGAAGAGATGCCCGACACCGAGGTGTCCTCGATGGCGATGTTGAGCGCCGGCAGCGCTCCGGGGGGCGCGGCGAGGGCGATGGCGGCGAGGGCGGCCGCGGCGAGGCTGGCCGCGGCGCGGAGGAGGGAGGAAAGAGGGTGCAGGCGCTTGCTCATGACGGACCTCCGGCAGGCGGCGTGGGGGTGGATTCGTGTCCAGCATAGTCGAGCGCGGCGCATCCGCGGGAGCTGCGCGACGGCTATGCGATAATCCGCGGTCTTCCCGCTTGTCCCGCCATGTCCGTTTCCCTGCCCTTCGCCCCGCACGCCTTTCCGTCCTCACGGCTCGCCCCCATCGGCGCCGCTCCCGCCCGTCGAGGCGGGGCGTGACGCCGCCGCATCCCGCGCCATCCCGCCCGGGCACGCTCGCGGTTTGGTGGGCGGCGATCAGGCCGCGCACGCTGGGCATGGCGCTCGCCCCGGTCATGCTCGGTACCGCGCTCGCCGTCGCCGACGGCGCCGAGCTGGCGTGGGCGGTGCTGTTCGCCACCGTGTCCTGCGCGCTGCTGATCCAGATCGGCACCAACCTCTACAACGACGCGATCGACTTCGAGCGCGGCACCGATCGCCCCGAGCGCCTCGGGCCGCTGCGGGTCACCCTCGCCGGCTGGGCGAGCGCCGCCGAGGTCAAGCGCGGCGCCCTGCTCTGCCTGCTGCTCGCGCTCCTGCTCGGCGCCTGGCTCTGTGTCGTCGGCGGCGCCCTGATCCTCGCGATCGGGCTGGCCTCGCTGATCGCCGGCTGGGCCTATTCCGGCGGGCCACGGCCGATCTCGCACTCGCCGCTCGGCGAGCTCTTCGTGCTGCTCTTCTTCGGCGTGTTCGCGGTGCTCGGCAGCCACTGGCTGCAGTCGCGCGCGCTCGGCCACCTCGACCTGCTCGCCGGGCTGGCGGTGGGTGCGCCCGCCGCCGCGGTGCTGCTGGTCAACAACTATCGCGACCTCGCCGGCGACCTGCGCGCCGGGCGTCGCACCCTCGCCGCGCTGCTCGGCGCGGAGGGCGCGCGCCGCGCCTTCGCGCTGCTGGTGCTGCTGCCCATCCCGACGCTGATCCTGATCGCCGCGAGCGGCGCGCCGGGCGCGATCCTCGGCCTCGTCGGCGCGCCCGCGCTGGCGCCGCTGGTGTGGCGCTTCGGTCGTGCCGAGGGCGGGCCGGCGCTCAACGCCCTGCTGGTCGACACCGCGCGTGCCGGTACGCGCACCGGCTTGCTCGCCGCGGCCGGCATCGTCTTCGTCTCCAGCCTGTAGATCGCACCGATGAGCATCGACGTCCTGCTCCCCGCCGCCCTCGCCTTCATCATGTTCTCGGTCGGGCTGGCGCTGCAGGGGGCGGATTTCCACCGCGTGTTCGCAGGCCCGCGCGCGCTGCTGATCGGCCTCCTCGGCCAGCTCGTGCTGGTGCCGCTGGCCGCGCTCGCGGTGGTGCTGGCCTTCGACCTGCCGGTGCTCCTCGGCATGGGCCTGATGGTGCTGGCGGCCTGCCCGGGCGGGGCGAGCTCGGGCTTCCTGACCCACCTCGCGCGCGCCAACGCGGCGCTGTCCTTGAGCCTTACCGTGATCAGCAGCCTGGCCGCGCTGCTGACCTTCCCGCTGCTGGTCAAGGCGGTGCTCGCCGCATTCGGCGAGGGCGTCTTCGGTGCGGACGGCAGCGTGCTGGCCGCGCTGCCGGTCGGCCGCCTGATCGGCAGCGTGCTGGTGGTGACGACAGTGCCGATCGTCGCCGGGATGCTGCTGCGGCGCCGGGCGCCCGCGCTCACGGCGCGCGCCGAGCCGCTCGTCGCCCGCGTCGCCACGCTGTTCTTCGCCGCCATCGTGGTCGCCACCTTCGTGTCGCATCGGCACACCATCCTCGCCAACCTGCTGTCGGTGGGACCGGCGACCCTGGTGCTCAACTTCGTCGTCATGGGCCTGGGCTACGGCCTGGTGATGCTGGCGGGCGCCGAGCGTCGGGACGCGGTCGCGGTGGCGATGGAGTGCGGGCTGCAGAACGCGGGGCTGGCGATCTTCGTCGCCATCGTGCTGCTGCGTCAGCCCGAGCTCGCCGTCGGCGCGGTGGTGTATGCGCTGACGATGAACTTCGGCGCGCTCGGCCTGGTGTTCGTGGCGCGCCGGCGCGAGGGCGCGCTCGCGCACGACGCCAAACGAGTCCTGCGGCTGCCCCCGGGGCCTCCGACGGGTTCTCGCGCCACGCCGCCGCGGCGTTGAACACCCACGTTCCGCGCCGGCGCCGGCTCTGCGGCGTGCGATACGGCCTCGATCGGGGCGCGCGTGCATCTGCACGCCGTATTCCGCTAACATCGGGCAGTTGATGACCGGCGGCTGAGATCCGCCGCCCCGACCGGCCCTCGATGTCGATGAGCGATCTGCCCCGCAAGCCGACCGGCGTGCTTGCCGCAACCCTGTTGATCCTGTTCGGCCTGGCGCTTTTTGTCGCGCTGGCCTGGTCCAGCCACGCCAGCCTGCGCGAACTCGAAGCGGTCACCGATGCGCGCTCGCGCTCGCGCTCGCGCTCGCGCTCGCGCAACGGGCTGCTGCTGGCCGCCGAGGCGATGTCGGCGCTGAAGGACGTCGAGACCGGGCAGCGTGGCTACGTACTGACCGGCGACGAGCACTATCGGTCCCTTCGAGACCGGCACGCGCAGCCTGGACGAGACCTTCGAGGCGCTGCGCCGGACGCTCGACGACCTGCCGCAGGCCCGCCTCGAGACCCTGTGGACCCTCGTCGAGCATCGCGTCGCGCTCGCCGAACGCAACATCGCCGACCGCCGCGCCTACGCGGAAGAA
>Ga0268298_10004345_pt1 | contig 13887 bp, 14 predicted proteins | sample WWTPWeurt_MetaG_FD_194462 | JGI IMG/M metagenome (GOLD analysis project Ga0268298, IMG submission 194462) | Activated sludge microbial communities from WWTP in Nijmegen, Gelderland, Netherland - WWTP Weurt | ecosystem: Engineered > WWTP > Aerobic digester > Activated sludge | place... | reverse complement strand
AAGCGGAGCAAGTAGCCTGCCAGGTGATTTCGGCACTGTATGAAACCCTGAAGAATGTGGATATCGATTACTACGAGCAATTGTTTCGTCATTTCTATCACCGCGTCAGGGTTCTGGAAGACGAGGCTCTACTTGCATTGATAAGGGAGAACGGCGCTATATTCGAAGGGGCCCAGGGTCTTATGCTCGATCAAAACTACGGCACGTTTCCACATTGCACAAGGTCTAACTGTACATTTGAAAACGCGCTGGACCTGCTGAAGGACAGTGGCTTCGCTGGTGAAATACGGCGGATTGGTCTTTTGCGGGGCTATGCCACCAGGCACGGTGCCGGTCCTCTGGTAACGGTTTGCCCGGACCTTGACCTTTCCTCCTGCCATAACGGCAGTAATCCCTGGCAGGGCCAATTCCGCCTCGGTTGGTTTGATGCCGTTGCCGCTCGCTATGCTCTAGCTGTAGTCGGTGGTGTGGATCTGCTAGTGCTCACTAACCTGGACCGCATGGCTACACTCAAGGAGGTCAAGATTGCTACCGCCTACAAATGTGCCGACCCGCGATTTTTCAGCGAAAGTGGTGAAATGCTTTTGCCTGATAAGGGGCGGTTGGACTATCTTGCTGCCCGTACGGAAGCCCTGAGTGGGATTGTGCCGTCTTATATGCAGATGCCCTTTCAGTTGGAGTCCTATCTGAAGGCCTTGGAGCAGTTGCTGAAACATCCTATCGGCGCCATTTCTTTAAGTCCGATGCACGACAAGAGTTATCGTTAGAAGCGGTGCCTGTTCTGCCACGAGGCAAGCACTTCAGGTGTTTTCTTGCGTGCCGGCGCCGCTATTTTATTGCCAATTTCGGCTGAGCGTAATTTTGAAAGCTTACGCAGCCGGTTCATTAACCAAACAGGGAAGACCATTCCCCACTAGAACAGGAGTTCTCCATGACGCTCATAAGCATCTTAATTGTTGTTCTTGCCATAGTTACCGGTACCTCGGCCATCACCATTTTGGGTACCATCTACCTGGCTAATCGCCTTGGTAATTACGAGAGAGCACTGCCAATCTGCTTTTCCATAGGCCTTGCCGCCGTGGTTGCAATCCTCTCCTTCCAGCCTTCCTTTGCTGCCGTGCTTCTTGCCGCTTATTGGATACTCGGTGTATCGGCAGCTTTGATTCTGGGCTGGCTGGTTCTGATTCTCAGCCGTCGCTGAAGGCTGACTTAGCCGGGTTTGGGAGTCGTTTAGGTAAGGCTGCTTAGATAGCGCCTGACTAAAATACGGCTCCCAAGCCACTTTTTGTTCTTTTGCATTTTGAGTACTAAAGAAGACAGTAGGCTCGGCGAAAAGCGAAAATGAGGGAGCTTGCGGGAGCCTGAGGCAAATGGCGATAAATTGTGCCAACCAGGTGCTGATTAAGCTGAACCTGGTTGGCCGGGGTTAAGGTTTAAGCGGTCCTAGAGGGCCATCAACCGATGGACCAGTTGGTTGTGTGTTGAGCCCAGTCGGGTTTGGGGCAAGCTTGCCAGTGTCCGTCCAGCCAGGAGTACCACCATTCGTTTTGCACCTGGCAGTGAATGCCTGGGGACATTTCTTCAATGACCAGGTGGGTGTAGTAGTTCTCTTCGCTCATATCCAGGCTGTTTTCTTGTGCTGCTTGCCTGGCTTTTTCCAGAGATTCCAGCCAGCCGAAAACTCTTGCGTCGGCTTGACTGTGGATGGCTGTCATAAGGAAAATTGTCGGGGTTTTTCCGCTAGGTGCTTGCATAGATTCCTCGTCTTTGATTCAGCGGTGAATGAGCACGCTGATGCGGTTAGGTTCTGGATCTTTCGAAGATGCTGTCCAGATAGCGCACCAGGTAGATAAAGAGGTCGTAGAGGAAGTGCACGACGATGGCCGCTACCAGCCCGTATTTGAAGAGCAGGTAGAACATGAACATACCGATGAACCAGCTATTTACAAAGCCGATCAAGCCCAGGTATTTATGCCCGTCTCTGAATTTGGAATTGGCAATGATAATGGCCGCACCCAGGGACCAGTTGTTGGGGTTGCCGACCTGTTCCTTGAGGATGTCCATGGTGAAGAAGTTGGCTATGGGCGCGATGATATGCAAATGGATTATTTCTATTAGCCCCAAGTCAATGAAACCCAGGAAGATAAAGTTGATGACTTTGACCATGGGAATCCAGAGCATGAGAAGCAGCCAGCGAAAGAGGATTTCTTCCATCAGACCGGCACGCAAGCTCACCCAGAAGCCATTGCGCAAGAGATACTCGGCATAGATGTTTTCCTCGTCACTGTTGCGGGTGAGAATGCTGACAAGGAAGGTGAGACCTATGGCCCAGGCTAGAATCGGCCAGGATGTGGTGCACCAATCGCTGAGGTTGCCTGTGGTGTGCCAGAGTTCAAAATAGGTGAAGGGTATGCTTGAGGGGAAGATGCCCTTCACAATAGCCAGGATGATGGCCAGGTAAACTGCCGCCCAGGCGAAGGCAAACCACTGGGGTAGATGGTTGAACTTTTCCAGCTTTAGAAAAATGCGATAGGATCTTGATCCTGATTTACTGCTATTCAATTGGCTTGAACCAAGCAAAATGGTTTTAAAGTTGTTTCTATTCATGGCGTTTCGTTCATGTAGGGTGAAAGAGAAAGGGGCATGAACAAAGGTTCATGCCCCAGTCGTGGGTTTGCGCAGTCAGCAGGTAGTCGGCTAGCTTTTGTCGGGCCTGTTTGAAAGAGTCGGTAGGAGAAAGAAGAGAGCGCCGAGGGTATTGAGGATCACGGCCAGAGCCAGTTCCGGACCGCCGTACTGACCGGCGATAAGAACGAGGCCCAGGAAGGGTATGAGTGCCAGAGCTACACTCAGTGGCGATACTGGTTTATTGGAGCTTGAGAGTGTGACTTTGCAATAGGGCCAGGCCGCCGGTATGCCGAGCAAGGCCAGGGCAAGGCCGTTAGTCACTGCCAGATCTACGGCCAGCTTTGCGCCGAAACCGCAGAGTAGAAGCCCTACCAGTCGGATAGCGTTATCCATTAATGAGTTCATAAAGTCTCCAGAAGGCGGCGCCACTCCCGTCTGGGAGTGGTGCCGTTGCAGTTGAGGAAAGGCTGTCTGCTTGAGCGTTTACCAGAGTTGGCAGCGCTTATCTACAGGCAACATAATGGGGCTTTCATCGGTGACGCCCATGGTGGCAAATGCTTTTACGAAGGGGGCAAAGTTTGCCAGAGTGCCGTTCACCCTGAACTGTGCCGGTGGATGCGGATCGGAGACGGCTTGCATCTCGGCGAATTCCGGCGTGCAGATCAGTGCCCAGATTTGACCAAAGGCAATGAAAAAGCGCTGTTCATCCGTAAAGCCCAGCTCATCAGTGTAAGGCTCATTTTTTTGCATGGCGATCTGCAGGGCCCTGTAAGCCAGGCTGAGACCGCCCAGGTCTGCTGCTGCTTCTCCTGAAACCAGGTCTCCTTTCAGGCTTATGGTGCCTACTTTGTAGCCGCCAAACTGTTTGCGCAAAAGTTCGATGCGTTGCATGAAATCGGCAAAGTCGGCTTCCTTCCACCACAACCGGACATTACCGGCTTCGTCATATTGCGCTCCGGCATCGTCGAACAAGTGAGTGAATTCATGACCGATGATGACCAAAATGGCTCCGTAGTTGGCCGCATCGTCTGCCTCGGGGTCGAAGAAGGGCGGTTGCAAGATGGCGGCTGGAAAGACCAGCTCGTTGTTTTGCGGATCAGCATAGGCGTTGACGGTTTGCGGCGTCATATGCCATTCATTGGGGTCTACCGGGGTGCCTATTTTGGCCAGGTCACGTTTGAAGGCGAGCCGTGTCAAAGATAAGGCATTGCTCAGGTAGGATGACCTGTTAATGCTGGCTTCAGTGTAGTCGAGCCAGGTTTCCGGATAGCCGATTTTGAACCTGACCGTGTCCATTTTCTTGAGGGCATTGGCTTTGGTATCTGCCGACATCCAGCTCAGGTTTTCGATGGATTGGCGCAAGACCTGGCTGAGATTGCCGATCATCTCCAGGCAACGTGCTTTGGCGTATGGTGGGAAGTGCTTCGCCACATAGGTTTTGCCCACCGCTTCCCCCAGCAAGCCGTTCACGGTAGCAACAACTCTCTTCCAGCGCGGCAACTGGCTGGTCTTTCCTTGCATAATCTTGCCGAAGAAGGCGAAGTCTTCGTCTACGAAGGCGCTGCCCAACTTGGGCGCTGCCGTGCTGATCAAGTGCCATTTCAAGTAGGCGATGCGTTCCAGCTTGGTCAGTTTGGAGAGCACCCTGGAGATGGCTTTGAAGAACTTCGGCTGCATGACGTTCAAGCTGGAAAAAGCCGGTGCGCCAATGGTTTGGAAGTAAGTGTCGAAGTCGAAATGGGGCACCATTGCTTTCAGCTCATCAACCGTCATGACATGGTTGATGTTGTTTGGATTGCGCATGTCTTCCTGAGGCATAGAGGCTCTGGCCAGTGTCGTCTCCAGCCTGCAGACGGCGGCAGCAAAGCGCATGGCGCGGGGCTTTGATTCGCCCATGAGAACGAACATATTGACCACGTGTTGTTCGAACTGGCGCATCAGCTCCAGGTTCTTCTTGGTTTTCTTCAGGTAGTAGGAGCGGTCCGGTAGGCTCAATCCGGCCTGCCCGGTGGCGGCAATCTGTTGCTTGCTATCGGCAAAGGATTGCATTGAGCCGAAGCCGAAGAAGGGGGCCATGCCGACCATGTGCATATGTCCGAGGGCACGGGCGAAGGTTCTAGGCGTGCCGCTCTTGTTAATCATGCTCAGTAGCGGCGCCAGGGCCGTCAGACCTTCCGCCTCTATTTGTTCCAGGTTCATGCCCGAAAGATAGAAATCGCCAATTTGTCTTTGCTCGATACTGCCCTGTTCACCAAGTTCTGCCGCTTCGGTCATGATGGCTTTAATTGCGGTCTGGGCCTGTTCGTTTACCTCGTCGAACATACACCAGCGGGCATGACCGGGAGGCAGTTGAGCGCTGTCGATAAAGGCGCCGTTGGCGAAGCGAAAGAAGTCTTCACCAGGCTTGGCATTCAGGTCTAGAAAGTTATGTTTGATTCCGTGAGGGTTGCTCATATCTATTACTCCAAAAAGGAAGACCCGGCAGCATTAGCGGCCGGGTCTAAGGGTTAAGTGGGTGAGGGCGTTATTTGGTGGTGAGCAAAGTTGGGGCAGGTGTGGCTGCCACAATCTTTTGTTCGATGGCACCAAAGATGCTCTTACCGTTTTGGTCGAGCATTTCAATGCGAACCACGTCCGAGAATTTCATAAACGGTGTTACCGGGGCACCGCTCTCGATTTTTTCAATCATGCGTTTTTCGGCCAGGCAGCTCACGCCGGTCTTTCTGTCTCGGTTCGATACAGTGCCCGAACCGATGATGGTACCTGCACTGAGCGCCCTGGTTTTGGCGGCATGGGCGATTAACTCGGCCATACTGAAGTTCATGTCGCAACCGGCGTTGGGACTGCCGATTAGCTGACCGTTGAGATAGGTAAGCAAAGGCAGGTGCAGTTTTGCGTCTTTCCAGGCTTGGCCCAGTTCGTCCGGGGTGACTGCCACCGGTGCAAAAGCGCTGGAAGGTTTGCCATGCACAAAACCGAATCCCTTTGCCAACTCCGAGGGGATAAGCTCTCTCAAAGACATATCGTTGACAATCATGACCAGTTTGATGTGTGCGGCTGCCGCTTCGGCACTTATACCCATGGGTACGTCGTCGACGATTACCGCTACTTCTGCTTCCATGTCGGCGCCGTAGGCTTCCGAAGCAAGAGGAAAGGCTTCCAGCGGCGCGAGGAAGGCATCGCTGCCGCCCTGGTACATGAGTGGATCGGTCAGGAATGATTCAGGCATTTCGGCGCCGCGGGCTTTTCTGACCAGTTCCACGTGGTTGAGGTAAGCACTGCCGTCGAGCCATTGGTAGGCACGCGGCAGAGGGGAAAGGCAGTTGCCCGGTTCAAAATCAATAGCACCGGCGGCTTGACCGGCTTCGAGGCGCTCGAACTCTTGCTTTGCCTGTTTTTCCAATTGCTGGAAATTATCAAGAAAACATTGCAGAGTGGCTGCAATTTGCGGAATGGGTAGAGCTTTGGTCATGGTCCGGTTTACGAGCACAAGCATGCCGTCTCTGGTGCCGTTTTTCACGGTTGCAAGTTTCATTCATGATCCTCCGATTTTGATTCTGTTTATGCTAACACGCCGCCCTGAAAGCCGTTCCTTACCGGGGATATTCCGGCTCAGGTCGCGTTTGGTGAATGAAAGCAGATGCTTTTGCTTTCGGAAGGGTTAGGCAGTCGCGCTGCTCCAGATTTTGCCTTTATGGAATTTGCCATAACTTTCATTGGCTCATGGGTGTTCTGCTCGGCGCAAGTCACGGCGCTGATGAAAGGGCAATACTAATGTAGCTTCAATCTGAGAGTTCGCTTTGCCTGAAACCTGGTTGAGGTAAAAATGTCTATAACCACATACTTATCAAGAGGTAGTGCTTGTATGCAAGAAAAATGTTGCTGCTTGCGGGCCGCTTTGTTGGGCGATTTTGAGACTCTTGCTGCTTGACCACTGCTCTGTGGCTTATGCTGACTGCCTCGGTCAGGCCATTGAGGCTTGCCATCACGGGAGTTACAGTAAAGACGTAAAGGCCGCTATGGTGCGCAGGGTGTGGGACGGTGCGCGATTGCCAAGAGTGCTTGCAACCAGGTACGCAGTCCTGGCCTGTATTTCGGAGACAGGTGCAATTTCGGCTTCGCAATTGTCTGCATAACTAAATTTCTCTCAAGCTTTACCTCAAGCAAAAAGTGTTGGTACCACCGGAAGTGCCGGTCTTGCCGGTAGATGGTGTAAGAGCCGAAAGTTATGCCGATTGTCTGTGTTTCTTCGGGAGAGAATAGTGTTTTCAGGCAATTTGCAAATGGCCATGAGTATTTACGAAGCTTGGTTATTCCCCGTCTTTCTACATTGAAAAACCTGACCTAAGCTCTTTTGCAACACAAATAATCGTCGTTCCGTGCACCAGCCGTGCACTGAGCCTCACTGAATACCGTTTCCTTTCACGGGGAAGCTGCGCTGCATTGCGGCGTATGCGGAAGTTAGCGGTGTTTTCTTCCAATCCGAAACGAGAGACCAAAATGATATTCGATTCACACTTCTGGATCTTTTCGCTCTTCGCTTCCTAAGTTGGTGCTGCTTTTACGGCATTTCTTATCTGGAATCCAGAGAAGCTGGGCTGCCGAATTTCCGAACCGCATACCTGGACCCGCAAGAACCTGGCCAGCATCGAGTTTGCAGCCGTTCTTTCCTTTGTGGTCACTTTGCTGGCCGTAAGGACCTTGCTTTACTACGGTATGCCTGTCTTTCAAGGCAGTTTCTTTGGATACTTTGAAGTTCTCTTAGTAGTGCTTCTGTCGTCCAATGCCGTGGCCTGGCTGTTGAAAATGAACCCTGGCAACATCAAGTATTTGCTTCTGTGCTACTTGGGTTTATTTATCATGCCGGTTAGCATTCACCTGATGACTGCCAACTGGGGTAAGGCCAATTCCAAAAGATACGCGGAATTGCCCAACATTCGGCAGGTAGCTGATACTGAGACCCTCCCTCCTACCGATCCCTCTCATATGGTTCTGGTCAACCGTGACATCGCGGTTTTTCAAGGAGCCAAGATTCTGCAAGGTGAGATTTCCAGCCGCTACACCATCGATAAAGACAGCTACACGCTGCAATCTATTGCCGGGCATCGTTACTGGGTAGCACCGCTGACCCTCATCAACACTGGTGATACGCTCAACTGGAGCAATCCTGAGAGTCCGGGCTATGTGGTGGTTGATGCTGAGAATCCCGAAGCCGATCCAAAGCTTAAAACGGGTTTTCACATCAAGCTTTTCAATGATCAAAGCTGGGCTCTGTTCGTAAAGCGCCATGCCTATCAACATGGTTTCAGTGATATGACACTTGGTAAAGCTTTCTTCGAAGTCGATGACGATTGGCAGCCCTATTGGACTTTCGCCTATATCAAGAAGCCTTTTGGCGGTATGAACGGTAAGGTTGTCGACAAAATCGTCATGGTAAATGTTGCCGAAGCTGAACCTCAGGTCACCAGCGTCAATCCAAAGGACAAGCCCGATTGGTTGGACCGCGTCATAGATCAGGAACTGGTCTTTGACTATGCAACCGACTGGGGTCTTTATGGTCGTGGTCATTCGAAGGATTACTGGCCCATCTTTTTCAACTGGAATCGGGAAGGTACGTTGCAGCCGGCCGATGTTGAGTTGAACTACACCAGCGATGCGGACAATGTCTGGGTTGTGCCCATGACGGCCACTACCGGTAGTCATGCCGTGCAGGGCGTGTTGGTCTTCGATACCAATCGCAATGACGCCAAATACTATCCCGGTTTGAACAACTTCTACATCGGAGAAAGCGTCAGAAGTACGATGTTTAGCGTTAAGGAAAACGTCATGCGCTACACGGTGCAGAGCGTGCAACTTTACTCTATTTATGGTGAACTGACCTGGGTCGGTATCTATGTGGCACCCCAGGCTGACGGCGGCTCCTTCGCCGGTATTGGACTTTTGCATGCCCACAGCCAGAATCCGGCCGATGTCATTTTCTCAACCAATAAGACAACTGCCCTTTCGCGCTATGCCAACCAGTTGGCGAACCGCAAGCAAAGTGGACAGATCGTCAGCACCGCTGCCAAGGCCAGCAAATTTATCACAGCTACGATCGGACGCATCGCCGCCCTTCCCGGCAGCGAAGTACCGACTTATCTGTTTGTTGTTCCTGGCGACAAAAACACTTATCGGATCACTCGCGAGACCTTCAGCCGCATTCCGCTCATCAAAGAGGGCGATGTCGTCAAGTTCAGCTACATGGATACAAACGAGGAGGAAGAAGCCGTCGGCTCCTTCTCCTGTATCAAATGCGCCGGTCTTGATAGTTCTTTGCCTGCGGAAGTACAGGACTCGAAGATTGAAACGATTGTTCCGGCCCCTGCTGCTGTGGAAAAACAGCAGTCTGACTGACATTTCAATAGAACGGAGAATTTATGAACAATCCCAATCAAAAACCGAAATTTCCCCTTACACTCGAACAGGAACGCCTTTGCTCCTGGATGCTAATCTGGCAGGGCGGAGCCTTGCTGGCACTGATTCTTCTGGCTAACTTCCTGCCTGTCAATTTTGGCTGGATAGTAGTCGGTATGGTGCCGGTCATGGTGGATCTCTACTTTACCGGTGGGCGCACTATGGCTGCGGCGGTTGGACTCTCATTGCTGACAGCTTTGAGCGTCACCGTGGTTTTGCCTCTCTATACGGGGCTGGTCTTCCTGGGTCTTGGTCTGGCACTGTCTATACATGCCGATAAGAGATCCGGTAAGCGATCTTAGCTATCGGCAAGTGGAGAGTATGATGCAAACACTTGTAAGCGAAATCGCAAGCAAAATTGAGAAAGAAGAGCGCATCATGGCCGGTGCGGTCTTGGGCGGTCTCACCTCGGACCAACGTCTGGTAAAGCTGTCTCTTTATGCCTATCTGCTGGAATTGGCCCGTAGCCTGCTTTTGGTTCCAGAGGAAAGAGTGCGGGAGGCAGGCTTTGAGTTACCGCTCTTCGGGCCAATCTGTTCACCGGCTATCTGGGGCTTTGTCTTTGCGGAACTGCAAACACTGGTGCAAAATCCCCAGAGCGTAGAATGCGAAATCGATCTGTCCGGACCCAATGTGCTTGAGTTCCGTGGTCTTTCATACGTGGAACTATTGGGCCTGGCCAACCGGCTGGTGGACCGTGAAGTAACCCTGCGCACCGATAAAAGCGACGCTTTTCTGGAGCAGGCTCACTGATTGAATCCAAAGTCGGTGCCGTTGTATCGACTGTGGAAAGGGTGGCTATGGTAGGCCGCCCTGAGAGTGCTTCTTTCAAACCGTGCTGGAGTGCCGGTTTGAGAGCGTTGAAACAGACCATCAATAAATTTTCGGGAGCACCATTATGAAAAAAATCCTCTTCTTGTTAGTCCTTATTCTTCTTGCAAGAGTGGCAGTAGTCTTTTCGCCGGAGCTTTCCATATTTCGCTTGAGTAGCGCTATCAGACATCGCGATGTGCAATTGTTTGAAAAATATGCCGATGTTCATTCTGTTGCTCAGAACCTCGTACATGACCAGATTGCCGGCCCCATAACCGGTGTGTTCGGAAGTGACGGTGTCGGCGGCTGGCTCACTAACGGCATTAATAACGCAGTAGGACCGGCTCTTGTGACAGGTCTGGAGAAGGAAATTCGCTCCGCTGTCTTTGATGGAGCATTCAACCCGGACCATCCGGACGACAATTCACTGGTTACGGTCTATCGCTTTCAGAAAGAGTTAGGCTTCGATCAATTTGCATACAGCGGCATGAAATATGGCGACCGTCAGGTGCTGGGGGAGAAAGCGCAGCTTTCTTTGAGTTATGTAAGAGCTGCCGACGGCTATGAACTTGTCGTGAAGGTGGAATTGATTAAAGCTCCTGGAGAATATATCTGGAAAGTCTCAAGGATATTGAATCCGGAGTTGGTCATGGAAGAGTTGCGTAATCATCCGGCCCCGGCCTCTGCAGCCACTGCGGTGGATCACACTTACCTACCTGGGTAATTCATTTTGTCGAAGGTACAACTCTCGGCAGACGCCCTTTTTCTCTGACACGACAAAGCACAAACAACACATACTTTGAGGAGTCCTTCAATGGAAATTACAGTTCTTTCTGTCCTCGGTCTGCTTGGGCAGATTGCAGGACTCATTTACTTCTGCCGTCTCGGTGCTCGTCTATGCGACAAGCTCAATCAGAAGTCCAGGTGGCTGCCGGCTGCCGTCGGTTGCGCATTTGTGGTAATTGGATTTCTAGTTTCAGTTTTTGCTGGAAAGCCGCTCGAATTCGTCCCGCAAACCGCATCGCTCTTCAGCCTGTTTTTTGGCGGGGGGATGGTGGCTCGGCTACAATACCGGATTTTCGGCCGGTAGCCGGCAAAGGTTGAAACCCCTTCCCTAAGGATGGCTGATTTGTGGACAGGGAGGTCCACACCATCGGCGATGGCTGGTCACCTGAGTGTGTAGGCAAAACGGGTGTCTACAAGTTCGACCTACGATGAAAGCAACATTGAACAACTTTCACAACCTGTCAAAGCAGAATGGGTTTTTTGATTTTTTTTGGCATTGATTCACTAAGCCATGTAGCAAGCATCGAAGAGGTAGGAGTTTCTAAATCCTCTTCTACCGTGCCACTGAGAGTCCTTTCGGACGTCAATGCTGGCGCAACCGACAAAACAGTACACTTTCCGCTCCGACAAAGGGACGGTGGGACCTGGCTAATTCTCGTGGAGCTCTTTTAATTGCGGCTTCTACGAGATTCCCGGCCCAATATTGAAGCAGAGAGAAAGAGAGCCTTTGACTAAAACAGCTAATTCACTAGGTTCAAGTTGCAACTTCAATTAGCCCTCAAAAGAACTCTCAAGAAAAGAACGTAAGCACAGATCAAGGAAACATCACCCGGCAGTTCGCTGCCACGGGGGCTTATAGCGTTGCAGTCATTTTCAATCCACCTAACTTCAGGACAAATACTATGAACAATTCAGTCGATACAAAGTCTGCTTTATTTACCGTAGCCAAAATCTATCTGGCTGCCGACATTCTCTGGGCAACTGTCTTTGCTACTTTTACCGGCTCATTGCTGAGTAGCGGGGTAGATCTGGCAAACTGCGGACCCTCCGAACTAGGACAGGCAACGCCTGGTCTTGTGGCCGGAACGTTATTGGCCTTCATGGTCGCCCTCTTTCAAGGAGCAATTTTCCTGATCGTGTTTACTGGCTTTGGCATAGCCATATCCCTGGCAGTCAAGAAAATCTTCAAGACCGAAGCCAAAGTACTCTGGCAATATGGACGCTGGGTGCTGGGGGCTCTTTGCGGCTGGGCATTGCTTGCCTCCACCGTGCTCAACTCTTTCTTCAACCTGGGTCTGGGCATGGTCGGCTCACTTTTGGGCTGCACAAGCGCCATTCACCTCGGCTTTTTCGGCTCAGCTGCAGCCTGGATCATCACTTTCGTGAGCGCTTTCATTCAGGGCACCATTTTTCTCTTGGTCGGCAGCGGATTTGTCTTCTTCTTCCTGGTGGTGATATCGCTCATATTCGGCAAAAACACCCAGGATTCAAAGTAACTTTCTAGCGGCTCTCTTCAGTCGCTGATTGATCGGGAGAACTACCATGTCACCTGACAAAACATTGAGATTCAACAACATGAAGGATGCTCATGCGGCTCTAACCAGCGGCGCGTCCTTCGCCATAGTGGAGATGGCACTGCAGGAGGATGAGGAAATTATCCTCAATATGGCGATGGAGAAAATGTTTGATGTGGATGCTTTTGCCTGCATTGACCAAAACTCGCTGCCGTTTTATCCAGCCACGCTGGAAGGCAGGGTCTTGATGCTAATCAGCGAGCTGACGAGAAAGGCTCCGAGACTGCTGGACCATGAACGTCGGGCGACATACAGCTTTCTCCATCGCACTATTCTCGCATGCGCGGAAATCGGCACAATAGAGGACCAAACCCATGTGCGAGGTACCATCAGCGAGGATGGCAGCAAAGGCGTTGATCAGTGGTTTCATCTTGATTGCCTGCCGGAAAGCGTTGCCCCCGAAAGTGAACAATATCTGGCTCTTGTTACCCTCGGCGACTATCCTGGCACCCAGCTGGTCCTGCCTGGTGAAGCAACCAGACAAGAGTTGGATAGATTGGCACGCCTGAAAGAAAACACAATCGGCCGGATAAAAGAGCGCGGCTTCAAAGGCAGTCTCATAGACCAGCCGGAGTTGATTGACATCTATGAGCAATGCGATCTGGCTGTTAAGGAGAGTGAAATTCATCATGCCTGCGCCTACCAGATCGCTTTTGTGCGCTACGGACGCCATGGGCAAAATGCGCCCGGCATCGGCACCTGGCATCGAGCCCCGATGGTGCTGTCCGCAAACCGCGGACTTTTGGCGATGCACGTCAATCTGCACGAACACTTAACAAATCCGAACAAAGCTAACGAGGACTATTCATGAAACTGCAAACTATACAAATCCCCTGCCAGCCGACCGCCGCCAACGATAGACGGCAGATCAGTAACCTGCATGTGTTAGAGCCGGACGGCAAGATTCGCCACTTCCAGGGCACCACCCTCTCCGGCGGCTACTTCAGCAGTATCTATGCCTCCCGCGCCGGCCTTATCACCTTGTTTAGCCCCTGCGTGCGCCCGGAAACGGCTGACAGCGGCTGCCGCCGCCACCAAACACCATCGGTCGACGACCCGGGCATCTTTGTACTGCCGCTGGGTCTCGAGGAAGGAGACTGGGTAATCGCTCGCGAGGAGCAGATCTACACCGATGACTGGGGCTGGACGTATCACCTGATTGCCGGCACTCTGCCTCCGGGCATCGAAGATGTCAGTCAACTCATAGCGCAAATTTACAGTGCCGCAGCACTGCTAGAGCAGTCCGGGGGCAGCCTGCCTTTCGTTGAATTCAAGCTCTATCCCGTGGAGTCCATCTGACACCTGAAGCAAATCCTGTAGCCTATTCTGGCTGATCTTGCAGAGGACGACAGCCAGCAATCAAGCGAGGTCTTCTTCAAGTAGGTCTCCTCACCACAAGCCAGGAGACAGGCTTTTAACTACAACCAATCGCCGGTCGGTTGTGCTGCTTAGATTGCCCTCTGGTAGTCTTCAACAGCGCAAATCGCCCGGCAATTTCTTCGGTCATTTTTTTGCTTTAGGAGTACGATGTAATATAGTGGGATTGATTCCGGAAAATTGCTGAAGGTCTATGGCGGGCACAGGCAGGGTGTGTTGTTTAGTTGATGAAGGTAGGAGCAGGAGCGCCTTGCGG
>Ga0268298_10004344_pt1 | contig 13889 bp, 9 predicted proteins | sample WWTPWeurt_MetaG_FD_194462 | JGI IMG/M metagenome (GOLD analysis project Ga0268298, IMG submission 194462) | Activated sludge microbial communities from WWTP in Nijmegen, Gelderland, Netherland - WWTP Weurt | ecosystem: Engineered > WWTP > Aerobic digester > Activated sludge | place: Netherlands... | reverse complement strand
CGGACACGTGCATTCACACGAATGCGATCATGAGCATAAGAATGGTCATGCTGATTCCGACGAGGACGATGAGTGTGATGAAGAAGACGATGACTTTGAAGATGAAGAGGACGATGAAGAGGACGAGCATGGTCATGGCCATGTGCATGGCGAACATTGTCAGCATGATCACGATCATGTCCATGAAATAGGTCGCATCTCACCGGCAGTGCAGAGTCTACTTGAGCAGTTGGAGAGCGAGATTGAGAGCCTCAAGGATGACGACATCAAAGTCTTGCTCGATAAGTATGGTGCTTGTTGCGAGACCGTGGCCAAGGTTATCGAAGCGGAAGAGAAAGAACTTGATAAATCCTGTCCCTTCCACGATCTTCAGGTCTATATCGGCAGTTTGCCTTTGATTGGGTTGCGCTCTCAACTGGCCGTTTTGTGGCGTCGGAAGTGGTGCGAAGAAGGAAAGCCCGAAGATGCTCAGCAGTCGGCCCGCCTCTTCCGGGAGTGTTTGCAGGCTGCCGATCAGCTCAACGATCGGTTGCATCTGATTATTTCGCTGGTGGACGTCGCGACTTTGGATGCAAGCGATACGCAGTTACTGAACGAATTGAAGGAACTGATAGATTCTGTGCCCGAGTGTGCTTTCTCCCTTTATAGTAAGGCGCTGGTCGGATTCTTGTCTGAGGGAGCCAATTCCCAGAATCGAGAGTTGCTCTCTGCCGCAATTGTCTTCAATCCCCATGTGGCCCGCTTGATATTATCAGGCGCCGAAGTTCATCAAAGAACGGAAGAGTTTGTCTTGCGGGAGCAGGGTGAGGCGGAAGAGTATGCAATGCATGCCGGGCATCAGTGGCGCAAAATAAAAGGCGCTCTGGAGCATATGAAAGAGACTGTGGAGAGGTCGGTGCCGAAGACCTTGCGCCAGGAACTTAAGTCGTATATCTAATCGGTGATTATGGGATAGCATTTGGATGCCGGGCTGCTCTCAAGATGGTCCAATCTGTCTGGTCTTTTGATTAGGCTGCGGTTTTGCCTGGTGTTTTGGCAGTTTCTTTGATAGATTAGAGTTGTAAGTAAAGTCCGGTATCCCTCTCCTTTTCCCCCTATCCAAATTTATCGGCGCCCGTCTTTTGACCTACGGTATCTTTTAAGAGAGCCCCTGGAAGAATTCCTCTCCTTTTGACGGTAGATCTTAATTGCCTCCCTCTCCCGAATCCATACTACTTCAACAAGCTCGCGATGCGTTTGAACGGGCAGATGCCGTGCGCGCAGATCAGTGCTACACCCAGCTATTGAAGGTGCTTTCGGAAGATCATCCCGATTATGCGGAGTGTCTTGAATGCCTGGTGGTAATTAAGAAGGAGGTGGGTGACACCTACGGTGCCCTTGAATATAACCGGCGTCTGGTTAGATTGGGAGAGAACCTGCTCGGGGAAAACCATCCCGGAGTGAGGCAGTGGCGTAAGGAAATGGAAGCCCTGGAGGCAAAACTACTTGCCTCGAGAGCGGCTGTGGGGCTCAAGGATGATTCAGCTAATTTCGGCGGCGGGCTCTTCGGTGAACCGAAAGGTCGCAGCGGGCAGTCCCAGAGTTTGGATCAGCGCGGCACGTCGCCGCCTCGCTCAGGCGCTGACTTGCAGGACAAAACCGTGGCCTGGCAGCCCGGTGGCTCCCTGGGCAGTAATCCCGCTGCAAATACTCCCGTCAGCCCTGGTAAGAACGCTGCCACCGGTGCTTTTGAGGCACATAAGCGGGTAGAGTTCCATGATAATAAGGGCTCTGACCGCTCCCACGGCGGCGACCGCACGGATCGGGCGGGAACAACTGCAAATGCCGGTTACAGAGGCGCTAGCCGCAGCGATTCCGATGATCTTGCCAGTGTGCTGGATGGAGAGAAACCTTCCAAAGCCGATACCAATGTCTATATGTCCGCCGACGCAGAGAACGAGTCTGAGTCGGAGCAATCCCGAGTACCCAGGCGGTTTCAACTGAGCGATCAGGATTTGCGCGATCGCGAGGAGATGTTTGAGCGCGAGGCCAGGGAGCGAACCGAGAACGTTGTAAAAGCAGTTCTTGTTTGTTTGACCACGGCGGTGATGGTTTCATCAATTTATTACCTCTGGATTCCTTTTGCCACAGCCGATGTGCCCTCAGCCCTGGCTCGCACAAGAACCTCGGCTGATGGTTTGCGTTCTCTTCGCTACTTGAGCAATAAGACCGTCAGTCTTGGTTACGGCAAGACCTTTCTCAAGGTAGGTTTCAGCGGCTTCGGGCTGGGTCTTGATGATTTTTGTCGCTCCGTACCTTCCAGCGTATTTAACAAGGAAATCTGGTTACAAGAGCGCGATGGTTATCTGGTCGATGAGGACGGCACGCCTTACTTCGATGAAGGTAGCGATCTGGCTAAGGCCGTGAACAATGCCAAATTTTTTGGTGAATTGGGCGTTCTCTACTACCGGCAGAAGAAGTCCTATCCGGCCGCCCTTTCCGACTTTATGACCGTTCCCACTGTGGTTGATGCTATCAAGGCTTACGCCAAAAATGGCGGCACAAACTCGCCGAACTCCTCTTCTTCCGAATCCGACTCTCAGTCTGCCGAGTCCTCCGCATCATCCGGCACAGCTGCCAACGCCGGCACCACTGCCGATGCCGCCGCCTCCACCGGCTCGACGACGGAAAGTAGTGCCACTGCCGGTGCCTCTGAAAGCGAGAGCGGTAAGAGCGCTGAAGGGGCAATTGATTCCGCCCTGGGTGGTGAGTCCAGCGAGTCGGAATCTTTCACGCTCCTGAATCCGTTTACCAGCAAGGAAGATCGTCCCAGCTATCTGGCGGCCGATCTTGACGCCGGTGCCGGCACCAACAAAGCTACCCTCGACGCCACTCTTGCCAATCTGCGCCTGGGTGCACTTTTCCCCTCGGAGCCGCCTTTGAAAGCGGGCTCCGTCGCCGCTTGTTTCTATCAGGTGAAGAGTAAGAAAGAAACCGACTCGGTCATGGTTGTGCATGTGGCCGACAAGCAAGGCAAACTGGTCAGGGGCAACGGTCCGAACATGGTTTACCTGAATGTTTCTTTCAACGGGGAAATTTATGATAGCGCCGACAAGACCAGTTCCCTCGGGCGTTCCATCCTGGGTCTGGGCCCGCGCTTGGAAGTGCGTCAGCCCTATTGTTGCGTGCTTTCCTTCGAGCCGGAGATGCCGTTGCCTCTCTGGTTGATGCGTTTCCGTACGGTTATTCCGGCCTTAGTGCTGGCTGGTATTTTTGCCGGTCTGGGCATGGCTACCGGTGCGCGAATAAATCGCCTTATGGGTCTTTCTATGGCCGGGCTTTCGGTTTTTGTGGCCCTGCTATCCGTGATCAATGCCATTCTGCCCTGAGCCTGCCGGGCTGATATTACCGTTCAGCCTACTTGGGCGGCGGTAAAAAGAACGGCATCGGCGTCTTCCCTTCTCTGCGCTGGTTTTCTTCCTGTCCGTTGCTTTTCGGTGATTGCGCCGCCGCTCTTAAGGGGGGCGGCATGAAGATGGGCGGTTTTAGCTTCTGCGCTTCTTTCGTCAGAGGTGGCGGCATGAAGATAGGCGGAGGTAAATTGGAAGTATCTTTGGGTTTGGGCGGCAGGAAGGCCGGCGGCGGCAGATACTCTATGGCCAGAGGTTTGATTGGTATCTTCGCGGTGGCAACCAGGAGCGGCTGTTCTTTGTAGAGTTTAGCTATAGTGCGGCTGTCCCTGCCGGTAGGCATGCCGGTTTGTTTGCTGGAGGAGCCGAAATACATAATGTCACAGACATTTGTGGAATGCCCGAGGCCAAGCGCGTGCCCCAATTCGTGCATGGTGACTGATGCACATTCACCGTCTTCTATAGGGCTATCGGCGAAGGCATTGATGGTGCGAATTCTTACCAGGGCGTCGATGATGTTGTCGTCGCCGGTCCTTTTGACATCGGTGAGGCCGGCTTTCTGTCTTATTCTGCCGTTCTCATTCAGGGTGAGCGGCTCGCTGGTCCAGACCACTTTGATGTCGGCCTTCGACGGGTTGTCCACAATCTTGTAGGAGATTTTTGGACAAATAGAACACCAGGTGTCCATGGAATGAACGACGAAGCTGTTGAAGTTTGACTTGAAGCCCTTAACACCTGCCGCCGGTTTAATATAGATTTTCAAGGGCATTTTCGAGGCCGGCCAACTGGCTGTGTGCTGCTGCGTCTTAAGCTGTTCCATGTAGTCCGGCTTGTCGTTGTCTCCGGGCGATTGCTTGCCGAGGTCGTCGGTAAGTTCTTGCAAATAGGTCAGGGCCTGCTGCCTATCTTTCGGGTCGGTTTCCACCTGGGCATAGGCTCGCAACCACTTGATCGACTCTCGGAAATCTCCGATATCCTGGTAGGCCAGAGCCAGGGTGTAGAGGGTGTATTTGTCCTTGGGATCTATTGCCAGAGCCTTTTTCGCCTCTATGATAGCTTTTTCCGGTTCCCCGGTGCCGCGCAGAGCAAATGAGAGATTGGCATGAATACTGCCGGAATAAGGTGAGGGATCATAGGCGGCTGCTTGCAGAAGTTGTTTCTTGGCCTCTTTCAATTTGCCTTTCTCGATGCTCTTAGTGGCTGCTTGCAGGTTTCCATAGGCGCCTACCTCCTTTAGAAGCTTTCTGGCATCGGCGCTGATATCCGCATCGCTGCTGTTTTTAGCTGCTTCCAGACCGGCAACCGCTTGCTCCAACTTGCCCTCGTCGTAATAGATCATGGCCGTGTCGTAGTCGGTGCGCTTGTAGGCAGGGTCGTACTTGCTCGCCGTCTTGATTTCGGCAATGGCATTGGAGTAGTGCCTGGTGTTGCGATAACAAGTCGATAACTGCCGGTGCAAGTAACCGGAGTAAGAGGTGGGGTCGTTTTTTGCCGCCAGGTTGAGGATGTTGCTCGCTTCATCGAACTGCCGGTTCGCTATCAAACTGCTTGCCTTCTGGCAAGCCTCGTAAGTGGCTTTCTCTTTCTCGTAGCCGGCCTGAGCCATGGCCGGACCGCCCACCAGAACCACTATTGTGAGGTGCAACGCCAGCCCCACGGCGATTTTCCTGAAATTTGGCAAAGTCGGAATTTACCCCAAAACTCATGATAAATTGTTCGCTCTTTATGCCACTCTGGTGTCTTGAACAAACTCTTTTGTTTCCATCTAGTAATATCTTAGTTGAGAGCGCGGGGCTGATTCACCGGCGGCGTCGGCGGGTAAGATCTCTCCAGTTCAGACAGGAGTGGAAATGGCAGATAAGATCACCGGTAAGACGGTTCTGGGTGCGATTGCTGACTTCATAATTTTGGTGCTGGTGGTAGGTGGTGCCGGCTTAGGCGGATATTATGTGGGCATCAATCAGAAACTGGCGCCCATACAACTGGTACCTCCCGGTACAGTCGGCGCTAAGACCCTCAAGGATCTGGGACTCGACCCTGGTAAGGGCGCTGCGGCCTCCAGCACCACCGCTCCCAAGCCTCAGCCGGCAAGTACAGTAGAGCCCGGCGATAAAACTACGACCGCCAAGGCTGACGGCAAGGCTGAGGAACCCAAGCCGCAGGAGAGCACAGCTCAGACCGACCCCAAGAAGCACGAAAAAACCAAATACTGGCTTATTTCTTCCGGTGCTGATTATTGCGGTTACTCCATAACGGTGCAGGTCAATGGCACACCCGTAGACGCCTTCTTCGGACCGGATAAGATCATCGACGTCACCAAACTCGTACACTCGGGCGACAATGCCGTCAGATTCGAAGCGAAGGCTCTTGGGGAACAGTACAACAAACATACCGGTGACCCTGGTTATTCTGTGACCGTCAAACTGGTCAAAGGTGCACATGTGCAGGATAATTATGCCGCCAAGGATGTGCTCATGAGTTACAGCAGAACCGCTGCTGATACGGAAGACTACAATGAAACCAAGCATTTCAAGGGCGAATAGATGAAGGCGAAAGGCATATTCATCTCTACCTTAGCGGCTATCAATGCCTATCTTGGCGGCTTTGCCTATGGTTTCAATACGCACCCCGTGCTTGTCATCGATGCGACGCTACCGCCTGTGGTGCAGAAGAAGAGCGAGCCGGTGAAGACTGCTGTGCCGGCGGCGGTCGCAAAACCAGGTGTTGTGGCAGGCGACAAAAAGTCTGCCGGAGGTGCACACGAGGGGGCTAAGTCTAATGCCGGTAAGTCCGGTAAGTCTGATAAGTCTGCCAAGTCCGGTACTGCGGCTAAGGCAGATAAGTCGGCATCAAAGGCCGGAGCGAAGAGCGGTGCTATTAAGAGTGGCTCGGCTAAGAATGACGGGGCTTCAGGCTCTGCGAAACATAAGCCGCATTAGGGTATCCACGAAGGAAGGGTGCGGAGTCAGCACTAAATACGGTGGTGGGTGTCTGTGGAAGAAGAGTTACAGAAGACAACCTTTAGCGAGACCGATGGTGGTGCGCCGCTCATGCGCGACACTAAACTTGTTCAAAGTGTAGTTTACAGCTTGCCGGAAAAGTATGAGGTGCTGGAGCGGCTCGGACGAGGCGGCATGGGTACGGTCTTCAAGGCCAGGCACAAAGATCTTGATGAAGTTGTGGCCATTAAAGTAATAAATCCGGAGTTGGTTGAGAAAGAAGGAGAAGCCACTTCCCGGCGCTTTCTGGCGGAAGCAAAGGCAGCCAGCCGTCTCAATCACCCAAACTTGATCGGTCTGAAAGATTATGGTGTCACCAGTGAAGGTGCCGCCTATATGGTCATGGAGTTCGTGCAAGGTGAGAGCCTGGAAGACTACTTGAAGCGGCGCGGCAAGCTGGAAGTAAATGAAGCGCTGCAGATTGCCCTGGGCATTTGCGACGGTTTGACCGAAGCTCATAGCAAAGGGCTGGTGCACCGCGACGTCAAACCGGCCAACGTGATATTGTCTTGCGCAGCCGGTGCCGAGGGCCAGGCTGGGATTAACTTTCAGCCCAAAATTCTTGACTTCGGTATCGCTCGGATTTCCACTGCCGATGGTCGCACCCAGGGGTTGACGGCTACCGGGGAGGTCTTTGGCAGTCCGCTCTATATTGCGCCGGAACAAAGTATGAGCAGCAAAGTCGATCAGCGGGCCGACTTGTATTCACTGGGCTGCCTGTTGTTTGAAATGGTCACGGGTCGCCCTCCTTTTCTTGGTGAGAACGCCATTCAGACCATCATGATGCATCTAAACTCGCCTGTGCCGAGCGCCACGCTCACGCTGGGCTATGCCCTCCCCGGCGGACTGTCTCAGGTGATCGCTCGCTGTATGGACAAGACACCGGCCAGGCGTTATCAAAGTGTGGCTGAGTTGAAGCAGGAGTTGGAGCTTATCTTAAGCGGTAAGTCGGCATCAGCAAATACTGCCCCGGGTGTGAAAGGGGGTTCCGGTGACGATGGACGCAGCGGAAAATTCGAACAGGCTAGAAAAGTTGCCAGACCGGCCAGCGCCGCCAGTGAGAAGGCGGGGAGACTGGTGGTCTTCGCTCTTGTGAGTACGATTGCCATTGTCGGCCTTGTTGTCGCCGCCCAATTTGCTCCGGCGTTCTTTAAGGGCGGTGCTTCCGATAATGCCGTTGGTATGAAGCCTGCCTATACAAAGGGCGGGAAGGCCAGTTCTGCCGACGATCTGGTTAAGCAAGCCAGAGAGATGGATGTGACCAAATCTCTGGAAGCGTTTCAGCGAGGGGATTATCAAAGTTCGGCCATCATGCTCAAGGGTGCCATCAGTGTCTATGATGACGCCTTGATCAAGCTTCAGAAGGAGTTGGAGAGAACGAAAGGGGGGCGGCGGAAGCAAGTACTGAGACAGTACATAAGCGAAATAGAAGGCTTGAAAGGCGACAATTTGCATCATGTGGGAGACTGCTACAAGCACCTTGGAATGGTAGATGATGCCATCTCTAACTATAAAAGTGCACTGGCAGTGTACAAACCTTACGCTATGAATGGCTGGCCAAACCCTTACATTGACGATTCCTATAATTCCTATATCGAGCTTCTCAAGCAGACCGGGCAAACTGCTGAAGCTACTCGCGTCGAGCAGGAGCGAGAGTTGGTCAAAAGCCGGCGGCAATGAAGGTACGGGACGATGTTCTCCTAAGGTGACCATGGTATTAGAAGACAAAATTGAGACTGAAGAACTGCTAGAGAGTTCCGGCTCCTCGGACTCCCTTGTGGAAAGCGAAAGCGCTCCGTCAACCCTGGTACAGAGTGTGGTCTACACTTTGCCGGATAAGTACGAGATTATCGAGCAAGTGGGGCGAGGCGGTATGGGGACGGTCTTTAAGGCTCGTCATAAAGACCTCAATGAAATCGTGGCCGTGAAGGTAGTCAATCCCGAATTGCTTCTCAAAGGCGGTGAGACGACTTCCAAACGCTTTCTAGCCGAGGCTAAAGCTGCCAGTCGACTCAAGCATCCCAACTTGATTTCGCTGCGCGACTATGGTGTCACTACCGATGGTGCGGCCTACATGGTCATGGACTATGCTGAAGGTGAAAGCCTTGAGCAACTCCTCAAGAGGAAGGGGAAACTGACAGTTGCGGAGGCGCTGCCCATAGTATTGGGAATCTGCACCGGCTTGATTGAAGCCCATGAAAACGGTCTTGTGCACCGGGACATAAAGCCGGCCAATATTTTGCTGTCGCCTGTGCCTGGCTCGGATGGAGCGGTGTATTGCCCCCGAATACTCGATTTTGGCGTGGCGCGTGTCACTTCCGGCAGCGAGACTCAGGGGCTCACGGGTACCGGCGAGATTTTCGGCAGTCCTCTTTATATGGCGCCTGAGCAGGGTCTCAGCAGTAAGGTTGATGCCCGGGCCGATCTTTATTCACTGGGCTGTCTGCTCTTTGAAATGCTCACCGGCTCTCCTCCCTATGCCGGCGAGACGGCCATTCAAACTGTGATGTTGCACCTGAGTGCACCGCTTCCCGACGCCGATCGTGTGGCTGGTCAGACTTTGCCCCATGGGCTTGGGCGGCTATTGAACTTTTGTTTGCAGAAGTCGCCCGACCAGCGCTATCAAACTGTGGCCGACTTGAAGCGCGATCTGGAGCGGGTACTGAGCGGCAAACAGGCACTCTATGAAGGAGTTGGGAGCAAGCAACCGGGCGTAAAGGCCAACCGTCCAAGGGAATTTCTGGTCTTTGCCTTATCCGCTGTTATTTCCTTGCTAAGCTTGCTCTTCCTCTTTCATTCGTTGCAGGTTGAGCACGGGCCGAGTCAACCTCTTAACACGGCACCGGTGACCGGTATTGTCAAGGCGACCACGGGCGGCAGGTTGGTGGATAAAGCCTTAAATATGGATTCCACCAAGGCCTTTCAGGCTTTCAACGAAGGTGATTATGAAAGCTCGGCCCTGATGCTGAAAGGTGCCATCGTTGCTTATGGCGATGAGATTGCCAGGCTGAAGATACAGAAGGCCGGCAAGTCGGGAGAAGCCGCTCGCAAGCTGGAGCAAGAAATTGACCGCCTCACCGGGCTCATGGCCGACGATTTGCATCATGTCGGTGATTGCTTCCTGCGTCTTGGTCAGAAAGAGGAGGCCATGACAAATTTTGCCCAGGCAATTAAGTATTACCGCCTTTATGCCCTGCGCGGCTGGAACAATGGCTTGATTGATGATACTTACGAGAAGCAAATTGCACTCTTGCAAGGGACCGGCCGTACAAAGGAGGCTCAGGTTCTGACCACGGAACTGACTGAGATTAGAAAATCCCGGCACTAGCGAAACCTGGAGCAAATTGGACTTAGGGCTCAAAACCTAATAAACTTAATTAGGTTTCTGATAAAACGAATTGGTGTAAGTTCTGAACTTTTCCGGCGGGGTTTTATTTTGAAAGAGATGATTTTCCGCAAATTCAATAGGCAAGCGCTTTGGGTAGCGGCCTTCTTGCTGTTCCTTCCTGCTATTGCCGGTGCCTGGGCACCCTTCCATGCTTGCGGCTCCTTGTCCGCTGAAAATTCCATTGAGAATAGCCAGAGCAGGGTTCTTGTGGTGATGATGTTCGATCAGCACTGCACCCTCTGGTGCGGCAGAGTTCGCCCCTTGATGAAAGAGTTGGCGGAAGAGTTCGGGCAGAAAGTACTTATCGATGAGGTTGATGCCTCCCGGGGCAAGGAGAAAGAGGCCGAAGAAAAGTGCAAACAGCTGGGTATTCTTGGCTATTATAAAGATATCGAGTCGGTACCGGTGGTGCTCCTCTTCGACGGCAAGCGCAAACTTCTAAAAGAGTTGAACGGCCCCAAGTCGAAGGAGTTTTACAGGAGCGCCATCGAGAAAGTAATTAAATGAGTCAGGAAGGGCTGGAACCCACGAGCAAGCTTTTGGTGCCGGCGGCGGGCGGCTCCTCTTTCGGCACGCTGGCTGCCACTAAGCCCTTTCTAGACAGGAAAGGGGTCAAGTCGGCCGCCTATTCGGCGGCGGCATTGGTGGTGGTGGCTCTTTGTATTCACTTTGTTGTGGCAGTCGGTTGGCTTGCCGGTCTGGAGAATTTACGCAGTTGGCTCTACGGACAACGCATTGGTTTTGCCACCTGCTTCTGGATGGTTCTCACTTGTCTGGGTGCCTTGCCTATAGTTTTACTGCGCAGCAATTTCTATTTGCAAGTGGCGGCACGGGTGGTGCTGGTTACTTGTCTGGTCTTCGCCTCTATACTCTGGGTGGAGCATTTATTCGGTCTCGATTTCAACACGGCAAATGTCATATACGAACTGCCCAATGATCTCGGCGCCCTGCGTCTGCCTGGACCGGTGCCGGTGGACGTATCTTTCGTACTGGCGGTGCTTTCGTTATCAGGCCTCTGGTATTTTTATTCGGATGGTTTGCCGGAGGCTCCGGGAAGCGTCGCTGCCGGTGCTTCATCGTATACTACTCAGTCTGCCGCGCGGGTAAGAGAGGGTCGCTTTTCACCGGCCAGGCTTTTGCAATACAGACCGGCCACCAAGATTCCGGCTCAGGTGCTGGCACTGCTGGTGGCTCTTCCCAGCCTGGCTATTGTGCTGGCGGTGGCCTACGGGCAAAAGCCCATGGTGGAACAGTTGTGCACCATGGCTGGTTGCGTGGAGTTTAAGTTCCTCAATTACTTGAGTTTTTTCTGTCTGTCAGTCGGTCTTTTTCTGGCTCGTCCCGATGAGGGTGCCACGCGCCTTCTCTTCGCCAATACTGCTGGGTCCAGACTCTTTCGTGGTTCGTTTCTGGCCCTGCCAATATCAGTAATTTATGTTTGGCTGCTCTGGTGGGCCCAGCTTGACCATGAGGACAAGGGTGTAACTTACACCATTTTGCCAAAGGTGGCCTTCCTGCCTCTTTCGGTTGTGGGCAGTATGATAATTCTTGGTGTTTTTCTCGCTATCAGTACCCGTAAGCTGGAAAAGGTTTCGGAAGAGAAGGAAGCCACTGAGCAAGTGCTTATGGCACTTTCCCAGGAGCTTGACGCCGCTCAGTCATTTAAGATGGTCTGTCTTTCTTGCGGCAAGGAGTTTCCCGACGGCTGGGTGGCTTGCCCCTATGACAGCACCGAGTTGTCCCGGGTGGCCGATCGTTTTCATGCCGGGGCTGTTTTTGCAGAGAAATACGAGATCATCTCCGCTCTTGGTGCCGGTGGTATGAGTACCGTGTATAAAGCCAAGCACAGATTCCTGGATAAATACGTAGCCATTAAACTTCTCAATGCCCATCTGTCCTCCGATGGCAAGGCCGTTCAACGCTTTCAGTTGGAGGCTAAGGCGGCTTACGATCTCAAACATCCTAATTTGATATCAATATACGACTTCGGTATTTCTCCCGATGGTCAGGCTTATATCGTCATGGATTATCTGGAAGGCGAGAGCCTTTCTCAGCGTATCGAGCGGCAGGGCAAACTGAGTTTGATGGAAGCCCTTCCTATTTTTGCCGATGTGGCTGCCGGTCTTGCCCATGCCCATCAGAATAATGTTCTGCACCGTGATATTAAGCCTTCTAATGTCATGTTGGTGACCGGAGAAGACGGCAGTGGCACCGCTAGAATTGTTGACTTTGGTCTGGCCAAGAACTATGACGAGAACGCCGTCAAACTGACACAGACCGGCGAAATATTCGGCAGTCCGCTCTATATGAGCCCCGAGCAGTGTCGCGGTGCCGTCCTTGATCAGCGCTCCGATATTTATTCCTTCGGCTGCCTCATGTACGAAACCCTTACTGGTTTTGCCCCTATCAGCGGTGCCAATGCCTATGAGACATTTCGCCTCAAGTTTTCGGAAGTGCCGCCGCCTTTTGCTTCTACTCTCAATATTCCAACCTGGCTCTCAAGCTTGATAATGGCCACCCTGCGGGTCGAGCCGGATGAGCGGCCGACTACTGCCTCCGAAATTCGCGAAGCCCTCTCTTCGTATGTGCGCAAGCGCGGTCAGTAAGGGCCGGTAAACCTTCTTAGAAACTGCGAATATAGCGCACTGACACGCTGACCGGTGCCACCAGACCAAGATTGCGACTTTCATTGAAAGCGGCTGGCGTGTTGCCGTTACTGGGACCAGGTACGGCTGAGCGCTCGGCGTTGATATAGCGTAAGAAGGTGAGCGGCACATCTACCATGATCATGTCTTTCTCTCTGGCCCAGGTCAGTCCGGGACCGATAGACATGGCATAACCGGGCTGGCGATAGCCGCCGGAAGGACCAATCAGGTCATGACTGCGTACTCCTTCCCAGCGCCCCACCACCCTGGCTCGCATGCCCTTGAGGCTGGGTTTGTTCCAGGTGCCGGGAATTTTCAAGGAGACTCCCGCTTGCACTGCATAGGCATCGGCTACGGAGTTAGTCAGCTCATTGAGGAAATTGGGTGTGAGCGGCACGCCTGCCGAATTTATGATGGATGATGTACCGTTGGTATTGCGCGGGTTCGACAAATAGGAGCCTGAGACGAAAACAGATTGACCGCGGAGAATTCGCGGTGCGCGAAAGGTCTTGAAGGCATCGAAGGTTCCGACGATACCGGTGCCGCCGTCGCCGGGCATGACGGCTGCTGGGTAGACGGCGCGCTTTGCCCATTGATTGCCGTTCAAATTAGGGATGGTTCTCTGTTCATCCCAGTCGCCGGTGGGTATTTTGATACCGAGTCCGACAATCATATTTTCGTAAGGGTGGTCTCTGGGGTCCAATACCGTCGCCTGGCTGTGCAGTTGCAGGTCGCCTATGCCGCCCACGCTCCAGCCTTCGCGCACGCCCTGCAAGGGACCTTTCGGTGGAATCAAAAGCGAGAAGCGATTCATGGTTACAGGAAGAGTGGCCAGCACGCTCAGCCGCCGATTGACGTAGTAGCGACCGGTGACATCCAGCACGGATTGCCGCATCCGTGGTCCCCACAGATCCGTGAAATTCTTATTGTAGGTGCTGTCGTTGTAAGATTTGGTGGCATTGGCTTGCCGCCAGCCTACAGACAGTTGAAACTTACCTGACCCAAGTCCCATACCTGGGACCATCCCTCTTGCGCTGGCTCAGCCCTGGCCCCAGGCGGCTTTCTCACCTAAAAGCAGAAAGAGGCAGAGAAAGCAGAGCCTGAGAAAAACCATTTGAGGGTTTGTGAAATGTCTGAAAGCGGACTCGCGTAAGGCAAGTCTGAAAGGAGCTGAGAGGTTGGGTTTTACCCTGCTCAATACTTCTGTACCGTGTTATCTATCTCGTCGGCCCAGGCTAAGATGCCGCCCTGCAAATTGAGAGCGGAACCGTAGCCGTTTGCTCTTAAAAATTGCACACAACGCATGGAGCGGCTACCGGAGCGGCATAGCACCACGATGTCTTTTTCTTTGTGCGGAGCCAGTTCACCGTGACGGGAAGATAATTCACCCATGGGGATATGCAGATCATGATTGAGTTTGGCTACATCGAGTTCGTTTGCTTCACGTATGTCCAGTATGAAAATATCG
>Ga0268298_10004341_pt1 | contig 13893 bp, 14 predicted proteins | sample WWTPWeurt_MetaG_FD_194462 | JGI IMG/M metagenome (GOLD analysis project Ga0268298, IMG submission 194462) | Activated sludge microbial communities from WWTP in Nijmegen, Gelderland, Netherland - WWTP Weurt | ecosystem: Engineered > WWTP > Aerobic digester > Activated sludge | place... | reverse complement strand
TATTTGCTTGGCGCGTGCACCATCAAAGAACTTAGCCACCTCAGCGCGGATATCGCTTACACTTGCTCCGTTTGCGGTCAGGTTTACGATCTTATCTGTTAGTGCGTCAATATCTGTAATTGTCATGCTCTTAGTAAACTTCTTTACGCTCGAGCGGACTGCCTTGCGTACTTCTGCGGAAGGCTTGTAGTTAAGCTTCTCGCCTATAAGCGCATTCGCAGCCATACCACCGATCATCGTAGCTTCTTCCATGAGAGGCGTGAAAAGGTTTATGCCAAAGCTAATCTCATCATCTACATCAAAGAGCGGCACATTGCTTGCCTTAGCAATACCCTTTTCTTCAATGAGCGCTACAACTGCCATAGTCTTTTCTTCTAAGCGGGTAAGATAGTCATCAAGCTTCTGTGCAAAGCGGGCTTCTACGCTCTCGATCTTATTTATCTTCGCTCGGTGATAGCTCACAACTTCATCATTCGTGAAGAACTCTGAATAGCGCACATCTTTCTTAGGCGCTACGTGTTCGTGTTCAACGAGTCCTTGAGCTTCTTTTACTGCTTCGGCTGCAATCTGCTTTGTCGTTGCAAGTAGGGCTTTTTGCTTCTCAACTTTCTTGTAAATGCCAAGCTGCCTAAAGCGCTTTTCGAAGTCCACGTTCTTAATAGCTTTTGGCATTGCACGTTCTTCTTCTGGTGGTGCTTCTCCGTCTGTTGGGCTTGCTGGCTCTTGGTCTGGAGTAAGCGGGGAAGGCGCAGATCCGAATTCATCTCCACCCTCTACTGGTGCAAGGTCGAACATCTCTCGGGCTTCATTGCGAGTAAGCCACTTGCCATAACCTGCAGTAGCTTCTGCAATATCTTCTGCACTATCCTCTGGGTACGGATCCTCAAAGCCAAAGATAAGAGCGTCCGAAGTTATAGCGGGCAAGTAGAACTCATTCAAGCTATCAACGAAGCTTTGCATTTTAGGCTTGATTACTTCTTTCAGCCAGCCATACAAAGAAGCTTCTGCGTTAGCGCGGTTTACATCTTCGGTTATGCCTAAGCTGACTTTTGTATTGCCGAATATGCTCATCATCTTATCGCGTACCCATTTAGATTGCTCGATGAACTCCATATCGCGCTGCGTGGTGTTCAAGGCTTTAATATCTAAGCCGCCCTCAAGGATCATTGTCTTATGGGCATTACGAGTGCCACCAAATCTGCGCTTAAGGTCGGCTTCAAGCCTGCGCATATTATCTGTGCTAATTTTCTGATCAGTTCGGAGTACGGTGTCAGGCGTGGCGTTATTTAGGAAGAAGCGCTTATTAAAATCTTCGGCATAAATATCTGTGTCGATAGCTTCTAATGCCATTTGGATCAAGCCCATGCCGCGAACTGGGTTTAATGGGTTTGGATTCTTGAAAGGTATCACTTGCTCGGGCGCATAGGTTTCAACGCGCTCTTTGCCGTCTACGATTGTCGTGTAGCGATAGCCTGTTATCTTTACGCCACCGCCACCGATGTAATCGAATAATACTTTTACTTTGTTTGGCTCTAAGATATAGATGTTTTGCTTTGCGTCATCTATGTACCAGAAGCAGTCGCCCGCCATATCCTTGAATGTTTGTGTGCTATATACAGCGTCAGTAAAGCTCGTAAAAGCGTTCAGGCGGTCTAGGCGGTCAAGTGCCTCATGGCTTTCGATTTCAATATACTCTTGCTCGCCATTTATTATTCGTACTTTGTAAAGCTTGAGTTCCATCTTAGAAACAGAAGAAGCCAATGCGTTTAAGTTCGCATAGACCCAGCCTTTGTAGTATTTAGAATAATCGGTAGGATCGCCAGTAATATTATTGCTTGAGGTATATCCGCCAGCCGAGTAAACGGTCTTTTCTGCTACTGGCTGCAATAGCGGAGTATCACTACTCCCACTGTTCGTTGAAGAAATCAGATTTATGAGATTTTTCCACATGGCTTGTTTCGACAACTGTGAGGTTGGCTATACTCCGTTCTTGTTCTTTTGCATAAGCATACTCTGCGAGCGCCCAACTGTCTGCATAATCATCGTGCGCGTTTGGGTCATCTGGGTGATGTACTGATAAGAGTTGTCCTCGGTACTCTTGCTGGAGATCCAACATTTGCTGCCGAAACTTCTCTGACTCCTTTGTACTGTTCTTTGGCAACGTAGTCAATAACTGCTGAATACTAACCTTCAGATTTTTATACATAATGTCCTTGCTCACCGCTGAAAACTTCATGCGATAGAGTCCATTGTTCTCGTCCATAAAGTTTGTCTCTCGCTCAAACATATCTGGCATGAAGTCGCCCTGCCCTGTGCTATCTATTGCAAGCGCCCGAATGTTATAACGGCTTAAGAAGTCGGTGATGATATCGAATTGGTCTTTATAATTCTCTCCCCTAAGCTCTAGCCAGTTAATAAGCTCTTTCTTTTCTAGCTCAGAGTTCCAACGAATAATAGTTACAATTGTGCTATCGGGATGCTTGGCGGTATCTATGCCCGCATAGCATTCATGCTTCTTCTCGTGGTGTGTGCGCCCGCGTTCAGTTGTAAGAGCGTCTAATTCTTCTGCCGTTGTAAACTGTCCTGTGCCAATAAGCCATTTGCCGAAATACGGTCTTTGGATCTCATCGCTCTCTAATCCATACTTTTCTATCTCGCCCTTAATGGTTTGCTCATAAATTAAGTGCAGCGGATCACCAGTTATTTCATACACTGTGCGCCTCTGCTCGGCTATCTTATCGAAGTAAAGTTTATTTGCACTCTCGCCTTGCCCTAAGCGGTAGAAGTTGCAGATACGAGTGCCAGCAGTACCAATCCACACAACAGGCGCGTTTGTACTTGCACGCATAGGGAGTATTTGCTCTTTAACAATCTGGTCAGGCAAGTCTTGGCTCTCCTCAAAGATAATAAGGTGTAATGTTTTACTTTCAGGCTTGCTGGTTTTACTTACAGGAAAGATATAGCAGCTTGTACCATTCGGCAGCACGAGGGTTTTCGCATTGCTTTCTTCTTTGGCGTAGCGTTCTGCTTCTGCGCCTTCATAGGTTTGCAGATCCGCTTCAGTCTTACGCAGGGCAAGCTTCAAGCGGTCAAAGTCAGTCTTAGCTTGTTCTGCTTGTGGGGCAAAGATAGCTATGTTAATCGGGCGAGAAAAAGCTTCTGTGAAAAATAGCATAATAAATTCAATCGTATGCACAACTGCGGTTGTCTTGCCTGACTGCCGCGAGAACTCTGCATGTATCTCTATCGGCTTGAGCTTCTTAATATCTTCTTCAGTAGCGTGGATTGTGAGCTGTAAGTTAGTAATAAGTGCGGCGAATATCTTACGCGCCAAGATAAGCTGGTAGGGATAGAGTACGAGATTATGTTTCGCTAGGAGGTGCTTCTGGAATAGCACCATCATTTTGTCCGTCATCTATCTCTCCCTCGCTAATCTTCACTGGGTCTATACCATAGGCTTGCAGCAGTATACGAATTGGATTATCGCCGCCCTCTATAATCTTTTTCTCACTGAATATGTCTTTCTCTAATCTCTCTAAGGCAAACTCGGCTCGAGTCTTATTCACCTTTTTGCGAACCCAAGCAGAACGCGCCTGGTCTACTCTATTCGCAAAATCTGTATCTTCGTTGCGCCAACGAATGATAGTTTTTTCATCTCTCCCAATAGCCATAGCCGCATACTTTTGAACTGGCACGTCTTTGAAGTACTCAACGTAATCATCTTTTAGCTTGGCTATATCTTCAGAAGTTTGTCTACTCATTTATTTCAATCGTTACCTTTATCGTAGTGTCTGGCGGAAGCTTACCAAAGTCAAGTATTCGCGGGTCTGATGTCTCTAAAACAAGTTGGTAAATGTTGTCAAGAGAAGATGATTTTCTTTGGCTCGTTCGCTTTATCTCTGCTACAAAATGATTACTCATATTTTCCCTTTCCAATAATTATTAACCACTGTGTCTAGCGCATAGTGCCAATCACGATGACATTCACCACAAAGAATCATAATGTTTGATGGCGTATCTTCACCACTAAGCTGTCTTGGTCTTACGTGGTGCATGTGCAAATCCTCTGTGCTGGCACAACGATTGCATGGAAGCTCTGACATACTAAGGGCAATCTTCTTGCGTTCTCTATATCGCCTTTTCTGCTCTGCAATAACGTCTGGTCGTTTGCGGCGATACTCTGAATTGTAGGCGTTAAGCTTGGCTCGGTTACGCTTTCGATACTCAGCTTTGAGATAAGATTTTGAACACTTTTCCGAGCAAAAAGAAGTCTGATTACCAGTAAGCTCTCGGCTACATTTCTTACATGATGGGTGTTCGTACATTTGAGCTTATTGTACCACTCCCCCGCTCCAGTGTATATACCACTTTTTTTATTTCTAACCTGGAGAGTGCGGTAGGGGAGTGGTCTATGTTCGGTTTTACAGGTATAGCCATTTTCGGTATGGGGGAGGGGAACAAAAAGCGTAAGTGTTCGGTTACTCATTGTTTTGTAATATACTCCCAATTAAGTCCTTATACTCATCTACGCTTTTGCGAACGTCATACTCTTTTCGGTATAACTGCCACAACGGAAGCACACTTTTATTACGTTCTGAGGCAGTTTCATAGCGCTCAACTTCTTCGGCAGTCGTAGCTACTGGCACACCGCATAAAATACTCTGGACTGGTCGATTGTTGCTCTTAAATCTGTCTTGCGGACGATTACCTTTTGGCAGAATAGCAATATCATGCTGCTGAATAATGTCGTACGCAGTCGCATTGTTCCAAAGCTTGAAATCATACTCGAATGGTAAGCGCGGATCATCATTACTTATGATTGTGAAGTCGAGCTTATATCTTTCGATTGCTGGGATTGCATAGCGCAAGAGTTCGGCATTGTGCGAATAGCCAAACCATACTGCCTTTTTAAGCGGGGTAGTGTGGTGCTTAATTGTTGGAAAGTCGTCAATGATAAAGCGGTCTGGAATACAAAGTACAGGCTTGTCTGTAAGCTGCCGAATGAACTCAGCCAGAGCTTCTGTGCTTGTAACTACTGCGTCCACCATACGTGCTGTTTCGGTTATATAGCAAGCTTTAGTTATAGCGCCTTGTCCAAGCCAGTCAGCGTCGCAAATATCTAAAATACTCGGCACACCCATTTCGCCTGGCATAGTATAAGCTGCGGATCTAAACGTTTCGCCTGAACGGTATACTTTCTGGAATATCATTACATCTGGCTTCTCGCCGTATTTATATAAGTGCAGCTCATTCCAATACCTCATCAGGTTATTTATGCGAATTTTAGTTGACCCAATGTTCTTTTTGTTGTGAAACTGCTGAAACGTGAATGCTGCGACTGATCTCATGTCTGACTCCAAACTTTTTTACCACTCCACTCAGGGCGTTCTCCTGCTGCGACTTTTGTAAGTATCTCATATAAGTCCGCCTGATAGCGTTCTTCTGAAAAATACTCTAGTGCAGTTTTCTTTCCTGCTTGTCCAATAATCTCTGCTTCTCGGAAATTATGATTTACAAGTTGGTCTATAGTTTCGATGTAACTCAAAGGATTATCGGGCATAATAAAGCCATTCTTACCTGTTTTAATAAATTCATCTGCATTATGATAACGGCTTGATAGTACACATGAGCCAGAGAGCATAGCTTCTGTGCGGCTACGCGGCATGGGCGAGTCCTTGAAAGGAAAGATTGTTATCAGCGCCCGCCCGATTGTTTCCTTATAGTCCTGCCAATCTACTACGGCATAGTTTACGTTTGTGTGCAGCACTTCTAAGCCTACTCGGTCTGGTAGTCCTTCTTTAATATGTGAGATAAGCTGCCGATTATAATACTTATCAAGCCCAGCGGGGGAGAGAGGAAGTACAACAAGCGGCTCTTTCGGCAGATCTAGCCAATCATTTTGCGTCATGCCATGAATAAGCGGGTAGCCCCAACCCCACCTATTTACGCTCTCGTAACTATTCACAATCATAAAGTTATCGCCCACAAGCTGCTTCATGCCGTCTATGTGGCGTGGCTTGCCCTTGCTGTCGATTATCTCACCGCCGTTGATCACAATATCTTCTGTGTAGCGCTCACCCCACATTGGCGTTCCATGATTTATCACAATCTTCGGAATGTCCTGAATTACTTCGTTGAGGTGGCGATACAAATGTCCTTTGCCAATTTGCGGATCTACACACTGCTGGTCTACTGACAATATAGCCACATCATACTTGCCTGGCTCGTAATAGCTTGCCCACTTAAGATGTTCGGGCTGTTGTCTGTGCGAGTTTCTACCCCAACGCCTTACATTGTTTTGCAGATACGTAAACTCTACGTCATAATTTTCAGCGAGCTTAAGCTGCTCGTAGTTATTGCCTAAGTGATTTAGTATGCCGAATACTCGTAGCTTGCTCACAATAATTTCTCCTGATTAGGTTGCTTTATCCAGTAAGCAATCCGAGCTTCAGCTATAGGAATGTACTCCTCGGTAAGTTCTACCCCCTCGACATACTCCCAACCTGCTTGCAATGCTCCAATCATCTCCGAGCCACTACCTGAGAACGGTACGAGTAGTCTACCGCCTGTGGGTGGTTTGATTAGGGTTGCTAGGTATTTAGTTAGGGATAGGGGTTTAACTGTGGGGTGGTGGTTGGCTCTTGCTGTTGGTGATGACTTGGGCGTACTTCTGCCAGGGTTATCCTTAAACTCGCCCATTAAAGGTTTAACAACTTCCTCAAACCCCTCTAGCCCTGCATTACGTTCACTCTTAGAGGCTTTAGCTGTGTAGAAGAAGCGTGAGGCAGAGCCAGAGTCGCCAAAAGAAGCGATTGAGTTGTTTATTGTTTTGCTGCTAAGCAATGAGTTACCACCATATACATTAGATTTGCGATGGTGTGGTTCTATCTTGCCGCTCTTTGTCTGCGGGAACACCGCCTCTACTTCATCAGAACCGTCATGGATAAGATTACTTGGCCATCTTCCTGCGTTTACGATACTCTCTGGCTGCGATACGACCTGCTTCGAGTCTATCTTCTCTTGTTCGGTGTTTAAGTTTGTGGTGGCTAAGGTGGTCTGACTTACTGAGCAAGATAAGGTTTTCGGGTCTGTTGTCTGTTCTGATTTTGTTGATGTGGTGTACTTCGTATCCTTTTGGCTTGTCTTGTCCGTTGATTGTTTCCCATACCCAGATATGCTCGAACTTGTGCTGGTATTTTCCATTGACGTTACGTCTGAGCATGACATATCCGTTTTGTATGTATCGCCCTGCTGTTTCCCAATCTGATTTTCGGAATCCTGCGTAGCGACACTCTCTTGAGCAATATTGTTGTATTGGTGTTTGTCTGCTGGTTGATTCTTTACCGCAGTTTGAGCAGGTAAAGTTGTAGAGTTTTCTTGGCATACCTCTATTATATCATAGGGAAGCTTCCCTGTCATTGTATTACTTGGTATTCTGCACTTGTCAATCGCCAACCCACCAGTACCATGCTTTAAGACGTTGTTAGCTACTGTACCCTCTATAGGTTTACGAGCTAGTACACAAGGTTCGTGAGCTGGTTTAAGAGCTGTGCCGTAGCCTTCGTAGGGTGATGTGCCTTTGGTTGTGTTGTAGGTTTCTGGGTGGTCGTTATAATCAGTTGCCCTTTTACCTTGTACATAGTTGAAGTTGTCCATACCAGTCATTCCATGCTTGGCTTCACCCGTTACTTCTCGCTCATTACCCTGTATCTTATCTACAGCCTTGCCTATATTCAGCGACTTAGGAAATCCTGAGCCATAGACCCACTCAATCATGTCCCTAATCTCAAACCCTGCATCTTCTATAGCTACTGCCATACGGTGATAAGTTCTACTTCCTGAGAAGGCTAGTAAGTGTCCACCTGGTTTTATTAGCTTGAATAGGTCTGCCCACATCTCCGTATCAAACGCTATGCCTGATGAATCCCAGCTCTTGCCCATGAATCCTAGCTCATACGGTGGGTCGCAGAGAATACCGTCAAACAGTTCTCCCTCGTAGTTAGCTGCCCATTCCTTGATGTTGGCGTGGTTGATTTTGTGCCGCATATCATAACCCCATCTTGTATAGCATATCTTTACTCTCAATAATCTCTTGGCGCTTGGTGTATTTGTTGCTGGACTTCTTAGCAGCGTCAGCCTTTGCTGTTTCAATATATGTATGCGTAAAGCCTTGCGCCCTGCTTCTTGCGCGCACTTCTTGCGATAATGATCCATAGAGTGTGCAACGTTCTGAGAACATACCCATTTGTATAATTTCTGCCCGATATATACAGCTAAAGTTTTCCACAAAGTCTTTTTTACCGCCCTTATTACCATATAGCCATTGCTTAGGCGCTGCGTGCGCAACAAACTCTGCGACTGCATTTGGCTGCATAATCTGGCGCTGATCATCAAACACTACTATATCGCCAGTCGCTTCTATAATGCCTAGATTGCGGGCGCGGGCTAGCCCATAGTCATCTCCAAAGCTATTGAGGTACACGACAGGCTTCGCGGTCATTCCCCTGAACTCACTTACAATACTTACTATCTCTGGATCATTGCCGTCATCTGAAACTACAATCTCAATATTCTTATACGTCTGGTTTTCTATTGCTACTAAGCAAGCGAGAAGCGTGCGTGGATCACTTGCAGTAGGCACAATAACACTAACAGGCGTTTCATCAGACTGCATTTGTCGATAGAGTTTCTTGTAAAGCCAAGCCCTGCGCTGGTCGGTGTAGCTCTTTACGGTTTGCCATGCCTTTTGCGATAGCTCGCGCAAAGCTTTTTTATCTGCAAGCGCCTTAAATATGAGCTTGGCAAGTGCTTCCACATCTTCTTTTTCGTTTGGGTTTAAGATAAGATTTTCGCCATTATATAAATCAGGTACGTGTCCAACATTGCGCGAGAGAACAGGCACGCCCGAGAACATTGCTTCTAAGATTGGCATTGTGCCGCTCTCGAAGTTGTCCTGCGAATTGCATACGTGCAACGTGGCTTCTGAATACGCCTTAGCAAGCGCCTCGTCAGATATGTCTTGAGAGAATGTGGTCGTGCGGCACGCTGCAACTTGAGCGAAGTATGCTGGATCAGATATATTACCGACTAAGTGAAAGCTCACATTCAACTCTTGGCACGCTTGCGCAACTTCGAGAATGCCCTTCTTAGCTTCTATGCGGTTTGCCACCATGAGAACAGTATCGTGGCTCGTAGCTTCTTCTCGGAATGTATAGTTTTTAGGATTGCGGGTAATAGGGTGGAATAGCACATTCTTATAGCCACGCTTCAGATCTGCTTCGATACTCTTATTGCAAGCTACAATGTAATCATAACTGCTCCAATCTCCGTCTATTGAATAAGGATTGAAGTGCCGCAGAATGCTTGGCTTGTCCTTCAGCTCTGGCAAGTGAGCGCGTAACATCTCAGCAGTTCTAAAATAGTGATAGTCAATAATATCTGCTTGTGAAGCTAATTGCACAAAGATTGCGATGTCCTCTTGGCTTGGGCGCTTCGGGTGAATAGCTATCACTTTGTAATCGTAACCATTCATGTATGGAGCTACGCCAGTAGCGAGCCGATCTATCGCGGTATTCTCTTTATCGGTTACAGCAAGTATTTTTATCATTAGTGCCACTCCACGAGTTTTACGCCTGCGCCACGTATGGCTGCCATAAGCTCATTTTTATCAGTCGTAGTATACTCGCGGACTTTATTCGGGTGAAATTCGCACCACAGCTCGTTGATTACGCCAATGGTTTTGTCATTTAGCATTTTATTAAAAATTGGAAACTCTGCGCCTTCAGTATCTGACTTCACAATCACATACTGCTTCTCGAATTGCTGCACCCATTCAGTAAAATCAAAAGTCTGCATGGTTTGTATTTTACTCTTACCCCAAATTTCTTGCTTCCCCTTCATAAGTGTAGACCCCATAGGATCAGCAGCCTGATCTACTGCAAACTCCATTTCACCGTCCTCAATCCATGCTGCCTGATTGCTTATCTGTTTTATCTGCGGTGTGGTGTCCATCAGCTCGTTGAGCTTCATAAAAAACTTCGGGTTTGGCTCGAAGGCGTATATAGCAAACTTGCTGGCGGGCGCTGGTAAGTCTTGAGCCTTAGTAAGAAAGTATTGAATTGAGTCGCCGTCATAAGCACCTAAGTCAATAAATATATATTTCACTTTGCGAACTCCACTATACACTTACGCGAGCAATACTTGCCATGCCCTGCGCGAAACTGAAAACCAGGCACTTCAAATATTTTTTTGCAGTTATTACATTCGACTATAAACCATGTACCGTTTTTTGCGGTTGTTTTTTGATTGACTGGTTTCTTATGGATAGCCATGTGCTGCTCTCTACTCACCACCATTAGATTATTAAGTTTGTTATTTTTCTTATCACCATCTATATGATGTATATGCTCTGAGCTACTTAACTTTCTGCCAAGTGCGCGCTCTACTATCACTCTATGCTCTCTAACATACTTTTTACTGTCTTGCTCTTTAACTAAAACATATCCCCGATCATTGACGGTTTTGCCACCTTTCCATGCGTGGTGCTTAGCGCCTCTTGGTAGAGCATTTTTAAGCTTTTCTAGTGTCTCTGGGGTTTTTTTAACGCCAGTAGAGTGCTTTCTCATAATCTCAGAGAAGCACTGACTCGAGCATGTCTTGCCAGTATATTTTAAGAACATGCTACCACAAACCTCGCATTTTCTTTCTTTCATAAATTAAGTATATATCCATCATAGTTACTTAGTAAAGGTGCAAATATATCCAAGTGTATTATGGTCATACTCTTTCGCTCCACGCAAGCGTTCCACGCTATTAAAATGCAAAAGCCCATAACTATCAGGTTTACGCTTCGTTACATTTACAACCTTAAGATGTGCAAGTTCGGCATACTTCTTAATCCCAGCGAGCGTATAGCGCAAGTAGTCCTGCTCGATAGGCTGATGAACAGGGTAATAAAAGGGGAAGCTGGCATATATTCTGCCTGTTGGCTTGAGAATGCTCGCGAGATTTTTCATCGCCCGCACAGGATCGTACACGTACTCAAATACTTCTAAGCAATACACCGCGTCAGCCATGCCTTTATAGCCATCTAAGATTGGAGCGTGCAGGTTTATATCTACTGCCACATCAGGCTTCTTTCCCTTATGCGGATTAGGCAAGTCAAAAATAACATACTCGCTTACTTCCCAGCTCTTTACGCGGCGTTCTAATTGCTCTTGCGATCCGCCAACGTCATAGACTGTTCCTGCTTTTACTTCTTGCTGCGAAAGCCATGTATTTAAGCTCTCTCGGTAGCTAGACGACATTTGTAGTACCCCTGTTATTATAATGGTTTCTTCTTGCTTCATTTCTGCAAATACGGCAATCCCTATCATTAGGTCTGTCTGGTCTATGATAAGTATTTTCTAAATTATATTCATGTCCTTTAGGACAATGCGTTTTTGATTTTTGGCGCTCTCTGAGAATTTGTGGCAATAAACCACGCTTAGTATTTTCACTCCTCGTTACAGCTTCAAGGTGATTTGGGTTTACGCAATTTCTTTTTCTACAAAGATGATCAATCTCTAAGCCATTGCTTATCTCGCCTTTGTAGAATGTATAAGAAAATCTGTGCGCATATACTTGCTCTTTACCGTTCCAGTAAATCCCATAGCCGCCAGGCGTAGTGTGTGCAAACCAAAGCCAGCAATCATCAACATATTTTATCTTGTCTAAAAATCGCTTATTCATGAAAGCATTTCGAGGTAAGCTTTTACCATTCTATTGCTATCAAAATACAAAGCGCCATGCTCATCAAACATCTGCATAATCTCATACGAGCCGCCAGTGTTCGCCATATTGTACGGATCGAGTATCTCGCAACCGCAGCACAAAGCTTCAATAAGCGTATTCGAGCAAGCGTCATTAAAGTAAGTGTAGATAAGTTGGTCAGTGTTTCTATAAATATCTGCAAGCGCACGCGGATCCTGCACCACGCCCAAGTATTGAAACTTCTCATTGCGATAGAAGTCAAAGTTATATTCCCGCAGCTCATCGGAGAACTGCCCGATAATAGTGAGCAAGCTCGAGGGATCGACTCTGTATTCTCGCTCATAGATATACCGCGCCATCTCCCAGTTCTTCGTCTCATCTCTATTAAACCGAGAGTATAGATAGCGGTTGACTGGCGACTCATGCCGATTGCTGTCATTGAAGATAGAGAGGTCGCAGCCGTTATGTATCACCGCCCACTGCTTCGGCACAACCCAGCCCGCAAGTAAGTCTTTTGCGAACTCGCTTTGATACACCACCACATCAGCCATCAGCGCAAAGTCCTTCATGCGGCTCATGCCTGTATTGCGGTTGCGAGAATTACGAATAATATTATCAAGCCGTAGAATAATAAACTTACCATCTGCTTTAGCTCGATTTACTTCTTCGCGCTCCACCATAGAAGGGCTAGGAATGACATACACTTGGCTTTCTTCATAGCTGCCTACCCTGCCGCCTAAGCCCTTTGCGAACTCTCGCGCCCAAGTCCAACCACCGCCCAAGCGGTTAGGCTCGTATTTAGCTATGTGGATCTTAGGCATGAGCATATGGTGCTACCAGTTTTATAAATTGCAGCACGCGATCCCACTCGCCCTTGCGATGTATTTCTTCTCCATGACCCCAGAAGTGCAAGCGTACGGTGTTGGTGTGAGCATGGTCTATGCCTCGCTTTAATTTAGCTTCTGCATATGTGAGCCAATCAACGCCATACTCTGCTCTATCGAAGCCGATATGTGCAGTCGTAACACGCTCATAAGGGTTTTCATCTTTATAAATATTGCCAACTTTTACTGTTCGAGCTGACTTGTAGCCCGCAGCTTTTACTTTCTCAACAATGCTTTGATCGTAATAGCCTCTCGCATAGCAGAAAGAGTTGATAGGCTGGTCGAACATATCTTGTAGCATTCTGCGGCTATCAAATATCTCTTTGTCTTGCAGCGCTGGGTCTATGCGAGTGAGCAGCAAGTGATCCACGCCATGCGCTCCAATCACAAAGCGATCCGCGACTTCTTGCGCTTGTGCTGGTGTCATCGGCTCTATGCCTTTGCTTTCAAGATACGTGATCCAATGCGCAGGCAAGTACATTGTAGTTTCTATATCGTACTTCTCGAGTATCTTGCAAAGCTTGTAATCATATACTGATCCGTCATCAAGCGAGAATGTTATACTAAGCTTCTTCATTTTGCTGTTTGTGATATTCGTTTAAGTCTAAGATCGCATTTATCATAAACGCCATATCACCCGCCTCTACGCTCTCCGCATAGCTTGCGAGAGCTTGCACGTCTTTATCCCAACACTTGCTTGTCCAGCCACGCTCAAAGCCAATAGCTCTTGTGTGCATTCTATCTATGCGCTTATCTGAAGTCCAAGCTTGATGAATACGAATAGGGTTAGAGTTAGATTTCTCTGCTAACGAATAAAGCGCATTCACGAATGTAACCTTGAAAGCTCCCCAGCTATTCTCTACGAGCTTTGTTATCTCGGCTTCGCGGGCTGTAGTGATGTGGATCTTAATATCTGGCGACATATAGCGCCACATAATCTCTGCGCACGCAGTTGCAGTTTTTTCTTCTCCGCCCACAATAAGCATTTCATGCCTACGCGGATCTTGTTGGTCTGGGTACTTCCAGAAGTGTACAGGGTAGTTTCCTTCGCCTATGAACTCAACCGATACGGCAATTCGCTTACCTGTTTTCTCTACGAGCTTATCTACTGTGCCTGGCATGAGTGCGGACTTAATTAAAATAAGCGGCGTATCGAGCCACTCAATAACTTCTTCAACAATACTCATATCTAATTCGCCGTTGGCATTTAGATTTGTTGGCACACATACAAGCGCTATGTCGCAGGCGTTGATCTCAT
>Ga0268298_10004340_pt1 | contig 13899 bp, 12 predicted proteins | sample WWTPWeurt_MetaG_FD_194462 | JGI IMG/M metagenome (GOLD analysis project Ga0268298, IMG submission 194462) | Activated sludge microbial communities from WWTP in Nijmegen, Gelderland, Netherland - WWTP Weurt | ecosystem: Engineered > WWTP > Aerobic digester > Activated sludge | place... | reverse complement strand
GAACTTCGAGAGCTGACCAAGAGACTGGGACCCAAAGCCGAGGAAGCCTTCATGACCGGTGCACAGATCCTCACCGCCGCAGCGCGGGCCGAAGGAAAGGCCGAAGGAAAGGCCGAAGTCCTGCTTCGCCAGCTCCGGCTCAAGTTCGGGCCGCTGCCGGAAGGCGTTGCCGGCCGGATCAACGCTGCGTCGCCCGCGGACTTGGATCGTTGGGTCGATCGCGTGATCACGGCCACCACGCTCGAGTCGGTGCTCGCCGACTGAGCGAGACGACGGTCGTGAGCGGGGGCTTCATGACGCGCATGCTCCTGGCGCTGTGCGCAGCGATGGCTTTGGTGGTCTCGCCCGCGCTCGGGTAGGCGCGCACGCTGCCAGACTCGGAAGGCGGCGCCCCCTCCATGCGCGCGCAGCGCCGGTCCGAGGACGTTCCCTCATCCTCTCGCATCGACGCAACCCGCTCCTTCCCTCTCGGCACGCCGGCGCGAGCACGCATAAGGAGGGGCGAGACGGAGCGCAGCGGCGCGAAGCGCCGCAAGCACCGGCCGGGGGAGGCATCAAGGACCGCCGTCGAGGCCCAACGCAGGTTGGGCAGGCGACATGACGGACAACGCCCGAGCTCGGTCTTCTCGCAGCCCGAGCCCGCGGAAGGCGAGCTGCGCCTGCTGCTCCTCGCCTGGCCGATCTCGCCTTGACCCACGGCGGGGCGCGGCCATGCGGCGTTCCCTGGGAGCGACGGATTCGGCGACGGCGACGGCGACGGACCTTGTCGCCGATGCGCTCCGGCGTTCACTCGAGCCGGCAGTGCTTCTTGTAGTGCTTGATGCCATCTTGGACGTAAAAGGGCGGATTGCAGTCGTTGCCACCGAGCTTCGACTTCGACGCGCTCGGCGTGAGCGCAGGCGGGGGCAGCCTCGCAGTCGTGGGCCGAGTAACCGAAACCGCGGGAGTCGGCTCGGAGCTCGACAGCGGCGGGCCCGACGGCGTCGCGGGCGCGCTTGGCTCGGCGGTCGCTTCGGCCGGACTCGGACGAGGCGGCTCCGCAGGCGGAGAACTCCGGCCACGCACGACGAAGTACAGCGCTAGGCTCGAGAGGAGCAGTAACGACGCCGAAGCGAGCAGCCACCCGCGCCGGGCAGGACGCGCGCTCATGGGCTCCGGCGCCCTCTCCAGCGGCATCGGAGTCGTGACCTCGTTCGAGGTCTCGGGTGCCGCATTCGCCAGCACCGAATTCTGATAGTCGGCGGTGGCGTCGCTCGCGCCGTCGAGCGCGCTCGAAATCGCCAACGGGGGCGAGTCTTCGCTCTGTTCTCGCTGGAGCTCGGCGAGGGCGCGCCCGCGTTGCTCGATCTCCTCGCCCACGACGCTCGTCACCCAGTCGCCGACCTGCCGCGGGAGCGCCGGCGGCAGAGCGTCCTCGAGGGCCATGGCCATCTCCCGAGCCGACTGGAAACGGAGCTCGCGGTCCCGCTCGAGCGCACGCATCACCACTCGATCGAGAGCCGGCGACAGGTCGGGAGAAAGTCGACTCGGGGGTTCGATGGGCGCTTCGAGCACTTGCCCGAGGATCGCGTAGGGGTCGACGTCGTCGAAGAGCCGGCGACCACTGAGCACTTCCCACAAGACGATCCCAGTCGAAAACACGTCCGAGCGCCGGTCGAGCGGCGCGCTCTTGGCTTGCTCGGGCGACATGTAGCGCAGCTTGCCTTTGATCCGACCGGCCTCCGTCTCTTTGCTGCGCCGCGCGGCCTTGGCCACGCCGAAGTCGACGACCCGCGGCACGCCGTCCACCCCGACCAAGAGGTTGTGCGGCGAGACGTCGCGATGAACGATGTCGAGCGGTGTGCCGTCTTCGCTCTTGGCTTCATGGGCCGCGTGGAGCCCATAGAGCGCGCCCGAGACGACGGCGCTCGCGATGGCCGGCGGCACGCGGTCGCCCCGCTTCTTCAGTCGGCGCTGGAGCTCGGACAAAGCCTGGCCGACGACGTAGTCCATGACCAAGAAGAGCTCGCCCTCGATGGCCACGACGTCGAGGGTCTGGACCACGTTCGGATGCTGGATTCGTGCCGCGAGGCGCGCTTCGTCCAAGAACGACGCCACGAACTCCGGGTCCTTGGCGAACTGCGGATGCAGGCGCTTGATGGCCACCGTGCGCGCGAAACCCACGGGGCCGAGCAGGCGCCCGAGGTGGATGGTCGCCATCCCGCCCGCGGCGATGGAATCGGCGAGCAGGTAGCGCCCGAGGACGCGACGCACTCGCCGGATTTCGCTCACGGCTCAGCGTACCACGCCGACTTCGCCCACGCGGAGCTCACCAGTCGGGGCAACCGAACTTGAGACAAGGTCGCGGATTGGCGTTCTCCGCGTCGTCCTTGATGCGTTGCCATTCGGAGCCGGCGCGTTGCCCACCCGCTGCCACCGCCTTCGCGATGCGTTCGTCCAACTTCTGGCGGCGCTCGGTCAAGAACTTCTGGTGTTCTTCGGCGCGCGCTTCGAATGCCTTCGCCTCCGCCGAAGTCCCCCCGCAAACCAAGAACTTCGAGAAGCCGACGTCGAGCCCTTGAAGCGCTTCCGCCACGCTGCGCCACGCGGCGGCGCACTTCGGCTCAGCGGGGCTACAGCCGTCGGGCACGGTCTTCTCCACGCTCGCCAGGGTCGCGTGAGCTTCCTTCATGCGCTTGAAGAGCTGCTCGTAGCGCGAGCGCGCGGTGTCGCTGACGCCCGCAGGGATCTCCATGTTCGGCAGAGGCTCGCTGACCGGTTCTCGTGGAGGCGGAGCAGCGCCATCGGACGCATCGCCGGGAGCGGGAACGGCGCTCGGGACGCTCACCGCGCTCGTGTCCGATGAGCTCGAGCCTCCGGGTGTGTTGGGCGCGGGCGTCGGGGCGCAGCCCACGGCGGCGAGCGCCGACGTCACGAAGAACGCGCGCCGGCGCAAGATGGTGGCTCGGTCGTCCATGGGCTTCAGGTATCAAAAGCCGGCACCCAGGTCTAATGCTCGAGCGCGGACGCCGCGCCGAGCTCGATCCAGGTGTCGCGATTGGGCAACGTGCCGCGGAGCACTCGGCGGAGCACGGGCTCACCGGGCTCGACGAGCCCGAGGACGCCGTCTGGCGGCCTCGAAAATCCGATTTCGTCTCCGGTCGCGGGATCCCTGAACGAACCCACGGCGCCGGTGACCGCTGGCGTCTGGTAGTAGAGCTCGTGGTCGAACTCGGCGTGGTCGTGCACCCTGCCGTCGTGCACGTGGACCGTCGGGAAGAACAATCGGCCGGGTTCGCGGGTGACGAAGCGGAAGGCCATCGGGTGGATGGGCTTCTTCCTTCCGGGTCGGAGCCGGAACACCGCAAAGCCGTAGTCGTCGTAGTCGCCCAGCTCTTCCCATATGGACTCGGGCAAGCGGAAGCGCTCGTCCAGGCGTGAGAAGTCCGCTTGCGTGGGGACGAACGACGCTTCGAACGATCCGACTTCGTGCACCACGAGCTTCGGGGCGCGGTGCGGGAGCGAGTATCCACCCCCACGCGCCGCAGCGGTCATCGGCACGAAGAACAGACTGCGGAGCGAGTCGAAGAAGCCCGCGTGATCGACCAGGCTCACGAACTCGAGAGCGTCGTCACCCGAGCCCGGGACGACGGGGATGGGTAGCAGCATCGCCGTCTCGCCACGGAGACGGATCCGCATGGAGTAGATCAGGGCCTGGCACCGCGGGTCGACACGGCGCGCGAAGATGGCGGTGTCGGAGACGGCGAGGGGCGGCCCGAACACGCCCCGGAGGCGCTCCCAGAGTGTCGAACCCGCCTGCACGGCGGAGAAGCAGCACATGGGGGGAGAGCATCGCTCGATTCGCGCGGAGCTCGAAGCGCTTCGCGTCGAAGACTCGCGGCGGTCGCAGAGGGCGGCGCAACTGCGCTGGTCCGTTCTCAGTTGGAGCGCAGCGTCGGGGTATTCCACGCGGTTTTCGTTTGGCAGGACTCTTGCGAAGGGGGCGTGGAGGCCGAACGACGATGCCCCTTCGCAATTGCGCTGTTTTGATCGCTGGCTGGGTCGCCCTCGCGTGCGGTGCGGGACCGAACGAACCGGGTGAGCCGTCTGTCTCGGGCACATCCGGCGGCGCTAGCGGAGTCGACGACGGCAGCTGGCAAAGCGCCGGCACGGGGGGAAAAGCCGATGGTGGCGCGGCCGGACAGGGGTCGCTGTCCTCCGGTGGTAGTTCGTCGGGTGGCGCCGCGTCGGGCGGCAGCGCTGGAGGCGATCCGGCCGCCGGTGGGACCGCCGGGGGCGGATCGGCTGGGGCAGCAGGCGCGCCGGGCGCAGGCGGGGGCGAGATCGGCGGCGGGGGCAGCACGGCGTGTCCGGCGGGGAGCCCGCCGCCCGGACCCGTGCTGCTGCGCTTCGACACGGCGACGCTGAACTGCGGCGCGTCGAACGTTTGCGCACCGAGCGACGGCAAGTGCTTCTGCCCGCCGGACTTCGACGGGCTGAACGCGCTCACCCACCACCTCATGGCCGTCGGCACCGACATGCACAAAGCGGAGATCTGGGCTGCAGGCAACCAACAAGCGGTCTACGTGAACCAGCTCAACGTCGATGTTTCGGCGGGCGGCGCCGCCCGCGCATCGGCGGTGTATGCCAAGGCACAAGCGGACTTCCCCTGCGGGGTGCCGAGTTGGTTCATCGTGAACGAGATCTCGGCGGGCAATTGGCCTAGCAACGCGAGCTATCGGGCGTTCGTCATCGATTTCGCCAAGACGTTGAGCGGACTCGGACGCAAGGTCGTGATCGCGGCTCCGTTCGCCACCCCCGGAGCGAACGCGGCATCTTGGAGCGAGCTGCAGAAATACGCCTACGTCGGCGTGGAGAACTACTTGTCGGGCGCAGAAGTGAACGCGAGCGGCAACTCGGTGGCGTGGTGCCAGGCGCGCTATCAAGCCAGCGTGGACGCCTACGCGAAGCTCGGCGTGCCGAAAGCTCGCCTGTTCCTGTTCGAGCACTTCGGCAACACGGGCGCGGGCGTCGAGTGGGGTCGGGGAGGTGTATCCGTCGCGGGCTGGCACAACGCCATCCAGACGCGTGCCAAGGCCATCGCGGCCGTGGGGTTCACGGGCTTCATCAGCTACGGGTGGGCCAACAACGACATGGCCGCCACGAACGCCGAGCGCTCGGCGTTCATGCAGACGTACAAGTCGGCTTCGCTCCCGTGATTTGCTGACGCCCTCGCGTTAGACTCGGCTCGTGCGTCCCTCGCTGCTCGCCGCCACGGCAGCTTCCGCGCTGCTCGGCGGCTGCACGCTGCTCATGCCCACGGACGACGAGCTTCGCGGAACGACTCAAGCAGCGACGGGTGGAAGCGGAGGAACGGGCGCATCGGGTGGCGCCTCCGGTAGCGGCGGCATCGCGGGGGGTTCGACGGGCGGCGCAGCGAACGGCTGCGACGCTGCCGCGGCATTCCAGACCGTGTCAGTGGCGAGCGGCGCGAGGAACCCGCTCCTCGCGCTCCGGCTCGCATCGAACGATCTGTCGCTGGTCACCAGTGAAGGGAGCGACGTCTTCGCGCGAAGCGTTTCGAGCACCGGAGCCTCCGGCGCACCGGTGCAGCTTTCGATGGCGGGCAAAGCCACCCACGTGAGCGCGAGCGTCGGCGCGCTCGACGGCCGCACCATCGCGACCTGGTTCGACACGACGCTGCGAGTCGGGGCGACGAATCCGACGCTGGCGGCCAAAGCCGTATACTCCGAAAACCCGCTCGACCCCGACAGCAAGTCTCCACAGTACTCCGCGATCTTGGGGCTGGACTCCTCGTGGGCCTTGGTCTGGGTGGCGCACGCCGACTTCGCACGCCGCCTCTTCGGCGTGTCCCTCGACAGCTCCGGCAACGGGAAGACTCCGGGCTCGGGCTACGTTCCCCTCACGCCCGAGGTGGGCTCGAGCCAGTGCGGACATCGCGACAACCCCGCGCTCACCCGCGTCGACGGCAACGTGCTCGTCGCCTACGCCTGGGGCAAACAGGACTGCCCCGCGGACGGCGGCGCGGTCTCACCTGCCGAAGATCCCGACATCCACTTCGTCATGGCCAACGGCGACGTGGAACCACAGTTCGCGCCGCAAGCAGTGGCGCCTGCGAAAGGCGTCTCGGACTTTCCGGCGGTCGCTGGCCGCGGCACGGAGCTCGGGTTCGCGTGGGTCGACGATCGCGACGGGTCCCCGCGCGTCTGGTTCGTCCGCTACGCGTCGGGCACGCCCGTCACGAGCTCCCTCGCGCCCTTGTCGAGCGGACCACCGAGCGCGAACCGCGCGCCCTCCATCGCCCCCGGCGTGAGCGATTTCGCGGTTGCCTGGCAATCGGGCGGTGAGCTCCACTTCCGCCGCGTCGCTCCGAGCGGGCCGGGCCCCGACCTCGTTCTCGCGACGGACGCCCTGCCCGGCGACACGCCCTCCCTCGCCTGGGCCGGTGATCGTTGGGTCGTGGCCTGGGCCTCCGCCGGCGCGACGAGCCAGGTTCGCTTTTCGAGTTGCACGCCGTGACGCGCATCAGCGGCGCCGAGTGGGAGACGGACCGCGCGTGCTCGCCTCTCACTTCTTCTTCTTCGGATCCTTCTCGGGTTTCTCCCACTGACAGTCGCCGTCGGCGTCTTCGGTCGCCGTCCCCTTGAAGTCGATGACGTCGTCTTTGATCTTCACCTGGAAGGTCTTCTTCCCGCTGGTCATGGGGAGCTCGAACTCGAGCCACTTGTTCTCGACCAGTGGGAGATCGAGCTTGTCGCTCTTGCCGTCGATGGCGTACGACCCGCGGTAGCTGTATTCGGCGGCAACGATGCGGTCGGCCTTGATCTTGACCACCATCTTCTCGTTGCTCTTGGTGTCAGGGCCGTCGTAGCTCGACTCGTTGAAGGCGCACACACCCGTCTTGGGTTCGGGCGGCGCCGCGTCGACGCCGGCGTCTTCGGGCGGTGCCATGCCGGGAGGGTAGGCGGCAACCGGCGGCGGCGCCTCCGTCGCGGCTGGCGCGCGCGAGGGCTCGGGTGTGGCAGCCGGCGCTGGGCCGGGCTTCTTCTTCTCCTCGCAGCCGGGCGCAAGGCACATCCAGAGGAGCAGCAACGCTTTTCGCGACATGAGCGCTCTAGTGGCTCGCGCCGTCCACGTCCACGTGGACGCTCGCGACCTGGGTTGGGTTCGCTCGATCGAACTCCACGAACACTCGCACGGTGCCGCGTGTCCCCTTTTCGTAGGCGGCGAACTTGGGGCCTGCACCTTTGGCGTCGGGTGCTGCGGGCATCGATTGGAGTGGCCCGAGCGCGGACTCGATGGCGGAGCGTCCGGGCCGCGAGTTCGTTGCGAAGGTCATGTCCATCGCCACCTCGATGCGGAGGTGAGGCATGGGGTAGACGAGCACCTTCTCGAGATAGGGGGAGTGGGCCTTCACCCTTCGATAGCCGGCTCCGGTGGTATCGGCGCCGGCGTCTTTCCCGATGAACTCGCTCACGTGCTCGCGCGTCGCGGGCTCTTTTGCCAAGGTCTTCACCAGCTGGGTGAGCCAAGAAAGGTCCGCGGGGTTCTTGGGTGTGGCGGGTTCGCTGAACGGATTCTTGAGCGGAGCGGCTGGCTCTTCTGCCGCGCTCGCCGACAGCGGGGTCGCGGGCGTCGCGCTTGGCGGTGGCGCGACCTCGGCGCTCGACGGCGGCGGCGCTGGAGTCGAGCTCGGATCGGGCGACGCAGAACCGGCGGGGGGTTGGGAGGTGCACGCGAGCACGAGCCACACGAGAGGAGAGACGAGCGCCTGACGCTTCATCGTTTCATCATAGTCGAGTGGGCGGCGAAATCGACGGCGGCGCACGCTACTTGCAGCGCAGGCGGACCAGGTAGCCCGGGTTGTAGTTGACGCAGTCGTAGCCGAAGTCCGTGGCGCCGTAGGCCGAGGCGCAGCCCTTCGGCGCGGTCGCGAACTTGGCGCCACCGATGGGGTCACCCACGCAGTCGTTGGCCGTCGAGTACGACGGGCAGGACAGGGCTTGGAAACCGGAGGGGCAGGCCCCCGGTCCGGCGCACTGCCACCACCAATAGCCAATCGAGTCGGAACAGCCCGAGAACCCCAAGCCCTGGCACAGCTCGGTTCCGGTCTTGCCCGAATTGCCGCAGGCCACGCTCGCCGTGGCGAAGACGCTGCTGCACGTGCTGCCCTTGCAGATCTGATCGGCGCCGCAGGAAGCCCATGCGCAATCCGGGTCGGCGCAATCGATACTGCCGTCGCAGTCGTCATCGGCGAGGTTCGCGCATTGCTCGGCCGTGGGTGTGCAGCCGTCGGCGACCGGACTGTCCGGAGGCGGAGCCTCGCCCGAGTCGGCAGCGTCGGTGCCCCCGCCCTCTTCGGGCGCATCGGGCTTCGCGTCTGCTTCGCCGTCGGTCGCTCCGTCGGGCCAAGACGACCCATCGGGCAGCGAGCTCGTCCCGCCTCCACCCGGCCCTGCGTCGTGGGTCGACTCGGCGCTCGGATCGTCCGAGCAAGACACGAGCACCGCGATGGTGAGCGCGCCGGAGAACACCGGAAGTCGCATCGAACCCTCGAGTATTCACCAGGAGCAATCGCACGTCCACGCCGTCGCACGCGCTCGGGAACCACGCGCAGCACCCCTTTTGGCGGGGACGCCCGAGAGCGCCTGGTCTAGAGCGCATCGACATGCGCATCGCGTGGCTCTTCGTCTGTTCGTTCTGTGCCTGTGCGCCTGCGGCCCCGTGTCCGCCTTCGGCACCGGCTCAAGCTCCGCTTCCGCCGGCCGCAGCGCCTGCTCTCACCCCGACCCCGACCCCGACGCCTCCGACCGCCGATGCGAGAGCCGCGCGTGACAAGGTGGCCGTGATCCCCTTCGAAGACGACGAGCTCTTCCGCGACGAGCGCAAGGCGTTGCGGGAGGCGCTCGCGCTTCGCCTCGCCCGCTTGCTTCCGGATCACGAGCTCGTGCCCCTCGCCGAGGTGGACGCGAAGCTTCGGCCCATCGCCAAGAGCGGCGCGCGCTGCGCGTTCGACGCCGAGCCGCTGGCACGTCGCGCGCGCAACCAGGGGTGGCTCACCACCTCGCTCCTGCACGTGTCAGGCTTCCGAGACAAACCGGAAGAGCTGTGGGTGGATCTCTCGAACGGTCGAGGTCCGGAGCGAACGTTCGGATCGCTCTGGGATCGAAAGCTCGCACGCGTCGCCCGCTATCAACACGCGTTCGCGTCGCTGGCGCTCTTGCCGGGCGCTGGGCTACTCGGGGGCTTGAGCGGCACTTTCACGCCCAAAGGCGAGGTGACCGTCGGCGAGCTCTCGCTATGCCAACGGCACGGCTTTGCCGACTGTGTGCCCGAGACGAAGTCGCTGACGGATCGCGCAGCCGAGCTCACGGCTTGCTTCGCAGGCGTCGACGAGGAACGGCGCGACGTGCTCTTCGAGGGCAAGCGCTGCGAGCTCGAGAATCTGGACGACCTCGGCGGCAGCGACGGCAAGCGTGAAGCTTGCGTGTGCGCGGCCCTCGGACAATCTGCAGGCGTCAACGCCAGCGCGGGTCGCTGGCGGCTTTCGCTACACTACGAGGCGAAGGACCTGGTGGGAAAGGCCCGCCCGGAGCTTCGGGTGCTGGAATCGTCGACGAATCTCCACGCCGAAGACGATTTCCACAGCCTCACGCGGCAGGAGAACGGCAAGACCGTCCATTCGAGCGTGCGCCGGCTCACCGTGGACAACCTCGACCAAGTACGGCCCGCGCTGGCGCGCTGCGCCCTCGGTCCAGCGAGCTTGCTGGTGGCGGAGCTCGACGTGAGTGAGCACGGAACCGCGGACGCTGCCCGCGTGCTCACGGGCGCCAAAGACCGACGCGCCGGCCAATGCGTCGAGAAGGCGCTCAGGGCCGCGACCTTCGGTTGCACGAGCGACGGTGCGCCGGCCAAGCTCCGCGTGAGCATCGAGTGGCCGAGCCGAACGCGGTGAGCGACGCTCGGCGCTACTTGCAGAGGCCGCGCTCGAGGCAGGCGATGAGCGGCGCGCGGATCGGCAAGGCGTCGAGCCCGTCCTTCTGGAGCTTCGCCAGCAGGGTCGGCGCCTGCACCTGGCTGCCGAGGACCAAGTCGCCCTTGGTCAAGAACTCGGGATCGCCGGTCAGCTCGGAGCCGAAGGCGATGGGCAGGTAGATCTCGTACTTGTTGGCGCCGCTCGCCTGCGCGTAGCCCTGAGCATCCGCCGGCAGCTCGCTCCATTTGCAGTAGGGTGTGCCCCCCGAAGCGGGGGCCGTGGGCATCTCCACGTAGGGCGCATTCCACGCCGGATTCCAGCTGAGCCCGTCGAGGATAGAAGCCTTCGTGGACTTCGCGATGAGATCCGTCAGCGTCTGGACGCGAGCAGGATCGATGCCTTCGTAGACCGTGCGCAGCGTACCCAGCATCACGGTGTCGCCGAACGCGGCTTCGTTGCCACGCCGCGAGCGGTACTTGTTCTCGGTGTTCTTGTTCACGTTCACGCCGATGTAGCCCGAGCAGGGGATGATGCCGGGGGCGAGCACTTGATCGACCACGACGTCGAAGAAGGTCTGACGCTTCTTCGCGCGCCAGGTGTCGTCCGCGACCGAGTAGGCACCGAGCAGGGCGTACTGCATCCACCACTCGCCACGGCCCCAGGACACGCCCTTGCCGGGAGGGGTCGGCAAGTGATCGTAGAGGCTTCCCAACGAGGGTTTCGGCGTCGTGCCCGAATACCAGAGTGGAATCGGCAGAAGCTGGATGTTGGCGAGCTCGGCGGTGGCGACGAGGTCATCCTTCGCGAGGGGGTCGTTCCCGAGCCAGACCAGCGCGACCTGGGTGCGAACCAGTCGGATCAGGTGTTGGTGATCTTCCGGGTCGTAGCCGACGAGGTCGGCCTGGTAGCTCGGGACCTGGCCGTTTTGGGTCACGTGGGTCTTCTGGTGAAGAGGTGCGTTCTTGAATCCGAACGGATCGCACGCGGAGCAGACCTTGAGGTCCCACGAGTTGAACAGGCGGAGCGGGGCGTACTTGCCGTTCGGTCCATCCACCACCCAGTTCTCCCAGGCGATGCCTTCGCCGTTGGCCTCATAGAGATGGTTCGCCTGTCGCGCGGCGCGCATGCGATGCACGAGCTCCAGGAAGCGATAGCCGTCGCGCGATGCGGAGGTCGCGACGTCGACGCCCTCGAATGGGTGGATCTCGGTGCCACCGGTCATGCCGCCGTACTGCACGCCCCACGGCTGGAACGGCCCCAGGTTGCCGAACATCACCGGGTACATGCCCTTCCCACCGGCATCGAGCAGCGGCTTTCCCGTCTGGACGAGCGCCGAGTACTTCGAAAGCTCGGCCGTGAGCTTCTGCCGGATCACGTCCTTGCCCACGTGGTCCAGGTTGGGAATGAAGTGGCGCGGCGGGAGGAAGCGCCCCGTCGCTGGGTTTTCGAAGCTGAAGAGCTCCGCTGCCGCGTCCGTGCTGCTCTGACCGGGCACGGCGAATCCGAGACCGGCGTGGGTCGCGAGCTCCTTCGCGAGCGCCAGCGACGCACTCGGAGCGATCACCAACCTGCGGCTGACGTGGAAGTACTTCGGGATCACGTGCATGCCGCTGGCGGGCGGAGTGATCACGGGGAAGATGCGCTTCTGACCTTCGTCGTGGGCCGTGCCGAGGGTCGGATCCGACACCGACGCCACCACGTCCCAGCCGGGAGGCAACACGAGCTCGAGATCCTGGAAGTAGAGATCGTCGAGGGCATCGTCGCTCGGATCTTGAGCATCTTTGCCCGCCGAGCCGTTGCTGATTTGGAGCGTGAGCTCGACGGCGGGCTCGAGCGCGCGCAGCGTGAGGTAGGCGTGGACACCCATGAGATGAGGCAGCGTGCCGTTCGGTGCGCCCTTGGGCGCCGATGGATCTGGGCTCAACGTGCCGTAGGTGCGCGCGCTCAGCGCCAGGTTGCCGTGTCGATGAAGCTTCGGGTGCCCGGTCAACAGGTCGCGCTCGTAGCGATGGCCGAACACGTCACGCGCTCGGATGCGAAGCCCCTGAACGGCAAGGTTCTTCACCTGCGCGTCGAGCGGCACCGGACCCGCCGCGAACAGCTGCGGCAAGTCGACCGTGGCCGGCGCCGTCGGCGCGTCGTGTTCGAGGACGCGCACTTCGTAGCGCACGCGATCTCCCGGCTTCACACTTGCCGAGTCGTAGCCCACGCGCGCGATCACCTCGACCACGTCCGCCGAGCCCGACGGGTAGCGCGACACGACCTCCACCTGCGCGGGCGCGGTCTGCCCATTCGAGTCCAGCACGCCGAACGGGGACTTGCCGTCCGCCCGTGGAAACACACCGGGCGGCACCGGCAAGGTGCCGTGGAGCACGAAGGGCGTGTGACCCGGCGCCTCGACCTCGAGCGTCGCAACGTGGCCGCCTGGGTCCAGTGCGCAGACCGCTTGGATGCCGCAATCTGGGTCGGCGCAGTCGACGGCGCCATCGCCGTCGTCGTCGCTGCCGTTTTCGCAGTTGGCTTCGGAGCCGGGCGCCACGCCCCCCGCCCCGCCTCCCGGAGCGGCCGAAGAGCCGCCAGCGCCCGCGCTCGCGCCCGCGCCCTGTCCGCCGGTTCCCGAGCCATGCGAGTCCGTTCCGTCGTCGCTGCCGCAAGCAGCCACCAGAAGCGCCAGTCCAATCCAAAAGGGGGCCATAGAGCGCGCCATGCCGCGAGGAGAGCGACAACCATGCCAGCCACGAAAGGCGGCTCTTGGCGCCGGCGAGTCGGCGGTCGTCGTCCAGAAACTGGACGATTCGATCGCACACTGGACGTCATGGACAGCGGCCAGGTGTTCCGAGCTCGGCAGCGATGGCGGAGGAGAAGCAGGCGAAGCGCGCTTGGTCGTCCGTGGCAGCGAGGCACGCCTGGAAGTGCGAAGGCGCGGCGAGCTCCACCCTTCTCGAGGGAGCGTATTCGACACTCGCGTCATCGTGACCCACGCCGGACATCACTTCGGTGGTCGCGGCGTCGACCAGCCAAAAACGCTGGTAGACCACGCTCGATTCGTCGATCACGCCGGACTCGTAGCGGCCCACTTTTCGGTCGCGGAGCGCGCTCAGAAAACACGTGCTCACGGGCGAAGCGCCGAGTGTTCCATCGCTCGTGACCAGGAGCTCACAACCGAGAGAGGACGGGCACTCGGGCGTCGCGGAGGGCTGCTCGGGCGCGGCATCGTTGGAGCCGCATGCGCTGGTGAGCAGAACCAAGGGCAGCGAGCCCCACGGTGCGCCGCGGATCATGCTCGACGAGAGAGCAAGCGACATGCCACGACGCTTGCGTTCGACGCGTGCATCTGGCCGCATTGGGCGCGATGATGAGTTCGCATGCATCGCCCGCGCGCCGCATCGACGCTCGCGTTCCTCGTGCTCATGGCGTGCGTCGCCGCGTCGTGCAGCGAACCGGAAGAACCGGAGCCCGTGGCCGAGGCGCGACTCGCTCTCGGCGGCCCAGGGGCGGCCTGCAAGACCGGCGGGGACTGCCAGGCCGGGCTCCCCTGCCGCGACGGCGTGTGCTGCTCCAGCCTGTGCAACGCCAAATGCTACGCCTGCGCGGCTGCGCTGAAGGAGAGCGGCAAAGACGACGGCATCTGCGGGCCCGCGCTGGCGGGTACGAACCCCCGCGGAGGTTGCTCGGACACCGGGCTCCCCTGCTACGCCGGCACCTGCAACGGCTATGGGTACTGTGCCGACCCTCCCAAGACGGAGTGCGCGACGCCTTCGTGCGCGCCGGGGGATCAACGACTCACGGGACAGTGCGACACGCAGGGCAAGTGCGTGTTGTCGGTGGACGGCTGCGCGCCCTACGCCTGCGCCGCAGGCAACTGTCTCAGTCAGTGCACGAGCGACACGGAGTGCGCCGCTGGCCACTTCTGCAGGAGCAAG
>Ga0268298_10004339_pt1 | contig 13904 bp, 16 predicted proteins | sample WWTPWeurt_MetaG_FD_194462 | JGI IMG/M metagenome (GOLD analysis project Ga0268298, IMG submission 194462) | Activated sludge microbial communities from WWTP in Nijmegen, Gelderland, Netherland - WWTP Weurt | ecosystem: Engineered > WWTP > Aerobic digester > Activated sludge | place... | reverse complement strand
CGCGGGTTTGGGGCAGCGCGGGGCCTTGCTAGTCAGTGAAAAAAAAGCCGGGGGTAACCAATGCGGGATGATGAGTTCACTGCGGCTGAGATTGTGCGCGGTCTATGTCTTTGCAAAGTTGGGATTGATCCGTATCGGCTTATCAAACGAATGCGGAAGGAAAGACTAGCGGATGGGCGAAAAGATAACTCAGGCGGAATTCGCCAGGCGAGTTGGCGTTGCGAAGAAGAATATAAACAAGGCGATCAAGAGCGGACGCATTCAGAAGGATGCCGACGGGAAAATTGATTTCGAAACTGCGGCTCGAGACTGGAAAGAGAATCGAGATCCGGCAATGGATCGATCACAGTCTTCCTCATCTTCTGAGGAATCATCATCTGGATATGCACGCGCGCGGACTTTGCAAACCGCGTGGAACGTAAAAATCAAGCAGCTCCAATGGGAGAAGGCTGCGGGAAAGCTGATTGAGAAAGAAGCGGTAGTTGCAAGCCTGAGAAAATTTACAATCTATGTCCGCGATTCGATTCTTGCAATCCCTGACCGAGTTGCGGCTCGCATGTCGGCGCAGGTTGAGGAGTATATCGCACGCGTTCTCAGAAAGCACCTTCCGAAAAATGTAGCCGAGAAAGTTATCGAGGAGATTTCATCGGACCAGATCCACAAAATCACAAGAGATACTTGGGAGGCTGAATCTAGAGCGGTGATGGAGGAGCTGGAGAATGGCAAAGTCATCAAAACCTAGAAGCGCTCCAAAGAAAACGAAGGCCAGCATCGAGCTCAATACGTCAGCCGATGATTTGATTTTCGGAGTCGGTGTTGCATCTCTGAAACCAGAAGCGAAGTTTCCTGTCTCCGAGTGGGCTGATGCGTTTCGTGTTCTCTCTCCAGTCTCAAGTGCGGAAGCTGGACCGTGGAGAACCAGCCGTACTCCTTATGCGCGCGAAATCATGGATATGCTTTCGTCCGGATCGCCGGCACAGCGAGTGATCTTCATGAAGGCGTCGCAGATCGGTGGGACCGAGATCGGTTTAAACTGGTTAGGTTATATTGCCGACATGGCACCGGGCCCGACTCTGTATGTTGTTCCTAATGAATCTTTCGCAAAAGATTATTCACGCCTGCGTATCACTCCAATGATCGACGAAAGCGAAAGGCTCAAATCAAAAATCAGTGAGGCGAAGTCACGCGACTCTGGCAACACAATCATGCGGAAGGAATTCCCCGGAGGATACCTTGCAATGACCGGAGCGAACGTGCCGAGCAACCTTCGCGGTAAGCCGATCAGATATTTGTTCATGGATGAGCTGGACGAATTTCCAGGTGATGTTGGCGGGCAGGGCGATCCGGTAGAACTTGCAATCACTCGTACCAGAACTTTTTCGCGCAGGAAAAAAATCTATGCTGCATCATCGCCGACGATTGCTGGTCGCTCGCGCATCGAGAAACTTTTCGAGGAATCTGATAAGCGCTACTTCTTTGTTCCATGCACTTCATGCGGTCACATGCAAAGGCTGGTATGGTCACAGATCAAATGGGTGGATCGCGAACCAAACACTGCGGTTTATGAATGCGAGAAGTGCCAGCACCATATGCGCGAGTTTGAAAAAACATCGATGCTTGCAAACGGAGAATGGCGCGCGACTCAGGCTGCGAAGAACGCGGCGACCGTTGGCTATCATCTCTCTGCGCTTTACTCTCCACCGGGTATGTTCTCATGGGCTGAATGCGTTGAGTCGTTCCTGAAATCAAAAGAGGACCGTCTGCTTCTAAAGGTTTTTGTGAACACGATTCTCGGCGAGGTTTTCGAGGAACGTGGAGACGCTCCGGACTGGGAGATTCTTTCCGCGCGAAAGGAAAACTATCCGCGTGGATTGATTCCGTCCGGAGGATATATCATCACTGCCGGCGTGGATATTCAGAAGGACCGTGCTGAGGTTGAAATCGTCGCATGGGGATCTGGAAAAACTTCCTGGTCCGTCGATTACAGAATCATTGATGGCGCACCAGAAGGTTTCGAATTGTGGGAGCGTTTGGACAAACTTTTGCTTGAGGAGTTTGCGCACGAAGAAGGGGGAGCACTTCCGATTCATATGCTGGCCGTTGACTCTGGTGCATTCACTCAATACGTGTATGATTGGGCACGGCGTCATCCACCGGGGCGCGTGATGGCAGTCAAAGGAATGGATTCCGCGAATCAAATTCTCATGACTCCGAAATTCGTAGACGTAGATATTCGCGGAAAGCGGATTCCAAACGGGGTTAGACTGTGGGGTGTTGGTGTATCTATCGCGAAGATGGAACTTTACACTTTGCTCAGGCTTCCCAAGAACGAGGACGGCACTTATCCGGCAGGCTTTGTTCACTTCCCGTCGTACGACGACGTTTGGTTTAAGCAACTCACCGCAGAATCTTTGGTGCAAAGAAACAAGAAGGGAGGAGGTGTCGACTTTAGTTGGGTGCTTCCTCCTGGGAAAAGAGCGGAGGCCCTGGACTGCCGAGTCTATGCGCGTGCTGCCGCTGCCGGATTGAGCGTTGATCGATTCACTGATGTTCAGTGGGATCGCATCCGGGAAGAATTTAATTCCACAATCAAGGGCGATCGCAGGATCCAAAAACAACAAAAGCGAGATGCGCCGGCTCCGCCCAGAATGTCGGGCGCTCCAAGTGGGATGCAGTTGAAGCCATCGCACCGACCAGCACGCGGCCTGCGTGCCGATTGGCATGATCCTGATTAAGGATTGACCAAGCGTCCAGCCCGTGAGTGGGGGGTGCATGGCATCTTTCACGTTAGCGCAGGCACAAGAAAATCTCGAGCGCGCCACTCAAGCATACCAGAACGCTTTGTCCGGCAAAGGCTACACGCGAATGAACGGAGGATCGTCCATGACGGTGAATCGTCAGGAGATTCTTACGCTGAAATCGGAGATGATCTACTGGCAGAACATGGTGAATGATCTTAGCGGAGTCACAAGCAATAGGCAAAAGGTCGCGATCCCGCGCGACATTCGTTAAGGAGATTTCAGATGGCTCGACGCACGAAACTTCAAATCGCAAAAGAAAAACTGGAGCTGATTGAAACTCAGCAAAAGATCCAGAAATATGAGCTTCAGCAGAAGGTGATGGCAATCGTAGACACGCAAGTCGGTCACGGTGGCGGCACTCCGTATGATGGCGCATCAATCACAAGCCAGGCAAATCAGGGATGGTATGCTTTTAGCGGAGATCCGGATGATACTCTGCTTGGGATGCAGAGGCTTCGCGAGCGCAGCAGGGATCTGTACACAAACAATGTTGTAGGCGGAGGAGCGATCCGCACGAAAACATCCAGCGTCATCGGGTCCGGCTTGAAGTTGCAGTCGGCTGTAGATCCAAAGCTGGTTGGCCTGGCAGACACTGTAGTACGCGAGAAGGAAAACGAAATCGAGCGGCTGTGGGAGATGTGGGTCAAGGAAGCGGACGCATCAAACCAATGCGATTACTATGAGTTGCAGGATCAAGCGTATCGCACCTTTTTGATTTGCGGTGATTCGTTTACAGTTTTTCCAAGAATCGAGCGCCCCAATTCGCCATTTTCTTTCCGCATCAAAGTCATTGAGGGAGATCGTTGTTCAAATCCAAACTATCAATCGGACAATGCGGCGTTGCGCGGTGGCGTTGTAATTGGTCCGAATGAAGAACCTCTGGGCTATCATTTCAGATTTCGCAAGGCACTATGGCAAGACACATGGCAGTATTTTCCTGCGTTCGGCGGTAAAAGCGGACGAAGGAATGCCATTCACTTGATGCGGCAGGATCGTCCAGGTGCGAAGCGTGGGACTCCAATGCTCACAATTATGATGAGCCATCTGAAGCAGATCGGGAGATATATGGATGCGGAGACTATGGCCGCTGTGATTTCCTCGTTCTTCGTTGGCTTTGTCGAGTCGTCAAACGATGACGCTTTGAGCTCTACGATCACAAACTTCTTTCAGCGTGAGGCCGGGATTCCGGATGCAACTCCTCCAAGATACGATATTGTGCCAGGGACAATTCAGCATTTGCGTAATGGCGAGAAGATGAACCTATCAGCTCCGGGCCGTCCAAACAATTCGTTTGGCGCGTTCATGCAAAGTATGATGGAATTTGCCGGCATGGGATTGGAGATCCCCTACGAAATTCTCATGCGGCACTACTCATCATCCTACTCCGCTTCGCGTGGCGCGCGCATTGACTGGGAGCGTGTCGCAAAAATCGACCGTGTCTGGTTCAACCGAAAATGGAATCAGCAGATCTACGAGAACTGGTTGTTTGAGCAGGTTGCGTTCGGGATGCTTGATCTGCCAGGATTCCTGACCGATCCTTACGTGCGCGAAGCATGGTGTAATGCGGTGTGGACTGGAGACGCGGCTGGCTTGCTCGATCCACAAAAAGAGGTGAGCGCTGCAATTTCCAGAATCGAGGCAGGGCTCTCTACTCGTACGCTTGAAGCTGCCGGATTGACCGGAATGGATTTTGAGCACATCCTCACAATCCTTGCAACCGAACAACAAATGATGAAGGACAAAGGTGTGACGATCGGCATGCCTTCGCAATCATCCGGATCTGGTTTCCAGAAAAATCAAGATCCGCAGAATTCTGATCAGCAACCACAAGGAGAAGGTCAATGAGCTACAGATATTTCGCAATCAAACCAGAAGCGCTGGAAACCCTGCAGGTGATAATGTCGGAGAAGAAAGAAAGGCGTGCTGATATGATGCCTGGTCAGTCTGTTCCGCAGAAAACTGTGCATGCGGTAGTCGGATCGATCGGCCTTCTCAATATCTCTGGTGCACTATGGAAATCAGAGGACGACGCTATGTGGTATGGAGGCACTTCTTACGAAATGCTCAACTCTGCGCTTACTCAGCTTGAATCCGATCCTGCCGTGCGTGCGATTGTGATGATGATGGATTCTCCTGGCGGAGAGGTTTCTGGCACTGGGGAATTCGCGGCGCGCATTGCGGCATCACAGAAAACGGTGGTTGCATGCGTGGAAGGCATGGCATGTTCTGCAGCATACTGGATCGCATCACAATCCGATTTCCTTGTGATGAGCGAGACGTCCGAGGTCGGTTCAATCGGCGTTGTTGCCACCTACATGGACGCTAAGGGATTTTTTGAAAGCAAAGGAATTAAGATCTATCAGATCGTTTCCTCCCAGTCTCCAATGAAACGACCGGACTTGGAATCCGATGAAGGGATGGCGGAAGTAAGAAAAACGATTGACGCTCTAGCAGAAATTTTTGTGGGGAAGGTCAGCGAAGGCAGGAACGTCTCACGGGAGACTGTGCTGTCTGACTTTGGACGCGGAGGTGTTCTCGTGGGAATTGATGCAATCAAACGAAAGATGGCCGATGGTGTGATGGGTTTGCGCGAGGCTCTTGGCCTCATGGCTTCCGGTCCTGCACCATCGGGTCCGGTGGCAGTTGAAAATGTTGCGGCAGATGTTCAGCCTGTCGCGCCGGCAGTAGCGGTAGTGGAACCTGCACCGGCGGCTCCAGTTGTAGCGCAGGATCCAAAATCATCCTTTGATGCCGGTGTGAAAGCTGAGCGTGAGAGAATCCAGGCGATTGAGGATCTGGAAATCAAGGGATACGATGCGCTGATCGCGGAAGCGAAATTCAAAACCGGAGTCGATGCGGCGTCCGTTCTTCTGGCTGTGAACGCTGAAGAAAAAAAACGCCGTGCTGCGCTCCAAAGCAATATCATTGCTGATGCGGCAGAATTGCCGGCAGACATGAGATCGGTCGGATCAGAAACCGCTTCTGAAATCGACGATGTAACCGAGGGCCTGATTCAAGCGGCGCGAGCCGTAAGCGGCAAATCTGCAGGAGGAAACTGATATGTCTCTATTGGACACATCGAACTATGACAATCTGATCGCCGGCCAAGATCCGGACCCCACTACCAGGAATATCACGGTCAAGTCCGGCGAGAACTTGGTTCGTGGTCAGGTAGCGGCGATCGAAACTTCCACTGGAAAAGTGGTTGCTTACGACTCATCTGAATCATCAGACGGCCACAATGCTGCGCGATTCATCGTCTTTGAGGACGTAGACGCCACCAGTGGTGATGCAAAAGGCACGGTCTATACGACCGGTCGCTTTAACGAATCCGCTCTGGTGTTCACCACAACCGGCGAGCTGGATGACACTGTACGTGAGGCGCTTCGCGATTACGGAATTATCGTGAGCCCATCCATCCAAAACTAAGGAGAAAAACACAATGAGCGGCGTATTAGACAATTTATTCGAAACGAGGTCGATGCTTCCTGCTCTCATGCAAATGAGAGCGCCGACTGCTTTCCTCAGAAACCTTTTCTTTAAGCAAGAAAAGACTTTTGATACCGAAGCCGTAGACATCGACATCTACAAAGAAGCACAGCGCAGAGCGGCGCACGTGAGGCTGTACCAAGAAGGAACCCTGATGGAACGTCAGGACTATTCGACTTACACCTACAAGCCGTTCCCTCTGAAGCCCACCATGATTACCACTGCGCGCGAAGCGTTTCGCCGTGGTCCTGGCGAGGCTCTTTACAATTCCGTTTCCCCTATGGCAAGAGCGCAGGCGACACTCGCACGCGATCTGCTCGCTATGGTAGACGCAATTGGAAGAACCGAGGAGCTGATGTGTTCTCAGGCACTTTTCAATGATGCGGTAAAAACGAAAGACGTACGCGGCAATGATCTTGCTGCAGACATTTCTTTCGGCCGCGCTGCGGATCACAATGTAAGCTCCGCAGGAGTAACCTCCGGTTACGGTGGACTGTGGGATGCATCCGGCTCAGATCCGCTTGAAACTCTGCGCAAGCTGAAGAGAAAGGTGGCGAAAGATTCCGGTTTCGTTCCGGTCGTAGCAGTGTTTGCCGGGGACATTACCGATATGTTCCTTTCGCACTCTGTAATCCGCGACATGGCAAAGGATACCAGGTCCAGCCAGATTGATATTCAAATGCGGTTCCCTACTTACCTCACTGATGGTGCGGTATACGTTGGGCGCTTTGAAGGTCTGGAAGTCTTTGAATACATGGGAACAATCCGCGACGATTACACGGACCCGGATAACCCGACCGTAGTCGATCTAGTGCCTGCGAAAAAGATTCTCCTTGGGAATCCAGACGCACGCTCAGAGATGCTTTACGGCGCGGTAGACGACCTGGATTCCCTGGCTCCAGTCGCACGCTTCCCTAAATCATGGAGAGAAAATAACCCGAGCGCGCAATTCGTTCAGGTTATTTCTCGCCCACTTCCAGCGCCACATCAAGTGGATTCGTTTATTGTAGCACAGGTTGATGCCTGATCTGAATGAGCGATTTTTTCTTGGACGGAATGGCCGCAGACAATGCGGCCATTCACTCACTCGATGCTGAGTTTACCGAGTCCGCAACCATCGAGCATCCACTCGTTGACCCAACCATCTCACAAGAAATCCCTGTAGTATTTTCTGAAACTTACCAAACACTGAATCCAGAAACCGGCATCCCGGCGATGAGCTCAAGTCCTGGCATCATGATCTATCTGCCGCCAGTGGACGTTTTGATCGGCACTTCTCTTCTCTCTCTTATCCCGTCCGGGTGCAGGATCATCATCCGTGGAATTTCTTATTTGCTTTCTGAGCCACAGCCTGATGGGATGGGGTGCTACTTTGTGAAGCTCAAGAGAGAAATCGTATGAACATTCGCGCAAAACTGAAAACAGCAATCATAAACGAAATTGCAAATTCGACCAGTGTTGATTCTGCGCATATTTCAAAGTTTCGGGATCGCCCGGTTGATTTCTCTGAGATGCCTTTTGTTGTTGTATCATCAATGGATGAACCGGCAGATCGCCTGGATGATTTGCACACTTACAAAATGACCAGTCAGATTCTTATCACTGTTTATACTGGCGGTGTTGCAGATCCAGAGGAGCAAAGCGATCTGATCTGTGGCGAAATCGAGGACGCTCTTTTGAATCCCCTTTGCGAATTGATCGACACGGACACAGGGGATGCAATCGGAAAATCCCTCACTCTGATCGGCACAAAGGTGCGCCGGCAGGAGCGTGCGGAGAAGACGGCAGTCTTTGCTGCGATGTTGTTTGAATGTGAGGCTTACGCGGAGATTTCATAATGGCTGCAACAAAGAACTTCACAATCTCTGCCGGCGCGACATTCGAATTCACGCTTTTGTATAAGGACTCAGCTGGAGTAGCGATTGATATTACCGGATGGCTTTTCCAGATGAAAGCGAAGCGTACGTTTTCGCAGAATGAAACCCCGGCTCTTTCAATTGATGAGACAGATGGGATCTTAGTGACCGGAGCAGAAGGAAGGCTTGATGTAACGATTAGCGCAGCACGCACGGATGCAATTCGAGATGCCTGGATCGCCACTTCAAAGATCGACGGGTATTACGAGTTGCTTGGAATCGATCCGGGAGGAAAGGCGAAGATTCTTTTGTCCGGCAAGCTCACAGTAATTCCGGGGGTGATCTAATGCCTCCCGAAGAAATCATAGTCATCGAAAAAGAAATCATAGTCATCGAAAAAGAAATTGAGACGGTCACCGTTCTTTCAGAAACAATTGCGGGCCCACAAGGATTGCCTGGCGGATCTATTTTGTATGGCTCCGGCGCTCCGAATAATTCACTGGGGAATGCTGGGGATTCTTACATCGATACCGATGTTGGAGATCTGTACGCGAAGGACCAGATCGGTTGGAATCTTGAACTTTCCTTAATCGGTCCGCAAGGTGACGTTGGCCCGCAGGGCGCGACCGGTGCTACTGGAGCAACCGGCGCGCAGGGCCCCCAAGGCATTCAGGGTGCCACAGGACCGCAAGGTTCAACCGGGGCCACCGGACCTACCGGCGCGACCGGAGCCACTGGCGCTACTGGGCCAGCTGGGGCTGATGGAAAAACAATTCTGAGCGGTTCTGGTGCTCCGTCAAATGGCACCGGCGCAAACGGTGATTTTTACATCGATCTTTTGAATAGCAGATTGTACGGACCAAAATCTGCCGGTGCATGGGGAAGCTATATTTCTCTTGTCGGTGCTACGGGGGCTACTGGTGCTACTGGAGCTACTGGCGCGACCGGCTCCACCGGTGCCGCTGGTGCAGATGGAAAGACCGTCAGAAACGGTTCCGGCGTGCCGTCATCCGGTCTTGGTGTTGATGGCGATTTCTATATCAACACTGCAAACTATGATTTGTATGGACCCAAAGCATCAGGATCATGGGGATCCGCGCACTCGCTAGTAGGTCCCACCGGCGCGACGGGAGCAACTGGTGCTAGCGGGCCTACTGGGGCGACTGGTCCCGCAGGAGCGGATGGTGCTGATGCGGTTGTGCATGAGGGAACTGCGGAGATTGATTTTGGATCTACTCCCACTGATTCTGGAAGCGTATCCATCACCGGTCAGACTGGAATACTCACGACTTCGCGTCCTCGAGCATGGTTTGTTTCGCGCGCGACTACGGATAATTCCGCTGCGGATCATGAGCAGGCCGCTGCTCGATGCGTTGTGATTTGTTCAGAACCGATCGCGGATACCGGTTTTACTATTTCTGTTTTCTGCCAGGGCTATGTGACTGGTAAATTTTCAATCGAATGGAGCTGGATATGAGCTGGGCTACACAATTACTTTCACGCACTGGCGGCTACCTTGCCGACGTCACTAGCGCGTTCCGTTTAAAAACTGATCTTGCGAAGCACGGAGACGCGCCAGCAGAGGTTGGATCTGTTTTGATCGTTTCAGAAAATGATGACGGGTCAGTCACCGGGACGCCGTACCTGAAAAGTCCAGAGACTTCATCTGATTTTCGTCTGCGCACCGGAATTGATTCGATTCTCTTTCAGGACAATTTCAATGCTACCGCGCAGAATACTCAAATCTGGAAATACGTTTCATCAACTTTGACCGCCGCTATGTCTGGCGGTTTCTTGCAGATAAACTCTGCGGCTGCAGGTACTACGGGAACGTACGTATCAATGCAAACGTTTCAGTATTTCCCACTTGTGAAAACTGCGCCGCTGTATATCGACGTTGATTTCATTCTTTCTGCCGCACCGATTCCTGCGAACGAAAGATTCCGCATTGGCTTGTTTGTTCCGAACACTACAAACTTGCCGATTGATGGATGCTATGCGGTTCTCTCTAGCGTTGGTCTGCAGATCGTTATGAACTTCAATGGAACGGAAACGTCCACCACTCTTGCTGGATTTACTCCGTCCGCGAACACAAACTATCATTTGTGTCTTGTTGTCGGCGTGAATGAGGTAGAGGTTTGGATCGACGATGTTCTCATGGGCGAGGTAGATGTTCCTGCAGGTAACTCTCAGCCTTTCATGCAGGGAGCGCTTCCGCTTTCAGTTGAGTGCGTAAACACAGGAGCCGTCACCGGTGCGATGACTCTGAAAATCGGATCTATGCAGGTTTCGATCGCGGATCTTGCGTTTGGTTTTAGCGTACCAGAGGTTCAGGCACTCGCGGGACTTGGTGGAGGTCATGGCCATAACGGTCAGACCCAGGGCCAGTCCACTCAATGGGCGAATGCTGCAGAACCTACTGGCGCTGCCGCTACAAACACAACGGCGGCACTCGGCACTGGCCTTGGCGGTTTGTTCAAAGCAAACGCGATGGCGACAAGCGCGACGGATATTATCATATCATCCTTTTTGAATCCTGCAAGCACGATCAATATCACGGGACGAAATCTAGTGATTCGTGGTGTATGGGTGGATGTGATGAATCAAGTGACGGCGGTTGCCACCACTGCATTTGGTTTCGCGATGGCTCTTGCATATGGGCACACAGCGCTTTCGCTCGCTACCGCAGAAACCGGGTCATTCGCAACTGGAACGACGCACGCGCCGAGGAAGGTTCCGATTGGGTTTCTCTATCTTCCTGTAGCTGCTCCAGTTGGTCAGGCGGCAGGGAAGCAGTACGTTCAGTTTGCCGCTCCGATTATCGTTCGTCCTGGTGAATACGTGGCGATCGTCGCAAAGGTAATTGTCGGAACCGCAACCGCATCCGAGACGCTTCTGTTCCTTTGTGGCTTTGACGCTTACTTTCAGTAAATGAAAGGTTGCTGGAAAAAAGAAGAGGCCGCGTATGTGCTGGGAGATGGTCCCAGCCTGCGCGACTTCGATTATTCTCTACTTATCGGAAAGAACGTTATCGCATGCAACGATGCGTATTTTCGCCTTCAAGAAATCGGCTTGAATCCATCCATTTGGATGTTTGTGGACGCAAAATTCGTAGGGCAATGCAAGTCGCGTCGCGGAATTAATTTTTACGATCTGCCTTTTCCAATTGTTGCAGGTCAGCACTGCGGATTGCGCGAAAGGGACAACGTTCGTTTATTCATTTCCGCGCGCGAGCCAACAATGGCGGAAGGTAGCCTGTATTACCGCGAGCACACTGGCGCTGCCGCCATAAACATGGCGATCCAGACCGGTGCAAAAAACATCTATTTGCTCGGAATAGATCTAGACTACATTGGAGACCTGAGCCATTCCCGTCCAGGGCATCGAATGGATGGGTCAGAAAATAGGTCTAGTTACCAAAAACAAATCAAGCGATATGAGCGGTTCGCTTCCTTTGCTTCAAACATCACAAACCTTAGTACAATTTCTGCTCTTCAATCGTTCCCAAAAAAATCATGGCAGGAACATTTTGGAGTAAGTGATGCTAAGCCGAAGTCAGATATTTGAAAAAGTGCAGGCTGTAGTCGAATCTATGGATGTGGCCGCGAGTCGCATTGAGAAATGTCGCGGTGAGATAGTCCGCGTTTCAAAAGAAAACCGAACCGAAAAGATCTATAAGAAATTCACGGATGACCTTGCGGACTCTGCAAAAAAACTGGAGCGTCATCTCGGTGTTTTGCGCGGCATGCGTGGAAATGCACTCTGGGATTTTCAGCAGAGAGTTATGCTTGACGGAGAAAATAAAAAAACCAATGCTCAGATCACGGTGGGCGACCGGATGTTTGCGTTGATTCAGCAGGATCCAAAATACAAAGCATACAAAAAGCCAAGGCGTAGCGGGTCCGGGATGCTCATGGGCAGGATTGGAAATCTAAAGGTGGTATTGAATGGGAAAGCACGGTAATAATGACTGGCTGCGAGGTTTCTTCGCGGAGCAGGATGTTTTTATCATCGGATCTGGGAAGTCTGCGGATTCTTTAACGACAAAGCAAATCAACAAACTCCAAAAATCAAAAACGATCGTTATGGGAAATCGCGCGAAGCAGTTTAAGGCTCCGTCGATCTTCCTTTTTCTCGATAGCGATTTGATTGAGCGCCTAGACATGCCTGGTGCATGGCCTTACGGTGAATCGTTTCACGTTCTCGCGGGCCCTCAATCCAGAATGGTTGAGGAGGCGAACGTTCACCGATTCGGTCAGGTGCATGACATAGTTTCGCAGAATCCTTCTTACTTGCTTTGTGATCACTCCGGTCTGGCCGCTGTAAACGCTGCATTCATCGGGCGCGCGCGCAGAGTGTTCCTCGTAGGCGTCGACTGTGGTTTCGGTGTATGGAAAGCGAGCGGCACTCCACCCACACTGCAAGATCCGGATTTCAAATTGATGCGAAGGTACATGAGCACGGTTCCTTTGTTTGAAAAGTTGCACAAGAAAATGCAGAATCTGTATCGCACGACCGATGATACGAACCTGAAATTTCTTCCTTTCATGGACCTTGATGTTGCGCTTGCAAACGGAGAAAAAAATGGACAAAAATAAAAGAATCCGCATTCGCTGCGGGCAAGGAATCGGAGATTCCATCTACTTGCAGGCGGTCGTTCACGACTTACTGCGCGAAGGTTATTCGAACCTTGAAGTATGCACAAACTACCCGGAGATTTTTGCTCACTTGAATCCGCGCAAGGTTTATGATAAATCGAACAAATTGGTTTTGGATCAGAAGTCTGGATCGTTTGACATTATCCCATTCACAAGATCCGGGTGCCATGTGATCGCTCACTACACATCCAGAAAAAAAATCGCTGGGACATGCCAGTTTGAGGATTGCTATTTGACTGCGGGATGGACCAAGCAAATTGATCCGAAGTTTGAGTTTAAAATTCCGGAAAAAGTAGCAAGTCACGCAAAGCAAATTCGATCAGATAATCCTGGTAAGTTGCTTGTAGTATATCAAAGTTTGAGGCCTGCAATGGGCAGGACTGATGGATTTGGTGATGAGCTGGTACCGTCCGAGGACTCAATGAAGGCTGTCCTCTCATCTCTTCCTGCGCATACTGTGATCAAAATTGGCCAGGGTGATCCTGACTCTATTCATTGCGATCTGGATCTTGTGAATAAAACCAATTTGAACGAATCGCTGGGATATTTCTGTTCTGCGGATATAATTATAGGCCAGTGCTCGCTTATCATTCCGCTTGCAGAATGCCGGAAGATTCCTTTGATAATCGTTTTTGGAAACCGGATCAGGACTTCTGAGCATCCATTCCTGAGATCGATATGCCCTGAGAAATTGCTCTTGCGCCATCGCAGGAACGGCAATCTGGAGCTTGGATTATGGGATGATGATCAAAATCTGGAGCACCATGTGAAAGACTGGGAGTCCGGGCTGATTCATGCGCACCAAAACTAATTTTATATCGCTTGAGCAGATGCGTGCTCGATTCAAAGGAAAATCAGTAGCGGTGATCGGTTCCGGTCCCACTGCTTTGCTCAATTCCGGGGAGTACATCGACTCGCATGATTTGATCATTAGGATCCAAAATTACAAGATGCGCGGGTTTGAGTCTCAAGTCGGTAGTCGAACGGATGTTCATTATTCATTCTACGGGATGTCCATGCGCAAAACAGCGAATGAATTGAAGGAGGATGGCGTATCGCTTTGCATGTGCAAGCTGCCAGACGGTGCGCTTCCTTTTTCA
>Ga0268298_10004337_pt1 | contig 13907 bp, 12 predicted proteins | sample WWTPWeurt_MetaG_FD_194462 | JGI IMG/M metagenome (GOLD analysis project Ga0268298, IMG submission 194462) | Activated sludge microbial communities from WWTP in Nijmegen, Gelderland, Netherland - WWTP Weurt | ecosystem: Engineered > WWTP > Aerobic digester > Activated sludge | place... | reverse complement strand
ACGGCCGGGGCGGTTTCCCCGGCGCCGGGCAAAAGCAGTTCCACCGCATCGCCGCGCAGGCGGGCGGACGCCGCGCCGAGACCAACCGGGCCGGCCGCATCCCGGCCGGTTCCGGCCGCCCGCAGGTCGGACAGCCAGCCCGCCGCCGCATCCCACTCCGCGATCCAGCCGCCACCGTCAAATTCGTGCGCGCGTGTCTGCCCAATCGCCTCGGCCGCTACGGCCAGGGCCACGATGTCGGGCAGGACGGCCACCGCCTCCGTCCATCCCGCAGGCAGCTCGGTTTCCAGACGCGGCCGGTGGGCGGCATAGACCAGCGCCTGCCGACCGGAAGGTGAAAGCAGAAACCCTGCGGCCAGCTGGGCATGGGGAAACGGCGCCGTGCGCTCGAAATACAACTCCACCTGCGCCGCCGGTTCCGACGCCGGATCCAGCGGAATCACCCGGAGGAAGAACCGGCCTGCGGGAACGAGGTGGACGGCCGGCGGGGCCGAAGCAACGGAGGCTGCGGAAGCGGGCATGGGCGCGTTCAAGAACCTGGTTCAATGAACCATTCCTGAGATTCAATCAACTGGTAGTTCTGGGCCTCTGGCGCCCCGCCCGCCGGGGCGGCGGGCGCCGCTGCAGTCGTGCCTTGACGGGCACCCCTGGCCTGCCGCAAAGAGCGGCGGCGCCGAATTTCCTCGGCGACCCCGGCCAGCCGCTTGGCCTCTCCGCCCTTCTGCCCTGAGGCTGCCGCCGGCTCCCTGGCTCCGCCCTCGCCCGGCCGCAACAGGCCGCGCAACCGGCAAATGTCGAGCCCCGGCTCCTCCGCCCGGACCTCGATGACCAACGCCTGTGCCGTGACGGCGAGCCGTCCCCAGGCCGCCTCCATCCCCGGCGGCGGTGCAACCAGCGTCCGGATCATCTGCGCCCGCAGCCGCTGCGTGGCGCTTTCGTCCAGGCCGAGCAGGCGCAGCACCTCCGGACTGGCTGTGTTGACGTTGCAGCGGTCAAAACTTTCCAACGCGAGCCTATCCCGCACCCGGTCCGCGCGCTCCGTCCGCTCGCGATCATTTGCCCCCACGCAGGCGGCAAACCCGGGCAACCGCCACAAGCCCTCCCAATCGCCCGCCAGATGTCCGGCTTGGGCACGATGCGCCTCGCGGTGGGTGTTCCATGCGGCCGCCGCCGTCCGTGCTGTGCCAGTGCTCTCGCCCAGGCTCAGGAAAAGCCGCCCCGCCATCTCCTCGTCGAGCATGGCCAGGGACACCCGCGCGCTCGCGTCCTCAACATCCGCCACCACGGTGTCCCGGCCCGCCGGCCGTTCCAGCCGCGTCCAGCCTTCGGCCGGGTGATGCAGGCCTTTCAGTTCGCGGGCCGCCTCGACAAGCATCGCCTGGGCGGACTGCAACGTCGCCGCCGCCTCGCGGCTCAACCGCTCCTGCCGCCGCGCCCGCGCCTCGACCATCACCCCCACCGCCGTCCGGTCCACCAGCGCGAGCACGCCGGCGGAGGCCAGGGCGACGAACACCAGCACCGCCACCAAGGCGATGCCGGACGCGCGGCGGATGGAAGCGGGACGGTTCATGAGGCGGCCTTCGGCGCGGCCGGCGCCAGATGGATGCTGGTCGACAATTCCTCCCCCTCCCGCCGGAAAACCAACCGCACCCGCCGCGGCAACCGGTCGGCATGCGCCTGCATCCCTTGTTTCGCCTCCCACGGCTGGCCGGGAGCGCCCTCGTAATCGAACCACATCTCCTCCACCCAGGGCGACACCGCCAGCGGGACGTTATTCCCGCCCCCGTCCAGATTGACGACCACCAGACCGAGGCGCGGCAATCTGACCACCGCCGCCCGTGCCGACACACCTGTCCCAATCGGCCGGCCAAACAGGTCGCGCGTGCCCTCGATCACGAGCGAGGCTGTCTGGTAGCCCTGATGGTCGTCCCACCGGCCGGGTTGCAACCGGCCGGCCTGCTGGCCGGCGCGCAGCCAGCGTTCCAGGCGCCGCGTGGCGGCCCAGGCGTGCTCGTCGAGCCCGATGCGTTTCTCCGGCCGCCACACTTCCTCGAGCGAGGCCAGCCAGGTGACCATGCCCGCGACCATCAGGCTGAAGATCGCCAAGGCCAGCAGGAGTTCGAGCAGGGTGAAAGCCCGCTGCCGGTCGCGCGTTTTCATTGGTCTGGTTGCTTCCAACGTTTGGCGGCCACCTGCTTCCAAGCCTGCGACTCGGCCGGCGTGATCCAGGCGGGCCGGTAGAGTTCCACGCGCTCCGGGGTCATTGCGCCGGGCCGACCGTCTTCGTATTCGATGCTAATGTCCACGGCGTAGAGTCCGGTATAGTCGAGGGGGCTTATCTCCGCCCGCCAGCGCAGCCCCGGCCCCCCGGGCAAGGCGGCCGCCCCGCCCTCCACGACCGCCGCCCGCGAAGCCTGCGCCACCACATTGTCGCGCACGAAACCCACGGCCGCCGCCCGCTCCCGGTCGGCGCGGATCGCACCCCGGGCTGTCGTCCCCGCGACATAGGCCGTGCTGAGCACGGTGACCGTCAGCACGAAAATCGCCAGCGCCGCCACCGTTTCCAGCAACGTGAACCCGCGCGCATCAGAGCCGAAGCCGGTCATGGGGCCTTCTCCTGCAAGGCCAGCCGGGCCGTCCAAGGATCCACGCGCCAGCGCCGTTCCCCGGGCCCGCCTCCGTCGAGCATCACGATGAAAGGATCGCAGCTGCCGTCGGGCCGGAAGGCGATATCGAGCCGAGCCGCCCGCGACTCCGGAGCCGACGGAGAGGACAGTCGCATATCCCCGGTGCCGGGCAGCGTGAGGCTGCGCTCGCGCCAAGCCAGGGTCCGGCGCTCGGCCTCCCAATTCAGGGTGAGGGTGCGCCCCTCGCTGACCGCCGCACGGCGCACCTGCTGGAGCATGGCCGCGACCCCGTCGAGTGCGGCATCCGCCGGCGGGCGGGCTCGCCCGCCGGCCACGGTGGCGACCGCCACCCCGAGCACCAGCACCATCAGTGCAAGCACCAGCAGCATCTCCAACAATGTCTGCCCCGCCTGCAGCCTGCGGCCTCGACTACCAATTGCCGATGTCATCGTCGGTGCCCGCCTTGCGGTCCGGACCGGCCGAGTAGAGGTCGTAGCCGCTGGGATTTTTGACCCCGGGTTGGCGGTATTCATAAGGCTGTCCCCAGGGGTCCAGGGGCTTGGTGCCCCCGCGCACCTCGAAATAAGGCCCTTTCCACTGGGCGGCCGCGCCGCCGCCGGGGGCGTGCAACAGCACATCCAGCCCCTGCGCCGTGGTCGGGTAAGCACCCATGTCCATGCGGTAACGCAGGAGCGGCACATGCATCGAATCCCGCACAAACAACTGCGCGACCGATTGCTGGCTCTGCCCAAAAACCTTGTCCACCTGCGTGACGGCGAGGGTGGCGAGCATGGCGAGGATGCCGAGCGCGACCAGGATTTCAAGCAGGGTGAAAGCGCCGGTGCGGCGGCACTGGGATGCGGAATATTTGGGGTTCATTTGTTTTTGGCCCACGCTCCGGGTTTCAGCTCGGGTTGGCGCGGGGACATGATTGGAGCATCTTGCGCAGGTGCCCGGGAGCTTGCTCAGGACATGACTATTTTGCTTGGGTATTTGCAGGCATGAGCCGCGGGTGCTCGATGCGGCCGGCCAGCCGGATGGTTGCGACCCTGGCCACCGGATCGTAGCTGATCACCTTCAGGCCTCCAAGTTCCTCGCCTTCGGCGATCCAGCGGGCCGTGCCTGTGGCCGGATCGAGCAGGCTGAGCAGGTGGCGGTCGCCCAACCGCACCGCTCCCTTGAGCACTCTGGTGCCGGCGGTTGTGGCGGCTTCGTTTATACGCCGGAATGGCGCGTCCGTCGCCAATTGAGCCAGCGGGTCAGCCGCGGCAGCGGTGACCAGAAACATCATGAGCAATATCCGGCGCATTCCCATCACAACCCTGATGACACTCCGCCGCCGGATGCTCAAACACTATATGGGCTATGGCCGGGTGTCATACATGCTGATGATCAAACCCACCCCCGAGCCACCCTGTTCATCGCTCAGGGCATAACTTGGAGAAGAGGCACGCCTCGGCGCAAACCCGTCAAAAACAAAGCCCACCTGTGCTGGTGGGCCTGAACTTTCCACATATCTTCCTATTCCCAGGAGAGAATGGGATCTAACTCTTGAATTGGTGCCCCCACGGGGAATCGAACCCCGGTTTGAAGAATGAGAATCTCCTGTCCTAGCCGCTAGACGATAGGGGCGGAAAACCGAAAGAACAAACAAGCGCTCGGCGGCGGGCCGTCAAGCGCGCAGAAATCATCAGACGTTGAACAGCTCGCCGGGCTCGAAGAATCGCTTCAGCTCGGCCTGGGCGTTTTCAACGGTGTCCGAGGCGTGGCAGACGTTCTTCATCATCTCGGTGCCGAAGTCGCCGCGGATCGTGCCCTTGGCCGCCTTGCGGGAGTCCGTGGGTCCGAGCAGGTCGCGCACCTTCTGGACGATGTTCTCGCCCTCGAGCGCCATCGCGATGACCGGGCGCGAGCTCATGAAGGCCTCGATCTCCGGGTAAAAGGGCTTGTCGGCCACGTGGGCGTAGTGCTCGCGCAGCTTGGCGGGCGTCAGACGCATCATCTTGCAGCCCACGACGGTAAAGCCGGCCGCCTCGAAGCGATTCAGCACGTTGCCGACATGGCGCTGGGCCATGCAGTCCGGCTTAAAAATAACGAATGTTCTCTGCATATAAGCGGCCCACCATACTTTTCAGGGCTCGTTTGAAAAGCCCGGATTTCAGGAATCTTGCCGCCCGGCAAGGGCTGTGCTCCTCGGACTCAAACTCGCTCTTCTGGCTTACTTGAAATAAGTTACGCAGATACCGTGAATTCAGAGCGCCTCGGTGTAGAGCTGCTCGTAGCCCGCGACCGCCTTGGTCCACGAGAAATCTTTCCGCATGGCGCGCTGTTGCACGGCGGCGTAGCGCGCCTTGTCGGCGAACAGCGCCAGTGCGCGCTTCAACCCGGCGTCGAACTCCTCCTGCTTCGGCGCAACCACGATGCCGGTGCCGTCCTCCGGGCTGGCGTCGATGTCGGTCACGGTGTCCACGAGACCGCCGACGTTGCTCACCAGCGGCACCGTGCCATAGGCTTGGCTATACATCTGGTTCAGCCCGCACGGCTCAAATTGCGAGGGCATCAGGAAGAAGTCGGAACCCGCCTCCACCAGGTGGCTCATCTCCTCGTCCAGGCGGATGCACAGGCCCACCTTGCCGGGATGGGCGGTGGCCAGGCCCTGCAGGAGTTCCTCGTATTTCTTCTCGCCGCTGCCCAGCACGATCAGGCGGCAATTTTCCTTGGCGAAAAATTCCTTCGCCCCGAGAACGAGATCAAGGCCCTTGGCCGGCGTGAACCGGCACACCATGCCGAACACCGGCCCCTTGAAGGTGGCGCTCCACCCGAATTGCTTGAGCAGCTTGGCGCGGCACTTCGCCTTGCCGGCCAAATCACCGGCGCTGTAGCGCGCCGGCAGGCTCGGGTCTGTGGTCGGATTCCAGACCGCCGTGTCGATGCCGTTGAGCAGGCCGTGCAGGTCGTCAAGCCGCGTGCCGATGACGCCGTCCATGCCGTTGCCGAACTCCGGCGTCTGGATCTCCTTCGCATATTGCGCGCTCACGGTCGTCACCTTGTCGGCATAGACGATGCCGGCCTTGAGCATGCACATCTGGTCGTAGTATTCCAAACCGTCGATCGTGAGCAGTTCCTCGGGCAGGTTGGTCAGCGCATAGGATTTGCGCGGGAACACACCCTGGTAGGCGATGTTGTGGATCGTGAAGACGGTCTTCAACGCGAGGGTCACGTTGTAGCGGCGCTCGGCGTCGCGCAGGAAGACGGGCAGCAGTCCGGTCTGCCAGTCATGACAGTGCATGATGTCGGCCTTGAAATCGGTCAGCCGCAGCAGCTCGACCACGGCCTTTTGGAAAAAGATGAACCGCGCGTCGTTGTCGTCATAGTCGCGCTCGCCGGTCCAGTAGGGCAGCTTGCGGTCGAAGTATTCCTCCCGGCAGACGAGATGGAGCGTCAGGCCGGCGCGCAGCTTGAGCGTGTAAACATCGCCCGCCAGAAAGGCATCACCCATCTCGATCTTCAGTTTGTGGCTGGGTTTGAGGCCGGCCACATGCGGGCCGTCGAGCACCGAGCGATAGCCGGGCATGAATACGGCCAGTTCGTGGCCGCGGTCGGCGAGGGCTCCGGTCAGGGCCGCCACCGCGTCCGCCAGGCCGCCGGTCTTGAGATAGGGGAACAGTTCGCTGGCCGCGTGGGCAATTCGCATGTTGCAACACTACGGACCCACCCGCACGGTTCCACCAGAAAATCCTGCCGTGCGTCCATCGTCTTGGCGCCGGGCGGATCTGGCACCCTGCTCCCGGCAGGCGCGCCGCCATTGTATTCCCATGAGTTATTCCGACCGCCTATTGGCCCAGCTCAATCGCCGCAGCTACATCCCGGCCGCCGCCGCGGCCATCGCCAAGGAGTGGCGCCTCAACCCCAAGGATCGCCGCAAGTTCAACCAGCAGGTCGCCGAACTCCTCCAGTCCGGCCGCATTGTCCTGATCAAGGGCGACCGCCTTTGCGTGCCCCGCGAGGCCGACCTCGTCACCGGCACGATCAATTTCCGCCAGAAGGGCTCGGCCATGGTCTTCCCCGAGGTCAAAGTCACCGAACCGCGCAAGCCTGCCATCTTCATCGCCGCCGAGGATACCGGCGTGGCTCTCCAGGGCGACAAGGTTGTCGTGCGCCTCCGCTCCCCGAAGGACCGCGACTGGCCGCACTTCCTCAAGCCCGGCGAGCAGGCCGGCAAGGTCATCAAGATCATTGAGCGGGGCAGCGCCACCCTCACCGGCACCCTCCAGCGCGGCCGCAACTACTTCTATGTCGCCTCCGACGACCCGCGCATCGGCCACGACATCATCGTGCAGGATCCGGCCAAGGCCCCGCTGAAGCCGCCCGCCGCCGTCGGGGACAAGGTCGTCGTCCGGCTCAACGAGTGGAAGGAGCGGCACCAGCAACCCGACGGCGTCATCATCGAAAAGCTCGGCCGCGCCCTCGAGCCGCGCGCCGAACTCGCCGCCATCTACCACAAATACAACCTTGTCACCGCGTTCCCCGAGGCCGTCGTCCGCGAGGCTGCCTCTCTGCCCACCGCAGTCGGCCCCGCCGACCTCGCCGACCGCCGCGATTACCGCAACATCCCCACCTTCACCATCGACCCGGACGACGCCAAGGATTTCGACGACGCCCTCTCCATCGAATACCTCGATCAGGGCGACATCCGCATCGGCGTGCACATTGCCGATGTCAGCCACTACGTGCAGCCCGGCACCGGCCTCGACCGTGAGGCCCAGCACCGCGGCAACTCCACCTACCTCGTCGGCACCGTCGTGCCCATGCTGCCCGAGAAACTCTCCAACGGCCTCTGCTCGCTCGTCGAGGCCCAGGACCGCGTGACCAAGGCCGCGCTGTTCACCTTCGCCGCCAGCGGCCGCCTCAAGACCACCGAGTTCGCCAACACCGTCATCCGCAGCCGCAAGCGCCTGACCTACAAGCAGGCCTTCGCCCTCATGTTCGAGGACGACCTGGCCAGGATCCGCGCCCTGCCCCTCCCCGCCGCCCACCAAACCGGCTCGACCGGCCGCGCGCTCAGCGAACTCCCGACGCCCGAGCTCGCCCAGCTGCAAAAATGGGTCCGCCAGCTCTGGGCCATCGGCAGCAAGCTCCGTCGCGAGCGCATGACCGGCGGCAGCCTCGATCTCGACATGCCGGAGACGAAAATCTTCGTGGACGCCGCCGGCTATGCCGACCGCATCGAGCTCATTCACAACGACGAGAGCCACCAGCTCATCGAGGAATTCATGCTCCTCGCCAACGAGGCCGTCGCCCGCCTCACCCGCAGCCGCCACCTCCCCTCGCTCTACCGCGTGCACGACGACCCCGACGAGGCGAAGCTCGCCGAGTTCCGCCAGTTCCTCGGCACTTTCGGCATCAAGGTCGGCGATCTCACCAACCGCCCCGAAGTCGTCAAGCTGCTCGCCCTGCTCAAGGACCACCCCCAGGGCTACATCCTCCGCACCCAGCTCCTCCGCTCGATGCGCAAGGCCTGCTACCGCGCCACCCCCGACGGCCACTACGGCCTCAACAAGCCCGACTACACCCATTTCACCTCGCCCATCCGCCGCTACGCCGACCTCGTGGTGCACCGCGTGTTCGCCACTCATCTCGCCAAGGCCGCGGGCCAGCCCGCCGCCAGCTACCGCATCGCGCAGATCGACAACCTCGCCGAGCACCTCAGCCTCACTGAGATCAACAGCACCGAGGCCGAGCGCGACTCGCAGAAACTGAAGCTACTGGAATACTTTGAACGCGAATCCGAGAAGAGGAAAAAGGCGGTCTTCACCGCCATCATCACCGATGTCCGCAACCACGGCTTTTTTGTCGAGGTTGCCGAGGCCGGTGCCTTCGGCATGGTGCCCGTCTCCTCGCTCCGGGACGATTTCTACGTGCTCAACGGCGCCGGCACGGCCTTCATCGGCCGCAAGACCAAGCGCAAGTTTGAGCTCGGCCACAAGGTGACGGTCGTCGTGGACAAGGTGGACCGCCAGAAGCGCCTCATCGATTTCACCGTGCCGTGATCCGGCGAGCGCCGGTCGCCTGCCGCGAGATTGCTTTTGAGCCTATTGTTCTTCTGTTGGCCTGCACCATCCATGAAACACTACGACTTCGCCGACCGATTCCGCGCGCTCTACGACAAGGCCGTCAAGCTCTACGCCTCCGGCCAGACCGGCGCAGGCACCTACTTCACCGCCGACGAGGCGGCCTTCCTCGCGGCCAACGGCCTCACCGCACAAAATCTCTATGACTACGCCGAGGACCACCATGACTACGGCGAACCCGGCTACGACCGCGCCCTCGCCATCGAGCTCATCCGCCGCGACTATTTCCTGAACGTCCAGAACGGAAAACCGTCCGCCACCGTCCTCGACGAAGCCAGGATGCCCGCCAAGACCGACGCGGTGCAGGGCATCGAATGGCTGCCGCGCATCATCCCCAAGGCCAAAGCCAAGCTCCGCGGCGAACTCCCTCCCTCCCTGATGTATTCCTGCGGCGGCGACCGCCGTTTCTTCAAGCAGCACGACATCCACCCCGCCGAGTTCCTGACCCTGGTCTGGCGCAACCTGGATGATGACGCCGCCACCATCGCCTGGGTCGGGCGGCGCTCCAAGCAGAATTAACTCAGAGCCGGTCCGGTGGCGAACGCACCTCACGCAAGCGCCCCGAATCGAGCCCGCTGCTCGCCATTTGGCAAGCACCCCGGATCCTTGGTAGTTTAATAGACTACCAAGGATTTCCCGCGCCGGGCGGACGGCACCCGCCGAGGCTTGGCCGCTGCATGACACGGGTGTGCATCTGTGTGGTCTCCACGCTGGTGTGACCGAGCAGTTCCTGCACCGGCTGATGTCCGTGTCGCCCTCAAGCAAGTGCGTGGCGAAGGAGTGCGAGAACGTGTTTCCCGTAACTTTTCCCGGCTCGCCGGGGTTATCCGGGCAAGAACCCTCCACACCATGACCCTCAAGGAACTCCGCGTCCCCGCCCTCGCCCTCTCCTGCCTTGTCCTCGCCGCCGCCGCCGTGGCGTCCGTCACCGAGACTTTCAAGCAGACCTACCCGCTCTCCGCCAACGGCACCATCCATCTCGAAAACGTCAACGGCGACATCGACATCGTCGCTTGGGACAAGGCCGAGGTCGCGATCGAAGCCGAGAAGAAGGGCAAGACCGACGCCGATCTCGCCAAGGTCACCTACGAGGTCGATTCCACGCCGTCCAGACTCTCGTTCAAGGCGAAGTATGCCAAGTCGAAGGGCGGCTGGTTCGGCAACAGCGTCAACGCCTCCGTCCGCTTCAAGCTCATGGTGCCGGCCGGAGCCAGTCTGCAGAAGATCGCCAGCGTCAACTCCGACCTCACCGTCACCGGCGTGCGCGGCCCCGTGGACCTCGATATTGTGAATGGCAGCATCACCGCCACCGGCCTCGCCGCCAACGCCAGTCTCGATTCCGTCAACGGCAGCCTGCAGGCCGAATTCGCCTCCCTCGACGCCGTGCGGGAGGTGGAACTGGATTCCGTCAACGGTGCCGTCTCCGTCATTTTGCCCAAGGACGCCGGCGCGCACATTGACGCCGACACCGTCAACGGGCGCATCAGCGTGGACCAGCCCGTGAAGCTCGGCAAAGTCCGCCGCCGCTCCTTCACCGGCCAGATCGGCATCGGTGGGCCCGCTATCGAGCTCGATACCATCAACGGCAGCATCTCCATCCGCGAGAAGTGAGACGGGTTCCGGAAATGCAGGTTGCGCGCTCGCGCGCCATGTATCGGTTTTGGAGGGTCGGTCTCCGCACCGACCGCGGCCGGTTCGGAGACCGGCCCTCCACAATGCCATCCCACTATCGGGACGCCCCCATCCCGTGTTCGCTCTGAGCGGGCTGCAAACGGGGTCCTGTCTGTTTTTGCTTACAGCTTACATCCAACTACTTACATCTATTTTCGTGCTTGGCATCGCGCGTGCAAACAGAGGGCGCACTCACCCTCGATGTTCGGCACCGAATACAACTGGCTCATCACGATTTCGCGCCCCACTGACGGACATCCGCGCGCCCGCCTCGCCGGCACCGGCTTCCTCACGGTCGCCGTCGGCGTCTTCTGCTTTCTCTGCGTGTCGCTCCGCGCCGAGCCCGCGCACCGCGCGCTGCTGCGCGAAGCCACCGTCGCCGCGAAGGCCGGCGACACCGCCCTCGTCATCGCCAAGCTCGAGGCCGCCCGCGCCGCGCGCCCCGACTACCCGCGCGTGCTGAACAATCTCGCGCGCTACTACGCGCAGGCCGGCCGCACCGACGACGCGCTGGCGCAACTCCGCGAGCTCGCCGCCATGGGCCTGCAGGTCAACCTCACCGACGAGGCCTTCGCCGCGCTGCGCACCAGCGCCGATTTCGCCGCGCTCACCGCCGCCTTCGCCGCCAACCGCGCCGCCATCGGCCGCGACGAGACTGCTTGGGCCATCACCGGCATGGACGGCATCATCGAGGGCCTCGCGATCCACCCCACGACGCTCGAGGCTTTCTTCAGCGACGTGCACCACCGCTGCATCTGGTATCGCGACACCAGCGGGGAGACCGCCGTGATGAAAAAATTCTCCGCGGACGCCGACGGCCTGCTCGGCGTGTTCGCACTCAAAATCGACGCCGCGCGCGACACACTCTGGGCCAGTTCCTCCGCGCTGCCCGAGATGAAGGGCTACACCGAGGCCGACAAGGGTCGCGCCTTCCTCGCTGCCTACGACCTCAAGACGCGCAAGCTGCGCGCCACTTTTCCCATCCCCACCGACGACCGCGAACATGTGCTCGGCGATTTCGCCGTCGCCGCCGACGGCACGATCTTCGCCAGTGATTCCACCGCATCCGTCATCTGGCGTCTCGCGCCCGGTGCCGCCGCACTGGAAAAATGGCTGGAGTCCGATGAGTTCATCTCGCTCCAAGGCGTCGCCCTCGGCTCCGACGGTCGGCACCTCTACGTCGCTGACTACGCCAACGGCCTCTGGCGGATCGACGTCGCCAGCCGCGCGGCGGCCCTGCTCGCCGCACCCGCCCGCACCACGCTCTTCGGCATAGACGGCATCTACACCGTGCCCGGCGGCCTCGTCGCCGTCCAAAATGGCATCGCCCCGCAGCGCGTCATCAGGGTCGCGCTCGCCGCCAGCGGTGCCGCCGCCGCCGTGAAGATCCTCGCTGCCGGCCACCCCGCCATGAGCGACCTCTCGCTCGGCCAGGTGGTGGGCGACCACTTCGATTTCATCGGCAACGCCGGCTGGGCTCATTTCGAGAAAACCAAGGCCCCCGCCCCCGCCCGCACCGTCACGATCCTCCGCACCGCGCTCGATTAGAAATCGTTCTCTTTCTCCTACTCGCAATCTTTCGCCTCTCAAAAATCCTCCCAACCTAATCGATCAAGAGAACGATCCCAAGGCCCCCACTCCCTCATTCCCTCACTCCCCCTCACTTCAGCGCCCCTCCCCATGCTCATCGAATCTTTCCTCCATGACCTGCGCATCGGCCTCCGCGTCCTCATCAAGGAAAAGGCCTTCTGCGCCCTCGCCGTCTTCGTCCTCGCCGTCGGCATCGGTGCCGTCACCACCCAATACGCCGTCGTCAACGGCGTCCTCCTGCGGGGCTTCAAGTTCCGCGATGCCGAGCGCCTGGTTGACGTGCTGATGGTGGACCCCGCGAACTTTCAGCCCAACAATTTCAACGCGCGCCTGACCACGGCGGACTTTGCCGATATCCGGGCTCAGCAGAAATCGTTCTCCGAGTTCGTCGGCTACCTTAACGGCTCAACCGTCAATGTCACTTGGCAGGGCCAGCCCGATCGCCTCACCGGCGGCTACATCACCTGGGATTTCTTCCGCGCCCTGGGCGTCGCGCCCGTGCTCGGCCGCGACTTTCTGCAGGAAGAGGATAAGGCCGGCGTGGACAAGGCCGTCATCCTCAGTGATGCGCTCTGGCGGGCCAAGTTCGGCGCCGACCCGGCCGTCATCGGCAAGGGCATCCGCGTGAACGGCCGCCCCGGCCACATCGTCGGCATCATGCCCCCGAAGTTCCAGTTCCCCGCCAACGAGGACCTCTGGATCCCGGTCAACTCCGAGTTCCCCGTCCGCCCGCGCAATGACCGCGGCGTGAATTTCATCTCCGTCATCGCGCGCCTCAAGCCCGACGTCAGCCTCCAGCAGGCCGAGGCCGAGCTCACCGCCATCGCGAAGGGTTTCGCCGAGGCCTACCCCGACACGAACAAGCAGTTCACCAAGGGCTACGTGCGTCCGCTCATCGCCGCCTTCACCGGCGGCAACCTCAACGGCCTCCTCTATACCATGCTCGGCCTCTGCGTCGGCGTGCTCCTCATCGCCTGCATCAACGTCATGAACATGCAGTTCGCCCGCGCCGCCCTGCGGGCCAAGGAACTCGCCGTCCGCTCCTCCCTCGGGGCCACGCGCATCCGCCTCATCCGGCAGATGCTGACCGAGAGCCTCCTCGTCGCCGCCATTGGCGCTCTCCTCGGTGTCGGCATCGCCTTCTGGACGACGGACTACCTCAACCTCTACGTCCACTCCGGCGACCAGAACACCCGCATCCCCTCGTGGATGACCTTTGACCTCGATGTCATGGTCCTCTCCGTCGTCGTGGGCGCGGCCTTCTTCTCGGCGCTGGTGTCGGGCTTCGTCCCCGCCTGGATGTCCTCCCGCGCCAGCGCCATCGACGCCCTGAAGGAGGGCGGCCGTGGCAACACCAGCCGCGCCGTCAACGCCATCACCCGCGGCCTCGTCGTCTTCCAGATTCTCATAACCTGCGCCTTGCTCGTCTCCGCCGTCGTCATGGTCCGCTCCATCGTGAAGCAGCAGACCCTCGACTACGGCTACGACACCACCGCCATCCTCGGTGCCCGCATGGGCCTGATGGAAGGCGACTATCCCGACAACGCCCGCCGCCAGCTCTTCTACGAGAAGCTCCTCCGCGAACTCCGCGCCGCGCCCCAGTTCGAGGCCGCCGCCCTCACCTACCGCTTCCGCATGGTTTTCTCCGGCAACGGCCCGGTGGAGATCGAGGGCAAGGACTACAAGCAGGACAGCGACCGCACCACCTCCGAGTTCGAGAATGTCACCGCCGGTTACAATGAGGTGCTGGGCCAGAAACTCATCGAGGGCCGCTACCTCACCGATGAGGACAGCGACCTGAAACAGCCCGTCGCGGTGGTCAACGCCGCCTTCGCCAAGAAGCATTTCAACGGCCAGGCCCTCGGCCGCCGCTTCCGCACCATCAACC
>Ga0268298_10004336_pt1 | contig 13908 bp, 7 predicted proteins | sample WWTPWeurt_MetaG_FD_194462 | JGI IMG/M metagenome (GOLD analysis project Ga0268298, IMG submission 194462) | Activated sludge microbial communities from WWTP in Nijmegen, Gelderland, Netherland - WWTP Weurt | ecosystem: Engineered > WWTP > Aerobic digester > Activated sludge | place: Netherlands... | reverse complement strand
GTACCACAGCGCCGTCTGCCAGGCCACCGTGGGATCGGTGGCCACGCGGTCGGGGTCGGCCCACAGGTCGACCCCGATGGCCTGGCCGGCCGCGCGGTAGTTGAAGTTCCACGAAAGCTGGAACGGGCCGCGCCCGTAGTACTGGCGCCCGCTCGCGCACGGGTCGTCGACGCTGGCGCGGCAGTAGCGGTCGCGCTGTGTGGTGTCGTACTCACGCACGGCGCGCAGTCCGTCGGACTCGTGTGCCACCTGGGCCAGGAAGGCGGCCATTTCCCCGCGCCGCAGCTGCGGCGTACCCGTGGCGGCAAAGCCCGGCGTGGCGCGCACGGCCTGCACGAAACCCTCGTAGGTGTAGAACGCGATGCGGCTCGGGAACAGCTGGTCGAACTGCGCGCGCGTCGGGATGTAGGCGTCGGCGCCCGGCACCGGCGCGCCCGGCCCGGCACAGGCCGTCAGCGACAGGCCCAGCAGGCCCGCGGCCACGCAGGCCAGTGAACGCCAGCGCAGGCGATCGCGGACGGGTCGAGGTGGCAGGCCGAACACGGCAATTGGGGCGAGAGCGCTCAAACGAGAGTGGGGACGCGGTAGCTGCGGTGACGTGTGGCAACGCTGAACGGCCGATCCCGCACTGCGGGACGAACCGCACGGGTGTACAGGTGCGATGTTGCCATGCCGCCAGGCAGGCCACCGATCGCGACGGCCAGCGCGCACAATTCCCGCATCGGCGCAGCCGGGCGGCGCGCCACGTGGTACGCCGTTCGGAGGCGCGCATGTCGACCTGGAGTCATACGCGACACGATGAGCTGGCCCATCTGCGCGCGGCCGCGCAAGCCCTGCCTGCCGCGCCCGGGGTGTACATCTTCCATGGTGACAGCGAGCACCTGCCGCTGTACATCGGCAAGAGCGTGAACCTGCGCAGCCGCGTGCTGGCCCACTTGCGCAACCCAGACGAGGCGCGCCTGCTGCGGCAGACGCGCCACATCAGCCACCAGCGCACCGCCGGCGAGATCGGCGCGCTGCTGCTCGAGTCGCGGTTGATCAAGTCGCGCCAGCCGCTGCTCAACCAGCGCCTGCGCCGCAGCCGGCAACTGTGCGCCTGGCACGCCGGCAATGATGCGCGCTTGCGTCTGGTGGACACGCGAGAACGCGAGTTCGCCACCACGCCAGGCCTGTATGGCCTGTACGGCACGCGCCGTGCCGCGGTGCAGCATCTGGCCGAACTGGCCGACGCCCACCGGCTGTGCCTGGTCACGCTGGGCGTGGAGCCGGCGGTGGGCCACCGGGCCTGCCTGCGGGCGATGATCGGCCGTTGCGCCGGTGCATGCCGGGGCGACGAAACACCACAGTCGCACTGGCAGCGCACCTTGGCAGCGCTGGAGGCCATGCGCGTGGCGATCTGGCCGTTCGAAGGCGCGGTGGGCATCGTCGAACGCTTCGGCACCGAGCAGCAGATCCACGTGGTGCATCGCTGGCGCCATGTGCAGACGGTGGCCGACGCAAGCCAGGCCGACGCCACGACGCCGATCGACCCGGCTTTCGATGTCGATGCCTACCGCATTCTGTGTGGCCCGATCTTGACCGGACAGGCCGAACTGGTGAGTTTGCCGACCCCGGGTTGACCCCGGGACCGCTGGAGCCGGGCTGACGCTTAGGATGGGCCAGGCGCACCACGCCAGTGCACGCGCCACCACCCTTGAAGGCCGCCCCCTTCAGTACGGCCTGCGATCCGCATCCACACTTCAGGAGCCCGCATGTCCCAGCCCACCAAGTTCCTGCTCGACGAGAGCAAGATGCCCCGCTATTGGTACAACATCATGGCCGACCTGCCGGTGCCCGCGGCGCCGCCGCTGCACCCCGGCACGTTGCAGCCAGTGGGGCCCGACGACCTCGCGCCGTTGTTCCCGATGGAACTCATCATGCAGGAGGTGTCCACTGAGCGCGAGATCGAGATTCCAGAGCCGGTGCGCGAGGTGTTCCGCCTGTGGCGGCCCGCGCCGCTGGTGCGCGCGCACCGCCTCGAAAAAGCGCTGGGCACGCCGGCCAAGATCTACTACAAGTACGAAGGTGTGTCGCCAGCGGGTTCGCACAAGCCCAACACCGCGGTGCCCCAGGCCTGGTACAACGCCCAGGCCGGCATCAAGAAGCTGACCACTGAAACCGGTGCGGGCCAGTGGGGCTCGTCGCTGAGTTTCGCCGGTGCGCTGTTCGGCATCGATGTCACGGTGTTCCAGGTGCGCGTGTCGTACGACCAGAAGCCGTACCGCCGCGCACTGATGGAGACCTACGGCGCACGCTGCATCCCCAGCCCCTCCGAGATGACCCACTCGGGCCGCGCCATCCTGGCCAAGGATCCGAACCACCCGGGCTCGCTGGGCATCGCCATCAGCGAAGCGGTGGAGATCGCCGCCACGCACGACGACACCAAGTACGCGCTGGGCTCGGTGCTCAACCACGTGCTGATGCACCAGACCATCATCGGCCAGGAGGCCATGCTGCAGCTCGAAATGGCCGGTGACGACCCCGACGTCATCGTCGGCTGCACCGGCGGCGGCAGCAACTTCGCCGGCATCGCCTTCCCGTTCATCGGCCAGCAGTTGCGCGGCGGCAAGAAGCGGCGCATCGTCGCCGTCGAGCCCGCAGCCTGTCCCAGCCTCACGCGCGGCAAGTTCGCCTACGACTTCGGCGACACCGCCCACCTCACACCGCTGACGAAGATGCACACCCTGGGCAGCACCTTCACGCCGCCGGGCTTCCATGCCGGCGGCCTGCGCTACCACGGCATGGCGCCGCTGGTGTCGCACCTGAAGGATCTGTCGCTGATCGAGGCCGTGGCCTATCACCAGCGCGCCTGCTTCGAAGCCGGGGTGATGTTCGCGCGCGCCGAGGGCATCGTGCCCGCACCCGAGGCCAATCATGCGGTCAAGGGCGCCATCGAGGAAGCCCTGCGCTGCAAGGCCCAGGGCCGCAGCGAGGTGATCCTGTTCAACCTGTGCGGCCACGGCCACTTCGACATGAGCGCCTACAGCGCCTACTTCGCCGGCAAGCTCGTCGACCAGAACTACGACGAGGCCGAGCTGGCGATGGCGCTGTCGGGGCTGCCGTCGGTTCCGGCCTGAACGAGCCACCAAGGTCCGGGCGGTGGCCATGAGCCGCCGCCCGGAACACCCGTCAGACTGCGCCGATCTTGAACACCGCGACCTCGTCGCTCAACCTCTGCGCCTGATCCTTCATCGACGACGCAGCGGCGCTGGATTCCTCGACCAGTGCCGCGTTCTGCTGCGTCATCTGGTCGATGGTCGCGACGGCCTGGTTGATTTGGCGAATGCCGTCGCGCTGCTCCAGGGATGCCTGCGCGAGCTCGCCGATCAGCACCGAGACCTGATGCACGCCGTCGACGATACCCGCCATGGCCGTGCGGGCCTCGCCCACCTGTGAGGTGCCGGTCTCGACCGCTTCGACCGAATTGCCGATCAGCGACTTGATCTCGCGCGCTGCATCGGCGCTGCGCTGCGCCAGCGAACGAACCTCGCCCGCCACGACCGCGAAGCCGCGGCCCTGCTCACCGGCGCGCGCGGCTTCGACGGCGGCGTTGAGCGCCAGGATGTTGGTCTGAAAGGCAATGCCGTCGATGACGCCAATGATGTCGGCGATCTTCGTCGACGAGGTGGCGATCCGATCCATGCTCGCCACCACCTTGCCGACCACTTCGCCGCCGTGGACCGCCGCCCGTGCCGCGGTATCGGCCAGCTCGCTGGCCTTGTGCGCGACGTCAGCCGACTGGGTGACCGTGCCAGTGAGCTGCTCGAGGCTCGAGGCGGTCTCCTGCAGGTTGGATGCGGTCTGCTCGGTGCGCGCCGACAGATCCTGGTTGCCCGTGGCGATCTGCGATGAAGCCACGGTGACCGACCCCACGCCCTGGCGCACCTGCGTCACCACGCCGCGCAGCTGCTGCGACATGCGGTCCAGGGCACGCATCAGTCGTCCGAGCTCGTCCTGCCGCTGCGCCTGGGCGCTGCGCGTCAGGTCGCCTTCGGCCACCGCCTCGGCCAGGCCGACGGCATCCGCAAGCGGTTGCTGGATCGAGCGCATCAATACGGCCAGCCAACCGATGCCCGCCGCGAGCACAGCCAGCACGCTGAGCAGGCCGATCACACCCGAACGCGCGACCTCGGCATCGGCATCGCGCTGGATGTCGTCGCGCTGGCGCACCTGCACAGCGGCCAGTTCACCCTGGGCCGCCTCGTAGGCGGTCACGGCAGGCAGGAAGTCCTTCTCGATCGTGGCCAGCAGTTCGGCCTGGGCGCCGGACTTCTTGAGCTCCTGGTTCTTCTTGACCAGGCCGAGCACCACGGTCCGGCGCGCCGCAATGTCCTCGAAGGACTTCTTGTCGGCATCGGTCGTCGCGAGTGCCTGGATGCGCTTTTGCATCTCGCTGCTCGCTGCGATGCCCGCCTTCAGCCGATCACCGAAGAACTGGACGACCTGCGGCTCCGTGCTCATCAGCGACGCCAACGTGGCCGCTGTGTTGGCCGAGCTCATCGTCTTCCAGGTGGTGGCAAGGGTGATCAAGTCGTCGGCCGCACGCGTGCGTTGCGCTGCAATCGCATGCGCCCGGTTCGCGCTGTACTGCAGCCACAGGCCGACACCGGCCATTGCCGCCAACAGCACGGCGTAGGTGACCCACAACTTGGTCGACAGCGACACGTCATCGAGCTTCTTCACTTTTCTTGGCCTTTCCATCTCTGGGTCCCGACTCTCAGTCAGGGCGTCAACCCGGCCGCAACCGCGCGTTCAGTGCGATCGGCCCACCGGCTGCCCACTGCTGGGGCGAGATCCGAGTCTGGCGCGAGCCGCGAAGCAGCCAACCGCGGAAAAACGGTATTCCGATGCCGCAATTGGGCCGAGCTGCCGCCAAGGCACGCTTGCCCTGGCGGCACGCCGACGCCCAACGCCGGGCGCGACGCTCAGGGCACGATGCGCAGCGGCGACCCCGCGCGCGGCGGCAGCGCGCCGCGCCCGAGCACGGTGAAGCTGATGTCGTCGCCGGCCTCGCACAGGTCGCGGCCGAAGGGGCCGAAGTCGATGCGCGGGATGGCCAGGCGCGCCAGGCCGGCGGCCACGTCGACCTGAGGCAAGGTCACGGCCAGCGTGCCGGCCACGCCGTCGGGCGCGGCGGCCTGGATCACGTTGCCGCCTGCGATGCCGGGGCGGAAGCTTTCGATCTGCGAGCCGCCGATGGCCACGCGGCTGCCGTCGGGCAGCAGCACCGGGGCGCTCACCTGCACCTGACCGCCGCTGGCCAGCGGCGCCGCGGTGTTGGCTTGAACGAAGCCCGACTGCATCACCAGCGCCCCGGCAGCCAGGTCGATGCCACCGCCGTTGCCGTTGCTGCGACCTTCGACCGAGGTGGTGATGCGGGCGTCGCGCAGCCGCAGCGTGCCGCCGGCGTGCAGCGCGAGCGAACCGCCGTCGCCATCGATGGCCGATGTGAGGATGCCGGCGCGCTCGAGCGTGGCCGCACCGCCCACCTGCACATCCACGCGGCCGGCGGCGGTGTTGCCCGTGGCGGCAGCGGAAATGTCCGCGTCCTGCACCAGCAGGCTGCCGGCTCGTATGCGCAGTGCGGTGGCGCTGAGAACCGTCGGATCGGCCACCGTCGCGCGGTTGGTGATGCCCAGTTCGGCGTGGTCGCGCACCACCATCGGGCCGCTCACATCGATGTCCACGGCGCCTGTGCGACCGCCCGAATCGACGAGGGCGCGGCTGACAATGCGGCTGGTCAGGCCTGAGGCCGGGTCACGGCCTTCGGCGGTGAGCGCCCCTGCGCGGATGACCACCGTGCCTGCGGCCCCTTCGCCCCCGGTATTGGCGGCGATCGCGCCGCCACGGCTGAGCACCAGGGCTTCGGTGACGTTCAGCGTGATGCTGCCGGCATTGCCGCTGCTGGCCGCCACGCTGTAGATGCCACCGGCCGAGTCGAGCGTCAGGCGCTGGGCCTGCACGTCGATCAAGCCGCCTGGGCCTGTGTCGACGGCACTCGAAGAGATCGAGCCTTCGGCCCGAACGTCGATCCGGCGCGCCTCGATGCGGATGCTGCCGGCGCGGCCGGACGACGCGCCGTCGGTGCTCAGTCCGGTGGCGCCGTAGGTGCCCCCGCCGCCATCGATGAGCAGTGTGTCGGCGCGCAGGGTCACCGAGCCGGCATCGGCGGTGGTGTTGGTGGCCGACGAAATCACGCCGCCATTCACCAGCTGAACGGTGGCGGCGTCGACAACGACCGCCGCGCCCACGCCGCCACGCTGCGACGACTGGCCGTCCGGATCGTAGAAAAAGGCGTCGCCGCCGATGCCGGTGAAGGTTTGCCGCGCACCTGTTCCGTCGACGCGCAGCAGCGGCGTCGCCACCGAAATGGAACCCAGCCGGCCCTGGCCGAGCGAGCCGGCCAGCAGGGCACCGCCGTCGCGCAGCACCAGGCTTTCCCGGGCCTGCACGTCGATGCGTCCGGCATCGCCGGCATCACCGACAGCCAGCGCGTTGATGCTGGCGCTGTAGCTTCCCAGCCCGTCGATCGTCACCCGGTCTGCCCGCACCACCACACTGCCGGCACTGCCCAGGATGCTGCGCGTTTCGGCCGAAACGGCGGTGGGGCCGCGCAGGTCGAGCTGCCCGACGTCCAGGCGCACCTCGCCCGCGCGGCGCGACGCGTCGCCATACGATCCGCTGTTGATGCTGGTGATGCTGCCTTCGGCCCCCTCCAGCCGGACGATCGGTGCCGTGACATGCACGTTGCCGGCATCGCCTGGGCCCAGCGTCGAGGAGTAGATCTGGCCGCCCCTGTGCAGCTGCATGGACTGGGTCGCGGTGACCGACACGGTGCCGGATGGGCCAGCGCCTGACGACAAACTGCTGATGCTGGCCACACGGGCATCGCCCCCGCCATCGAGCACCACCTGGGCGGCTTCCACCTGAAGGTTGCCGGCACCGCCATTGGTGTTGGCCCCGGTGGAGATCCAGGCACTGCCGCTGGCCTGCAACGATCCATCCACACGCATGCGCAGGCCCGGCCCCGGTGCCGCGCTTCCGTTGTGATAGGTACTGATCGCCGATGCAGCACCATTGCCGTCCAGGTGCACGCTGCCGGCACTGACCTCGATCGGCCCCAGGGCCAGCCCACCCGGCGCGGCCAAGCTGAACAGGCTGACCGCAGCCCCACCGGTCAACTCGAGCGGACCACGCGTCTGGACCACGATGCCGCCCCCGCCCGCGGTACCCGTCTCGGCATACAACCCACTGACCCACGGGCGAAAGCCGCCATCGAGCCGAACCGCCGCGGCCTCGACCTCGATGCGGCCGGATCCTTCGATCGGATAGGCAATGGCATCGATGCGCGCGCCATCGGTGAGCGCGAGCGCACCGCTGGCCTTCACGCGCACCGTGCCCGAAGGCACGCTCAGGGCCGCCGTGCGCAACTCGATGTCCCCGCCGGCCAGCGTCAGCTCCTGCCCGGGCGCCAGCTCGCTCCAGTTGCCGATGAACCGAAGAGCGCCCGCGGGCTGGGCGGCCAGGAATCCAAAGCCCTGCGGCGCAGCCACCGTCAACGACGAGCCACCGGCTTCGCCCGTGCGCCAGACCGCGCCATCGGCAAAGCGAAGCTCGGGCGTGGTCCCCAGGTGCAGTCCCGCCGGAACATCGAACACCCCACCCGGGCCAACGACGATGCCGCTGGGGTTGACGAACCAGAACGACGGCGCGCTGCCGGTCGCTGCCTGCAGCCTGACCGGGCCTTCGATGAGGGTGGCCTCGCCACCGGTGACGCGACTGATGACGTGGGCAATGCCGGTGTCGGTGGTGGTGAAGGTTGCCGACTCGCTGGCGCCCACGCTGAAGCGCGAGAAGCTGTGGAACAGGTTGGAGCCGCGCTGCGTGCCCAGGCTCTGCGGCACCGTGAAGGCGCCACTGAGCGACTGCACGGCGCCAGTGGTGCCGTCGGTGGTGGCCCCGGCCGTTGCCGCGCCAGCCCAGCACATCACCGCACAGGCAGCGGCCACCGAGCGCAGGCAGGTGCCATGCCAGCGCGCAAGACCCGTGTCCGGCTTCTTCATTGCCAGTCTCCCAGCAGCAGGAAAGGTGCCCAGTAGAACGGGTGGCGCAGGCCCGGCGCGTCGAGCAGATCGACCTGGGCCATCCGCAGGGCCTGGGCCTTGCCGCCGCGTCCTTCGGACAGCAGGCGGTAGAAGTTCGTCATCAGCCGGTTGGCGGCGCGGTCGGACACCGGCCACAGCGTGCCCAGCGCGCTGCGGGCACGCGCCTTCAGCGCGGTGCCGCTCATGCCCAGCGGTGCCCGATCGTCGCCTTCGGCCGTCTGGCAGGCCGACAGGGTGAGCAGTTCGATCGGTGCCTGTCGCAAGCGGGGGTCGCGCAGCAGCGCCTGCAATGCGTCGAGCGTGAGCAGCTCGTCGAAGGCCATGATGAAGGTGGTGTCGGCGCTGTCGCCGAAGACCCCGTGCGACGCGATGTGCACCACCGCATGCTCGCCGCTGCGCAGGCGCTGCTCGAACGCGGCGCGGGTGAATGCCTGGTCCAGCAGCAAGGTGCCGCGGGTGATGCGGGCCACCGCCTCGACTTCCTGGCGCACCCCTGGCAGCGCCAGCGCGTCGCGAAGGGCCTGGCGATCGGCCGGCGAGCGCGACGCCACTGGCGGCCCGGGCGCCACTTCCTGCACCAGGCCGGCAGGCAGCTTGTCGAGCACCGGACCGGGCTCGCTCATGCCGGCCAGCAGCGGCGGCCGGCGCTCACGGTCGGCCGCGCCCGGGGCTGCCCCGGGCGTCGTTGCCGCACCCAGCAGACTCAGGCCCGGAACCGTGGGCAGCACGAGCCGGCGCACCAGATAGTCGGTGCCGTCGTGCAGCGCCGCCAGCGGCACGAGGCGCAGCACACCGTCGGGCACCGCCACCAGCGTGCTGACACCCTGCGCAGCGAGGACCGGCTCGATCGGCGCGATCAGCCATCGGTAGAGCTCATCGCCGGCAGCCCGATGGTCGCCGCGGCTGCGCAGCGCGGCCACGAAGGCCAGCGCCGTGCGGCGCACCTGCTCGGCCGTCGCGGCCACCTCGTGGCGGGTCATGCCACCGGCGGTCTCGACCAGCAGCACCAGCCGGTCCGGCAGGATCACCGGGTAGTACACCGCGGTGCCCGCGGGTGGCCGCTCACGTCGATCGTTACGCGCAGACTCCACGCTGCAGCGGTCGCGCAGGTAGTCCTGCAACTCGGTCTGCTTGATCAGCTCCACCGTTTCGCGGGCCTGGTACAGCAGCCCCGGCTGCTCGGCCGCCGGCACCTGCGCGGCGCGGCGCAGCAGCAGGTCGGTCAGGCCCAGGTACAGCGGCTCGAGCGTCTCCCGGAACGACGAGCGGCCGTCCACGTAGCGCACCGGCATGTCGATGCGGATGGCCTCGACATGCGCCACCGCGCGGCGGTAGGCATCCAGTGCGGCGGCGTCCTCGCCGGCCGCCCGCGCGAGCCGGCCCAGGCGCCACTCGAGCTGCATGGTCAGCTCGGGTTCGTCGGCATGCTGGGCATGGCGCAGGCCCTGTTCGCTGTGTCGACGGGCATCGGCCGGCCGGCCTTGCATTTCGGCCAGCGCGGCCAGGCCATCGTCGGCTTCGGCCAGCAGGGCGTGGGCGATGCGGGCGGCCTCGGGCGTGGCGGCAGGCGTGGCGTCGAGCGCCCGCTGCGCCGCCGTGCGCGCGGTATCGAGCTGGGCTTGCGCCAGTGCCTGTCCAGCCGGCCCGAGCGGGCGAGCCTGGACGGCGATGTCCAGCGCATGGCGCGAGCGCAGCTCGGCGGTGGCCAGGTTGCCCAGGCGCTGCGATGCCGTCTCCAGCCGTGGCAGGCGCACGGCCGGGTCTACCCCGGGCAGGCGCAGCCGGTTCAGCTCGACCGCCAGTGCCACCTCGGCGTCGGCAGGAGCGTCGTCCAGGGCCAGCCGGTAGGCAGCCTCGGCCTGCGCGGCGTCTTGCCGGGCCAGGTGCCAATGGCCCAGGTCCAGCGCCACGGCAGCCCGCTCGCGCGGTTGGCGCAGGCGCGAACGCGCTTCATCGAGCAAGGGGCGTGCGTCGCCCAGCCGTCCCAGGCGCAGATGCGCTTGCCCCAGCGCGGCAGCCGCCCGGGCGCGCGGCTCGCCGGGTGCCGCCGCGGCCAGAGCCTGCTCCAGCGGTGCCAGCGCCAGACGCACCTGGCCCTGCTGCAAGGCGCAGCGGCCTTGCTGCAGCGGCTCGGGCGTTTCGGCTGGAACGGCCAGCGCGCTGGTGGCGATGGCCAGCGCCAGCATTGCCGCCGCCATGCCGACATGCCGCCGCGGCCGCTCAACGCAGGCGATAGCGCAACGAGAAGTGGATGCCACGATCCTGCAGGTCCCCATGGGTGTCGACCGGCGGGTCTTCGAGCCGCCGGCCATAGAACAATTCGGCCTCCCAGCCGTCCCAGGCCGCCACCAGCCCCAGCCCCGCCGAGGCCAGCCGGGTGGCCGGCGCGCCGCGGTCGCGGGCGCGCCCGGCATCGATGAAGGGCACGAGCGTCAGGCGCCGGCGGTCGGCCGCGCCGCCCCACAGTGCGTGGTGGTGCTCCAGGCCGATCGCCCAGCCGGTGTCGCGCACGAGCTGGTTCTCGCGGTAGCCGCGCACGGTGCCCCGTCCGCCCAGGCTGAGCTGCTCCAGCGGCACCAGGCGATCGCGACCGATCTGCGCCAACGCGCGCAACTGCCACGGTGCCCCGCCACGCCCGCTGCCCAGTGCCACCTGGGCCTGGCCCTGCCAGTAGCGGTAGTGCCGCGGCGCCTGCTCGGCCAGCAGCGCGGGTTCGGCCAGGTTGTTGCGGCCGCCGGCGAAGGTGGAGCGCAGCGCCGCCACGACGGCTTCCCGGCGCAGCGTGAGCTCCTGGGTGAAGCGCCAGGTGCGGGTGCGGGTGGTGCCGGTGGACTCGCCAGCGACAAAGCTGAAGGGCTCGCCGTCGAGCGTGCTGCGATGCTCGCGGGCGGTGTAGAGCACGCCCAGCACCAGGCGCTGGCGGGCGTCGTCGATCACCGGGTGCGACAGGCCCGCCTCGCGGGTGCGCACCCGGCTGGCGATGCCCAGCGCCTGCAGCGGCTCTTCGGTGACTGACGAGTCGCCCTGCGCCAGCCGCAGGTGGGCCAGGGTGCGGCCAGCCGCCAGCGGCACGGTGGCACCCAGTTCACCCTGGTCGCTGCCATGGCTGTGCCCCAGTGTGAGCATCAGCGCATCACCCCAGCCGGTGAAGTTGCGCAGGGCGGCGGTGGCCCCGGCCGCACGCGAACCCGTGGCCGGGGCCTGGTGGTTGTGGGCCCACAACGTCAAGTCCCAGACCGGTGCCCGCGTGGCATCGACTTCCAGCACCGCCTGGCCGGGCTCGGCCCCCGGCGACAGACGCAGGTTCAGCCGGTCGAACAGCGGATCGGCCAGCAGCAGGTGCATGCGCTCCTGCAGCTGGTTGACGTCAAGCGGCTCGCCGGCGCGCGCCAGCCGTGCCTGCACATAGGCCGGGCTGAGCCGGCCCAGCCCCTGCATGCGCCACTGGTCGATGCGGCCCTCGATCACCCGCACCTGCAGCACGCCTTCGGCCAGCCGGCTGTCGTCCAGCCGAGCGCCGCTGCTCACGTAGCCGCGGGCGATGTACATGCGCGTCACCCGCTGGCGCAGCTCCTCGAGATCGGTCCAGCGCAGCGGCCGGTTCAGCAGCGGTTGGGCCAGCGCCTGCAACTCGGCCTCATCGATGACGCTGGCGCCGGTGTAGCTCACATGCCTGAGCACGATGGGCCCCGCCGGCGACGCGGCGGCCGTGGACGCCACAGCGGGTGCGGCACCGGCGCCCTGCACCACGGACAGGCCGGCCGCCGGCACCAGCAGCGCCGCCGCCAGCATGCTGGCCAGGCGGCTCGCGGCGCGCGCTCGCGTCGTGGGCAAGTGGGATCTCCTGCGGGTCGCGGTGACGTGTGGAGCACCGCGTGCGAAGTGCAGCAGCGCCAGCCGATGTTGCCCGGCGGCGACACCGGGCCGGAAGCGCCCAAAGTCACCTGGCGCAACGCCAGCCGGGCATGTTTCGTGCCAGCATCCCGATGCCCCCGCGGAACCAGGGTGCCCAGCCCGGTTATCCCCCGCGCCTGCCGCGCCGCGGCGACAATCGCGGCTTCACGCAATGCCATGCCCGCTGGCGGGGGTGGCGCGAACCTGCAACCGGCACCCGAGAATGAAACGACTGGACGACTTCCGCATGCGCCTGGGCCGGCACGAGCTGGTGCCCATCATGGTGGGCGGAATGGGGGTGGACATCTCCTCGTCCGACCTTGCGCTCGAGGCCGCGCGGCTGGGCGGCGTGGGTCACATCTCCGACGCGATGATCAAGACGGTGACCGACCGTCGCTACAAGACCAAGTACGTCAAGGCCAAGCAGGCCATGTACAAGGGCAACGTCGAGTCGATGGACAAGTCGTCGGTCAAGTTCGACCTGGGCCACCTGGCCGAGGCGACCCGCCTGCATGTCGAGGCCACCATGTCGCGCAAGACCGGCAGCGGGCTGGTGTTCATCAACTGCATGGAAAAGCTGACGATGAACGCGCCGCGCGAGACGCTCGCCGTGCGCCTGGCCGCGGCACTCGACGCCGGCATCGACGGCATCACGCTGGCCGCCGGCCTGCACCTGGGCTCGCTCGCCCTGATCGAGCAGCACCCGCGCTTTCGTGACGCCCAGCTCGGCATCATCGTGTCGTCGCTGCGTGCGCTGCAGCTGTTCCTGAAGAAGAACGCCCGCCTCAACCGGCTGCCCGACTACATCGTGGTCGAAGGGCCGCTGGCCGGCGGCCACCTGGGCTTCGGCATGGACTGGGCGCAGTACGACCTGGCCACCATCGTCGCCGAGATCCGCGCCTGGCTGCAGTCCGAGTCGCTCGACATCCCGTTGATCCCCGCCGGCGGCATCTTCACCGGCAGCGATGCCGTGGCCTTCGTCGAAGCCGGTGCCGCCGGCGTGCAGGTGGCCACACGATTCACCGTCACCCGCGAGTGCGGCCTGCCCGACGACATCAAGCAGGAGTACTTCCGGGCCAACGACGACGACATCGAGGTCAACCAGATCTCGCCCACCGGATACCCGATGCGCATGATCAAGTCCAGTCCCGGCATCGGCGACGGCATCCGCCCGAACTGCGAGGCCTACGGCTACCTGCTCGACTCGCAAGGCCGCTGCGCCTACATCGAAGCCTACAACCGCGAGCTGGCCGCGCACCCCGATGCACGGCGCCTGTCGGTGAAGGACAAGACCTGCCTGTGCACCCACATGCGCAACTTCGCGATCTGGACCTGCGGCCAGACCACTTCGCGCCTGAAGGACACCTCGGTGCGCGCACCCGACGGCCGCTATCAGTTGCTCAGCGCCGAGCACGTGTTCCGCGACTACCAGTACAGCGTCGAGGGCCGGGTGGCGCTGCCCGAGGCCGATGTGGCGCCTGCCGTGCCCGCCACGCACGATGCGGCCTGAACGCTGCGCCGGCCCGGTGCGGCACAGCGGCCGGCGCGCACTGCCGGCGCTCGGGCTGGCCCTGGCGCTGGCCGCCTGCGGTGGCGGCGGCGGCGCGCCGGCGGAGCCCACAGCCACTGATCCGGGCACGCGGGTCGATCCCACCCTCTACAGCAGCTCCGGCACGGCATCGCTCGCCCAGGCCGTCGAGGGCACCAGCGTGCGCCGGCTGCAACTGACCTTGGGGCCGCGCACGCTGAGCTACACGGCGCGTGCGGGCCATCTGGCCGTACCCGACGCATCCGGCCGAACCCAGGCGTCGATGTTCCATGCCTCGTACATGCTCGAGGGCATGGCCACCGCGCAGCGGCCGGTCATGTT
>Ga0268298_10004335_pt1 | contig 13910 bp, 11 predicted proteins | sample WWTPWeurt_MetaG_FD_194462 | JGI IMG/M metagenome (GOLD analysis project Ga0268298, IMG submission 194462) | Activated sludge microbial communities from WWTP in Nijmegen, Gelderland, Netherland - WWTP Weurt | ecosystem: Engineered > WWTP > Aerobic digester > Activated sludge | place... | reverse complement strand
GGCTCCGCGCCCGCATCCCCGCCCCCCGCGAAGCCCGCAAAGTAGGTCTCGGTCCCGGTCATTCTTTGACCCACGAGATGGCGATGACGCCACGCCCCAGTTGGCGTAGTCGACCTCGACGTGTAACCTGCGCGGTTCACACAACCCCCTTTCCCAACCCCTTCCTACGCAAAGGAACAAGGATGAATCTCACGGGGATCCTCGCGCGACTCGACACCCACAAGAGCCCAGGCATCCTTTATTTCGAGAAGGGGCGAGTGGTGCGGCGGGACTACCCGACGGTGCGCAAGGACGTCGAGAAGGCGATCGAGCGGCTCAAGGGCTACGGCGTCAAAGAGGGGATGCGCGTCGGCATCCGCGCGACCAACTGCTACCCGTGGATCGTCTACGACATCGCGCTCCTGGAGCTCCGCGCCGTCTCCGTCGCGTTCACCGAGGACTTCTTCCCGACGCCCGCGGACGAGCTCGCCGAGAAGTACAAATTGGCTTTGATCCTCGGCTATTCGAAGGACAAGCCGCACCTCGAGAGCAAGAAGGGCCTCGTCGCCCTGATGGACCAGGACGGGCCCGAGGGCGTGAAGGCCGACGACAGCCACACGCACGATCCGGATCCCGACTTCGAGTGCCCGTCGCTCATCTTCTCGTCGGGCACCTCGGGCCGGATCAAGGGCCTGCGCGTGAGCCGCCGCGGCGCCGAGAGCACGATCAACGCCTTCACGAGCCGCATCGAGCCGCGCCCCGATGACTGCCTTTTGATGTTCCTGCCCATCTCGAACTACCAGCAGCGCATGATGTGCTACGCGGCGTTCTGGTTCGGGTTCGACCTGATCTTGTGCGATCCGCAGCGCCTCTTCCGCGCGCTCAAGGAGCTCCACCCGACGCTCTTCGTCGGCCCCCCGCTCCTCTACGAGACGATCGAGGGCAAGCTCTACGCGCTGCCGAAGTGGAAGAAGCTGGCCGCGGACTACGGCGGCAGGCTCATCGAGAAGATCCCGAGCGCGGACCTCCGCAAGAAGGCCGCGATGAAGCTCTACGGCGAGATCTACGAGGCGCTCGGCGGCCGCATGCGCTTCATGATCACGGGCATGGCGCCGATCAAGCGGTCGACGCTCCAGCTCTTCTCGCGCATGCAGCTCCCGCTCTTCGAGACGTACGGCCTCACCGAGTCCGGCCCCGTGGCGCTGAACGTGCCCGGCCAGAACAAGATGGGATCGGTCGGCAAGCCCGTGGAGCCGGGGAGCGTCGAGATCGCCGAGGACGGCGAGATCATCGTCAAGAAGAAGTACCCGCAGAGCCTCGGCTACTTCGACGTCCCGGCGGAGGATCAGGTCGCGACCTTCCTCGGTGACGGGCGCGTCGCGACGGGCGACGTGGGGCGCTTCGACGAGGACGGGTACCTCTACCTCGTGGGGCGAAAGAAGGAGATCATCATCACGCCCGGCGGCGTGAAGGTGCACCCGGAGGTCCTCGAGGGCGACATCGACGCGAGCCCGGACGTCGCGAAGAGCGTCGTGTTCGGCGGCGTGGGGCTCCAGACGCTCGTCGCCGTCGTGAGCGTGCGCGGCACGCTGGAGGCCGAGATCAAGGAGCGGGTCGAGAAGCACGTGGACGCCGTGAACGCGAAGCACCCGTCGGCGATCCGCGTCGGCAAGGTGGTCTTCACCGACACGCAGTTCACGCGAGAAAATGGGCTCCTCCGGCCCAACCTCAAGCTCGATCGCAAGAAGATCAGCGACTTCTTCTCGAAGGACATCGGCGCCATGAAGGCCGAGTGACAGGGGGCTCGGGGGGCCTCCGAGGCGAGCGAGCGGGGGCGGGCGACCAAGAGCTACGAGCGACAGTGCGAGGGATGACGTGAGCGTTCAGAACTTCGATGAGCGGGTGATCAAGGTGATCTCGCAGGCCGTGCCGGCCTCGTACAAGAAGGTGAAGATCACGCCCGAGTCCAACCTCGCGCGCGATCTCGGGCTCGACTCCCTCGCGGTGGCGATGCTCGTCTTCAAGTTCGAGGAGGAGTTCGAGATCGACATGGACGGCGTCGAGGACGACCTCGACATGTCGAGCCTCAAGACGGTGAAGGACGTGCTGCGCATCGGCCGCGACATCGTCGAGAAGGCCGGCGGGAAATGAGCCTGGACGAGGGCGCTGGCGGCGGTGACACGGTCGCCGACACGGAGCTGCCGCCGCCTCCGCGCGTCATCGACGCGCACGCGCACATCGCGGACGAGGACTTCATCCCTCGCTCCTTCATCGACGGATCCATCGACAACTTGCTCGAGGCCATGCACGCCCGCGGGATGCCGCTGCCCCGCTCCAAGGTCGCGCGCATGTTCGAGAAGAAGATGCAGGATCCGCACTGCGACACGCTCATCAAGGAGATGGACGAGGCAGGGATCGCGACGTCGATCCTCCTCGCCGCCGACTTCACGTACGTGCTCAAGGACTGCCGCCTCTCGGTCGAGGAGATGTTCCTCCGCCACGCCGAGGTGAAGAAGCGCCACGGATCCAGGCTCGAGGTGTTCGGCGGGATCGACCCTCGCTGGGGCAAGGACGGCGTCGCTCTGTTCGAGCGCTCGCTCCGCGAATTCGGCTTCCGCGGCCTCAAGCTCTACCCTCCGTGCGGCTTCTCGCCGAGCGATCCCGCGCTCGATCCGTACTACGAGCTCTGCGACGCGTACCGCGTGCCGGCCCTCGTCCACATCGGGCCCACTTCCCCGGTGCTCGGCTTCTCCACGACCGCGCCCTTCCTCCTCGACGAGGCCGCGCGACGCTTCCCGCGCGTGCGGTTCATCATGGCGCACGGGGCCGTCTCTTTTACGGAAGAGTGCGCGATGCTCTGCAATTTCAGGCCGAACGTGTTCCTCGATCTCTCCGCGTTCCAGGGCGCCATCTGCCCCGGCGGCGGCCCCGCGGCGGTCAAGACGGCCGTCTCGCGCGGCATCAACCACAAGATCCTCTTCGGCACGGACTGGCCTGTCTTCCGCATGCAGGCCGATCAAAAGACGTACGTCGAGGCCGTCACGACCGAGGGCGGCCCGCTCGCCGCGGTCCCGGAGCGCGATCGCGATCTCATCTTGCACGGCAACATCGAGCGCATCCTCTCGCAGCGGACCATCCCCGATCTCGCGAAGTCCCCCTAGCTCTCGTTCTCGAGCCCGATCTCGATCTCGATCTCGATCTCGATGGAGAGGGCTCGTTCCCCTCGATCGACAAGAGTGCCTGATTGGCAACTCCATTCGATGCGGCGCGGCGCGAGGACCCGTTCAATGTCCTGGCCGGACAACCCCTCGTAAATTCCTGTTCAAATCAGCCTCTTGCAATTGATCTTTTATTGAGCGCTTCCATGAGCGAGAGAGGCTCAAATTCCCGCTTGACGGACAGGGAAAGTGAGCGTCTCATCTACCGTCCGCGTATCCGTCCGGTGGCTTGAAATCGGCCTCCAAACCCCGGGCGAATATCGAGGATGATTCGGTCCCCCAAGGAAGGTGCCCCCCATGACGACTGCCGTGAGTTGGAAAGACACGTATCAGCAGGCCCGCCTCGAAGAGATCCTGCCGGACGGCATGGTCCGCTGCCACCTCTCGCCGCGAAACTGCACCCTGAAAGAAGGCCAGCACGGCTTCTGCGGCGTGCGCGCGAACAAGAGCGGCCGCCTTGTGACGCTGAACTACGGCAAGAGCGTCCACGCCACCGAGGAGACCATCGAGACCGAGGCGGTCAACCACTTCGCCCCGGGCGAGCGCATCCTGTCGATGGGCAACATCGGCTGCATGCTCAACTGCTCGTACTGCCACAACTGGAAGACGTCGCAGGCGAAGTTCGTCTCGGACAAGGACGTCTACTACTACACGCCGGAAGACGTCGTGAACATCGCGCTCCGGCACAACATCCGGATGCTCTCGTGGACGTACAACGACCCGGTCGTGTGGCACGAGTTCGTGCGCGACACCTCGCGCCTCGCGAAAGAGAAGGGGCTCATGAACCTCTTCAAGTCGGCGTTTTACATCACGCCAGAGGCGATCGACGAGCTCGTCCCCTCGATGGACATCTTCTCCATCTCGCTCAAGGCGATCGACCCCGAGTACTACCGCAAGGTGACCAAGGGCACGCTCCAGCCCGTCCTCGACGCGGCCAAGCACGCGTACAAGTCCGGCCGTCACATCGAGATCTCGAACCTCATGATCACGGACATGACGGACAACGAGGACACGCCCCGCAAGGTCGCTGACTTCGTCCTCCGCGAGCTCGATCCCTCGGTCGCCGTCCACTTCGTCCGGTTCCACCCGGACTACCGCATGCGCGACACCGTCCGCACGCCGATCCCGCGCCTCATCCGGGCCCGCGAGATCGCGATGGAGATGGGCCTCGAGCACGTGTACGTCGGCAACGTCTACGACACGCCCTACTCGAACACCGTCTGCAACGGCTGCGGCGCGATGCTCGTCACGCGCTACGGCCTCAACGCCAAGTGCGTCGGCCTCGATGACCACGGTCATTGCAAGAAGTGCGGCCGCGACGCGCACGTCCGGATGCGCGGCACCTCGCCCCAGCGCGAGACGCTCCCCGAGATCTCCCGCGACGGCCTCGCGGTCAAGGTCTTCGACTGGCACGGCGACGTCCGCTCGCTGCACGTCCAGGTGAAGAACACCAAGGGCGAGCCGGTGAAGATGTACATCCGCCGCCGCCTCAACGACGGCGGTCACTCGCCGTGGATCGTGCACACGCTCGTCCCCGACGAGAGCTACCGCACGATCATCGCGAAGAACTACGCGAACGAGATCGGCACCGAGGTGGCTCTCCCGAGCGGCCTCCCGAACAACCTCCACGAGGTGTTCGATCGCGCGCACTTCCCGACCGTCGCGGTCGAAGAGGTGGGCGTCGCCAAGACCGACATCTCGCCCTTGCCGATCTACGGCCGCAACGTGTTGCAGCAGTAGTGGAGGGTGACACCTGAAGAGGGCCCTCCGGATGTCATGCGTCCGGGGGGCTCTTTTCTTTTCGTGCTTCTGTTTCCGGGTAATCGCAGTGTGGAAGTTTTGAGGGAGTCATCATGAGCGACCGTTTGGAGAGCATGCTGGAGCAGCTCGCGAAGCGTCTCGACGAGACCAACGCGAAGATGAACAACATCGGGAACGGCAAGGCCAACGGCGGCGCCTCGAACGGCGGCGCGCACGCGGCCCCCGCGGCGAGCCCCCCGGCCACCGCCACGACCCGGCTGGAGGCGATGATCGCGCAGCTCGCGCGCCGCCTCGACGAGACCAACCAGCGCCTGGAGGAGCTCTCCAAGAAGAGCGAAGAGACGAAGAGCGCGCTCTTCTCTCCCTACGACGGCCTCACGATCTGCGACGGATCCAAGGTGAAATGGTTCCACGCGTTCGAGAACCTCCAGCGCAAGGTGCACGCCTACAACGACAAGCTGATGCTCACCGAGCACCACATGGCGAAGGGCTCCGTGTTCCCGCGCCACAGCCACCCGCACGAGCAGCTCGCGTACCTCATCTCGGGCCACATCAAGGTCGTCTGCGGCGACTACACGTTCGAGGGGCGCGCGGGCGACAGCTTCGTCGTGCGCGGCGGCATCGAGCACCAGGTGTGGGCCATCGAGGAGAGCGTCGCGCTCGACATCTTCACCCCGGTCCGCGAGGACTACCTCGAGTTCAAGAGCTAGGAGATCGGCCCATGCTGCGAATGACGATCGGTCCCACGCGCATCGCGCCCTCGGTCCTCGCGAAGACGGCGATCCACCCGCTGGCCATCAACGATCCCGAGTTCCTCAAGGTGTTCGCCGAGTGCACGCGCGACATGCGCACCGTGCACGGCATCGAGAAGGGGCTCGTCTACATCATCCCCGCGACAGGGACGATGGCGATGGAGATGCTCGCGGTGAGCTTCGCGCCGCCGCGATCCAAGGTCGCCGTGTTCTCGAGCGGCATGTGGGGCGATCGCTGGACCGAGAGCTGCCGCCGCATGGGGCTCGACGTCTCGCGCATCTCCGTGAACGCCCGCGGGCCCATCGACTACGGCGTCCTCGCCGAGACGGTCGCGCGCGAGGGCATCAAGACGATCTTCTGCACGCAGGTGGACTCGTCGAGCGGCCTCCTCCTCGATCTGTACGAGATCGGTCGCATCGCGAAGAAGAACGGCGCGATGCTCCTCGTCGACGGCATCTGCGGCGCCGGCTGCGAGAAGATGGACCAGGACGGCTGGGGCGTGGACGTGCTGCTCTCGTCGACGCCGAAGGCGATGGGCGTCCCGTGCGGCCTCGTGATGATCAGCACGAACGATCGCGCGACCGACTTCTTGAAGAACCGGCCGTGGGAGCCGTGGACGTTCGCCCTCGATCTCAAGCCGTGGACGTCGGTGATGGAGGCGCACAACAAGGGCCAGTTCGGCTACGTGCAGTCGCCCGCGGGCAACCTCGTCATGGCCCTGCAAGAGGGGCTCCGGCTGATCACGAACGAGGGCGTGGGCCCGCGCACCGCGCGCCACGAGCGGCTCCGCAAGGAGCTCCACGCCGGCCTGGAGAAGCTGGGGCTCGAGGTCCTCGTGAAGGACCCGGCGTACCGCTCCAACGGCGTGACGGTGATCCTCTACCCCGAGGGCAAGGACGCGAGCCTCCTCGGCCAGCTCCTCGCGAACAACCTCACGCTCCCCGGCGGGACGCACCCCGAGTACGGGCCGAGGACGTTCCGCATCGGTCACTTCGGCAACGTGACGCCGGAGGACATCTCGACGACGCTCTCCGTCCTGGAGAAGACGCTGAAGGGCTCCTCCGCCGCCTGATCCGTTCACGGACGTTCATGAAGCCGTTCACGGACGTTCATGAAGCCGTTCACGGACGTCCGTGAAGCCGTTCATGAGCGCTCATGAAGCCGTTCATGAGCGCACATGAAGCCGTTCTCCCTCCCGTTGGCACCGCGTACGATGGCTCGCGGGCCGCATGAAATGCATCAAGTGTGAAGGCGTGCTCCACCTCGTCCGCGTCGGCGGCGTCGAGGTGGATCAGTGCGACACGTGCTCGGGCATCTGGTTCGACTCCGGCGAGCTCGCGAAGATCCTCGGTCAAAAGGACGTGGAGGCGCTGCGCACGAAGGCGCACGCGAGCAAGGAGGCCGACTCGAAGCGCGCGATCTGCCCGCGGTGCAAGGGCGCCGGCAAGCTGGTCCAGATCGCGAGCCTCACGAGCGACATCCACATCGACACGTGCGCTGTCTGCGGCGGCGAGTGGCTCGACGGCGGCGAGCTGTCGATCGTGCGCAACGAGGGCTTCACCCGGAAGATCGGCGCGTTCTTCCGGAAGATCCTTGAGATGTAAAGCATCGCCGCGACGCCCGACAGAGCCGGTGCGGCCGGCGAGCGGTCGACCGCGAACATGCGAGAGGGAGCGTCTCGTGAGGGTCTTTTTGGGGGGTTGCCCTCCCCCAGCCGCGCTTCGCGCGTCTGCCCCTCCCAAGCGTCGCGCTCCGCGCGCCGCGGGCGGGGCGCGTCACGGATCGATCAGCACGCCCGGGTTCAAGATCCCCGCGGGATCCAGGGCGCGCTTCGTCGCTCGCAGCGTGGCCGCGAACAGGGGCGATCGCTCCTGATCGTACCAGGGCCTGTGCAGCCGCCCGACAGCGTGGTGGTGCGTGATCGTCGCCCCCATCTCCATCAGCGCGTCGCTCGCCGCGCGCTTGATCGCCTTCCATTGCGCGATCTCTTCGCCCGGCCGGCCCATCGCGATGAACGTGTAATAGGGCGCCGGCCCGTCCGGGTACACGTGCGTGAACCGCAGCGAGAGGAGCCCTCCGCCGCACTGCGCGCGCATCGCCTCGTTCACGCGCTCCGTCACCCGCGCGTGCAGCGCCTCGAATCGATCCCACGTGCACGCCGTCTCGAACGTGTCGACCACCGCCCCGAGGCTCACGAGCGCGCTCTGCAAATAAGGCGCTTCCAGGAACGCCGCGCGCCACGCCGCGGCCGCGCCCCCGTCGGCCTTCTCTGTCCCTTCGCGCCGCGTGATCCCGCGAGGGCACGTGCCCCCGTGCGCTTCGCAGATCGCCATCGCGCGCGCCATCGCCTCCTCGCGCATGTGATCGGCCGACTCGAAGCCGAGCACCAGCACGTGGCTCCCGTCGTCGGTCACCATGTTGAGCTGCGCCTCCTCGGCGGAGAGGAGCCGACAGTTGCTCGGATAGAGCCCCGCCTGCGCGATCGTCCGCACCGCGTCGACGGCCCTCGCCATCGGGCCCGCGAAGTGAACGGACGCTTGAAGCCGATACTTCGGGCGGGCCTGCACGCGCACCCACGCCTCCGTGATCACGCCCAAGATCCCCTCGGATCCAAGCACCAAACGCTCCGGGCTCGGCCCCGCGCCGGACGCCGGGAGGCGCCGTGAGACGAGCTCTCCGGCCGGCGTGATCATCCGCACCGACTCCACGAGATCGTCGATGTGCGTGTAGAGCGTCGCGAAGTGCCCGCCCGCGCGCGTCGCGATCCATCCGCCGAGCGTCGAGTGCTCGAACGACTGCGGGTAGTGCCGGAGCGTGAGCCCGTGCGTCGCGAGCTGCGCCTCGATCTGCGGCCCCTTCGCGCCGGCCCCGATGCGCGCCGCCCGCGACACGAGGTCCACCTCGCGCACCTGATCGAACCGCCCGAGATCGAGCGACACGACGCCCTCGTAGCGATCGCTCACGTGCCCCTCGACGCCCGCGACGACGCTCGTCCCGCCGCCGAAGGGGATGACAGCCACGGCCTTGCGCGAGGCCCACGCGAGCACCTTCGCGATGTCGTCCTCGCTCGCGGGCCTCGCCACGAAATCCGGCGCGCGCGCGAAATCGCCAGCGAACGCTCGCACCTGATCGCGAAACGCCTTGCCGTACGTGTGCGTGACGCGCTCCGCCTTCTCCGCGGAGCAGAACCCCGCGAGCTCCTGCGGCACAGCCACGCTCGGCTCCGGCAGCGCGACGTCTTCGATCTTCGGCAACGGCCGCAGCGAAGGCTCCGGCACCCCGAGGCGCGCCGCGATCATCTGAGCGATCCCCTTGCGCACGCCGTCGTCGGGGAACTTCTTCTCGTACCCCCACCCCCAGAAGCTCCGCCTCTCGTCGCCGTCGCTCGCGTTCATTCGCGCATCCTAGTCCTGTAGGATCCCCCCGTGCGCAAGCTGGCGAGCATTCAAACCGTGGGCGAGATCCTCCCGATCGAAGGGGCCGACGCCATCGAGAAAATCCGCGTCCTCGGCTGGTGGGTCGTCACCAAGAAGGGCGAGCACCGGACGGGCGACAAGGTCGTCTACTGCGAGATCGACTCGCTCCTCCCCGAGCGCCCCGAGTTCGAGTTTCTCCGCAAGAACTGCTACCGCCCGGCCATCACCGCCGCCGGACAGACGCTGCTCCCCGCGGGCTTCCGGATCCGCACGATCAAGCTGCGCGGGCAGGTCTCGCAGGGCATCTGCTTCCCCCTCTCGATCCTCCCCGAAGGCACCCCCACCGACGACGGCACGGACGTGACAGCGGCCCTCGACATCGTCAAGTACGATCCCCCACTGCCCGCATCCCTGGCGGGGAGGGTCAAGGGCACCTTCCCCGGCTTCGTGCCCAAGACGGACGAGACCCGCGTGCAGGTGCTGGAGCCCGTGATCGCGCGGCACCGAGGCAAGGTGTTCTACATGACGGAGAAGCTCGACGGCTCGTCCGTGACAGCCTACCTGCACGACGGCGAATACGGCCTTTGCAGCCGCAACCAGCGCCTCGACGAGGACGACCTCGACAACGGCATGTGCAGGGTGGCAAAGGACCTCTCGCTCCGGGAGAAGCTCACGGAGACCCGCGCGCGCCTCGGCTTTGACCTGGCCTTTCAGGCGGAGATCATCGGCCCCGGCATCCAGAAGAACAAGTATGCCTTGAAGGAGCCCCGACTCTACTTCTTCAACGTGGTGGACCTGTCGTCGCGCCGGCTCCTGGACCACGCACAAATGCTGGAGCTGCTCAGTTCGCTGTCGCTCCTGTCGGTGCCCCAGCTCGGCACGATCACCCTGGATCACTCGGTGGATCAGCTCATCGAGCTGTCGATTGGCCAGAGCGTGCTCAACCCACAATCTCCCCGGGAGGGCATCGTGCTCCGGCCCTTGAAGGACGAGGACGACCCGGACATGGGGCGGCTGTCGTTCAAGGCGATCAACCCCAAGTTCTTGCTGAAGTACGACGAGTAAGATATCCTGAATACGATAACGGAGAGAGGGTTGCCCCCACCCGCCGTCCTCGGCGCTGCGCGCCTGCGGCGGCGCCGCCCCCAAATCGCGCCGCGGAGCGTCGCTCAGGGGGCGGGAGAAGGAAGTGGCGCACCGATGAGCTCTTGCAGGAACCTCGCCACTGCCGCGACGCGGGGGAGCGCGAGGGTGCGAGGCTCGATCCATCGATGGTCTTCGATGCTGGCCTGGATTGGCTTTCCAGGCTTGAGAACAGCAGTCATGGTGGCCAGGACCGCCTTGTGCCGTCCGGAGGGTGCGCCGATCTCCTCGAGCTCTTGGCCCTTCAAGTCCAGTGTTTGCCGGTCGAGACCGTCGATGAAGCGCACGGCATGACAGCCCAGAGTAGGGTACACGGTTGCCGCACAGTCGAGGAGGACATCCTCCAGCGTCCCCAGCTCACCGCCTCCTGGAAGAACGTAGATGCCAGTGCGAGGCTCACCGCTCACCCTCTCTGGCTCCGTCGGGCGCGGAAGTCCGATGTTCGCCAGGACTTCGGCCGTCTCGGAGAACCGCTGCACGGGATCCTTCTGTTTGGCGTGCTTGTAGTCTGCGTCGAGCACGACCCCGATGGCGTCGAACGTGAAGCCCCGATCCGTGAGCTGAAGGTGATGCTTCTTGAGGCGGAGCTTGATCTTATCGATTCCATCCGCGCTCACGAGGGCGACGGAGGCATTGGTGTTGAAGTAGAAGGTCGGGGCCGGCACGGAGGGACGAAGAGAACCATCGTAGGGCCAAGCCGGCAGAATCGGGCGCCACGCCTCGTCCAGGGCCGACTCTTTATCGACTTTCTTGAACGCGAGGGTCTTCGTCAGGATCTTGCCGAGGAAGTAGACGTCATGAACGCCTTCCGTGATCACATACACTCTCGCGCTCATCGGACGTCCAGACCTTCGCTCCGGAGGTCCCGGAGGCTCGGAAGGTCGTGCCGGCGGCAGGAATGACCCTTGTCGGTGCGGCGCAGATAGTAGGCTGTCACGCCTGTATCGGCGCCCTCGAACGCGGCGAGCACGGCGTCGATCGCCTCCAAGCTATGTGTGCTGGCGATGATCTGGACATCCGTGGCCTCCGCGGCGGAGAGGAGCCATGGCAGGATCGATCGTAGCGCTCGTGCGTGGATGGCCGACTCGATTTCGTCGAGCAAAAGGATGCCTCCGCTCGCGCGGACGAGCGCGAGGCTCATCGCGAAAGCGCGCCGCATGCCGTCGCCGAAGGTCGAGAGGTCGACAATACCCTTCGTCTTGTGATCGACGCGGATCGCATCGCGATCGATGGAGCGGCTGATCATGACGTCTTGCACCGAGTCGTCGAACTCCCTGAGCAGGCCGACCGCCTGCTCTTTTACCCCAAGGTTGATGGCCTGACTCAAGTGCGTGAGGATCTGTGTGGTCGAACGATGGGTGACTGGGGTCACCGCGAACACACGGAGCGGAGCTACGCCAGCGCCGACGGGAACGCGCTGTGGCTTGGAGTGAAAGCCCATCAAGTGCTCCTGCTTGGGTCGGCCGGGGATCTCCACCTCCGCGCGGATCTGCACCTCGGCATCGACCTCTGCATTGACCCCGCCCGGGGCCATGTCCGCCCATTGCTCGACGAACACGTGAGCCCACGCCCTGAATCGCCTCGAGCTCCCTCCGATGTCCGCGCGGATGTCCAGCGCGGATGACCTGGTCTCGCCGACTTCCAAGGCGATCGCCCTGCTCTCGGGAAAGAGCCCCCAAAGGCCATCCAGCAGCGATCCCGAGGCGTCCCGGTTCGTCGCCGTCTGGACCCACTGGCCTGGGTCGAACGGCCTCGCCACAAGACCAATCGCCTCGAGCACCGACGTCTTGCCGGAGTTGTTGCCGCCGACGAGCAGGCTCATCCGCCCGAATCCGTCGAGCTCCACCTCGCGCAACGCGCGATACGCCTCGATGGTCAGCTTCACGAGCCCGCTCATCCGGGTGCCTGCGTCGCTCGGGGTGCCGTCGTCATCGACCGGCAGCAAGACCCAATCTGCGCCGCCGTGTCAAGGGGAACGCCGATAGCCCGCGGGATCCACGGCGCAGGCGCCGTGCACTGTGGCACCAAAACGAGACCGGGACCGGGCATGCGCAAGCGGCGGAGCTCCAGCTCGGATCGCCCGCGGGAGACCTCGCCGGAGCCGCAACGCTGGATCTCCAGGAGAATCCTATTGTAGATGATCCTTCGCCGCGTCCAGGATCGACGCGATCACCGGGCGATACGCATAGTCCGGGGACGCCGCGTCCGAGGTCTGCACAGGGCAGATCGAGCCGACGATGCCCTGATCGCCGAGCCCCTTCACGATGCTGAGCTGACGGAGCCCCGGATAGGCCTTCGCGCGCACCTGGTCGGTCGGATCCCCCGTGGACGCGTTCACGGCGCACAGCGGGTTGTCGTTGAACTTGTCCTCGCAATCGCAGCCCGCGTAGAGGCCCGGAGTCGAGCAGTCGCGGACGTCCGGGATCGCCATCACGCACGCATACTGGAGATCATCGCGCTTGGGGATGGTCCAGTCCGTGCCGTTGATCGGGTTGAGCGCGCCGCCAGGGGCCGTGATCGCCGTCCCCGTCACAGGGTTCGTGCCGCTGCGCACATCGACGGACTCGTGCATGAACGGGTCGAGGGGGGCCACGTTGTTCGCGGGGTCGCCGAGGATGATGTCCCAGGACGTCTGTCCATTGGCGTTCGCCTGCGCGAGCTCGGTCGCGTTCTTGAAGCCCTGCTTGAGATCCGCGGGGTTCTTCGCGATGTCCTGCCACGGCACGCCCACGACCGCCGAGAAGAGGACCATGCTCGGATCGCGCGTCGCCGTGAGCGAGTCGCTCGGATCCAGGTCCGAGAAGATCGGGTTCGGCACGAGGTTTCCGGCCGCGTCCGTGATCGTCGTCTGCGTGAAGGCGTTGATGTAGCGGTCCGTGGGATACAAGAAGTCAATTCCGAAGCGCTGCTTCTGGTGGAAGCAACGGAGGTTGATGTTGTCGGTCGTCTCGTCCAGGTACACCGTCGTTCCGCCCGCGCTCTTGCAGGAGGGATCCGGCGCGCAGATGGGGTTTCCATTGGCGTCGAGCGGGTCGGCCTGTCCGCAGGAGTAGCAACACTCGTTGTTCGGGTCCGACTCGCAGATGGCGCGGGCCTTGGGGAGGTGGAAGGGCGCGCCGGCGCCTGTCTTTTGCTGCGCCATGAAGTAATACTGGCCCTCTTCCCTCGTGGAGCAGTCGTTCTCGTCGCTGAGCGACAGGACCATGAGGAGCGAGTCCGGCCGGAGGAAGGCCTTTCGCTGGTCGAGGAGCACCTGATCCACGCCGTTTCGCTGGATCTTGGCCTGCTGATCGATCGTGATCGAGTCGTAGGGGGCCGGGTCGGCGAGGAATCGATAGATGCTCTCGAGCTGGGACTCGTAGCCACACCCGATCTGGCCCGCGCCGAGGATCATCTCGCCGAACTTGGTGCCGAGCGCCACAGGGTCGCTCTCGCCGGGGGGGCTCATCTGCTGCGCCGGATCCCACGCGAGGAAGCCGAGGTTCTGGTAGGTGTCGACCATCTCCGCCGTGGAGGGGTCCTTGCGGCTCAAGAGGTGGCCTTTGTCGTTGTTCGATTGCTTGCCGGCGCCGGTGCCGCACGCGTCGGAGCCGTGACCGCCGAGGCTCGAGGAGACGACGCCGATGTGAATGTCGGTGAT
>Ga0268298_10004334_pt1 | contig 13911 bp, 14 predicted proteins | sample WWTPWeurt_MetaG_FD_194462 | JGI IMG/M metagenome (GOLD analysis project Ga0268298, IMG submission 194462) | Activated sludge microbial communities from WWTP in Nijmegen, Gelderland, Netherland - WWTP Weurt | ecosystem: Engineered > WWTP > Aerobic digester > Activated sludge | place... | reverse complement strand
AGTGGGACTCGCCGAAGAAGAAATAGCCCTCGAACATCTTGGTGATCGTCCACATCGCGTCCCGGCTGATCAGGATCGACGACACGAACATCATGTGTCCCCACATGAACAGCGCCAGGATGAGCCCGGTCAGGCTCTGCGCCAGGTCCAGCCGGGCGGGCCAGCGGCTCTTGCGGGTGCGCTCGGCCAGGCCGGCGCCCGCGATGATCTCGGTGCTCGATTCCATGCGTGGGACCCTCCGTTGCTGCGCGCGGGTGTCCGGTCGCGGTGCCCGTGCGGCTCGCGGCTCGCCGCCGTCAGCCGCCGGGCGCCGAAGGACGCCCGAATTCGCGAAGTCGTCAATGTAGGCATCGACACTCGGCGCAGCGTTGAAATTTGTCAATCACCGTGCCGGATGCACCGATCCCGGAATGTGCGCGGCCACGCACGCGGCGGTGCGCAATGCCGATTGCGAATCCGCAAGGCGGACTCGATTCCCAGCGTGTAAAAAGCAGCACCAACCCCGCACGGTGCCCTCCGGGCGCGGCGGGCGAACCAGGAGAGCGGCCCATGCGATTCCTTTCCGGGCACAGAAAAGTCACGGGTTCGAAGCGATGAGCGCATACGCAACCTTCTTCATCTACCTCGTCGCGATCATGGGCTTCGTCGGCCTGTCGCTGTTCCTGAACCGCTTCATCGGGCCGCAGCCGGCCCCCGAGGGCGTGAAGCTCGAGCCCTTCGAGTGCGGCGCGACCCCGGTGGACCCGATCAACGTGAAGGCGGTCCCGATCAAGTACTACGCGATCGCGATCATCTTCATCCTGTTCGACCTCGAGACGGTGTTCCTGTTCATCTGGGCGCTCGCGGCCAAGCCGCTCGACGGGTTCATGCTCCTGACGTACGCGATCTTCACCGTGCTGCTGGTGCTGATCATGTTCTACGTCTGGAAGTCCCGCCTGCTCGAATCGGTGACGGAGTGAGCATGGCCTCGACGACGATCCCCATCAGTCCCGCCGCCGGCGCCGCCAAGACCCAGGAATTCGACTACTTCACGACGAAGAAGGACGAGTTCGTCGGCTGGGTGCGGCGCTTCTCGCTGTTCCCGTACCCCTTCGTGACCGCCTGCTGCGGCATGGAGTTCATGTCGGTGAGCTCCACGATCTACGACACCGACCGCTTCGGCGCCGCGCTGCCGCGCTTCACGCCGCGCCAGTCCGACCTCCTGATGGTCGTGGGCACGGTCACTCACAAGCAGGCCCCGGTGCTGCGCCGCGTCTACGAGCAGATGTGCGAGCCTCGCTGGGTCATGGCGTTCGGCGTGTGCGCGACCAGCGGCGGGTTCTACCAGAACTACGCCGCGGTGCAGGGCATCGACAAGATCATCCCGGTGGACATCTACGTGCCCGGCTGCCCGCCGCGCCCCGAGATGGTGATCGACGCGATCATGCAGCTGCAGGAGCGCATCGGCAACGACCACCACCCGATCATCACGAAGGACTTCTGATCGTGACCGCACCGGTCTTCGACCTCATCACGAAGCAGCTCGGCGAGCAGGTGCTCGGCAGCGGCGTCGCGCACGGCATCCTCGTGCTCGACATCGGGCCCGACAAGGTCCGTGCCGTGGCCGACGCGCTGAAGTCCGGGCACGGCTTCGACATGCTGCTCGACGTCACCGCCGTCGACTGGCCCGATCGCGAGCCGCGCTTCGACGTCGTCTGGCACTTCTATTCGACGAAGCACTTCGTGCGCGTGCGCGTGAAGACCCGCGTGAGCGCGTCCGAGCCCGTCGTCGACACGCTCGTCCCGCTGTACGGCTCGGCGAAGATCATGGAGCGCGAGTGCCACGAGATGTACGGCATCCGCTTCCGCGGCAACGCCGACCTGCGCCCGATGCTGCTCTACGAGGGCTTCGTCGGCCACCCGCTGCGCAAGGACTATCCGAAGCACCAGGAGCAGCCGCTGATCGCGTACACCGGCCCGATGGGAGACCGCCCGTGAACGCCCGCCTGCCCAACCCGATCCGTCCGGCCTTCGACACGATCCAGAAGGACGGCAACGTCATCGTCAACATCGGGCCGTCGCACCCGGCGACCCACGGCACCGCGCAGGTCGTCATCGAGATCGACGGCGAGCGCGTCGTGCGCTCCGACGTCCACGTCGGGTACCTGCACCGCGGGTTCGAGAAGGAGTGCGAGGCGCACACCTGGCACAACCTGATCCCGTACGTCGACCGCCTGAACTACTGCTCGGGGCTGATCAACAACTTCGCGTACTGCGAGGCGGTCGAGAAGCTGATGGGCATCGAGATCACGCCGCGCTGCCGCATCCTGCGCACGCTGCTGTCCGAGTACTCGCGCATCGGCGACCACATCACGTGCATCGGCGCGGCGCTGATGGAACTGGGCGCGATGACCGCGTTCCTGTACCTGATGACGCTGCGCGACTACGTCTGGGAGCACATCGCCGCGGTGACCGGCGCGCGCGTCACGTACTCGTACGGGCGCATCGGCGGCCTCGCGCAGGACCTCCCCGACGGCTGGCTCACGCGCCTCGACGAGATCCTGAACGAGTACGACACGTACATCGGCCGCATCCACGGCCTGATGGACCGCAACCGCATCTTCATCGACCGGATGCGCGACACGGGCGTGCTCTCGCAGGCGGACGCGCTGAGCTACGGCTACACGGGCCCGCTGCTGCGCTCGACCGGCCTTCCGCGCGACCTGCGCAAGGACTGCCCGTACCTCGCCTACGCGGACCTCGACTTCGAGATCCCCGTCGGCATCAAGGGCGACAACTACGACCGCTACTACGTGCGCATGCGCGAGATGGACGAGTCGGTCTACATGATCCGCCAGCTGATGGACATGATCCCCGGCGGCCCGATCAGCGTCGACGACCGCCGCTGCACGCTGCCGCCCAAGCACCTCGTGTACACCGAGATCGAGTCGCTGATCAACCACTTCAAGCTGATCATGGACGGGCCGCAGGTTCCCGCGGGCGAGGTCTACTCGGCGCAGGAAGGCGCCAACGGCGAGCTCGGCTTCTACATCGTGAGCAACGGCAGCGGCATGCCCCACAAGCTGCACGTGCGCTCGCCCAGCTTCGTGCACATGGGCGGCGCGCACCTGATGGTCGACGGCGGACAGCTCGCCGACATCGTGCCCACCTTCGGGTCGATCAACATGATCGGAGGGGAGTGCGACCGATGAAGCACCTGATCCCCGAGTTCGAGAAGCTCAAGAAGCGCTATCCGGCGGGCTTCGAGTCGTCGCTGGTGCTGCCGTGCCTGCGGCGCATCCAGGAAGACCGCGGCTACATCGACGACAGCGACATCGACGGGCTGGTCGAGTACCTCGGCGTGCCGCGCATCCAGATCGAGGAAGTGCTCACGTTCTACACGATGTACCGGCGCAAGGCCGTCGGCCGCTGGCACCTGCAGGTGTGCCACAACGTGTCGTGCTCGATGAACGGCTCCGACCGCCTCGAGAAGCACCTGTGCCGCAAGCTCGGCGTCGAAGTGGGCCAGACCACGCAGGACGGCAAGTTCACGCTGTCGACGGTCGAGTGCCTGGGCTCGTGCGGGACGGCGCCGGTCGTGATGGTCAACGAGGCTTACCACGAGAACATGAGCCCCGAAAAGCTCGACGAACTGCTCGGGGGGTTGAGCTGACATGCCAGGCACCCAGCTGATCATGACCTTCCCGGTCACGGCGACGTCGCACAAGCTCGTCGAATACCGTGGCCGCGACGGCTACCAGGCGCTGGAGAAGGCGCTCAAGACGATGAAGCCCGAGGACGTGACCGCCGAGGTCACCGCGTCGGGCATCCAGGGCCGCGGCGGCGCCGCGTTCCCGGTCGGGCGCAAGTGGGCGGTGGTCAACCTCGACGACGGCCAGCCGCACTACCTGTGCGCGAACGCCGACGAGGGCGAGCCCGGCACCTTCAAGGACCGCTGGATCCTCGAGAACGCGCCGCACATGCTGATCGAGTCGATGGCGATCGCGGCGTACGCGCTGCAGGTGCGCAACGCCTTCATCTACATGCGCGGCGAGTTCGACCTCCCCGGCCGGCGCGTCCAGGAGGCGATCGACGAGGCCTACGACGCGGGGCTCCTGGGCGAGAACATCATGGGCACCGGGTTCTCGCTGGACCTCGTGCTGTACCGCGGCGCCGGCTCCTACGTGTGCGGCGAGGCCTCGGCGCTGATCACGTCCATCGAGGGCAAGCGCGGCTACCCGCGCAACCGCCCGCCGCGCCTGACGGTGAAGGGCCTGTTCCAGCGCCCGACGGTCATCAACAACGTCGAGTCGCTGTCGAACCTCGCCTGGATCATCAGGAACGGCGGCGAGGCGTACAAGAAGATCGGCGTGCCGAAGAACCCCGGCACCCGCCTGATCTCGATCTCCGGTCACGTCGCCAGGCCCGGCGTCTACGAGGTCGAGAACGGCTACCCGTGGAAGAAGTTCCTCTACGAGGACTGCGGCGGCATGCGCGACGGGGCCAAGCTCAAGTGCATGATCCCCGGCGGCATCTCGACCAAGGTGCTCACCGCCGCCGACATCGAGCCGCTGACGCTGGACATCCCGTCGGTGGAAGGCGCGGGCTCCGGCATGGGCTCGGGCGGGATGGTCGCGATCGCCGAGGGCACCTGCATGGTGACCCTGCTCCAGGTGATGCTGCGCTTCTACCACCACGAGTCCTGCGGCCAGTGCACGCCGTGCCGCGAGGGCATGGGCTGGCTGCACCGGATCATCGACCGCATCTGCGCCGGCGAAGGCCACCTCGACGACCTCGACCGCATGATCGAGATCTCGCGCCTGAACGACGGCAACACGATCTGCGGCATGGGCGACGCCGCCGGTTACGCGGTGATCGGAATCCTCAAGAAGTACCGTGACGAGTTCGAGTACTACATCGAGCACAAGCGCTCGCGGTTCGAAGGGAACCTGGAATGCCTGAGATCTTCATAAACGGGCAGTCGGTCCAGGCGGCTCCGAAGCAGACCGTCCTCGAGGCGGCGCTCGCCAACGGCTACTACATCCCGTACTTCTGCTGGCACCCGAAGCTGTCGATCGCGGGGAACTGCCGGCTGTGCGTGGTGCAGGTCGAGGGCCGCAACTGGGTCGAGATCGCCTGCAACATGCCGGTGTCCGAGGGGCTGAAGGTGCTCACCGACAGCGAACTCGTGCGAGCGCACCGCAAGGCGACGCTGCAGTTCATCACGCTGAACCACCCGGTCGACTGCGGCATCTGCGACAAGGCCGGCGAGTGCACGCTCCAGGACTACCACTTCGAGCACAACGGCTCGCCGTCGATCTCGCGTGACCGCAAGGTCCACGCGACGAAGTTCTTCGATCTCTCCGAGCGCATCACGCTCGACAACGAGCGCTGCATCCTGTGCTCGCGCTGCGTGCGCTTCACGCGCGAGATCTCGAAGTCGCACGCGCTCGGCATCATGGACCGCGGCGACCACTCGCTGGTGCGCCCCGCCGAAGACCGCCCGCTCGACGCGGATCCGTACTCCGACAACGTCGTCGACATCTGCCCGGTCGGCGCGCTGCTGTCGAAGAAGTTCCTGTACAAGTCGCGCGTCTGGTACCTGAAGCCCACGCCGTCGGTGTGCCCGGGCTGCGAGCGCGGGTGCAACGTGAACATCTGGCACCGCAAGCCGGAGTGGATGCTGCGCTCGCTCGACCAGAAGCAGAACACGAGCATCGCGCGCGTCACGCCGCTGGACAACCCGAAGGTCAACGGCCCCTGGATCTGCAACAAGGGCCGCGATCTCGCCGAGGTGTTCGAGCGGGAACGCGCCGCCGAGCCGATGCTCAAGGGCCGGCCGGCGATGCTCGGCGACGCGATCGCGGCGGCGCGCGCGCTGCTGGCGGGCGCGAAGAGGCCGGCGGCGGTGATCTCGAGCTGGGGCTCCAACGAGGAGCTCGACGCCGCGCGCAAGGCGATCCCCGCCGGCGCGGCGTGCTTCGTCAAGCAGGACAGCCTGCCCGCCGACGGCGAACGGATCTCCGACGACGTGCTGATCCTGCCCGACAAGAACCCGAACGGGCGCAGGGCGCGCGAGCTCTTCGGCGACGCGCCGGCGGGCTTCGCGGACGGCACCGACCTGGTGCTGGTCTGGGGAGAGGGCTTCGACTTCGCGAAGATTCCCGCGGGCGCGAAGATCGTCTTCCTGAACTCGTGGCTCGCGCCCGAGAACGGCCACGCCGACGTCTTCTTCGCGACCAGCGTCCAGACCGAGCGTGACGGGCACTACACGAACTTCGAGGGGACGGTGAGCGGCTTCCAGGCCTGCTTCCGCAAGCCGGCGCACGTCGTCGACGCGCAGGCGGTGTTCGAGGCGCTCGCATCCGGAGGTGACCGCTGATGCTCCAGGATCTCGTCATGTGCGTCGTCTACGTCGGGTACGCGATGGCCGTGCTGCTGACGTTCGGCGCGATCCTCACCTGGGTCGAGCGCAAGCAGGGCGCGATCATGGCCGACCGGATCGGCGCCAATCGCTGCTACCTGCGCATCCCGTTCACGCAGAAGAAGCTGATCTGGATGGGGCTGTTCCACGGCATGGCCGACGGGCTGAAGATGATCCTCAAGGAGGACTTCAGGCCGAACGCCTACGACAAGATCGCGTACGCGCTCGGGCCGTGGCTGGTCACCGTTCCGGTGCTGCTGGTGTTCGCGGTGGTGCCGTTCGGCGGCATGGTCTCGCCGGCGAAGCTGTTCGGCGCGAGCTCCGCGATCGGCGAGTGGTTCGGCACGCGCGAGTACCCGATGCAGATCGCGCAGCTGAACGCGGGCGTGCTGATCGTGCTCGCGTTCGGCGGCATCTCCGTGATCGGCGCGATGCTCGCCGGCTGGTCGTCGTCGAACAAGTACTCGATGCTCGGCGCGCTGCGCGCGGGCTCGCAGATGATCTCGTACGACCTCGTGCTCGGCCTGACCATCCTCGGCCTGGTGCTGATCTACGGCACCGTCGACCTCGACGGCATCGTGCGCGCGCAGTCGGGCGTGGTCCTGGGCTTCCTGCCGGCGTGGGGCGTGGTCGTCCAGCCGCTGGCCGCGATCCTCTTCATCACCGCGGCGATCGCCGAGAACCGGCGCATCCCGTTCGACCTCCCCGAGGCCGAGTCGGAGCTGATCTCGGGCTACTTCACCGAGTACAGCGCGATGAAGATGGGCCTGTTCATGCTGGCCGAGTTCATCGAGATCGCCGTGATCGCGGCGCTGTTCTCGACGCTCTTCCTGGGCGGCTACAACCTGCCGTACATGAGCGACAAGGGCTTCGCGTTCCCCGGCGGGTTCACCGTCGAGATGGGCGCGGGCGCGGTCCTCGTGACGCAGGTCGTGGTGTTCCTGGCGAAGGTCTTCCTGATGAGCAGCTTCCAGATCCTCGTGCGCTGGTCGCTGCCCCGCTTCCGCTACGACCAGCTGCTCCGGTTCGCGTGGAAGTTCATGTTCCCGCTGTGCATCGCCAACCTCACGGTGACCGCGGTGGCCGTGTGGGCGCTTCGCGGATGAGTGCCGTGACCAAGAAACCGTTCACGCGTCGAGTCTACTGGAACGAGCCCACCCTCGGCTGGTGGGAGAGCATCTACCTCTTCGAGGTGGTGCGCGGGCTGTCCATCACCGGCGGGGTGTTCCTGCGCAACATGTGGAAGTGGTGCACCGGGCGCAAGGGCGCCGTCACCGCGTACTACCCCGAGGAGATGCGCCCCGATTACGCGCAGCGCAATCGCGGCAAGCACATCCTCACGCAGCGCCCCGACGGCAGCCCGCAGTGCGTCGCGTGCAACATGTGCGCGACGGTCTGCCCCGCGCAGGTGATCGAGATCGACGCCGGGTTCGACCCGCACGACGTCGCGCACCCGAAGTTCCCGGAGCGCTTCGAGATCGACTACTCGCGCTGCATCTTCTGCGGCCTGTGCGTGGAGGCGTGTCCCGAGGACGCGATCCGCATGGTGGCCCTCACGCCCAACCTCCCGAGCAACAACCGCACGACCATGTGGATCAAGAAGGAAGAGCTGCTCACCTGGATGCCGCAGAGCGACGTCGCCAAGCCGTACCCGGCGCCGCCGCGCCGCTCGAGCACCGGAGGCACCAAGTGATCGACTCCCTCCTGCTGGGCCTGTTCGTGCTGATCACGCTGGGCGGCGCGGTCGCGACCATCACGATGACCCACCCGATGCACGTCGCGATCGGGCTGATCACCGCGATGGTGGGGCTGGGCGCCATCTACGGCCTCCTCGGCGTGCACGTGATCGCGGTCTTCCAGATCCTGATCTACGTGAGCGCGGTGATGGTGTTCATCGTCTACGTGATCATGCTCCTCGACACGCGCGACCCTTCGTTCAGCAAACGCTTCTCGCGCCTGCTGGTGCCGGCGATCCTGGTCGCGGCGTTCATCCTCGTGGGCCTGGTCGGCGCGATGGCCGGCACGCGTCCGCGCGGGCTGATCGACGCCGCGAAGGCCGTCTCGTTCGGCATGAGGGAGTTCTCGGTGGACTTCCTTCGCGAGTACTGGCTGCACTTCGAGCTGACCTCGGTGCTCCTGCTGGCCGCGGTCGTCGCCGCGGTGGCCGTGATCAAGGGGGAAAGGGGGCGCCGTGGCTGAGACGCAGTTGATGGTGCTGCTGTCCCTGGTGCTGTTCGTGCTGGGGCTGCTCGGCGTGATCGTGCGCCGCAACCTGCTCGTGATGCTGATGTGCATGGAGCTGATGCTCAACGGCGTGAACCTGAGCTTCGTCGCCTACGCGAAGCAGACCGGGACGACGTCGGGCGCGGCCCTGGTCTTCCTGATCTTCGTCGTCGCGGCCGCGGAAATCGCGATCGCGATCCCGATCGTCCTGATGCTCGTTCGCCGCAAGCGCACGCTCGATCAGCGCGAATTCACCGACCTGAAAGGATAGGCCATCAACCTGCTCACCTTCATCGTCCTCGCGCCGCTGGCCGGGTTCGTTCTGAACGGCCTGGCGGGTGGGCGGCTCGGCAACCGCTTCGTCTCGGTGGTCGGCTGCGGCCTTCCCATCCTCGCGTTCCTCGCGGCAGTCAAGTGCTTCATGGACCTCTCCGCCGGCGGCGGAGCACCGCTCGTCGAAGTCGCCTACTCGTGGGCGACGTTCGGCGACAAGACGCTCGACATCGCGTTCTACCTCGACCGCCTGAGCGCGGTCATGGTGCTGATCGTGACCGGGGTCGGATCTCTGATCCACATCTACTCGACCGGGTACATGAAGGAGGACGCGAGCTTCGCGCGCTTCTTCGCCTACCTGAACCTGTTCCTGTTCTTCATGCTGCTGCTCGTGCTCGGCAAGTCGCTGCTGGTCATGTTCGTCGGCTGGGAGGGCGTGGGGCTGGCCTCGTACCTGCTGATCGGATTCTGGTTCGAGGACTACGACAAGGCGCTGGCCGGCAAGAAGGCGTTCGTGACCAACCGGGTCGGCGACGCGGGCTTCCTGCTCGGCATGTTCCTGCTGTACTGGTCGGTCGGCACGCTCGAGATCGACAAGATCAACGCCGCGTTCAACGGCGCGACCGCCCCGGCGGTGTCGGCGAGCCTGGTCGGCGTGCTGCTGTTCATCGGCGCGTGCGGCAAGTCGGCGCAGATCCCGCTGCACGTGTGGCTGCCCGACGCGATGGCGGGCCCGACGCCCGTGTCCGCGCTGATCCACGCGGCGACGATGGTCACCGCGGGCGTGTACCTGGTCGCGCGCATGAACGGCATCTACACGCACGCCCCCGAGGCCTCGCAGCTGATCGCCTGGGTGGGCGCCGCGACCGCGTTCTTCGCGGCCACGATCGCCACCGTGCAGACCGACATCAAGAAGGTGCTCGCGTATTCCACGGTCTCGCAGCTCGGCCTGATGTTCGTCGCGGCCGGCGTGGGCGCCTACGGCGTCGCGGTCTTCCACGTGTACACGCACGCGTTCTTCAAGGCCTGCCTGTTCCTCGGCGCGGGCAGCGTGATCCACGCGCTCGGCGGCGAGCAGGACATCCGCAAGATGGGCGGCCTGGCGAAGCGCATCCCCTGGACGTTCGCGACGTTCCTGGTCGCGACGATCGCGATCGCCGGGATCCCGCCGCTCGCGGGCTTCTGGTCGAAGGACGAGATCCTTTGGTTCGCGTTCTCGAGCGAGCACGGCGGATCGCCGATGCTCTACGCGATCGCGGCCGCGGCGTCGCTGATGACCACGTACTACATGTTCCGGCTGCTGTGGGTGACGTTCTTCGGCGAGTCGCGGATGGACGAGCACACCGCGCACCACGTGCACGAGTCGCCGTGGAACATGACCGGCGTGCTGGTCGTGCTGGCGGTGCTCTCGGCGCTGGGCGGGTTCATCTCGATCCCGCACTTCCTCGAGCCGGTGCTGCCGCTGGCCAAGGCCAAGGAGTCGCTCGAGCACTACGAGCACACCCTGGTGATCGTCTCGGTGATCATGGCGTGCGCGGGGCCCGTGCTCGCGTGGTTCTTCTTCGGCGGCGGCGCGACGCGCGCCAAGGCCGTCGGCGAGAGCCTCGCGGGGCTGTGCCGCGTGTTCGCGAACAAGTACTACATCGACGAGCTCTACGAGGCGGTGCTGGGCCGGCCGCTGACGTGGCTGTCCGACGAGATCTTCCTGAAGGTCAGCGACCGCTTCGTGATCGACGGGATCCTGAACGGGTCCGCGGCGGTGGCGAGGTTCGCCGCCGGCGTGCTCGGACGGGTGCAGATGGGCAGCCTGCACGTCTACCTGCTGCTCGTGCTGGCGGGCACCGCCGCCAGCCTGTTCTGGAGCCTGCGCCATGGCTGAGGCAACCCTGCTGAGCCTGGTGCTCTACCTGCCGATCCTCGGGATCGCGATCCTGGTCGCGCTGCCCGCAGGCGCGGGCAAGGCGATCCGCGGCGTGACGTTCTGGCTGATGGTCGTGCAGTTCGTCCTGACGCTGATCCTGTACGCGCGCTTCGATCCGTCGGCCGCGGGGCTGCAATTCGAGACCCGCGTTCCCTGGATCGCCGCGTGGGGCGTGAACTACCACATCGCGCTCGACGGCTACAACGTCCTGCTGGTGCTGCTCACCGCGTTCCTCGGGCCGCTGGTCGTCGCGGGCGCCTTCACCGCGGTCGACAAGGACGTCAAGCTCTTCTACGCGATGGTGCTGCTCATCCAGTTCGCGATGATGGGCACGTTCCTCGTGCAGGACCTCTTCGTCTTCTACCTGTTCTGGGAGACGATGCTGATCCCGATGTTCCTGCTGATCGGCATCTGGGGCGGCGAGCGGCGCATCTACGCGACGCTGAAGTTCGTGCTCTACACCGCGTTCGGCAGCATCCTGATGCTCGCCGCGGTGATCTACCTGGTGTGGGCGCAGTACAAGGCCACCGGCGCGATGTCGTTCGAGTTCGCGGACTTGTACAAGTCGCAGCTGCCGGTGGACGCGCAGGTGCTGCTGTTCGCGGCGTTCGCGCTGTCGTTCGCGATCAAGGTGCCGGCGGTGCCGCTGCACACCTGGCTGCCCGACGCCCACGTCGAGGCGCCCACCACCGGTTCGGTGATCCTGGCGGGCGTGCTGCTGAAGATGGGGACCTACGGCTTCATGAAGCTGGGCTTCCCGCTGTTCCCCGAGGCGGCGCGCATGGCGATGCCGATCGTGATGGTGATCGCGGTGATCAGCATCGTGTACGGCGCGTGCCTGGCGCTCGTGCAGGACGACATCAAGAAGATCATCGCCTACTCGTCGATCAGTCACCTCGGCTACGTGATGCTGGGGCTGGCGAGCCTGGACATCATCGGCATCCAGGGCGCGGTGATCCAGATGGTGAGCCACGGCCTGACCGCCGCCGGCCTGTTCCTCCTCGTCGGGATGATCTACGAGCGCTGCCACACGCGGGCGCTCGACGCGTACGGCGGGATCGCCAAGCTGATGCCGGTGTACTCGGTGTTCTTCGTGATCCTCACGCTCGCGTCGGTGGGCCTGCCCACCACCAGCGGCTTCACCGGCGAGTTCCTCGTGCTGCTGGGCGCGTTCACGTCGTCGTGGACGCTGCACCTGGCCGGCGACGACCTGCCGATGGTGATGAGCGCGATCGCCGTCTCCGGCGTGATCCTGGGCGCGCTGTACATGCTGCGGTTGGCCGCGAAGTTCCTCTTCGGCGAGTCGCGCGCTCCGCACATGCCGCTCACCGACCTCGACGTGCGCGAGAAGGCGATCATGGCGACGCTGGTGGTCGCGATCTTCTGGATGGGCCTCGCGCCGGATTCGTTCATGCGCAAGACCGAGGTCGCGTCGCGGCAGTTCCAGCAGCTCGTGGCCGCGAAGAGCACCGCGACGCAGCGCTCGGCCGCACCGGCCGCGGTCGCGCCGCAGGCCCAAGCGCAGCAGCCCACCGCCGGGAGCGTTCGATGAGCTGGCAGACCGTCTTCTCCGCGATGCTGCCCGAGCACCTGCTGCTCCTGGGCATGATCGCGATCCTCGTGATCGACGTCGCGAGCCGCAAGCCCGCGGGCGCGACCGCGCTGTCGCTGCTCGCGGTCACGGCCGCCGCGTGCGCGGCGTTCCTCTCGTATGCGAACGGCTTCTCGGCCGACGCCTTCCCGGGCCACTTCTCGATCTCGCCGGCGGCCTCGCTCGGCAAGGCGGTCGTGCTCGCGATGGCGATCCCGGTCGTGCTGATGTCGCGCGACGACTTCTTCGACGACCCCCGCTTCGCCGTGCTGATGCTGTCGTCGCTGTACGGGTTCTGCCTGATGCTGTCGTCGGACAGCTTCCTCACGCTGTTCCTGGGCCTGGAGCTGATGTCGGTGCCGGTGTACGTGCTGGTGCTGATCGCGTTCCAGCGGCCCGAGAGCGCCGAGGCCGCGCTGAAGTATCTGGTGCTCGGCGGCGTCGCGACCGCGATGTTCCTGATGGGCGCGTCGCTGCTCTACGGCCGCGGCGGCTCGCTCGCGCTCTCCGCGTTCGTGCAGGGGCTGGGCTCGAGCGCGCCGCTGGCGATCGTCGGCGTCACGATGGTGCTGATCGCGTTCTTCCTGAAGGCGGCGCTGGTGCCGTTCCACGCGTGGGCACCCGACGCCTACGAAGCCGCGAGCGTGCCGGTCACCGCGTACATGGCGACCATCGTCAAGGCCGGCGTGCTGCTCGCGGTGCTGCGCCTGTTCGGCAGTGCCGAGGCCAACGGCTACCTGGTCGGGCTGCTGGTCGCGCTGCCGCTGATCTCGATCGTGTGGGGCAACCTCACCGCGATGAAGCAGGCGAGCTTCCGGCGCATGATCGCGTACTCGTCGATCGCGCACGCGGGCTACCTCTTCTACGCGTTCCTCGGCGCGCCCGAAGGCCGCTACGAGGCGATCGTCTTCTACGTCATCGCCTACGGGCTGCTGAACCTGCTCGCGTTCGCCTGCCTGCCGGGCAACGACGACGACGTCGCGCGCGACCGTCTCGACAACCTCAAGGGCCTGTTCCACCGCCAGCCGTACGCGGCTCTGATGATCGGCATCGCGATGCTCTCGCTCGCCGGCATCCCGCCGTTCCCCGGTTTCGTCGGCAAGTTCCTGATCTTCAAGAACGTGATGGCGGCGGGGTACACGACGTACGCGGTGCTGGGCCTGCTCGGCAGCTACCTCGGCATCTACTTCTACCTGCGCGTGATCCAGTTCATGTTCATGAGCGCGGACGCGCCCGCGGGCTCGCAGCGGCCGGTGGGCGGCATGGCGATCGGGGCGAGCGTGCTGTGCCTCGCCGCGACGACCGTGCTGTCGCTGTTCCCGGGGCTGGTGATCGGGAGGCTCTGAGGCGCTGTTGCTGCGCCCGGTCGGGAGACCGGGCGCTCGTTGGAGCGAGCGCTCGTCAGACCGAGCGCGCGAGGGCGTGCCCGGTGGGCGTTCGGGGGCTTAGCGGACCGGCCCCCTTCGGGGGCTGCCCTGCGGTGCTCGTTTCCGGGGCCCG
>Ga0268298_10004333_pt1 | contig 13916 bp, 10 predicted proteins | sample WWTPWeurt_MetaG_FD_194462 | JGI IMG/M metagenome (GOLD analysis project Ga0268298, IMG submission 194462) | Activated sludge microbial communities from WWTP in Nijmegen, Gelderland, Netherland - WWTP Weurt | ecosystem: Engineered > WWTP > Aerobic digester > Activated sludge | place... | reverse complement strand
GCGCCTACCAGGTGGGCGCCACCGATTTCTTTGTCAAGAGCCCGCAGTGGAGCCTGCTGGCAGGCCGCCTGCGCTATCTGCTGCGCTCGTCGAGCACCCGGCTCGAGCTGGAGCGCAGCAAGGCCAAGCTGGCGCGCGCGCAAGACCTGGCCCGCATGGGCAGCTTCGATTGGCGGCGCCCCACCGCCAAGTCGCGCGGCGGCCTCACGCTGGCCTCCGAGGGCTTGCGCGTTTTCGGCTTCGTGCAGAGCGACCTGGTCTCGCTGCGGCGCCTGCTGCGCATGGTGCCCATGCCCGAGCGGCGCGGCATGGTGCGCATGCTGCACGACGTGCTGGTGCACGGCTCGGTGCTGGCCATCGACGTGCCGGTGATCCTGGCCGACAGCCGCCAGCGCATCGTGCACGTGGAGGCCGAGCCCGAGTTCAACGAGCAGGGCCATGGTACCGGCTACACCGGCATCGTGCAGGACGTGACCGACCGCCGCGTGGCCGAGGACCGCATCCGACACCTGGCCAACTTCGACGCGCTCACCGGCCTGCCCAACCGCCGCCAGCTCATCTGGCGCACCGAGCGCGCGCTCGATCACGCCCGGCGCCTGAACCACCAGGCCGCGCTGCTTCTGATCGACCTCGATCGCTTCAAGATCATCAACGACACGCTCGGCCACGCCGCCGGCGACGAGCTGCTGGTGGAGGTGGCGCGCCGCCTGCGCGCCTGCGTGCGCCACTCCGAGCAGGTGATCGACGGCGCCCTCGACACCGTGGGCGTGCGTTCGCACCGCTCGCTCGAGGCCGTGGGCCGCCTGGGCGGCGATGAATTCGTGGCGCTGCTGCCCGAGATCACCGATCTGAGCGACACCGATCGCGTGTCGCAACGCATCCTCGAGGCCATGCGCGAGCCCATCTTCGTGGGCGGTCAGGAGTGCTTCGTCACCGCCAGCGTGGGCATCGCGCTGTTCCCGCGCGACGGCAACACGGTGGCCGACCTGCTGCGCAATTCCGACGTTGCCATGTACTCGGTCAAGTCGGCCGGCCGCAATTCGTCCGCCGTGTTCGACCCGCAGCTGGTGGGCCGTGGCCGCGAGAAGCTCGAGCTGGAGAGTGCCCTGCACAAGGCCATCGAGCGCGACGAGCTGGTGCTGCACTATCAGCCCAAGATCGACGTGCGCTCGGCGCGCATGGTGGGCGCCGAGGCCCTGATGCGCTGGCAGCGTGGCGACAGCCTGGTGCCGCCTGGCGATTTCATCCCCCTGGCCGAGGAAACCGGCCTGATCGTGCCGCTGTCCGAATGGGCGCTGCGCGAGGCCGCGCGTCAGGCCAAGGTGTGGGCGGTGAACTTCGGCTTTGCCGATTCCATCGCCGTCAACCTGCCCAACCGCATGTTCGAGCGCAGCGATCTGGTCGAGCACATCCACCAGTCGGTGTCCACCTATGGCGTGCCGCACCGCTCGATCCAGCTCGAGATCACCGAGACTGGCCTGATGAAGGATCTGCAGAACGTGATCCCCTCGCTGCACCGGCTCAACGAGATCGGCGTGGAGATCTCGATCGACGATTTCGGCACCGGCTATTCGTCGCTCGCCTACCTCACCACGCTGCCCATCTCCGAGCTCAAGATCGACCGCAGCTTCGTGCGCGATCTGGGCATCACGCCGCAGAGCTCGGCCGTGGTCACCGCCATCATCGCGCTGGCTCGGTCGCTCGGTTTGCGTGTCATAGCCGAAGGCGTGGAGAACCTGCGCCAGATGGAGGTGCTGAACCGCCTGGGCTGTGGCGTGATGCAGGGATTCCTGTTCAGCCGTGCCGTGCCGCCCGATGAACTCGAGCGCTGGCTGCAGCAGACCGTGCTGCCGCGCAAGGCGCCCTGGATCGCGCAGGCCGGCGACACCTTTCTGCTCGAAGCATCACGCCCCGGCGGCCGCCGCGGCTGAACACCGGCATGGCAGTAGAACCGCACCCGCACAACGCGGGCTCACCCGTCACCTTGGCCAAAGGCGCCCTGCGGCGCCTGGCCGTGGCCAAGCTCGAGCCCACACCCGCCAACTTTGCGCGCGCCTACGCCGAGGAGGCCGGCGAGCCGATGCCCCACGAGGGCCTGCCTGCCCGAGCCAAGCCCTTGGTGGACAAGCTGGTGGCCCGCGCCACCGACGACCCCGCGCTGCGCACCGATCTGGCCAATGCCCTGCTCGGCGGCCGGCTGGATGAACTGCAACGCGCGCTGGAGCGCGGTGCCGAGGCCGCAGCCACTCAGGCCCAGGCTTGGGCGCAGTTGATCGACCGCCTGGCACGCGGCCTCGAGCGCGGCAGCCGCCAATGGACGCCCGGGCGCAAGAAGGACAGCCTGCAGCGTGTGCTCGACGGCAGCCGCAGCGATGCACAGCGCCTGCAGCAGCGCCTGCGCCAGTTGGTGGCGGCCTGGGAGGAGGGCGGCGAGGACCAGGGCGTGGAGTTGATCGAATCGGCCGATACGGGCGCTGCGCCGGACAGCGCGTCCCCGGTTGCCGCGGCCCCGGCGACTGCGCCCGCCGCCACGCCCGCGCCAACGTCCGAATCGACGCCGTCGCTGCCGAGTGCAACGCCTGAGGCGGCCGTGGTCGCCGCGGCCCCTGCGGCCCCGCCGGCCGACCCGCACCACCCGCGCATGCACGCGGCCATGACCCGTGCGCTGCGCGCCGGCTTGCCGGCCGCCGAGCCCCGTGCGCAGGCCCTGGCCGACGAGCTGGGGCAGCTGGCGGAGCGCATCCTCCAGCACGGCGCCAGCGCGCCGCTGGCTGCGCAGGTGGCAGACGCCTGCGTGCGCGCCGAGCGCCTGTTCGCGCACCGGCACCACCTGGTGGATGAGTTGCTGCTGCTGTGCCGTTCGCTCACCGAGGGCATGGCCGATCTGGCCGAGGACGGCAGCTGGGCGCAGGGCCAATCGCAGGCCATGGCCGCGCGGCTGGACGACGGCGCCGGCGTGCGTGCCGTGCACGCGGCCCGCGAGCTGCTGGAGAACACCCGCCAGCAGCAGCGCCAGTTGCGCACCGAGCGCGACCACGCCCGCGATGCACTCAAGGCGGTGATCCACACCATGCTCAGCGAGCTGGGCGAGCTGGGACAGGCCACGGGGCGCTTCAACGACAACGTGTCGCGCTATGCCGAGGTCATCGAGCAGGCCGACACGCTGGAGGGCCTGGCCGAGGTGGTGCGCGAGATGGCCGGCGAGAGCCGCGCCGTGCACGAAGTGGTGGCCGGCGCGCGTGATCGCCTGGCCCAGGAGCACGCCAATGCCGAAGCGCTGGCGGGCCGTGTGCAAGAGCTTGAGGGCGAGCTGCGCCGGCTGTCCGACGAGGTGTCCACCGACGCGCTCACCCAGGTGGCCAACCGGCGCGGCATGGCCGCTGCCTTCGATGCCGAGTGCGCGCGCATCGATCGCGGCGGGCCTGGGCTGGCGGTGGGCCTGATCGACATCGACAACTTCAAGCGCCTGAACGATTCGCTCGGCCACGCGGCCGGTGACGTGGCACTCAAGGCACTGGCCACGCGGGTGAAGGAGTGGCTGCGGCCGGTGGACCACGTGGCGCGCTTTGGTGGCGAAGAGTTCGTGGTGCTGCTGCCCGGCACGCCGGTGGACGAGGCCCAGCAGGTGCTCACCCGCCTGCAGCGCAAGCTCAGCGCCGCGCTGTTCATGCACGATGGCAAGGATGTCTTCGTCACCTTCTCGGCCGGCGTCACCGCGCACCGGCCGGACGAGGCCCTGGAGCAGGCGCTGGAGCGCGCCGACGAGGCCCTCTACGAAGCCAAGCGCTCCGGCAAGAACCGCACCTGCATCGCCTGATCAGGCGATCGTGGGCACGGCCTCGGCGGGCGCCGCGTGGCTGTGGTGAGCCGGCGGTTTCTTCGGCCAACGTTTCAAGAGATCCAGGCGTGCCAGCAGCTCCTCGCGCAGTGCGTGCAGCTCGGGCAGGCGGGCCAGCGCATCGTTGGCGAGGTCGCGCGAATGCAGGGCGACCAGTTCCTCCGCCAGCACATGCACCTTCTGGTGCGCCGCCTCCACCTCGTGGAAGGCATGGCGCTGGCCGCGCGCGGTGTGGCGCTCCTGGCCCAGCCATTCGCCGAAGCGGCAGTGCTGGTGGTCCAGTTGCGGCGGGGTGTTGCGCTTGCCGGCCAGGAAGTCGGCCAGGGCCACCACCCAGGCGCGGTGCTCCACGCCGGCGTAGAGCACGGGCAGATCTTCCGGACGCACCGGCACGACCTGGGTCCAGCGCAGGTCGGGCTTCCATTGCGCGGCCCATGCGGGCAGGTCGTCGGCGGGCATGGGGCGGGCGATGCCGTAGCCCTGCGCCAGCTCGCAACCCAGTTGCAGCAGCATGACGCCGTGCTCCACGCTCTCGACGCCTTCGGCGATGGCCTGGCGATGGAAGGCGTTGGCCAGGCCGAGCACGCCTTCCAGGATGGCGAGATCGTCGGGGTCGTCGAGCATGTCGCGCACGAAACTCTGATCAATTTTCAGCACCTGGGCCGGCAGGCGCTTCAGGTAGCTGAGCGACGAGTAGCCGGTGCCGAAATCATCCAGGGCGCAGGTCATGCCCAGCTGGCAACACGCGGCAAGCACCTGCCCCACCTGGCGCACGTCCTGCAGCGCGCTGGTCTCCAGGACTTCCAGCTCGAGCCGCGAGGGTTCGATGCTGGGGTGGGCCACCAACAGGCGGCGCAGGCCCTTGACGAAGGACGGATCCTGCAACTGGCGCGCGCCCACGTTCACGCTGACCGGCAGGTCCAGGCCCACCGCCCGCCAACGCTCCATCTGAGCCAGGGCGCTGTCCACCACCCACTCGCCCAGGTCGACCGAGAGGTGATGGTCCTCGATCACCGGCAGAAACAGCGCTGGCGGCAACAGGCCACGCTCGGGGTGACGCCAGCGGATCAGCGCCTCGGCGCCCACCACGGCGCCGGTGCGCATGTTCACCTTGGGCTGGAAGTACAGCACGAACTCGCGGGCCTCGAGGGCCAGGCGGATGCGCTCGATGCTCTCGTGGTGGCCGCGGGCATTGCGGTCCTGGTCCGGGTCGAAGATGTGATAGCGGTTCTTGCCGGCGAGCTTGGCCTGGTACATGGCCTGGTCGGCCTGGCGCAGGAGCTGATCGGCGTCCACCGCCTCGGTCTGCGGGAAGAAGGTGACCCCGATGCTGGCGGTGGCCTGCAGCAGGAGATGGTCCACCTTCACCGGCTCGGCGGCCGCGCTGGCCAGGCGGGCGAGCACCTGGCCGCTCTCGCCCTCATTGGCCAGGTCGAGAAACACCGCAGCGAATTCATCGCCACCCAGGCGCGCCAGCGTGTCGCCTTCGCGCAGCACGGATTTCATGCGCATGGCCAGGCCGGCCAGGAAGCGGTCGCCGATGGCGTGCCCGTGCTGGTCGTTGATGGCCTTGAAGCCGTCCAGGTCGAGATAGGCCACGGCCAGCAGCGTTTCGCGCCGATGGCTTTGGGCCATGGCATGGTGCAGGCGGTCGGCCAGCAGCACGCGGTTGGGCAGTCCGGTGAGTGCATCGAAGTGCGCGATGTGCTCGAGCTGCCGCTCGTGCTCCTTGATCTTGCTGATGTCGGAGAACAGGGCCACGAAGTGGCTGGTTGCGCCCTGCTCGTCGCGCACGGCGCTGATGGTGAGCAGTTGCGGATAGAGCTCGCCGTTCTTGCGCCGGTTCCACACCTCGCCGTCCCAGTGGCCGACCGTGTTCAGGGCGCGCCAGAGGCCGGCGTAGAACTCAGGGCCCTGCACGCCGGACTGCAGCAGGCGCGGGTTGCGGCCCAGCACCTCCTCGCGCGTGTAGCCGCTGATGGTGGTGAAGGTGTCGTTCACCTCCAGGATGAGGCCATCGGCCCGCGTGATCATGATGCCCTCGCGGGCGTGGGTGAACACGCTGGCGGCCAGGTGCAGTTGCTCTTCGTCGCGCCGGTGCTGGGTGATGTCGTGCGCGATACCCAGTACGCCAAGTAAGCGTCCATCGGCATGGCGCATGGGCACCTTGGTGGTCTCGAAGAGCACGCGCTGGCCGTCGGCGGCCACGCCGAACCAGGACTCGTTGACGCGTGGCGCATTGGCCGCCAGGGCGGCGAGGTCGTTGTCGCGGAAGGTCTGCGCCAGCGCCTCGGGCATGAAGTCGCGGTCGGTGCGGCCCAGGATGTCGGCCTCGCTGGCGCCGAACAGGCGTTCGAACGCAGCGTTGCAGGCCAGGTAGGTGCCGTCCGGGTCCTTCAGCCACACCAGGTCGGGCAGGGTGTTGGTCAACTGGCGCAGGAACACGCGCTCGCGCTCCGAGCGTTGCAGGGCGGCGGCGAGGTCGCTGCGGGCCTGGTCGCGGTCGGTGATCAGGCGGTTGGTGAGCTGTTCGCTGTCGCGGCACAGCTGGATGGCTTTGGCCAGGTTGCGCAGCACGGGCCGGAACACCTGCGTCAGCGGCAACTCGCTGGTGGGCGGCTCGGGCGAGAGCAGCAGGATCAGCCCCTCGGGCTCGACGGGCAGCTTGAGCACATGGCGGTAGGGGCGGGAGCCGGCTTGCAGCCATGGCGTGGCTTGCACATCGTCGAGCCACTCGGCCTCGCCGGTTTGCCAGGCGGCGGGCAGGTCCACGCTCTGGCCGATGCGCGGTGCGAGCGCATGGTCGCCCACCACGGCGGCCAGCCGGGTGGTGGCGCTGGCCGCATCGGTGAGCAGCACCAGGCCGGTCGGGAACGAGGTGTGGAACAGCAGGCGTTGCAGCAGCTTGGTCAATAGGCCCTCGAGCCTGACCTCGCCGCCGATGGTGAGCGTCAGGTCGTACAGGACGGCCAGGATGTGCTCGCGCTTCATGCCCGATGCCAGGGGGTGCACACCAGGGTGGCGTTGTGGAACATCGGGTATCCCCAGGCGCTGGTGCTGCCGATCTCGCCCAGCGACAGCGCGCCGCCGATTGAGGCCGCGTCGGTCTGCGTCTGCAGGGCAGAGAGTTCGGTGAGTGCGCCTTCGCCCAAGTGCAGGCGCCGCCCGGCACAGTAGAAGGCCAGCAGGTGGCGTCCGCCCAGCGCGTGCGGGTGGCCACCCAGCCTCTGGCCCAGGCGGGTGATGCATTCGCCGCTGTTGGCGGCAGGCGCGCGCAGCAGCGTGAGCACGGCGTTCTCGGGCACCTCGCCGATGCACACCAGCGAGCCATCGTCGGCCAGGGCCACGGGGATGCGCACCGCCACCTCGTTGTTGGCGCGCAGCATGCCCACAGGGAAGTGCACGGCGTACTGGTAGAAGTTGTCGCGGGTGAGCTCGATGCCGTATTCGTCGCGGATGATGCCCTGGTAGACATCGAAGGCCGGCTGCCAGTCGATGCTGTGGATGCTGTTGCCCTCGGTGGAGGTGGCGGTCATCACCCGCTCGGGCACTGGGTAGCCGTGCTCGAGCACGGTGGGCTCGGTGTCGGCGAGCAGCAGCCCGAGCACGCCATTGCCGATCACCTGGTGGTTGTCGAACAGGCAGGGCATGGGTTGGAAGCTCTCGCTGCCGGCATTGACGCCGGCGTAGGCCACCCGGTCGGCCAGGCGCAGGTACAGGCTGTCGAGCAGGCTGGCGATGTGGCCCACCAGGCCGTCGAAGACCATGAACAGCGTGCGCTGGCGCTCGCCGGGGGCGCTGGACGCCAGGCAGGCTTCCACCGCGCTGGCGATGCGGCCGGCGGCCTCTTGCGCATCGACGTGGATGTCGGGGATCAGGAAGGCCGGCGCCATGCGGTCCAGGCGCAGCAGCCACAGGCCCTCGGTGCAGAAACCCTGTGAGCTGAGCAGGGCCGGGAAGATCGCCCCCGCCAGAGGCACCTCGAGCTCTCGGCAGACTTGCTGCAGCAAGGGCAGGCGCGGCGCCTCGGCCTCGGGCAGCAGGGCCAGCAGGCCCATGCCGGGGTGCGCGGCTCGCCATTCGCCAATGGTGCGGGCGATGGCGTCAACTTCGAGGGCGAGCTTTCTCATGGCGCTGTTCAGGCAATCACCCTGAACCTTCGGCTCGCCGCCGCAAAACTGAACCTGCTTTGTCATCTGACATGCCTGCTGGCGGCCAGCGGTCCAACTGCAACACGCTTTGCGGGCGCTCGGCAGCCCGCCGGACTGCTCAGCGGCGGTGCACGCGGATGATCTGGGTGCTGGCCGGCGCCGGCTTCGACCCGCAGCCGTCGCAGGCACCGCAACCCGAGCCAGCGTCCGGCACCCGGCGACCCAGGCGCCGAAGCAGGGCATGGCGCCAGGCGCGCGGCATCAGCGCCCAGGCCGTGTGGCCAAAGGCGCCGGCCACGATCAGGCCCACGATCAGGTGCTGCCAAGCCACAGGCTGACCCGATAGGTGATGAAGGCGGCGAAGTAGGCCAGCGCAAACAGATAGGCCGCCATGGCCAGCGGGTAGCGCCAGGAGTTGGTCTCGCGCCGCACGGCCGCCAGCGTGGAGATGCATTGCGGTGCAAACACGAACCACGCCAGCAGCGAATACGCCGTGGCCAGCGACCAGCCCTGCGCCAGCACCGGCGCCAGCTGCTCGGCCACCGCATCGCCGGACGCCGAAAGCGCGTACACCGTGCCCAGCGCGCCCACCGCCACCTCGCGTGCGGCCATGCCAGGCACCAGGGCGATGCAGATCTGCCAGTTGAAGCCGATGGGCGCGAACAAGGGCTCGAGCGCACGGCCGATCTGCCCGGCCCAGCTGTAGTGGATGGCCGCGCCGGTGGCGCCCACGGGCGCAGATGGGTAGCTGGACAGGAACCACAGCACCACCATCAGCGAGAAGATGATCGTGCCCACACGGCGCATGAAGACCCGCGCGCGCTCCCAAAGCCCCAGGCCCAGGTTGCGCAGGCTGGGCCAGCGGTAGGGTGGCAGCTCGAGCATCAGCGGCTGGTAGCGGCTCTTCAGCCACACGCGCTTGAAGACCCAGGCCACGGCCATGGCCGAGAGCACGCCGGCCACATACAGGCCGAACAGCGTGAGCCCGCGCAGGTTCATCGGCCCGATGGAGCGGTCGGGCACGAAGGCGCCGATCAGCAGCGCATACACCGGCAGGCGCGCCGAGCAGGTCATCAGCGGCGCCACCATGATGGTGGCCAGGCGGTCCTTCCAGTTGGCGATGCTGCGCGTGGCCATCACGCCCGGCACGGCGCAGGCAAAGCTCGACAGCAGCGGGATGAAGGCCCGGCCCGACAGGCCCACCTTGCCCATCAGCGTGTCCAGCAGAAAGGCCGCGCGTGGCAGGTAGCCCGAGTCCTCGAGCAGCAGGATGAAGAAGAACAGGATCAGGATCTGCGGCAGGAACACCAGCACCCCGCCAGCGCCGGCGATGGCGCCGTCCACCAGCAGGCTGCGCAAGGGGCCGTCGGCCATGTGGGCGGTGGTCCACACGCCGAGTGCGGACATGCCCGATTTGATCGCGTCCATCGGCCACACGGCCCACGAGAACACGGCCTGGAACACCACGAAGAGCAGCGCCGCCAGGATGGCCAGGCCCCACACCGGGTGCAGCACCCAGGCGTCGAGCTTGAGGTGGAAGCGCTGCGAGTGCAACGCCTGCGGCGCCACCAGCGCGATGATGCGGCGCACCTCGCGCTGCAGCAGCGCCGCGTCGTGCGTGGGCGGGAGCTGGCTGGCGGCCGCTGCGGCGGCGGGCAGGGCGGCGCCCAGGTGCTGCTCGAGCTGTTGCAACAGACGCACGTGCCCGTCGCGTTGTACGGCAATGGTTTCCACCACCGGGCAACCCAGCTCGCTGGCCAGGCGGGCCGTGTCCACGTGCAGGCCCTGGTCCTTGGCCACGTCGGCCATGTTCAGGGCCACGATCATCGGCAGGCCAAGACTGCGCAGCTCGAGCACCAGGCGCAGGTTCATGCGCAGGTTGGTGGCGTCCACCACGGCGATGATGGCGTCGGGCCGCGTCTCGCCCTCGCGGCGGCCCTCGATCACCTCGAGCGTCACCTGCTCGTCGGGCGAGGCCGGCGCCAGGCTGTAGGTGCCGGGCAGATCGATCACCGACACCGTGCGGCCGCTGGCCAGGTGCAGGAGGCCGGCCTTGCGCTCGACGGTGACACCGGCGTAGTTGGCCACCTTCTGGCGCGCGCCAGTGAGCAGGTTGAACAGCGCCGTCTTGCCGCAGTTCGGGTTGCCCACCAGGGCCACGCTGGGCAGGGTGGCGGCTTGACGTTGAGCGTTCATCGGCAGGGACGGATGGGCGGGAGGTGGTTCAGAGGGGTGTGACTTCGACGCAGCGTGCTTCCATCAGCCGCAGCGCGAACATGGTGTCGCCGATCAGCACTGCCAGCGGCTCGCGCCCCCCGGGCCCGCGCCGCAGCACCTGCACGGGCTCGCCCGGCAGAAAACCCAGCTCGCCCAGGCGACGCAGGTGCAACTCGTCCACCTCGGGGGCGTTCGGGTTCACCTGGCACACGGTGGCGCTGGCGCCATCGGGCAGGTCGGACAGCAGGGTGGACATGGGCGGCTCGAATCCAGTTAATGCAAATGAGAGTATCTCTCATCTGGGGGATTTGGAGCGCCAGCCTTGCGCATCTTTGCGTTCGATCAATCACGGCTGGGGCTGCCGCGGGCCGATGGGCCCGCTTGTCCTGGCTCAGATGGCGGGCCGGGCTGCACGCGCAAGATCGCCCAGCCGATACGAGATTGGAATCAAGACGATGAAGGCGAGCCCCGGTGTCTGGCGCTTGTTTGCCGGTGTGCTGGCCGCGCTGGCCTGCGCGCACGATGCGGGTGCCCGCGACAAGCCGGCCCCGCTGTGGGCGGCGGACGGCGCCGAGGTGGCCGACGTGGGCAGCGGGCTGATCTGGTCGCGCTGCGTGGAGGGCATGGCCTGGACTGGCAAGGCCTGCACCGGTCAGCCACTGCTGCTCGACCTGCCGCAGGCGCAGGCCGCAGCATCCCGACGCAGGGCCGATGGCCAGGCCTGGCGCCTGCCACGGGTGCAGGAGCTGCGCCGGCTTGCCCAGCAGGCGGTGCACGCACCCACGCAATATGCGAAGGCCTTTCCCGCTGCGCCGGCAGGCTGGCATTGGTCCTCGTCGACCCTGGTCGACACCGCCCGCCTCAACGCCTACAACTACGGCAATCTGCAGCGCGGCGTGACAGACCAGAACCTCAATCGCATGGCCTTCCTGCACGGCTGGGCCGTGAATGCGGACACCGCCCAGGCGAGCGATGAATTCGTGAAGAAGACCAAGCTGGCCGTGCGGCTGGTGAGGGCGCCGCAGGCCCAGTGATCTCGCCCGCCGCGAAACGACCCTGGTGGTCTCGCGGGCTCGGTTCTAGGGGGATGCGGTGAGGCAGGTGGCGCTGCATGATGCCCCGTGCAAACTGCAGGGGATGGCCATGCAAATCTTCGATGCCGAACGTGATGCACCGCAGTACCTCGGCGATCGGCAAGGCGGCTCGGTGGGCGGCGCGGTGCTGCTGATCGTGATTGTCGTCGTCGCCGCCTCGTGGTTGCTCGGCGGCTAGGATGCAGCGGCCCCGCGAAATCAACCGTTCATCGCCCATGAAGACACCTTGCCTCGTACACGCCCGCCTGCTTGCCGCAGCCCTTGCACTGGCCGGGCCGGCCGCGCTGGTGGCCGGGTGCGGTGGCGAGGTGGCAGGCACCAGTGCTGCGGTCGGCAAGCTGCAGGCCGAGCAGGCCCAGCAGGCGAAGGCTCAGCAGGACCAGCTGGTGCAGCAACTCAAGGCGGCCCAGGACGCCGGGGCCGCCCGCGCGGCCAGCGCCGCCGAATAGCGGCCCTCACCGCGGGCGCATGGCGTCCCACGGAGACCCCCCATGCGCAAGCTCAAGATCATTGAACACATCTCGCTCGACGGCGTGATCCAGGTCTCCGCCGACGGCGGCGATTTCCCCTATGGCGACTGGACCGCGCCCTATCGAACCCCCGCTGGCCGCGACGCCATGCTTGCCGCGCACGGCGAGCGCTTCGATCTGCTGCTGGGCCGCCACACCTACGATGGCTGGTCGGGCCACTGGCCCAAGGCGCCCGCCGGCCCGATGGCGGACCGCATGAACCTGGCCACCAAGTTTGTCGCCACGCACCGCCCGGACAGCCTGGAATGGGGCCCGTGCGAGGGCGTGGGGCCGGACATCGTCGAAGGCATTCGGCGCATCAAGTCGCAGGGCGGCCCGGACCTCGTGCTCTCGGGCAGCATCTCGCTCACCTCCGTGTTGCTCGAGCACGGGCTGGCGGATCAAGTCGTGCTGGTCGTCTACCCGGTGCTGCTGGGTGCGGGCAAGCGCCTGTTTGCCGATGGAAGCGCGGCACGCGCGCTCGAACTCGTCAGCACGCAGGCCATGCCGACAGGCATCATCCTCAGCACCTACCAGGTGGCCGGGCCGTTGAAGGCCGGATGATTCGGCAGCGCGGCGGCCCGGGCGGCCAACGAGCAGATGGTCGCCGCCTTGGCCTGCCCGACCACAGCAAAGGCCAGGGCCGCGCCAAACCATTCAGCGCTTGCCGGCACCCAGGGTCAGCAAGGCGATGCCCGCAATGACCGCCGCAGCGCCCGCCCAGACCGGCACGTTGACGGTCTTCTGTTCCTTGACCGACAAGGCCAGCGGCCCCAGTTTCACCTGCTCGGTCTGCTTGGTGTAGCTGAAGCTGCCGTAGGCCAGGCCCAGAACACCGGCGACGATCAGCAACACCCCTGTCAACTTAGCCAAGTTCATCTCAAGCTCCCGCAGTTGTGGCGATGAGAAATGCATCTGCCTTGGGATGGGAGTCTTGGTTGCGGCCAATTGAAGCGTCTGTGCGCTGTCGCACGTTTCGGCCACTGACTGGGCACGCAGGCATCTGATGGGCCAAGCCCCGGCAGCGTGGGCGCGCGCCATTGGGCTCAAGGACGATGGCCCCGGCGATGAGCGCAATCGCCATCGTGGGTGCGTCAGCAAGGGGATGTGGCACGAGGCCTGGCGGAAGCGGTGAGATTCGAACTCACGGACGGGATGAACCGTCGCCGGTTTTCAAGACCGGTGCCTTAAACCGCTCGGCCACGCTTCCAGAGGCCGGAAGTGTAGCCGGCCGCCGTGCCCTCACTTCATCGTGGCGGCGCCGCTGGGGCCTTGGCGTCGGGCGTCGTCGGTGGACAGCGCCTCGCGACAGTGGGTGGGCACGTAAAAGCCGTTGGCTGGGTCGCTGAAGGCGGTGGCGCGGATCACCGGGGGTTGCGACATCACGCCTCCGAAGATGGTGGCGAAGGCCACGTCGGCGGCATCACGGCCGGTGCCGATGCGGACGAAGCCCATCGGGATGCCGGTGCCCGACGGATCAAAGATGTACCAGCGGTCGCCGAGGTACACCTCGACGTAGGCATGGAAGTCGGGCGGGCCGAGTGCGGGGTCGGCGCCGTAGTCGGTGCCGGTGGCCATGCGCGCGGGGATGTTCACGGCGCGGCACAGGGCGATCATCAGGTGCGCGAAATCGCGGCACACGCCCACCTGCTCGATCAGCGTGTCCACGGCCGAGGTGTTGCTGTTGCTGGTGTTGGACCGGAAGGTGACGCGCTGGCGCACCCAGTCCTGGATCGCCTGCACGCGGGCGTGGCCCTGCCACAGGTGGCCGAACTCGCGGATGGCCATCTTCACCAGGCGATCACTCTGGCAGTAGCGGCTGGGGTAGATGTAGCCCATTACCTCGGGTGGCAGGTGGCGCACCGGCACCTCGGCCAGCTGCGCGGGCTCGGCGGCGTGGTGGTGCAGATCGATGGTGGCGGCGTAGGTGAGCTTGAATTCGCCCGGGCCGGCGTGCAGGCGCATGTAGCGGCTGCCGGTGAAGGGGTCGGTGTGCAGCGCCGGCTGGATCGGCTGGCTTAGCACCAGTCGCTCGGCCGACACCACCTGGTTGGGCGTGTGCGCGGCGTGGATGTTGAAGACGAAGTCGGCACCGGCCGCGTCGACG
>Ga0268298_10004332_pt1 | contig 13918 bp, 11 predicted proteins | sample WWTPWeurt_MetaG_FD_194462 | JGI IMG/M metagenome (GOLD analysis project Ga0268298, IMG submission 194462) | Activated sludge microbial communities from WWTP in Nijmegen, Gelderland, Netherland - WWTP Weurt | ecosystem: Engineered > WWTP > Aerobic digester > Activated sludge | place... | reverse complement strand
TCCGCAAAGGGTTGCGCAGGTGGGGCGCGCGGCCCGGGCCTGCTGGGGATGGTAGAGCGTGCCACGCCGCGACGGGCTCGACCATGGGATAGGTCGAATGTCGCACCGGCGGCCCGGCCGATGCGGGAAGGTCAGGCCGCCTGCGCCTGCGTCATCGGTCTCGGGTAGCGCGCTCGCAGCCGCGCCGCGGCCGGCGCGTGCAGGTTGACCCGGTCGAGGTCACCCTGGATCTGCGGCAGGGCCAGCAGCCGCGGGTCCATCACCCGGTACCACAGCGGCGGCACGTAGGCCAGCAGGAACATGCCGAAGTAACCGCTGGGCAGGCGCGGCAGATCGGGAAAGTCGCGCAGGCACTGGTAGCGGCGCGAGGGGTAGGCGTGGTGGTCGCTGTGGCGCTGCAGGTGAAAGGTGGCCAGGTTGGTGACCAGGTGGTTGGTGTTCCACGAGTGCCAGGGCTGCGGCGCCTCGTAGCGGCCATCCGCGCCGCGCTGGCGCAGCAGGCCATAGTGCTCGACATAGTTGGCCGAGGTGAGCTGCCACCAGGCCACCACGTTGTGGATGGCCAGGAACGGCAGCATCACCCAGCCGAAGGCGGCGATCAGGCCCAACTGCAGCACCGCGGTGATGGCATAGCTTTGCAGCATGGTGTTGTGAATCGAGAACGGCGAGAGGCCCAGGCCGCGCAGCCGCTCGGCCTCGAGCCGCCACGCGCGGCGCACCCCGCCCGGCAGCTCGCGCAGCGCGAAGCGGTAGATGTTCTCGCCCATGCGCGAGCTGGCATGGTCTTCGGGCGTGGCCACCCAGCGGTGATGCCCGCGGCCGTGCTCCACGGTGAAGTGGCCGTAGGCCGGCACTGCCAGCACCAGCCGGGCCAGCCATTGCTCGAGCCGGTTGTGCTTGTGGCCCAGCTCGTGCGCGGTGTTCAGCCCCAGCCCGGCATCGGCCCCGGCGGCATAGGCCAGCAGCGCGATGGCCCACCATGGCAGCTCGTGCGTGCCCACCCAGGCCGCGCAGGCCAGCAGCGCCACGTAGTGCAGCGGCACTGTGGCCCAGGTGAGCCAGCGGTAGTAGCGGTCGGCATCGAGCTGTGGCACCACCGCCTCGGGCGGGTTGTTGGTGTCCTCGCCGATCAGCGCGTCGAGCAGCGGCATCAGCCCGTAGCCGATGACCAGTGAGAAGCCCAGCCACAGCGGCTGGCCGGTGAGGTGATGGCCCAGGATGCCGCCCAGCGGCATCAACGGGTACACCACCGAGAGCAGCCAGCCGGCCCGCTTGCGGTCGCGGTACTGCAGGCGGTGGCCATCCGAAGCGGTGGCGGTGTAGACGACGGCCATCGACGGTCTCCTGGGCGGCGGGGTTCGCGCCTGGGCCATCCTAGCCGCGGCGAGGCTGTTAGGCTGCCGGGATGAACCCGCCCGCGCCTGCCGACCCCGACCACCCACCACCGCCCCGCGTGGCCGTGGTGGGCGGCGGCCCGGCCGGCCTGATGGCCGCCGAGGTGCTGCTGGCCGCGGGCCTTCAGGTGGATCTGTTCGATGCCATGCCCTCGGTCGGGCGCAAGTTCCTGCTGGCCGGCAAGGGCGGGCTGAACCTGACCCACAGCGAACCGCTGGACGCATTCATCGAGCGCTACGGGCCGCGTCGGGCCGAGGTGGCCCGCTGGATCGACGCCTTCGGGCCGGAGAACCTGCGTGCCTGGGCGGGCGAACTGGGCATCGCCACCTTCGTCGGCACTTCAGGGCGGGTGTTCCCGGCCGAGATGAAGGCTGCGCCGCTGCTGCGGGCCTGGCTGCATCGGCTGCGGGGCCAGGGCCTGCGGCTGCATGCCCGCCACCGCTGGACCGGCTGGCAGGCCGACGATGCGCCGACCCTGCTGCGGGTGCAGGGCCCTTCGGGCATGCAGGCGCTGCCCATGGCGGCCATCGTGCTGGCCCTGGGCGGCGCCAGCTGGCCGCAGCTGGGCTCGGATGGCGCCTGGGTGCCCTGGCTGGCGGCCCGGGGCATCGAGCTGGCCGCGCAGCGCCCGGCCAACTGCGGCTTCGACGTGGGCTGGAGCCCCTACTTCGCCGAGCGCTTCGCCGGCGCGCCGGTGAAGTCGGTGCGGCTGCGCGTCGAGTCGGCCGACGGCCGGCGGTTCGACCGGCCCGGCGAGTTCGTGGTCACCGGCACCGGCATCGAGGGCAGCCTGGTTTATGCGGCCTCTGCGATGCTGCGCGATGTCATCGACACGCATGGCTCGGCCACCCTCCACCTCGACCTGGTGCCCGGCCGCGACGAGGCCCGGCTGGCCCAGGCGCTGGCCAAGGGCCGCGGGGCACGGTCGCTGCCCAACCACCTGCGCGAGCAGGCCGGCCTGGAGGGCGTGAAGGCGGCGCTGCTGCGAGAACGCTGGAGCGCCGACGAGCTGGCGCGGCGCGTGGCGCAGGATCCGCAGGGCCTGGCCCAGGCGCTGAAGCACTGGCCGCTCACCTTGCGTGCCAGCCGTCCGGTGGCCGAGGCCATCAGCACCGCGGGTGGCGTGCGCTTCGAGGCGCTGGACGAGCACGGCATGCTGCGTGCCCTGCCCGGCGTGTTCTGCGCCGGCGAGATGCTGGACTGGGAGGCACCCACCGGGGGCTACCTGCTCACCGCCTGCATGGCCGGCGGGCGATGGGCGGGCCAGGGTGCGGCCCACTGGCTGAGGCAAGCGCCGATCGGCCGCCTGCCTGGACATTGATCCAGCGCAGGTTGCTCAATGAAACCTGGCCGCCGGACACAACCCATTGACATGGGTGTGATCGGCGCCTGACTGCGGCGCGCAGACTGTGCCGGCACCTCCGGCGATCACCTGCGCCTCCGCTGCGGACGGGGCAGGGTGCAGTCGCTGGAAGGCCCGTCCCGACTTCAAATCCAGAAGGAGCATTCATGACACACAAATTGAGCGCACTCGCGTTGGCGGCGGCCGTTATTGGCCTGATGGGCTGCCAGTCGGCACAGGCACCTCAGTCGGCCAAGGACACGCTGGTGGCCATCAAGGCCGCCGCCGCACCCGACATGGGCAAGGGCGCCGCCGACCCGCTGTGGGCCAAGGCCCAGCCGCTGGCGGTCACTCTGGCCGATGGGGCCAACTTCGGCGCCAAGCCGGGCGATAAGGCCGACACCAAGGCCAGCATCAAGGCCGCCTACACCGGCGACATGCTGTACCTGCTGATCCAATACGCCGACCCGACCCACTCGCTGCGTCGCGGTCCGTACCAGAAGCAGGCCGACGGCACCTGGAAGAAGCTCAAGGACCCGGCCGACAAGGGCGGCGACGACAACGTTTACTACGAGGACAAGTGGGCCATGATCTGGCCCATCGGCAACTCGGTGAAGGCCTGGGACAAGGAAGGCTGCGCAGCGCTGTGCCACACCGGCGAGGGCAAGCCCTACGGCAACAAGTACACCGCCCGCGAAGGCGAGATCGTGGACATGTGGCACATGAAGCTGGGCCGCACCGGCCCCTGGGGCCATGTCGACGACCAGTACGCCGACCACACCCGCTACGACCCGAAGGCCAGCCCGAATGCGGGCCGCAAGAGCGATCCGGGTACGCAGGGGGGTGAGTACAACGGATTCGGCCTCGTCAACGGCAAGCCGCAGTTCATGGCGCGCGATGGCAAGGCGGCCAATGCGGGCGGCACGTACTGGATCAAGCGGGGTGACGAGGTGCCGTTCGACGACAGTCGCTTCAAGCCTGGCGACGAAGTGGCCTCCTACATCGTCAATCCGCTGCAGGGCGACCGGGCCGACATCCGGGTGTCGATGACCTGGTCCAACGGCATGTACACCTCGGTGGTGGCGCGCAAGCTGGTCACCGGCAGCAGGTTCGACGTGCAGTTCGCCGATCTGAATGCGCGTTATGGGTTCGGCCTGGCCGCCTTCGACAACGCCCAGGTGCGCCACGCCACCAGCGACGATCCGCTGTACATGGTGTTCGCCAAGTAGCTCTGCGCCGCACCATGAACAAGGGCCCCGACTGGGGCCCTTTTCCTGTCGGTCGGGGGCGACGGTCAGAACCCGATGGCCAGCAGCTTCCAGGCGGTGATCACCGTCACCACGAAGGCGGTGCCGTAGCAGGCCAGCTTGGACAACAGGTTGGCCGGGATGTGCACGTCGTGCAGGCTGTGGAAGATGCGGTGCGCCGCATGCCAGACAAACAGCGCGACCACCGCGAAGATGAAGCCCTTGGCGAACCAGTTCTGCGCGAAGTGCAGCATGCGCGGGTAGCTCATGGTGTCGCCGGGCAGCAGCAGCGCCATCGGCACCGCGAGGCCGGTGACGAACACCAGCGCCGGCCCGAACAGGGCCGACAGCATGCCGCCGGCGCCGAACATGGCCCAGAAGATCGGTGCATTCGAGCGCTTCATGGTGCGAGCCCCCAGAGGATGAGCAGCAGCAGCACGCCGGCCGCCGCAGCGACCAGCAGGCCGGTGGTGGTGATGGTGGTGGCCGAGACGCGCTTTCCGTCGACGACCATAGGCGGCATGGTCTTGGGCATGATCTCGAACCAGCTGTAGGTGTGGTAAATCATGCCCAGCAGCATCACCATGTGGGCGAGGATGGACCAGGGGCTGCGCAGCGCCTCGAGGAAGCCGTTCCAGGCCGCCTCGCCCTGCGACAGCCGCACGATGCCCACCGCGCAGACGATGGCGTAGATCGCCACCACCACCGCGGTCACCTCGCGCCACATGTAGCGCACGAAGAAGGGATCACGCTCCCACCACTTGCCCATCGGGCGCATGAAGGGGCGCCGGGTGCTTCGGTTGACTTGGCTCATTTGCCGGCTCCTTTCGGTGCCACGAAGCGCAGGAAGAAGTCCTTCGCGCTGTTGACCTTGTTCTGATTGACGGCGTTGGCCGGATCCACCCCCTTGGGGCAGACCTCGGAGCAGTAGCCCACCGCGGTGCAGCTCCACACGCCTTCTTCCTGGTGCACGATCTGCATGCGCTCTTCGCGGGCGCCGTCACGGCTGTCGGCGTTGTAGCGGTGCAGCAGCGCCAGCACGCCGGGGCCCATGAACTCGTTGTTCAGGCCGTACTGCGGGCAGGCGGCGTAGCACAGCATGCAGTTGATGCACGAGCTGAACTGCTCGTACTCGTCGCGCTGCGCCGGCGTTTGCAGGTACTCGCCCTGCTCGAGCGTGCGCGGCTCCTTCGGGATGATGAAGGGCTTGATGCTGGCCAGCTTGCCGACGAAATCCTCGACGCCGACCACCAGGTCCTTCTCGATCGGGAAGTGGGCCAGCGCCTCGACGCGCACCAGACCCGGGTAGTAGTCGCGCAGGAAGGTCTGGCAGCCCAGCTTGGGCTTGCCGTTGATCATCATGCCGCAGCTGCCGCAGATGGCCATGCGGCACGACCAGCGGAAGCTCAACGATCCATCCAACTCGTCCTTGATGTACTGCAGGCCCTGCAGCACCGACATGTCGTTGGTGAACGGCACCTGGAAGGTCTCCTTCACCGGCTCGGCATCCTGCTCGGGCCGGTAGCGGAGCACCTCGATCTCGATGATGCGGGTGGTGGTGTCAGACATGGCTGCCCCCTTGCGCTGCTTGCTGGGCCTTGCGCTCGGCATCGGCCTTCTCGCCGGCCGCGCCATAGGCCCGCGTGCCGGGTGGGGATTTGGTGATCTTCACATCTCCGTAGCTGATGCGGGGCGCATCGTCGCCCGCAAAGGTGGCCAGCGAGTGCTTGAGGAAGTTGACGTCGTCGCGCTCGGTGTAGCCATCCAGCCGCTGGTGCGAGCCGCGCGACTCCTTGCGGTTGATCGCCGAATACACCATGGCCTGCGCCACATCCAGCAGGAAGCCCAGCTCGATGGCCATCAGCCAGTCGGTGTTCCAGGCCTTGGAGTGGTCGTCCAGGCGGATCTTCTTGTAGCGCTGGCGCAGCGTGTCGATGGTGTCGCAGGTGGCCTGCATCGACTTGGCCTCGCGGTAGATGCCGCAGCCGTTTTCCATCGATTGCGCCATCTCCTTGCGCAGCACCGACGAACGCTCGGTGCCGCCCTGGCGCGTGATGATGGCCTGGGCGCGCCGCTGCACATCCTCGGCCTGCTTGTGCAGCAGGTCGGATTTGCCGTGGACATGGGCCTTGGCGAATGCCGAGGCCTCGAGGCCGGCCACCTTGCCGAAGACGATCAGCTCGGTCAGCGAGTTGGAGCCCAGGCGGTTGGCACCGTGGATGCCCACGCTGGAGCACTCGCCCACCGAGTACAGGCCCGGCAGGCCCGAGGCCGTCTTGCCATCGGCCAGGATGCCGCCCATGGTGTAGTGCACCGCCGGCAGCACCGGGATCGGCTCCTTGGCCGGATCGACGCCCAGGTACTCCACCGCCAGCTCGTAGATCTGCGGCAGGCGTTCGCGCAGGTAGGCCTCGCCGAGGTGGCGCAGGTCGAGGTGCACGCACTCGCCATGCTTGCCCTGGATGGTGCGGCCCTTCTGCTTCTCGTGCCAGTAGGCCTGGCTGAGCCGGTCTCGCGGACCCAGCTCCATGAACTTGTTGCGCGGCTTGTCGGAGGCCGGCCCGAGGCCGTAGTCCTGCAGGTAGCGGTAGCCGTCCTTGTTGATCAGCAGGCCGCCCTCGCCGCGGCAGGCCTCGGTGAACAGCAGGCCGGTGCCCGGCATGCAGGTCGGGTGGTACTGCACGAACTCCATGTCGCGCAGCGGCACGCCGTGGCGGTAGGCCAGCGCCATGCCGTCGCCGGTGACGATGCCGCCGTTGGTGTTCTCGCGGAACACGCGGCCGGCGCCGCCGGTGGCGATGATCACCGACTTGGCCTGGATCAGGCGGAACTCGCCGGTGGCGATCTCGATGGCCACCACGCCCTGCACACGGCCCTCGTCGACCACCAGATCAACGCAGAAGTGCTCGTCGAAGCGCTTGATCGACGGGTACTTGATCGAGGTCTGGAACAGCGTGTGCAGCATGTGGAAGCCGGTCTTGTCGGCGGCGAACCACGTACGCTCGATCTTCATGCCGCCGAAGGCGCGCACGTTCACATGCCCGTCGGGGCGGCGGCTCCAGGGGCAGCCCCAGTGCTCCATCTGCACCATCTCGCGATGGCACTGGCCGACGAAGAACTCGACCACGTCCTGCTCGCACAGCCAGTCGCCGCCGCCGACCGTATCGTTGAAGTGATAGTCCAGCGTGTCGTGCGCCTGCGTCACCGCCGCGGCGCCCCCCTCGGCGGCCACGGTGTGGCTGCGCATCGGGTAGACCTTGGAGATGAGCGCGATGCTCAAGGATGGGTCGGCCTCGGCGACGGCGATCGCCGCCCGCAAGCCGGCTCCGCCGGCCCCGACGATGGCCACGTCGGCTTTGAAGATCTCCATGAATGCCCTCTTTTCTAGCGCGTCCAGACCAGCTGCTGGTACAGCCCGCCGAACCAGGTGCGTTTGGTGGCGGTGGCCGGGCGCATGCCCTCGGGAAGGAAACTCTCGATTTCGTTGCGCCACAGATCCGTGGCGTAGGGCTCGAGTCGCTTGAACACGCCGGTCATCAGCAGCCGCAGCGGATGCACCGCCACGGGCTTGTGATAGTCGACGATCACCACCTTGCCGCCGGGCTTGACCACGCGCATCGCCTCGGTCAGGGTGCCGCGGCGCACATGCTCGGGCTGCTCGTGCAGCAGGAAGAACAGCAGCACCTGGTCGACGCTGCCATCGGCCAGCGTGGTCAGGGCCGACGAATCGCTCTGCGTCAGCGTGACCCGCTCGTCGGCGGGCAGCTTGGCCTGCAGGTTCTTGAGCTGGATCGGCAGGATGTCGACCACTTCAAGCGCGGCATCCGGCGCCATGCGGCCCAGCAGTTTGGGCGTCAGGTTGCCGTACACGCAGGCGATCTGCAGCGTGCGGCCCTGGATCGTCTGCCCCAGCGCATCGAGCGCATGGTCGCGCAGCCGGGCGTAGTTGCCGAACAGGATGGCGTTGACCAGCCATTCGCGCTCGAACACGTTGACCGCGTTCGGGTGGACGTAGGCCCACCAGTAGACGCTTTCGAGGTAGGCCGGCACGGGAGGGCTGTGGCTCTTGCCGATGGTGCCGCTGGAGACGGCGGCCTTGGCAGCGATCGGGACAGGCGAAGTCATGCGTCGGGATCCCAGTGTTCCTTGTCTGTCATGCGGGTCTTGCAGCCGGCCACGAAAGGGCACGAGCGTCAGGCCGTCGGCATGGGATTGTCGACAAAGACCTCCGCGCTCGGTGCGGCGCAGTATCACGCCGGCCCGGCCGTGCCCGCCAGCGTCGCACAGTATGCGCTTGATCTCCATCAACACATGCGCCGCGGTGCTTCGGTGGGCCGGCCGACGGGTCGAGCGACCAGCGTCGGATGGTTTCACCGCATCGGTGTGCGGGCGATGTGGCTGGGATCCTGCGGACAGTAAACCGGGGGCGGTATGTCGAAGGCGACACGATCATCGATGGTGTGAAATGGACGCGTTCTTCATGTGATATGAAGTCGCGATTTCAGAGGTGAGATGGGGTCCGTGTGTCAATCACATCCCAGCATTCGGGTCGGCCATTTGTGGTCTGCAGCCACCACCGTCGCACACGAATCCCCATCGCCATCAAGGTTGATCCACTCGAGCCTCGTCATGAACCTAGAGTTCCACGATGACGGTGATCTGGATCAACGGATCGATTGCGAATCGTCATAGATTGGCCGCCATCCGCAAAGAGGGGGAGTCCCGCCAGTTCCAGGCTCCTGCTGTTTGCCGATCCCGAATCGTGTGCTCCCAACCAAGGAGAGAGTTGATGGACAAGAGCAATCGCATGCGCTGGTTCGGCCTGCTGGCCGCTGGCGTGTTGGCGACCGCGCTGTCAGGCTGCGGAGGCGGCGGTGACACCGGCGCCACAGGCCCGGCCGGCCCCACCGGCCCCACCGGCCCTGCCGGCCCGACGGGCCCGACGGGCCCTGCCGGCCCGTCCGGTACCGTGGTCTTCAAGGTGGCCAGCAATGCCGCCGCCGTGAACGAGGTGCAAACCTCGGCCTGGGCCTCGCTGGCCCCGCAGGTCACGGTCACCAGCGTCACCATGGGTGGCGCTCCGGTCGTCAACTTCAAGGTCACCGATGCCTTCGGCACGGCCGTCGTCGGCCTGGGCAATACCTCCAAGAGCAGCACCGCCACCCTGGCGAGCTACCCGAACCTGGCCTTCTCGATCGCCAAGATGGTGCCCGGCACCAACGGCTCGCCGGCCAAGTGGGTGAGCTACATCGTCACCTCGGTGCCCACCACCACGGCCGCCGCCGCGCCAACCCGCCCGACGACCGACAACACCGGCACGCTGGTCGACAACGGCGACGGCTCCTACAAGTACACGTTCTACCGCGACATCTCCAAGGTCAAGGAGCAGGTCGCCGGCATGACGGTCACCGGTGCCAACAACAAGGACGACCTGGGTGACCTCACCTACGAGCCGAGCCTGGTGCACCGCCTGACCATCCAGTTGTCCGGCAATGCCCCGGGCACGGGCAGCAACACGCCCAACGGCACCACCGTCGTCACCGCGGTGCCGATGACCAAGCCGGTGGACGTGATCTACGACTTCGTGCCGGCCACCGGTGCCGTGGCCGCCAGCACCGGCCGCGACATCACCGCCAACGCCAAGTGCGAGGAGTGCCACCGCAAGCTGGGCGGCATCCCGGGCGACAGCAGCAGCAGCTCTGCCGCGCTGTTCCATGGCGGCAGCCGCAACGAGGTGCGTTACTGCGTGGTCTGCCACACCGAGCAACGCAAGTACGGCCAGACCGAAGCCGCGCTCGATGCCGCGACGCTGACCTTCACCGGTACCAGCACCACGCGCCAGGATGGTCGTGCCATCGGCAACCTGCCGAACTTCATCCACAAGATCCACGCCGGCCACTCGTTGGCCAAGAAGAACTACAACTACGCGGGCGTGGCGTTCAATCATGTGGGTTACCCGCAGGACATCCGCAACTGCACGAAGTGCCACGACGGTTCGTCCACCTCCACGGCGAAGACCGCCCAAGGTGACAACTGGAAGGCCGTGCCCAGCCGGCTGGCTTGCGGCTCCTGCCACGACGGCATCAACTTCGCCACCGGCACCGGCGTGAAGTTGGCCGATGCGGCGAAGGGTCTGACAAGCAGCCAGCATGCCCACCCGGCGGGCCCGATGGCCGACGACTCGACCTGCGTGCTGTGCCACAAGGCTGAGACGAACGACCTGAACCACCTGCCGGTGACACCGCCCAGCCCGACGAACGCGCTGCTGGCAGGCGGAACGAACGCCAACTCGCATGCGGCCTGGATCGCCTCCAACACCAGCCGCTTGCCGCCTGGCGCGATCAAGGTCACCTACGACATCAAGAGCGTGTCCGTGGCGAGCGGCAAGCCGACCATGGTGTTCCGGATGCTGCAGAACGGCGCCCGCAAGGACTTCAACAATCCTGCGGCCGCTGCGGAGATCTGGGACGGCTTCATGGGCGCGCCCAGCGTGTACTTCGTGTTCGCCGTGCCGCAGGACGGCATCGCTGAGCCGGCAGACTTCAATGCCTCGGCCAGCAGCTACCTGCGCAGCCTCTGGAACGGCAAGGCCACCGGCACCAGTGCCGGCACGCTCACCGGCCCGGATGCCGACGGCTACTACACGGCCACGCTGACCGGCGTGACGATCCCCTCGACGGCCAAGATGGTCACGGGCGGTGTGGGTTATTCGTACAACGTGCTCAACTCGTTGCCGCTGACCCAGACCAACCTGGCCGACTACCCTGTCGCGGCCGCCACGGCGACCACCGGCCTGAACGCCATCATGCCCAACAAGACGGGCGGCCTGATCGTCGTCTCGCCGAACGTCCAGAAGGTGGCCACCGGCTACACCGGCCGTCGCGCCATCGTCGAGGACAAGCGCTGCAACGCCTGCCACCAGGAACTGGGCACCTTCACTGAAGAGGCCTTCCACGGTGGTCAGCGCAACGACGGCACGACCTGCTCGTGGTGCCACACGCCGAACCGGGCCAGCAGTGGCTGGTCGGCCGACAGCATCAGCTTCGTCCACGCCATCCACGCCGGCGCCAAGCGCAAGGACAAGTTCACGTGGCATGCCGCCACGACGACCGAGTCCTATGCCGACATCGGCTACCCGGGCGTGCTGAAGGAGTGCGAGGCCTGCCACCTGCCGGGCACCTATGACTTCAGTGCCAGTGCATCGCTGAACGCCTTGCCGAACCGCCAGTACCGCACCGTGGCCACAGGCAAGTTCAACGGCACCGCCTCGGCCAATCCGGTCTCGGCGTTCTCGTTGTCGCCCTACGTCATCAAGGACAACGTGTACGACTATGGCGCGGGCTTCAGCTTCAACGCGGGCACCGGCGTGACGACCGCTGCGGCAGCCACCACCCTGGTGATCTCGCCCATCAGCACGGCCTGCTATGCCTGCCATGACTCGTCGGACGCGAAGGCGCACATGAAGATCAATGGCGGCTCGGTCTACGATCCGCGCGGTACCGCGCTGTCCTCGATCGAGACCTGCATGGTCTGCCATGCCAACGACCGCATCGCCGGCATCAAGGGCTCGCACGCGAAGTAAGCGTTCAAGCCACGGTCCATCGTGACCATCGGGGTGGCTCGCCACCCCGCCGATGGACACCCAGGAACCCGGCTGCGGAGACGCTGCCGGGTTTCTTCACGATGACGAGCGGATCTTTCTTTGGATTCGCTCACCCGAGGCCAGCGAGCCTGGCCTCGGGTGAGCACACCCCTCGCGACCCCAGGACGACGATGAACCCGACCGACACGACACAACCCATCGGCCGCAGGGCGGCCGTCGCACTGGCCTGGTTGCTGGCGGCCGGCCTGTGCGCAACCACCTCGGCGCGGGCTGCCGGCCAGGCGGCGGCGCCAGCCCCGGCATCGGCACCCGCCACCCGGTCGGCCCCCCCCACCACCAAGGCCGAGGCGGCGGCGGCCAAGGCGTCAGCCGCCGCCGAGCGCAAGGCGCGGGCAGAGAAGACCAAGCCTATCGATGTGAACAGCGCGAGCAAGGCCCAACTGATGACCTTGAGCGGCATCGGCGCGGCCGAGGCCGACCGCATCGTGGCCAACCGGCCCTATCTCACCAAGGCCGAGATCGTGACCAAGGCCAAGGTGCCGGCGGGTGTGTTCGTGGCCAACAAGTACCGGATCATGGCGCTGCAAAAAGGTGCGGTGGCCGGCCCCTCGCCGGCAGCGTCGACTGCAGGCCACAAGGCCGGCACATCCAAGACGCAAGTCAAGGAAAAAGGCTGATCCGGCGATTGCGTTGCAGGACAATCGCAGGGTTTCGAACACGACATGACGGGCACACTTCGATGAGCATCATGAAGTCATTGCGGATTGCGTTGCTGGCTCTGGCCAGCGTGGCGTGGGTGAACGCGGCGCACGCCCAGGGTGCCCCCAAGGCACCGGCCGCTCCGGCCGCCGTGGGCCAGGGAACCCAATATTCCGAAAAGGGCGCGGACACCTGCCTGAACTGCCACGACGAAGAGTCGGACACGGCCACCCACACCACGGCCGGCATCTTCAAGAGCAGGCATGCGATGCGCGGCGACAAGCGCGCACCGTTCGGCCCGGGCGGCCTGCAGTGCGAGGCCTGCCACGGCCCCGGTGCCCTGCACTCCGAGAAGAACAGCAAGAAGACCATCAACATCAACAGCTTCAAGGCCAGTTCGTTCTACTCGCCGGCCCAGCGCAACCAGGCCTGCCTGTCGTGCCACCAGGGCGGGTCACGGGGCGGCTGGCATGGCGGTGCCCACGACAGCAACCAGATGGCCTGCACCGATTGCCACAAGATGCACACCGGCAGCGATCCGGTGATGAGCAAGGCCACCGAAGCCCAGGTGTGCGCGAGCTGCCACAAGCAGCAGCGCGCCGACTTCATGAAGGCCTCGGCGCACCCGGTGCGGCAGGGCAAGATGAGCTGCAGCGATTGCCACAGCGCGCATGGCTCGTCGGCCCAGGCCATGCTCAACAAGCCCACGCTCAACCAGACCTGCTACAGCTGCCACGCCGACAAGCGCGGCCCGGTCCTGTGGGAGCATGCCCCGGTGGCTGAAGACTGCTCGCAATGCCACACGGCCCACGGCTCGGTGCGCACCGCGCTGCTCACCAAGCCCGCGCCGCTGCTGTGTCAGCAGTGCCACTCGCCGGCGGGTCACCCGTCGGTGGCGCGCACCGGTGCCGGCCTGCCGTCCGAAGGCGGCATCGGCTCGATCTTCCTGGTGGCCGGCAGCTGCACCAACTGCCACACCCAGGTGCACGGATCCAATCATCCGGCAGGCGCCAAGCTGATGCGCTGACCTGAAGCCCGTCACCCATCGACGTCTGCGTCACGAATCACCGAGAACGGATGTGAACATGAGAACCTACAGCTCCCTGATGCTGCTGGCCGCGCTGGGCGCGTTGACCGGGCTGGCAGCCCCTGCCATGGCCCAGGTGGATACCTCGAAGTGGACCTGCTCCACCTGCCCGTTCGAGAAGAACGGCGTCTCGGGCTCGGTCGATGTCGCCCTGGGCGGCACCTCCGGCGCCAATGCCAAGTACGGCGAGTTTTCGCGCCTGGATCGCCAGGGCGCGCACCTGGTCCTCGCCGGCGAGGGGCGCTGGCGCCGCGATGGCAGCTATGCCCGCTGGTCCGGCTCCACCGACAGCGGCCGGCTCGATCTCGAGTATGGCCAGGAGGGCGCCCTGACCCTGAAGCTGGGCCTGGCCGAAGTGCCGCACCATGTGTCGAACACCGCGCAGACCCCGTTCCGAGACGCCGGCAACGGCGCACTGGTGCTGCCTTCGGGTTTCCCGGCGGCCAGCACCTCGGCGATGCCGCTGGCCTCCACGCTGCAGGCGGTCGAGATCGGCACCAACCGCAGTCGCCTCGATGCCAGCGCCACCTGGGCCACCGGCAGCC